>Ga0208220_1000215_pt1 | contig 23930 bp, 24 predicted proteins | sample NGESurdeep092012_9_FD_184484 | JGI IMG/M metagenome (GOLD analysis project Ga0208220, IMG submission 184484) | Arctic peat soil microbial communities from Barrow, Alaska - NGEE Surface sample F53-1 deep-092012 (SPAdes) | ecosystem: Environmental > Terrestrial > Soil > Wetlands > Peat ...
GGTCCACTGGGATCTGGCCCAGACAGGCTCGATGATCTCCGAAATGGCGGGCGGATACCTGCTGGCCGATGAGGGCGGAGGGACGAGGGTGACGTACGAGCTAGCCGTAGGCCTGCGAGTGCCGATGCTCGGGATGCTCAAGCGCAGGGCCGAGAAGACCATCATTGACACGGCGCTCAAGGGGCTCCGGGCGCGGGCGCAGAGCCTGCCCGCGACGGGCGGTGCCGATACCGGCCTGGCGAGCGGCGGCGGCCATGACTGACTCCGCCGCCAACGGCCGCGCGCCCGGCGAGCGGCCCGGCACCAGTCATCCAGGCGCCTGGAGCGCCGCCACCGACCCGGTGGGTCAGCGGCCCGCCAGCGGGCTGGCCGATGTGGAGCCGGCCGACCGGGAGCCGGCCGACCGGGAGCCGGATGGAGAGCTGGCCGGCGGGGAGCCGGATGGAGAGCTGGCCGGCGGGGAGCCGGATGGAGAGCTGGCCGGCGGGGAGCCGGCTGACGGCGAAACGGTCGGCCAGGGTCTGTCCGAGGCTGGTCGGGGCCCTGGCCCGAGCCCTCGCTCGGGCTCCGGCCCTGGCTCCGGTCGCGAGGTCAGTCGCCCCGCGAGCCGGCCCGACCGGACCCGGCGTCCGGACGCCCGCCGTCCGGGCTCGTCCGGCGGCGACCTGCTGACTGACCTGCAGCGCTGGCTGATCCGTTCCAGCGCCAAGACCATGCGCCGCGAGATCGAGGGCCAGGTCCGCCGGACCCTCGGCGGCGGCCGCAGGCAGCCGGAGGACATCTGGGGAACGGCGACGACCGAGCCACCGCCCGGTGTCGGCGAGTCCCCAGAATGCGCCTGGTGCCCGATCTGCCGCGCCGCGCGCCGCATGCGCGACTCCGGGCCTGGGCTCGGCTCGCAGATCTCCGGCGCCTCAGATGTGGTGGCCTCGGCGGTTCAGGATGCGATCGTGGCCTTCGACGCGGTACTGTCACGGCCCCCGGCGACTCCTCAGCAGGAGCCGCGAGCGGATAGGTCCCCACATTCCGGTCGTGCCGACTCCGCGGGCGACGAGGCGGAGAGGGCACAGGATGAGCCTGGCGATCGGAGTTGATGTCGGCGGTACGAAAGTGGCCGCCGGCGTGGTGGATGACCACGGGAGGATTGTCGAGAAGCTCAAGCGGCTGACTCCGGCCGCCAGCCCCGCGGGGACCGAGCAGGTGATCGTCGAGGTCGTCACCGAGTTGCTGGGCCGGCACGACATCGACGCGGTGGGCATCGGCGCGGCTGGCTTCGTCGACGAGGCCCGGTCGACAGTACTTTTCGCGCCCAACCTCGCCTGGCGTGACGAGCCGGTGAAAAAGCAGGTCGAGGAGAGACTCGGCTGCAGCGTCCTGGTCGAGAACGACGCTAACGCGGCCGCGTGGGCTGAGGCCAAGTTCGGCGCCGCCCGCGGTCACGACCATGTGGTCCTCATCGCGGTGGGTACCGGAATCGGGGCCGGCCTGATGCTCGATGGCCGTCTGTACCGCGGCCGGTGGGGATCGGCGGGGGAGCCTGGCCACTACCGCGTCGTGCCGGACGGCAGGCTCTGCGGCTGCGGGAACAGGGGCTGCTGGGAGCAGTACGTCAGCGGCAACGCGCTGGTCTCCGAGGCGCGAGAGTTCGCTAGGCGCTCGCCGGGTGCCGCCGTCCGGCTCCTGCAGCTGGCGGGCGGGAGCGCCGAGGGCATCGACGGGCCGGCCGTGACCCAGGCCGCTCTGGAGGGCGACGCCGTGGCGCTGCGCTGCTTCGAGATCATCGGGCACTGGCTGGGAACCGGCCTGGCTGACCTGGCCGCGATCCTGGACCCCGGCTGCTTCGTGATCGGCGGCGGGGTGTCCGAGGCCGGTGACCTGCTCATCAACCCCGCCCGCATGGCGTTCCAGAGCGGCCTGACCGGCGGTGCCTACCGCCCGTTCGCCGAGATCAAGCCCGCGCAGCTCGGCGCCGACGCGGGCCTGATCGGCGCCGCGGACCTGGCCCGGGGCGGCTGATCCAGCCCGGCGGGAACAGCACTCGAGACCGCAGACGGGAGCACCGAGTCCGCAGGTCGGTCAGACGACGGCGCCATCATCGTCATCGTCGCGTGGCCCGTCACTCATCCGCAGGACCAGGGTGGCGAATCCGCCGACGAACGCGATGATGGCCACCAGGGCGGCCCAGTCGGAGACCTGCCAGCCGATCAGCGTCGCGATCAGCAGGTATCCGGGTCCGCCGAGCAGGGCCACCCAGGCCCCCCTGGCGACCGGGTCCAGCTGAGGTAGCGGCCCGGGCGGCGGAGGCACATACCGGCCGTCCTCGTCAGCGTCGTCGCCCGCAGGCGCCGGCCGCGGAATCGGCTCTGCCCGCCGGACAATATGCGCCCGGTCCCCGGGGAAGCCGTCGGCGGCGGCACGGCCCGCACGGCCCTCACGGCCCGTTCCGGCCGCGTCCGGGCCGGCCGGCCCTCCGGCACCGCCTGGCCCGGCCCCCACGTCCTGTTGCCCGGTACCGGCCGGCCCGGGGCCTGCCGGTCCTGGGCTGGCTTGTCCTGGGCTGCCCTGCCCTCTGCCGGCCAGCCCAGCGTCGGCCTGCCCGGAGCCGTCCTGGCCGGTGCCGTCGCGGCCGGGGGTGCCCCGGCCAGAATCGTCGGGCCGGTCCTGCCTGGGGCGGCCGGGCGTGGCGGGAAGGCCGGCGCCCGGCAGGCGTACGGGTCCGGGAATTCCGGCGGGTCCGGGCAGACTCGCGGGCCCGGCACGGCTAACGGGGCCGCCGGGCCCCGCGGGGCCGCCCTGCTCCCGGCCCACGGCCGGGTCCCGTTCCGGCCGCTGCCGGTCGCGGGAGGTCTCCGCCAGGTCCTCGCGGGCGGGCCAGGGCGCCTGCCGGGTCGTGGTGTCCACGGGCAGGTCGAAGCGCGCGATCAAGTCACGCCAGGCCGCCTCTTCGCCGCTGACGTCCCCGTCCACGCCCTCGTTTCCGCCCACTACCTCATTCCCTGCCCGATTCCCCGCTGACCCGGCTGTGCGCCCGGACGAACTCCAGGCTCCCAGTGAAGATGACCTCGGCGTCGTTGTCCAGGGTCGCGACGTGATAGCTGTCGGCCAGCTCGCGGACTTCCAGCTGGTCGGCCGGAAGGGCCTCGCGGAGCACCGCAAGGCTGGCCGGCCCGACCACGTGATCGGTCGCGCTCCGGTACGCCAGCACCGGCTGAGTCAGGTCACCGAGGTGCTCGCGGGTGATGCGCCACAGGCCGGGCAGCGTGGCGGCGGCCTTGACGGGGATCCTGTCGTAACCGAGCTCGCTGGCCTGCTCTTTCTTGATGTCGCTGGTAATTCCCCTGAGCGAGGGCACGAGGAACTTGAGCATGGGCGCGAGCATGAACAGCCGGGTATCGGCGGTGACCGAGGGATTGACCAGGACCAGTCCGCTGACGGCCGCGGTGTGCAGTTCGGCCAGGCGCAGGGCCAGGCAGCCGCCCATGGACAGGCCCATGACGAAGATCTCATCAGAGCAACCGCGCAGCTCCTCGAACGCGCGGTTGACCTCGGCGAACCAGTCCTCCCAGCGCGTCCGGGCCATCTCCTGCCTGGTCGTGCCGTGGCCGGGCAGTCGCGGCAGCGAGACGCTCAGCCCGGCGCCGGCGAGATACTCCGCCCACGGGCGCAGCGCCTGCGGGCTGCCGGTGAACCCGTGGCAGAGCAGCACGCCGGTGGGGCCGCCCTCATGGCTGAAGGCTTCGGCACCGGGCATCAGCGGCATGTCAGGGATCCTCTCGGGGCATGCTGCGGCTTTCCCCTCGATCGTCCCACGCCGGGCGCCAGGACGGCAGCCGTTGGCCCGCTGAAAGCCCGCGAGCAGGAGATCGCTGGCGGGCCGGGATCCAGGGACATCGGACCGTGTTGTTAACGGCAGATGACGTGCGAACATATGACCGTGTTCTACTGGGTGGTCAAGGCGGTACTCGGGCCCTTTCTTCGTGTCATCTTCCGGCCGTGGGCCGAGGGGGCCGAGAACGTGCCCCGCGAGGGTCCGGCGATCCTGGCCAGCAATCACCTCTCGTTCTCCGATCACTTCTTCGCGCCGCTGCCCATCCCGCGCAAGGTCGTGTTCCTCGCCAAGTCGGAATATTTCACCGGCCGAGGCCTGAAAGGCCTGGTCAGCAAGGCGTTTTTCAGCGGCGTCGGCCAGATTCCGGTGGACCGGTCCGGCGGTGCGGCCAGCGAGCGGGCGCTGCGGACCGGGCTGCGCGTGCTCGCCCAGGGCGAGATTCTCGGCATCTACCCGGAGGGCACCCGGACGCCCGATGGCCGCCTGTACCGGGGCAAGACTGGCGTGGCCAGGCTGGCGCTGGAGGCCCGCGCCCCCGTGGTCCCGACCGCGATGATCGGCGGCTTCGAGTTCCAGCCGCCAGGGAAGATCGCGCCTCAGCTGCGGATCCGGCCCGGAGTGCGTTTCGGGAAGCCGCTCGACTTCTCCCGCTACTACGGCATGGAGGAGGACCGGATCATCCTGCGGGCGATGACGGACGAGATCATGTACGAGCTCATGAAGCTGTCCGGCCAGGAGTACGTCGACAAGTACGCGCAGCGGAGCAAGGGACGCCGCCCAACCCTGCGCAAGGCCGCCCCCGACCCGCCGCCGCCCCCCGCGCCCCCGGCCCCCGCGCCCCCGGCCCCGGCCCGCCCGGCCAGCGACCACCCCCCGGCCGAGTCGCCCCAGCCGTGAACCGCAGCAACGGTACGTCTGCTGCTGCTCTAGCAGCAGCACCTGCACCGTTGCTGCTGTTGGGACAGCTATGCTGGCGGGCCGGGCCGGGAACCTTAGATGTCGGCAGGGCAGAGGCGGTCCCGGCGGTCGGAAATACTGGCTGAATTCGTCAGCCCTCGCGACCTGCTACCGTGCCATCGGCGGTCACGATCCCGGGCAGCAGCCTCTTCGTGCCTACGCCAATCGCGAGGACGCTCATGGGCACTAATGTGACGGGGCGAGCAAATCCTGGGAGGAAGATCCATGCGAGTCGGAGTCCTGACCGGAGGCGGTGACTGCCCCGGCCTGAATGCGGTGATCCGCGCGGTTGTGCGGGCCGGCGTCGCCGAGCACGGTTTTGAGTTCATCGGGTTCCGCGACGGCTGGCGGGGCCCGCTGGAGGGCGACACGATGGCCCTCGACGTGCAGGCAGTCCGGGGCATCCTGCCGCTCGGCGGCACGATCCTGGGTTCGTCCCGAACGAATCCGCTGGCCGAGGCGGCCTCCTCGGGCGGCCAGACCGGCCTGGAGCGGATCAACGAAAACCTGTCCAGCCTCGGCGTCGACGCGCTCGTCGCCATCGGCGGCGAGGACACCCTCGGCGTGGCCAACAAGCTGCACGCGGCCGGGGCCAACGTCGTCGGCGTGCCCAAGACCATCGACAACGATCTGAGCGGCACTGATTACACCTTCGGCTTTGATACCGCGGTCAACATCGCGATGGAGGCGATCGACCGGCTGCACACCACGGCCGAGAGTCATCACCGGGCGCTGATCGTGGAGGTCATGGGCCGCAGCGTCGGGTGGATCGCGCTGCACGCGGGCGTGGCCGGCGGCGCCAACGTGATCCTCATCCCGGAGAAGCCGTTCGACATCGAACAGGTCTGCGCCTACGTCGAGCACCGGTTCCAGACCAGATACGCGCCGATCGTCGTCGTCTCCGAGGGCGCGCATCCGAAGAGCTCCGACGAGATCGCGGACCAGAAGGTCGACGCCTTCGGCCACGCCAGGCTCGGGGGAGTAGGCCAGATGCTGGCGGACGAGATCGAGCGGCGCACCGGCAAGGAGGCGCGCTGCGCGGTGCTCGGGCACATCCAGCGCGGCGGCACTCCGACGGCGTTTGACCGGGTGCTGGCCACGCGGTTCGGCGTGCACGCGATCCGGGCCGTCGCCGATGGCGAGTTCGGCACGATGATGGCCCTGCGCGGCACCAATATCGTCCGAGTGCCGCTGGCGGAGGCGACGAGCGAGCTCAAGCTGGTTCCGCCGGACCGCTACGCCGAGGCCGAGGTCTTCTTCGGCTGACGCCGCAGACCGGGCTCCCGGCGACCGTGCTGGCCGGGCCGGCTAGGTGATGACGGGCGGGTGGCTGGGCCACAGCAGCGCTGCCAGGTCAAGGCGCCATGACCGGACGATCACCGGGCCGCCCGGCCGGAGCGCCGGGCGGTCACGGGTCACCCGGGGCCGCCCGGCGCTGCCATGGGACCAGATGGCTGCGTCGCCGCCCGCCCTGGTCAGGAAGCCGCCGGTGAGCCAGACCGTCTTCGTGTGGCGGCCAGCGGCGATATCGCTGACGCCGCTGCCGAGCCCTTCCCGCAGCGTCGACCAGCGGAGCTTGCACCGGGGCGACAGATGCCCGATGAATGCTTCGGTGCGGGTCCCGCCGGCGTCGGCCGTGATCCAGATCCCGCCGTGCCCGTCCGGGGCCAGCCGACCCGTGTCGGCATGCCAGGACGTCAGCGTCCGGGTCCACCGCCGGCCGTCGTAGTGCGCGACGACCAGCAGGCCCTCGCCGCTGTGGGTCCGCAGGTTCCCGACCACCCAGACGCTGTCGCGGGACACGGCGAGGACGTCGTCCAGGCTGGCGTGGGCCAGTATGCGGCCGGTCGCGACGTAGTGCCAGGTGTGCCCGTCATAGTGCTCGACGAAGCCGCCCCGGCGGGTCGCAGCCACCGCCCAGATATCACGGGCCGATACCGCGCTCGCCCGGTAGATCTGCTTCGCGCGGCCCTGCACCCGGGCCCAGGACCGGCCGTCGAAATGCCAGGTGCCCATGCCGCGGACCCCGTCCGTGCTGGTGCCGAACACCCAGACGTCGGCGGGGTTCAGGGCGGTCACGCCGGTCAGCACGTCGTGCTGGTGCCACCGCTCGGCCACCGCCCACCGCAAGCCGTTCCAGTGCAAGGCGTAGCCGGCGGAGTAGCTCACCGCCCAGATATCGCGGGCGGACGGCGCGCTCGCGTCGCCGATGAAGCCGGTGAGACCGGGCGGCAGCGGCCAGGACCGCCAGCGCGCGCCGTTCCAGTGCAGCGCGGCCGGCGCGCCGCCCCCGCCGGGGTTGGTGCCGCCCAGAGCCCACACGTCGGTCGGGCTGGGCGCGACGATGGCCGAATAGCCGGAGGCGTGGTCGGGCGCGCCGTAGTGCCGGGTCACGATCAGTGACCAGCCGCTCGTGCTAGCCGCCTGCGCGGTAAGCGGGGTAAGGGCCCAGGCCAGCAGTAGCCCGAGCGCGAGAACCAGCGCTGAAGCGGTCCGGGCGCTGGTGGTGCTTCGCATGCTGGTGGTGGTCTCCGCTCCGCGCCGAGGCCCGTTGCCTTCGGCGGACTCACAACGTCAGGCTAAGGCTCGCACACAGCGAGGGCAAAGAATCGGCAAATCGCTGGCCCGGCGGTGCGCGGCCGCCGGCCCGGGCCCGCTGTGGCAGGCTTGGCCCGGAGGTAAACGCATGCGGATAGGACTGCAGATCCCCGACTTCACCCACGCGGGCGGCGCGGCGAGCCTCGGTGCGGACCTGGCCACCGTGGCCAGGACCGCCGACGACGCTGGCTTCGATTTCATCGCCGTGATGGACCATTTCTTCCAGATCGGCTCGGTCGGGCCGCCCGAGAACGACATGCTCGAGGCGTACACGACGCTGGGTTACCTGGCTGCCTGCACGTCGCGCGCCAAGCTGCTGACGCTGGTGACCGGGGTCGTGTACCGCCACCCCGGCATCCTGGCCAAGATCGTGACCACGCTGGACGTGCTCTCCGGCGGCCGGGCCTGGCTCGGCGTCGGCGCGGCCTGGAATGAGGAGGAATCACGCGGGCTGGGCATCCCGTTCCCGCCGGTCGCCGAGCGCTTCGAGCGGCTAGAGGAGACGCTGCAGATCTGCCTGCAGATGTGGCGGGACGACCAGACTCCCTACCACGGCCGGCATTACCAGCTAGAGCGGCCGCTTAACCACCCGCAGCCACTTTCCGTACCGCACCCGCCGATCATGATCGGCGGGTCGGGAGAGCGCAAGACCCTGCGGTTCGTCGCGCGCTACGCCCAGGCTTGCAACCTGTTCCCCGGCCCGGAGCTCGCCCACAAGCTGGAAGTCCTGCGCGGGCACTGCCAGACCGAGGGCCGCGACTACGACGAGATCGAGAAGACGTGTTACTTCCCGTTCGACGTCGGGCCCAAGGGCGAGAACGCCGCGCAGGTCGTGGATCAGCTGGGCGCGCTGGCCGGGATGGGCTTTGACGCGGCTATCGGGGCCGTGGCGAACGTGTGGGACGTGACCCCGCTGGAGGTCATCGGCAGCGAGGTCATTCCGGCGGTGGCGCCTCTCTAGGCCCTGCCGGATCCCTGAGGTCTGCCGGATCCCCGGGCCCCGCCGTCCAGCCGGTCCAGGCCGTGACCTTGATAACGATGACCGGGCCTGGCAGCGGGACCTGCTCGTACTGCGGATATCGCCGGGTCAGCAGGGCGGCGGGCGCTGTCAGCAGCGCCGGATCGGCGGCGACGGTGGCGGTGCCGTCGGCGCGGACCCACCACAGCGCGGCCCAGTCCTCCTCGTAGTGGTCGGCCAGAACGGCCACCCGCGGGTTGCGCCGGATGTTGTCCAGCCGGCGCAGCCCGCGGGTCGTTTTAGGCTTCCCGTCCACTGCCGTGTAGATGGTGTCGCCGTCGAGGGCAAAGGTCACCGGCACGAGGTGCGGCGCGCCGTCGGCCGAGACCGAGGCGAGCCGGGCGACCCTGGCGGCGCCCAGCAGCTCCCGGGCCACCGCGGCGGTGAGCCCGGGCATCAGCCGGCCGGGGCCGGCATCAGCCGACCGGGGCCGGCGCCGGCGTCGGCAGCCTGGCCGGGGTCAGCGTCTTGCCGAGCAGCCCCGGCAGCGTGGCGACCGCGGTGGCGAGCTCGCGGACGTCATCGCCAGTCAGCGCCTGGTCCCCGTCGCACATCGCGGTGGCGGGCTGCGGGTGCATGTCTACGATGATCCCGTCGGCGCCCACGGCGATGGCGGCCCGGCTGAGCGGCAGAACGAGGTCGCGGCGGCCGCCCGAGTGGGACGGGTCGATGATGACCGGCAGGTGGGAGAGCCGCTGGGCGACGGGCACGGCGCTGATGTCCAGGGTGTTGCGGGTCGCTGTCTCAAACGTCCGGATGCCGCGCTCGCAGAGCACGATGTCGAGGTTGCCGCGCTGCGCGATGTACTCCGCGGCCATCAGCCACTCTTCAATGGTCGCGTTCATGCCCCGCTTGAGCAGGACCGGCTTGCTCGCCGAGCCGACGGCCTGCAGCAGCGTGAAATTCTGCATGCTGCGGGTGCCGACCTGCAGCATGTCGGCGTAGGAAGACACAAGGTCGACCGACGCCGGGTCGATCACCTCGGTCACCACCGGCATCCCGGTCTCGGCCCGCACATCGGCCAGGATCTGCAGCCCGGCCACCCCGAGACCCTGGAAGGCGTACGGCGAGGTCCTGGGCTTGAACGCGCCGCCGCGCAGCAGGGAGGCGCCGGCCGCCTGAGCCATCCGGGCCGCGGCCAGGGTCTGCTCGGGGGTCTCAACCGTGCAGGGCCCGGCAATGACGGTGAAGTTATCCGGTCCGATCGGCACGCCGCCCACCCTGATCACCGACCGGCTGGGGCGATGTTCGCTGCTGACGAGCTTGTAGGGCACCGAGATCCGCACCACGTCGAGAACTCCGGGGTAGCTGCGCAGGTTCAGGGCCCCGAACTGCTCGAAGTCCCCGACGAGGCCGATGATCGTGCGAGACACGCCGCTGCTGACGAACGCCTCGCCTCCGGCCGTGCGCACGAGCTCGACGATCGCCTCCACCTCGGCCTCCGTGGCCTCGGGGGCCATTACCACCACCATGACATCCTCCTTGTCTCCAGCATGACAAAAGCCCCGGGCCGATTCGGCCCGGGGCTTCTTACTTCACGTCGCTCGCGTCAGCGCAGAGTCTGGCGGGCGACCGTCCCAGGGCCGGGAAGGTAGCCAAACCAAAACCAGTACTCGCGCCGCACGTGCCGTAGCTTAGCGCATCGAGGCGGGCCAGCCTGTCACGGGTGGGCGCGGCTCAGCGCGCAAACCTGAGGTGGCAAGATAGCTGAACCTGCAGGAGGGAGCCGGGAGGGAGCAGGGCCAGGCTCAGGATGGCACGGCTGCGATCTCGGGAAGGAGCAGGTCAGCCGGACATGAGGCAGCCGGATACCGGTGCGCGCGAGACTGGCGGCGGACAGCCAGGCGTCGGCGCGGCCCGCGCGGCCCGCTTGACCGGAGCCGCCGGTACGGGCGACGAGTGCGCCACGCCGACCGACCAGGCCCGCGAGCTGCCGCCCGGCCAGTACATCCCGCGCAAGCTTCCCGTCCTGCACTACGGGCCCGTCCCCAAGTTCAATCCCCGGACCTGGAACCTGCGCATCTGCGGCGCGACGGAGTCGGGGACCGAGCACATCTGGACCTGGGACGAGGTCTGTGCCCTGCCGCGCTGCGAGGTCATCGCCGACCTGCACTGCGTCACCCGGTTCACCGTGCCGGGAAACTCCTGGGGCGGCGTATCCGCCGCGGAGGTGCTCCGGGCGGTGCCGCCCGGAGACTCGGTCACCCACGTGATGGTCTGGGCTGACTACGGCTACAGCGCCAACGTGCGGATCGCCGATTTCGCGGCCGACACCACGTTGCTGGCGACCCACCTGGGCAACGCCCCGCTGACCCCGGAGCACGGGTACCCGCTGCGCCTGGTGGTCCCGTCGCTGTACGCGTGGAAGAGCGTGAAGTGGGTGCGCGCCATCGAGTACCTGACCAGGGACCGCCGGGGGTTCTGGGAGGAACGCGGCTACCACAACACCGCCGATCCGTGGCGCGAGCAGCGCTACTCCTACCAGGAAGCGGAAGGCGACGGGCCACCGCCGTGAACCGCGCCGGCCCGGCTAGAAGAACGAGAAGCCGACGTTGATGGTAATGGTCGAGCCGGCCGGCGCCTGACCCGTCGGGCTGTAGTTGAAGACCTTGTTACCGGGTCCGACCTTGTTGACGTTGACCTGGAAGCCGGCTTGCTGCAGGGCCTGCTGCGCCTGCTGGCTGGTCTCCCCCTGCACGTTGGGCACGTTCGTCTGCGGCGGGCCGACCGAGAAATAGACGGTGACCACCTCGCCGGGCTGAATCGGCGTGGTGGCGGCGGGGGACTGCCGGGTAACGGTGTTGGCGGGCTGGTTGCTCTTGGCGTCCTGGACGGGATTGATCTGGTAGCCGCCGGCCTGTGCGGCCTGCTGCGCCGCGGACACCTGGCCGCCGACGAAGTTAGGCAGCGGCGGCCCCGCGCTGACCGTGATGCCGACGGGCTTGTTCTTCGGCCAGGCCGTGCCGGCCACCGGGTTGGTGCTGATCACGATCCCGGCGGCGATCGTCGTGGACGGCGTCTCCTGCGGCGGGCCGGCCTTCAGCCCGGCCTGCTGCAGTTGCTGCTGGGCCTGCTGGATCGGCACCCCGGTGATTGGCGGCATCTTGACCGTGACCGGCCCGAGCGACAGCGTCAGCGTGACGGTGGAGCCGTTGCTGATCTTGGATCCGGCCTTGGGGTTCGTTTTGACGATGTGGCCGGCCGCCACGTTGCTGTGCTGGCCGGCGCCGTCGTGCACCTTGAAGCCGAGGCCGGTCAGCTCGGTCCGGGCCAGGCTGGCGGACCAGCCGGTCACCTGCGGCACGTTCGTGTACTGCCCCGAGGTGAGCCACCAGCCCAGCAGCACCGCGACGAGGACCACCGCCAGGGTGCCGAGCACGTAGATGAGGCGCCGGCTGAACAGCAGCCGCTGCAGTGGCGGCTCATGATCTGGCTGGCGGTCGTACGCGCGGCGGCCGCGGCGGTCAACCCCGGGGTCGTCGAAGCCGGGCAGGATGGCCCCGGCGGACACGACGAGCGTGTGGTTCGCCGGCCGGTACGAGTCGTCCTGCGCGCCTCCCGCCGACAACAGGCCGCCGGCCTGGTTCCCGCTGGTCAGCGAGTGACGGCCCCCGGAGCCGTTCCGCCCGCCGGCCCCGGTACCCATGGCCTCGGTCGCGTCAGCCCCCCTGCCGTCAAAGCCCCTGCCGTCATGCCCCGCGCCGTCATACCCCGCGCCGTCATACCCCGCGCCGTCATACCCAGGGCCCGAAAACGCCGCGCCCGAAAATCCCGGGCCGCTGAGCCCTCTGCTGCCGACGCCCGGGCCGCCGTAGTCGCCGCCGACCGCGGGTCCGAGGTCGGTGTCCGCCAGTTCGTCAGCGGTGAGCCCGGAGCCTGACCCGAGGCCAGGGGCGGCCCCGATGGCCGGCGGGCCGGCGGGGGCCGCGTGCTGGCCGCGGCGCGCGGCCGACAGCGGCGTGCCGTGCCGGACCTCGCTCACCGCGTGCAGGAACTGCCCGGCGTCCGCCGGCCGCAGGTCCGGGTCCCGGCTCGTGGCCAGCGCGACGAGGGCGTCGAGGGCGGGCGGCAGGCCTGCCACCAGGCTCGATGGTGGCGGCACGACGTCGTTCACGTGCTTGTAGGCGACCGCGAGCGGTGAATCGCCCGTGTGCGGCTGGGCACCGGTGAGCATCTCGAAGAGCATCACGCCGGCCGCGTACACGTCGGTGCGGGCATCCGAGGTGCTGGCGGACACCTGCTCCGGTGCGAGGTAGGCGGCCGTCCCGATGATCATGCCGGTCTTGGTGTGCGCGGCCGCGGCCGCGGCTCGGGCCAGCCCGAAGTCCGCGACCTTCACCGCGCCGTCGGTGCCGAGCAGGACATTCTCGGGCTTGACGTCGCGGTGGATGATGCCGGCCCGGTGGGCCGCCGCCAGGCCCGCCAGGACGCCCTCGATCACGTCCAGCGACTCCCGGACGCTCAGCGACCCGCGCGCGTTCAGCACCTCGCGCAGGGTCGGGCCTGCCACGTACTCCATGGCGATGTACAGCACGTCGCCGGCGGACCCCTGGTCGTACACGGCCACGACATGCGGGCTGGACAACTGCGCGACGGCCCGCGCCTCGGTCATGAAGCGGCGGACAAACTCCTGGTCACGGGCCAGTTCCGGGTGGGCGACCTTGAGCGCGACGACGCGGTCGAGCCGGGTGTCCCGGCTCAGGTACACCGTCGCCATCCCGCCGTGGGCGAGCCGGGACTCCACCTGGTAGCGGCCGTCCAGCAGCTGCCCGGTTACCGGAGACAGGGTGGTGTCCATCGGGAGCAGTGTAAGGCGGGCAATGGTGCGCTCGCCTCTGTAACGGCACTGCGCAACTACATCATCACGCACCGCAATTAGTCGGACGCCGTCCGCCCAGCCGGGATGAGCCGGTCATTCCGCCGGCGGGGACGAGGCGCGGGCGTGCCGGCGCCGGGGCACCCGGCCCGCGCGGAAGGCCAGCCGCCCCGCCACGACCGCGGACCGCATCGCCGCGGCCATCAGCTCCGCGTCCCTGGCCCTGGTGACCGACGTGGCCAGCAAGACCCCGTCGCAGCCGAGCTCCATCGCGATCGTCGCGTCGCTGGCCGTGCCGATGCCCGCGTCCAGGATGACGGGCACGCCGGCCGCCTCGACGATCAGCTCGATGTTGTGCTCGTTCCTGATCCCGAGGCCCGACCCGATCGGCGAGCCGAGCGGCATGACCGCGGCGCAGCCGGCCTGCTCCAGCCGCCGGGCCAGGACCGGGTCGTCCGAGGTGTAGGGCAGCACGACGAAGTCCTCGGCGACGAGCTGCTCGGCGGCGGTCAGCAGCTCCACGCCATCGGGCAGCAGCGTCAGCTCGTCGGCGATGACCTCGAGCTTCACCCAGTTCGTGCCGAGGGCCTCGCGGGCCAGCCGGGCCACCCGCACCGCCTCGGCCGCGGTGAAGCAGCCGGCGGTGTTGGGCAGCACCCGGATCCCGCGCGCGGCCAGCACATCCAGGACCGAGCCGGACGTGGCCGGGCTGACCCGGCGCATCGCGACGGTGGTCAGCTCGGTGCCGGACGCGGCCAGCGCCCGGTCGAGCACGTCGAGGCTGGGCGCCCCGCCGGTTCCCATGATCAGCCGGGACTCGAACGTCTCCCCGGCGAGCACGAACGGATCGTCCACGGTCAGCCTCCCTGCACAGCGGTCACGACCTCGACCTGGTCGCCGGCGGCCAGGGGCGTCGATGCCCAGGCGGCGCGCCGTACCACGTCGCCGTTGAGGGCGGCCGCGACTCCGGTGGCAGCCGCCGTGACCAGCAAGACGGCCCCCGCCAGCGAGGCCTGCTCCGCTACCTGGTGCCGCTGCCCGTTGATAACTATCTCCACGTCGCTGCCCTCACGTCCGCCCCGCCCGTCCCGGCGCCCGCCGCGACGGCCCCGAACCGCTGCGGTGTGAAGGGCAGCGCCAGCCCCGGCAATCGTTCTGACTCTAGATACTCCGTCACGATGTCGGCGGTCACGGGCGCCAGCAGGACCCCGCCCCGGAAATGGCCGGTGGCCCAGACCAGGCCCGCCAGCGCGGCCGGTCCGATCACCGGCGCGTTGTCCGGCGTGCCCGGCCGCAGGCCCGCCACCGCCTCGGCCAGCTCGAGCTCGGTGATGCCGGGCACCAGGAGGCGGGCGTCGCGCAGCAGTTCCCAGACCCCGCCGGCGGTGACCGTCGTGTCCGGCCCCATCTCCTCCTGGGTGGCGCCGACCACCAGCTCCCCGTCGTGGCGGGGCACCAGGTAGACCGCGGAGCCCCGGACCAGCCCGCGCACCGTCCGGGTCAGCAGGGCCGGCGGCAGCCCGGCGGCGCGCGTGGCCGCGGTCGGCCGCAGCCTCAGGATCTGCCCCTTCACCGGCCGCACCGGGACGGCGGCCGCCGCCGGGAGGCCCCCGATCGCGACGGACTGCCAGCCGGCGGCCAGCACCACCCAGGCCGCGGGCACCGTGCTGCCGTCGGCCAGCCGCGCACCCGTCACGCGACTGGCCGGACCGACCGCGCCGCGGGCGGTAATGAGCTCGGTGGCGCGCTGGGGCACGAAGCGCACGCCGGCCAGCCGCGCCGCCGCCTGCAGCGCGCGGGCCAGCATGCGCGGGTCAACCGACCCGTCGGCGTCCGCCAGCAGGCCGCCGCGCACCGACGGGTCCAGCAGCGGCTCGGCCGCCCGGCACTCGCGCCCGGTCAGCCGCCGGGCCGGCCGGCCGAAGGCTTCCTGCAGCTGATGCTGCTCCGTCAGCACGGCCAGGTCGTCACGGTCGTAGGCGACCTGCAGCGTCCCGGTCTGGCGGAACCCGGTCGGCAGGCCGGTCAGCTCCGCCAGCTCCGCCACAAAGGCCGGATAACGGTCCAGTGATTCGCTGCCGAGCGCGAACAACTCACGCTCGGCGTAGGCAGCCTCGGCCACCGGGGTGAGCATGCCCGCCGCCGCGTGCGTCGCGCCCCCGGCCGGGTCCGGGTCAGCGAGGGTCACGCGCAGGCCGCGCTGCGCGGCGCGCCACGCGATCGCCAGCCCGATGACGCCGCCGCCGACGACGAGCACGTCCGCGGTCGCGCCGGCGGCCGCCCGAGCCGGCCGGCCGGGGTGCCCCGGCTGGTCTGGGTGGCCGCCCATGAGGCCGCTCCCTTCGCCGGCATGACCCGGATCAGGTTCCTGCGGTCGGCGGCTCTCAGCCGCCCTCTCAGTCCGGTCAGCACCGGACTCCCGCGCGATGACCTTTAGCCTAGCCCGTGGCGTGCCAGGCCCCGCTGCGGGCCGTGGCGGCACCGCGCCCCGCGCTCGGCGATGATGAGGAGCCGCGGGTGCGAGGAAGGTGGGAGGAGGGTGGGAGGAGGGTGCGGGGGGAGGCCCCGGGCCAGGCCCGAGGCAGGAAGGAACCCGAGGATGACTAGCCCTGGGCACGTCGTGGTGGTGGGCGCCGGGCTGGCTGGCCTGCGCACGATCGAGGACCTGCGCGGCCGGGGCTACGCCGGGCCGGTGACCCTGGTCGGCGCCGAGCCGAGGCTGCCCTACGACCGTCCGCCGCTGTCCAAGAAACTGATGACCGGCGCGCTGGACGACACCACGCTGCGTCCCGACCTGGACTCGCTGCAGGTCGAGGTGCGCCTGGCCGAGCGCGCGGTGGCACTGGCGGACGGGGTCCTGGCCACCGACAGCGGCGAGCACGCCTTCGACGCGCTGGTGCTGGCCACGGGGGCCACCCCGGTGACCCTGCCCGGCGACGGCCGCCAGCACGTCCTGCGGACCATCGAGGATGCCCTGGAGCTGCGCGGGCTGCTGCGGCCGGGCGCGGCGCTCGCCATCGTCGGCGCGGGCTGGATCGGCGCCGAGCTCGCCACGGCCGCCGCCGAGCTCGGGTGCCAGGTGACGGTGCTCGAAGCCGCCCGGACGCCGCTGGCCGCGGCCGTCGGCGCCGAGGTGGGCGGCCTGACGGCGCGCTGGTACGCGGCCGCCGGGGTGGACCTGCGGCTGGGCCAGGGCGTCGACTCCGTGCAGCCGGGCGGGCTGGCCCTGGCGGGCGGCGGCTGGCTTCCGGCCGACGTCGTGGTCACCGCCGTGGGCGTCCGGCCGGCGGTCTCCTGGCTCGCCGGATCGGCCGTCGCGCTGGATAACGGGGTCGCGGTCGACTCTCAGCTGCGGACCTCGGCGGCCGGGGTGTTCGCCGTGGGCGACTGCGCGGCATTCGAGTCGGTGCGGTACGGCCGCCGGCTCCGGTTCGAGCACTGGGACGTCGCGCTGCACGCCCCCGAGGTGGTGGCGGCCAACGTGCTGGGCGGCAGCGAGACCTACGACCCGGTGCCGTACTTCTGGTCGGAGCAGTTCGGCCGGATGGTGCAGTACGTCGGCCACCACGAGGCCGGCCAGCAGCTGGTGTGGCGGGGCGACCCGGAAGGTGTGCGCTGGGCGGCGGCCTGGCTCGCGGGCGGGCGGCTGGTCGCGCTGCTGACCGTCGGGCTGCCGCGCGACCTGCTGCAGGGCCGCCGGGTGATCAGCTCGGGGGCGGCGGTGGACCCCGGCCGCCTGGCCGACCCGCAGGTTCCCGTCCGGGACTGCGTCCTGACCTGAGCGGGACGGGCCGCGGTGTCCAGCCCGGCGCGGCGGGCGCTAGCCTGGCACCGTTGTCGCGATGAGCAGCCGCCGTCGCGACGAGCGCGCCAGCGTGGCGGCAAGTTTGGCGTGGCCCGGGTTTTACCGTCGGCTGATGTGGAAAGTCTGGAGACGTGGCACAGATCGACCCCCCGACCGACGTCATCGTCGGTGACTGGCTGACCATTCCCGAAGTCGCCGACCAGCTTGCCCTGCCGGCGAGCCGCGTCAAGCAGCTCCTGCGGGAACGCAAGCTGCTGGCTGTCCAGCGCCCAGCCGGCACGTTCAGCGTGCCTGCCGCGTTCATCGACCACGGTCAGGTGGTGCGGGGCCTGCCCGGCACCCTCAACCTGCTCTTCGACTGCGGCTTTGCCGAGGTCGAGGCGCTGCGCTGGCTGTTCACCGCCGATGAGACGCTTCCCGGCACGCCCATCCAGGCGATCGCCGAGAATCGCGGCACCGAGGTCAACCGGCGGGCGCAAGCCCTCGCGTTCTGACCAGGTGGTAGCCGGCGAGCTGCGATCCAGGCTGGCCCAGGCGCGCCTGTACCTGTGCACGGACGCCCGGCAGCGGCAGGGCGACCTGGCGGCGTTCCTGGACGAGGTGCTGAGCTCTGGCGTCGACATCGTGCAGCTGCGGCAGAAGGGCCTGGAGGCCGGTGCGGAGCTTCGCCTCCTTGAGGTCTTCCGCCGGGCCTGTGACGCGCACGGAGCGCTGCTGGCCGTCAACGACCGAGCGGACGTGGCCTACGCGGCCGGCGCCGACGTGCTGCACCTGGGCCAGGACGACCTCCGGGCCCCGGTAGCCCGGCAGATTGTGGGCGCGGCACCGGTCATCGGGCTGTCCACGCACGCCGAGGCCGAGGCCGAGGCGGCCAGCGCCGAGCCCGCGGCCGACTATTTCTGCACGGGGCCGGTCTGGCCGACGCCCACCAAGCCGGGCCGCCCGGCCCCGGGCCTGAGCCTGGTGCAGTATGCCGCCGCCCTGGGCACGTCCCGGCCATGGTTCGCCATCGGCGGCATTAGCGAGTCAAACCTGGGCGAGGTGCTGGCCGCGGGCGCCGGGCGGGCCGTGGTAGTCCGGGCCATCACCGAGGCGCCGGAGCCCGGCGCGGCGGCCGCGCGGCTGGCCGCGCGGCTCCGCGGTGCCGTCCCGGCTAGCTAGGCTGGACGGATGCGGCCACCGGAAACTGAGCTATCACCCGTGATCAAGGATCTGCTGGCCGCCGGCGGGCGGTCGTTCTCCTTCGAGTTCATGCCGCCCAAGACCGCTGCGGAGGAACGCCGGCTGTGGATGTCCATCCGCCAGCTTGAGCCGCTGCAGCCGACCTTCGTGTCGGTCACCTACGGCGCGGGCGGCACGACCAGGGACCGCACGGTCCGGGTCACCGGACGGATCGCGGCGGAGACGACGCTGACGCCGGTCGGCCACCTGACGGCGGTCAGCCACTCGGTGGCCGAGCTCCGGCATGTCATCGGCTCGTATGCCGCGGTGGGCGTACGCAACGTTCTCGCGCTGCGCGGTGACCCGCCCGGCGACCCGGCGGGGGAGTGGCAGCAGCACCCCGACGGCCTGCAATACGCCGAGGAACTGGTGCGCCTGCTCAAGTTGTCCGGTGACTTCTGCGTCGGCGTCGCGGCCTTTCCCGAGGGCCACGTCCGGTCGGCCAGCCTCGATGCGGACATCGCGCATTTCGTCCGCAAGTGCGAGGCGGGTGCCGACTTTGCCGTCACGCAGATGTTTTTCTACGTCGATGACTACCTGCGGCTGCGGGACAAAGTCGCGGCGCTAGGCTGCGACGTGCCGATCATCGCGGGGATCATGCCCATCATCAGCGTCGCGATGATCGAGCGCGCCCTGGTGCTGTCGGGCGCGCGGTTCCCGGCCGACCTGGCGGTCAACCTGCGCGAGCACGCCGAGGACAAGGCGGCGGTGCGGCAGATCGGCGTGGAGTACGCGGCGCAGATGTGCGAGCGGCTGCTGGCCGAGGGCGTTCCGGGCCTGCACTTCTACACGCTGAACGGATCGCGGGCCACGAGGGAGATCTACGAACTGCTCGGCCTGGGCGCCGGCCGGGCCGCGCAGCGCGGCGCCCTGGCGACCGGACCGGCCTCGGCCAGCGGGGAGTCGGCTGATGTGGCGTCGCCTGGTGCTGCCTCGGCCGGCGCGGGCTCCGCTGGTGCCGGACCCGGCAGCGCCGCATCCCGCTAGCCCGTCGACCGTTACCCGGCCCGGTCCTGGCTCTGGCTCGCGCCGATCAGCGGCAGGACGGCGCCCATGACGGCGTAAGGCGGCCCGCCGCCGGGAAAGGTGAACCTCGTGAGCAGGTCGCCGAAGCCGAGGCTGCGGTAGAGGTGGCGGGCCGGCGAGTCGGCATCCTGCGTCGACAGCACCGCCGTCCGCTCAGTGCGCCCGGCCGCCAGCATGAGCACCATCGTGCGGCCGATGCCCTGGTGCTGGTACTCCGGGCGGACGTGCACCTCGGCGATCTCCAGCGGCTCGGCGAGCCATTGCTCCGCGACTTCGTGCCCGGCGGCCGCCGTGATGCCCGACCTGACGACGTCGTGCCACCACTGGCCGGGAGTTCCGCGGAACCCGTAGCTGAATCCGACGATCTGCGGGCCCGCCGTGGCGGCGATCGCCCGGAAACACGGATGGCCGCCGTGCCGTTCCATGATCGACAGCCGGCCAGGCAGGTACGCCGGCTCGGGCCGCATCGCGGCGGTATAGACCGCGAGCAGCGCGTCCAGTTGGGCGAGGAAGTCGGTCTGGCTGAGCTCGCCAATCAGCACTGGGCCTGACACGCCGGTCAGCGTAGTGGCTGGCCGGACCGGCGGCCTCGGGAATCTGGCAGCCGGCGGGTCCGCCCGGGCAGGCCGGGGGACGTCCGCCGGGTCCGCCCAGCGCGCGGCGTCCGCGTGCGGGGCAATTGTCAGACCCCCCGAGTAACTTCGAACGCACATCCAAATAGATGGACAGGCGAACGAATTTATGTTCGAATAAGTGTGCGGAGCCCCGCAGCTCACCCCCCTTGAGCTGCGGGGCGCCGGCCAGGCCCGGCGTGGGGAAGCGCCTCGCCCGGTCGGGCCCGTCACAAGGAGGAGGACACAGATGAGCGCGATCGTCCAGGTGCGGCCGGACCGGCCGAGGTGCCGAGTCGCGCCCTCCGCGCTGGCGCTGATGGCGTCGGCACGGCAGGGGCTCGCGGCGGCCGAGGATGAGACCTCGGCGGCGGCCAGGTACGTGGCGGCGCATCTCGCCGCGCTGCGGGCCGCCGCGGCGGTCGTGGCCGCGCGGTCGGAGCCCGGCGGCTCGGGCCGGCGGAAGCGGCCGCAGAGCGTCTGGGAACTGCTGCCGCGGGTCGAGCCCGCGTTGTGCGAGTGGGCGGCGTTCTTCGCGGCGGGCGCCGGGAAGCGGGCCGCGGCCGAGGCCGGCCTGCAGCGGGCCGTCTCGCTGCGCGAGGCTGATGACCTGCTCCGGGACGCGGGAACCTTCGTCGGGCTGGCCGAGAGCGCGCTGGGGATACCTGCTCAGGAGGTCTTGCCGCTACGCCCGGCCGGATAGCCGGGCGGGCGGATATCCGGCGGGCGAGGCCGCCTGTCGCCACGAGCCGTCCGGCAGCCCGTCGCGATGGTGAGCCGGCCGCGGGCAGCCGGTCAGAATGAGTCGATGGCTCCCCGCGCGTCGGCGTCGAGAATGCCCCAGTTGATGAGTTCCTCGGTGAGGTCCCCGGGCGTCCGGTCGTAGATCACGGCCAGCGAGCGCAGGTCCTCCTGGCGGATCGACAGCACGCGCCCGTTGTAGTCGCCGCGCTGGCTCTGGATCGTGGCCACATAGCGGGCCAGGGGCCCGGCCTTCTCCTTGGGGAGCTGGGCCATCCGCTCGAGGTCGATCACGAGCTTGGGCGAGGGGGCCAGCAGGGTGGGCAGCACGTCGCCGGGCAGCAATTCCGATACCGGGACGCCGTAAAACTCGGCCAGCTCGGCCAGTTTCTGGACGGTCACCGACCGGTCGCCGCGCTCATACGAGCCGACCACAACCGCCTTCCACCGGCCGCGTGACTTCTCCTCCACGCCATGCAGCGAGAGGCCCTGCTGCGTGCGAATGGCGCGCAGCCTCGCGCCGAGAGTCTTGGCGTAATCAGATGGCATGGTGCTTGGCCCCCTGGCCTGATGTTTGCTGACGGTGGTGGTTACGCACAGTGACGGTAAGCCGCCTGGGGCACAAGGTCAAGCCGAACGCCAAAAAGCGGATGAACTTACGCGCGTCGGCGCATCCTAACGCGACCGGCCCGGGGACCCGGCGGGGCGGTTAGAAGCCCTACGCCACCGGCGCTTACCGCCGGCGGGAGACCGGATTCCAAGGCCGTACAGACTCGTATTTCCGCACAAAAAGGTTAGAGATGTGACGGATATCACTTCTAGTTACGCGTTGTGCACTGTGGCGGAGACCCCCTGATAGCGCACCCCCCCACCGGGGCCAGCGGCGCGGCCGTGCGGGCGGGCTGTCCGGGAAACGCCGGGAAGGGTGACTGCGATCACGTCTGTGTCGGCTGGGGCGGATAGCCAGCTCTGACTGGTACGGTGAGTACGGCCAGACGTCCTTTAAGGCCCGTCCAGTGAGGCGGGAAAGGGGGTCCTTAGTTATGCATGCGCTTGGTCCCGCCGGCAGTGACGCCGGTCCCGGCACTCAGGCAAGTCTCGACGCGGCGCCGCCCGGCACCAAGACCGTCCTGGGCGCCGCCGAGATCCGCCGGGCCCTGACCAGAATTGCGCACGAGATCCTGGAGCGCACCGACGGCGCCGCCGACGTGATGCTCCTGGGCATCCCGACCAGGGGCGTGCCGCTCGCCCACCGCCTGGCGGACCGGCTCTCCCAGGCCGAGCACGGCCTGGTCCCGGCCGGCTCCCTGGACATCACCATGTACCGCGACGACCTCCGGCTCCGCCCGGCCAGGACGCTCGGCCATACCGACGTCCCGCCCGCTGGCATCGACGGCCGCGTCGTCGTGCTGGTGGACGACGTCCTGTACTCCGGCCGGACCGTGCGCGCTGCCCTGGACGCCCTGGTGGACCTGGGACGGCCCCGGGCCGTGCAGCTCGCGGTGCTCGTCGACCGGGGCCACCGGGAACTGCCGATCCGGGCCGACTACGTGGGCAAGAACCTGCCGACCTCGCAGCGCGAGGTGGTGCGGGTGCTGCTCGAGGAGACTGACGGGCAGGACGCCGTCCTGCTCGGCGACGACGGCGGCGGGGCATGAACCGCCATCTCATTTCCGCGGCGGACCTCAGTCGCGACGATGCCCTGCTCATCCTCGACACGGCCGAGGAACTGGCCCAGATGGCCGACCGCCCTATCCGGAAGCTGCCGACGCTGCGCGGCCGAACGGTCGTCAACCTCTTCTACGAGGACTCGACCCGGACCAGGATCTCGTTCGAGGCGGCCGCCAAGCGGCTGTCGGCCGACGTCATCAACTTCTCGGCCAAGGGATCCAGCGTGGCCAAGGGCGAGAGCCTCAAGGACACCGCGCTGACCCTGGAGGCCATGGGCGCCGACGCGGTCGTCATCCGGCACGGCGCCTCCGGCGCGCCGCACCGGCTGGCCGGCTGGGTGCGGGGCAGCGTGGTGAACGCCGGCGACGGCGCGCACGAGCACCCGACGCAGGCGCTCCTCGACGCGTTCACCATGCGGCGCAGGCTGGGGCGGCTGGAGGGCCTGCGGGTCGCCATCGTCGGAGATGTGCTGCACAGCCGGGTGGCCCGGTCGAACGTGCGGCTCCTGCACACCCTCGGCGCCGAGGTCATGCTGGTGGCGCCCCCGACCCTGCTGCCGGTGGCCGTAGGCGGCTGGCCCTGCGAGGTCAGCTACGACCTGGATGCGGCGCTGCCCAAGGCCGACGTGGTCATGATGCTGCGGGTCCAGCAAGAGCGGATGAATGCCGCCTACTTCCCGACCGTCCGGGAGTACAGCCGCAGGTACGGGCTGGACTCCGGCCGGATGGCCCTGCTGCCCGAGCACGCCATCGTGATGCATCCTGGCCCGATGAACAGGGGCGTGGAGATCGCGGCGGAGGTGGCCGACTCGGTGCGGTCCACGATCGTCGAGCAGGTGGGCAACGGCGTCAGCGTGCGCATGGCGGTCCTGTACCTGCTGCTCGGCGGATCGGAGGCACAGCGATGACGGACTGGACCGGCCCCGGGCCGGGGCCGCAGGACCAGCCGGCCTGGCTGATCAGGGGAGCCCGGCCGCTCGGCGGCGAGCCCGCCGACCTCCTGCTGGCGGGCGGCCTGATCGCGGAGGTGGGCCCGGAAGCCCGCGGCGCCCGGGTCGGCCTCCCGGCAGGCGCGCGGGAGCTGGACGCGACCGGGCTGATCGCGCTGCCTGGCCTGGTCGACCTGCACGCCCACCTGCGCGAGCCGGGCCGGGAGGACGCCGAGACGGTCGAGACTGGCACCGCCGCGGCGGCGCTGGGCGGCTTCACGGCCGTGCACGCGATGGCCAACACCGATCCGGTCGCCGACACCGCTGGCGTGGTCGAGCAGATCTGGCGGCTCGGCCGCCGGGCGGGCCGCTGCGACGTGCGGCCCGTGGGCGCGGTCACGACCGGCCTGGCCGGCAGCAGGCTGGCCGAGCTCGGGGCGATGGCCGACTCGGCCGCGCGGGTCCGGGTCTTCTCCGACGACGGCCGGTGCGTGTCCGACGCCGTCCTGATGCGCCGGGCCCTGGAGTACGTGAAGGCCTTTGACGGGGTGATCGCGCAGCACGCGCAGGAGCCGCGGCTGACCGACGGAGCCCAGGTCAACGAGGGCGAGATGTCAGGCCGGCTAGGCCTGGCCGGCTGGCCGGCGGTGGCCGAGGAAGCGATCATCGCCCGGGACTGCCTGCTGGCGGCGCACGTCGGGTCGGCCCT
>Ga0208220_1000216_pt1 | contig 23897 bp, 18 predicted proteins | sample NGESurdeep092012_9_FD_184484 | JGI IMG/M metagenome (GOLD analysis project Ga0208220, IMG submission 184484) | Arctic peat soil microbial communities from Barrow, Alaska - NGEE Surface sample F53-1 deep-092012 (SPAdes) | ecosystem: Environmental > Terrestrial > Soil > Wetlands > Peat ...
CAGCCTCCGGGGTGGGGAGCGCTGAGCGTGGCGGTCCAGTCGGCCGATCCCAGCTCCTTTCTCTCGCTGTACCTGGCGGCGCTGCGGCTTCGCCGTGAGCACCCGGCGCTCGGCTCCGGCACCGACGGCGGCGACGCGATGCGCTGGCTGGACGCGCCGGACGACGCGCTCTTCTTCGCCCGCGACCCCGGCTTCGTGTTCGCGGTCAACCTCGGGGCCTCGGCGGTTCCGCTCCCGCCGCACTCGGCCGTGCTGCTCGCCAGCGGTCCGCTCGGCGCCGACGACGGGGGCCTGGTGACGCTGCCGGGTGACACAGCGGCGTGGCTGGCAGGCTGACAGCCGGCGTTCAGGTACGGGCGATAGTCTGCCTTCGGAAATCAGGCTCCGTCGAGGAGGCATGGTGGGGCAGATTCGGGTACCGCGCAAGGGCGTCACGCCAGCCGAGCTCGCGAGCGTGCTCAGCCGGAGGCTTGGCGGCGGGTTCGAGGTCGCGGCCGACGACGGGACCGTTCTGGTCCGGCGCTCGCCGCTCAGCGCGGCGGTGGTGCGGATCGGCAACGCACCGGGGGCGACGATCTTCCGGATCCGCGGGGCCGGGGTGCCGATCGTCAGCCTGGGGACGTCGCGGGCGGTTGCCGACGCATTGCGCCGGTCGCCGGAGTTTCGTGGCGTCTGACGTTGCATCTTCCTGGTTTTATCGGGAGTTCGCGCCACCCAGACTGCCCCTGATTCCGTACGGTTGTGGGGCGGGTCATACCATTGCTGTGATCTCGGTGGCTAAGCCCGAGACTCGCGTAAGGCCGCAAACTGTCCTCAATCTCGTCCGGAGCAGCCCACATGCCTGCTAGTGTCCGCCCGTGAGCGGGAACCTCTCTACGCCCGGCGACGTCGCAAGCGCGCCCGGACGGCAGACCGGGAACGGACGCTCGGCCGACGCAGACGGGATCCGGGGGAAGTGGCGCCAGTCCGCTTTCGGCGGTCCGCGGCTGCGCGCCTACTGGCTGAGCACTCCGGGCAAGATGATGCTGATCGCCACCGTGCTGGCGCTCGCGATCCGGCTCTTCACGCTGACCAGATCCGGGTTCCTGACCGGCATCACCGAGTACGACGACGGCGTGTACATCGGCGGCTCGATCCGGATCACCGAGGGGCAGCTGCCCTACCTGAACTTCGCGTTCGTCCAGCCGCCGGGCATCCTCGAGCTGATGCTGCCGGTCGCGCTGCTGGTTAAGGTGACCAGCACGGTGAAGGCGCTGGCACTCGCCCGGCTGCTCACCGCGCTGGCCTCGACCGCGTGCATCCCCCTGGTGGGGAACCTGGTCCGCTACCGGGGCGCCGTGGTGACCGCCGTCGCCTGCGGCGTGCTCGCGGTCTACCCGCCGGACATCACCACCGCCCACACGCTGCTGCTCGAGCCGTGGATGAACCTGTTCTGCCTGATCGCGATCAACCTCGCGTTCCGGCGGGGGCATCTGTCCCGCCCGGCCATGCTGGGCTGGGCCGGGGTCGCGCTCGGCTTCGCCGGGGCGATCAAGTTCTGGGCGGCCGCGCCCGCCCTGGTGCTGCTGGTGCTCTGCATCCTGCTCAAGACCGACCGGGGACGCCGGATCCGCTACTACGTGCTCGGCCTGGTGGTCGGCTTCGTGGTTCCCACCGCGCCGTTCCTGATCACCGCCCCGGTCACGTTCATCCGGTCGACGATCTTCGACCAGGCCGCCCGCGAGGGCAGCGCGGTGGCGTTCGGGGTCAAGATGGCCAACCTCACCGGGCTCATCGACGTCTACAGCAACAGCGGCAAGCTGATGCTCAACGCGGGCGCGAACTCGATGTTCTCGGCGGGCGAGGAAGCCGGGATCGGCGACTCGCACAGCATCGGCTGGCTGCCGCTCCTCGCGGCCGTCGTGCTCCTCGCGGCGCTGGTGGTCGGCTACGCGCGGCAGGGCAGGCGACTGACCCCGCTGGAGTGGCTCTCGCTCGCCACCGCGGTGATCGCCGCGATCGCGGTCACCGCGTACTCCGCCTTCTTCTACCACTACGCGGACTTCCCGGCCCCGTGGCTGGCGCTCTCCCTCGGCGGCGCGGCCGGCGCCCTGGCGGGCCACCGGCGCTGGTCAAAGGTGGCGATGCAGGTCTTCGCGGTGCTGATCCTGCTGGTCACGGTCATCCAGGTCAGGGAGATGTACCCGCTGCACAGGAGCGGCGCCCAGGCGCTGGCGGCCCAGATCCCGCCCAGCGCGTGCTTCGTGACCGACGAGGTGTCGATTTCGATCGCGGCCGACCGGTTCGCCAACCCGCCGGCCGGCTGCCCGGACATCGTCGACGCCCTCGCGGCCACCCTGGTGCTGTCCAACGGCGTGTCCGTCCAGGGCGGCGCCCAGAACATGCCGGCCGTGGTGGCGCAGTGGAAGACGTGGCTGGGCAAGGCCGACTACGTCCTGCTGTCGCCCGCCCATGCCTCGCAGCGGCGGATCCCGTGGACGGACGGGCTGTGGTCGTGGTTCAACACCCAGTTCGTTCCGGACGGCACGTACTCGCCCGCCACCGGCCAGCTGTACCAGCGCGTCGGCTACTCCCCGCCCGCCGACTGGACCGCGCCGTCTAGTTCGGCTGGCTAGCTCCCCTCCGCCACCACCTGCACCTGTCGATGGCGCCATCGACACTAAACGGCTCCTGTCGGCTACGCCGTCGACACCACTAGGCGATGTCGCTGGCGTAGGTGACGGGTCGGGGATGCGCAGAAGCAGCCCCCTTCGGTGATAGCAGCAAGAAGCGTTAAGCGCAGCTGGGCGTGGTGAGCCGCAAAAGGCAGCCGAAACCGGTCCGTGGGGGGGCGGAGGGCTGGCTACTGGGGGTTGTGGGTGGGGCGGTAGGCGGGGCCGTGGGAGTCTTCGCAGTGGGGGAGGCCCGGAGCGTGGTCTTCCTCGGTCTGCTGGGCTGCTGAGGCGGGTCCGCGTGGCTGGCGCGACCCTTGGTGATCGTGGTCGCTGTGTGGCCCGTCGTGGCCGTCTGGACTGCCGTCGCCGTGTGGCCCGCGCGCGTCGTGGTCGTGGTCGTGGTCGTCGTGGGGATCAGCGTTGTGGCCGGGGGAGCCATGGGCGTCGTGGGCGCTAACGTCTACGGAGCCATGGGCGTCGTCGGCGTCGGGCTGGTCGTGGCTGCTCTGGCGGGGCCCGGGGGTGAGGGACTGGTCGGGGCAGTGGTCGACCTGGAGGGTCAGGTGGCTGATGCCGTAGTCGCGGGCCAGCAGGGCCTCCAGGTCGGCCCGGACGGCGTGGCAGTCCTGCCGGGGCTCGACCAGGACGTGGGCCGAGGCAGCGGGCATGCCGGTGGTGATGGCCCAGACGTGCAGGTCGTGGACCTCGGCGACGTGGGGCCTGGCAACCATGGCGGCGCCGAGGGCGCTGGGGTCGATGTCGGCCGGGGCCGCCTCGAGGAAGATCCGTCCGGACTCCCGGATCAGCCCGCTTCCGGCCCGCAGCATGAGGGCGACCACGACCAGGGTGGCGATCGGGTCGGCGCGGTTGAACCCGGTCGCCAGGATGATGATGGCCGCCACCACGGTGGCGGCGAAGGCGTACAGGTCGGTCAGCACATGCGCGACCGCGCCCTCCATGTTGAGGCTGCGCCGGTCGCTGGAGGCGTTCGCCCGGGCCAGCAGCAGGCTCGCCGCCACGTTGACGGCGACGCCGGCCAGTGCGACACCGAGCATCAGGCCGCCCGCGACCGGGTGCGGCGTGATCAGCCGCCGGATCGCCTCGTAGGCCAGCCAGACCGCCAGCAGCACCAGCGTGATCCCGTTGGCCTGGGCGGACAGGATCTCGAGGCGGCGCAGCCCGTAGGTATAACCGCCGCGGGCCGGCCGTCCCGCGATCTTGGTGGTGACGATTGCCAGGCCGATCGCGGCGGCGTCGGTGAGCATGTGCGCGGCGTCCGACAGCAGCGCCAGCGAGTGCGCGACCACCCCGGCCGTGACCTCGCCCACCATGAACAGCACGATGAGCGCCCCGGCCGCCGCCAGCCAGCGCCAGTCGGCGTCAGGGGAGGCGCGGTGCGTGTGATCGTGCTCTTGGTGCCGATGTCCCGTCGTCTGGATCGATCCGCTCGCTAGTACCGCCGCTCGCTCTACCAGCACCCTTTGTACCCGTTCGCCGGCCCGGTAAGGCCCCCGGGGCGGACGGGAACGGGGCACCGGGACCGGCGGAGGGCGGCGAACCCCGCCCGCTGACCGCTCTCACCGGGGGCTGATGGCCTTATTTGACCGTGTAATAACTATAAAAACTGGAATCAGTCTCGTTACTGATCACGGAACGCTAACGTCCTGTTCGGGAAGCGTCGCGGCCAGAGCGTCGACGGTTGGGAAGGACCGTGATCATGAGACTGCCTACGGGTCGGGGCAGCCAAGGCGGCAATCGGCGCGGCTCCGGCCGGCATGGCCGGACCAGCCTGGTTGGCGGCGGCGACCAGCCCGGGTACGGCAGTCGGCCGCGCTACGGCGACGATCAGCCCGAATACGGCCGCCAGCCCGGCTACCGCGATGCTCAGCCCGGCTACGGCGGTCAGCCCGCCTATGGGGGCCTGCCCGGCTACGGGGATCAGCCCGGCTACGACAACGGCCAGCCCGGCTTCGGCGCTCAGCCTGGGTACGGCGGTCAGCTGGGGTACGGAGATCAGCCCGGCTACGGGGATCAAATCGGCCACGAATTCGACCGTGGCCAGCCCGGCTACGGCGGCCAGCCCGGGTACCCAGCAGCCCGGCCCCGCTACGGCGGCCGCCAGCCGGGCTACGGCAGCGGCGGCCCCGCCTACGGCGGCGGTCGGCCGGGATACGACCGCGACGCCAGATCGCCGTATGCGTTGCCCGAGGGCGATCCGCGCTCTCTGCAGCGGCGTCCGGTCCGACAGCGCGGCCACCGGCGCCGGCACGGCCCCATCGGGTGGCTCGGCGCCCACCCGGTCTCGGTCATCTCCGTGCTCGCGATCGTGGCCGTCGGCGCCGTCTCGACGATGGCCCTCGGGGCGAGCGGCCTGTTCAGGACCGCCGCGGCGCCGCCCGGGGCCGCTGCCCCGGGCGCTGCGGGCGCGGCGGCCAACCCCAACTGCACGCTCATCGTGCCCGAGAACCCGCTGACCCCGCTTGGCCTGACGACGCCGTACCAGCTGACCGCGACCGACCCGGCCGACGGCCCGTGCCACGAGGCCGACGACAGCCAGGCGGCCTTCGTCCAAGGAGCGATCATCAACCCCGCCACCGGTCAGATCTCGGTCTACGACCCGCTGGTGGTCGACGCGAACACGACCGCGGCCGTCGCCCCGGTCCTGCCCGCGATCCCGGCCAACGCGGTGGTCGCGCTCTGGTTCGGCTTCAACGGCGACGACCTGACGCTGAAAGGGGAAGACCAGGATCCGTCGCTCGTCCCAGCGCAGTCATCGACGCCGCAAGAGTCGGACACGGTCCGTTCGATACCGGGGTCTGCGGGTTTGGCCTTCTCCCGTGACTCCGGCCAAGGCAGCGCCGCCGTCGAGTCGCAGGGGTCGGCGCCGCTGCCGCCCGGCACGGCCGAGACGGCCGACTCGTCCGGCAGCGTGAGCAAGGGCGCCGGGACCGCGCCGGCCGGGACGTTCGCGTTCCCGGCCGCCGGGGCCGTGCCCGACTTCTCCCTGCAGAGCAACTCCTGCGTGGCGGGCGAGGACAACGACGGCCAGTTCACCGGCTTCACCCAGGTGGGAGCGTGCAACGCGGCGGCGTTCTTCGCGGCCGCCAACACCGCGATCACGGCGGGCAAGCTCACCGTGCCCGCGCCGGGCAACTCGGTGGACGGGCAGGCCTGCCTCACCACCCGGAGCTTCGCCTTCGTCGACGCCAACCAGAGCGCGAACGTGACGACCCAGTACCTGACGGCCCACGACGGCCGGATCGCCCAGGACACCGCCGCCAACAAGACCTCGCTGGCGGGCGCGGGCACGATCGTCAACCAGGGTGACAACGGCCTGCTCGACCAGTTCCTCGACCCCGCGCTCGGCTGCTCGCCGTGGCAGGAGCCGAACCTGGCCGACAACGGAGCGCCCGCGTCGGCCCTGCCGCTCGACGAGCTCCAGGCGGCCGCCTGGGCCGGCCGGGCCGGCGCCGGGGCGGAGGCGCTCGTCCCGCTCAACGACCCGGTGACGCTGGACCGGTTCGGCAACTACGACACGGTCAAGGCGGACACGCTCCGGTCGATCGTGGACATGGCGCCGCTGCCGGCCGGCCAGTCGCCCGACGCCTACTGCACCGCACTCGAGCAGGCTCAGGGCAGTCGGCTCCAGCAGGACGTCAACCTGCTGTTCGGGGCGGCCAGCCCCGACCCGGACGCGGCCGACAACCTCTTCACGTTCCTGGCGATGCGGCTCGACCAGTCGTTCAGCAAGCTCGGCTGCGGGTCCCTGGGCGTGGGCGACGACGTCTCGATCAGCGTGAACGGGGCCGGGGTGGCGGTCGCGGCCTGCTTCGCCAGCCCGGTCGCGCCGGTCACTACCGGGCCGGGCAACCCGATGGCGAATAAGAGAACCTGCCCGGCGACCGCCGGCGGGTCATAAGTCCGCAGGGGGGAAACAGAAGGGATGATCGATGACTGAACCGACGACCCAGGCTGATCACGCTGCCGCCCGCCGCACGGTGCTGCTCTGCGCCGGGCTGGGCGGGGCGGGCGCGCTGCTGACCGCGTGCAGCACCTCCGCCGTGCCCTACGACGCGAACGAGCAGGGCCAGGCGCCGGGACCTCAGCTGGCGGCCGCGCCCGCCGCCAGCACGCCCGCGCCCGCCGCGTCCGCCAGCTCAGGCAAGGCGGCAGGCTCGGGCGGCACCGTGCTCGGCCAGACGGCCGACATCCCGCTCGGCGGCGGCATGGTCTTCACCGACGCCAAGGTCGTGGTCACCCAGCCGACCAAGGGCGTCTTCAAGGCCTTCAGCGCGGTCTGCACCCACGTCGGGTGCCTCTGCAACCAGGTCGCGGACGGCACCATCGACTGCCCCTGCCACGGCTCCAAGTTCAAGATCACCGACGGCGCGGTCGTCGCCGGGCCGGCCCCGTCGGCGCTTCCGGCGGCGCCGATCACCGTGACAGACGGCAAGATCATGCTCCATTGACGCGCTCTTCCGCCTGATGGCGGAGGATTCAGCCTGTGCCGCGTCAGTCATGCGGCGCTCCTGCGGCTTCCCGCTTCACGGGCCGGTGCCGGCGTCGCCGCTGGTCTTACCTGGCCTCCACGGGCGTTTAGCCTCTCCCTGCGTCCCAGGGCGAGGATGTTCCTGGCCGCGTTGACATCGCGGTCGTGGACCGCTCCGCACTGACCGCACGTCCACTCTCGCACGCTCAGCGGCTTCGGGCCGTCGTTCGCGCCGCAGGCCGAGCAGACCTGCGACGTCGGCTCCCACCGGCCGATGCGATGGAAGTCCCGGCCGTGCAGCTTCGCCTTGTACTCGAGCATCGACACGAACGCCGACCAGCCGGCGTCGTGCACTGACTTCGCCAGCCGCGTCCGCGCCAGCCCCCGCACCGACAGGTCCTCCACGTACACCGCTTGGCTATCGCGGATGATCTGGGTGGAGAGCTTGTGGTGGAAGTCCCGGCGCGCGTCCTTGACGCGGGCGTGCGCCCGCGCGACCTTCACGCGGGCCTTGTCCCTGTTGCCGCTGCCTATCTGCTTGCGGGACAGGTCCCGCTGCGCCCGCCTGAGTTTCTTCTCCGCGCGCCGCAGGAACCTCGGCGCGGCGATCTTGGTGCCGTCGTCCAGCACCGCGAAGTGGGTCAGGCCCAGGTCGATCCCGCATTCCCGGCCGGTCTCGGGCAGCGGGTCGCGGCCGGCCTCGACCACGAACGACGCGAAGTACCGGCCGGCCGCGTCGCGGATCACCGTGACCGACGATGGGGCGGCGGGCAGGTCGCGGGACCAGCGGACCTCGACGTCGCCGATCTTCGGCAGGCGCAGCCGCCCGTTGCCCAGGACCCGGAACCGGGAGTTCGCGGTGAACCTGACCGACTGCCTGCGGTCTTTCCTGGACCGGAACCGGGGCGGCGCGACCTTCGGGCCCTTCCGCCTCCCCACGGCCGACGCGAGGAAGTTCCTGTAGCCCGCGTTCAGGTCCGCGAGGGCCTGCTGGAGCACCACCGCCGACACCTCGCCGAGCCACGCCCGTTCCGCCGTTGCCTTGGCGGCGGTGAGCGCGGCCGACAGCGTGGCGGCCCTCCCGCGTCCGCTTCCACCACCGGCCTGAAGGCCGGCGCACTAGCCGACGGCTTGGTAGCAGCATGCGGCATACTTTCTCCATGGTTCAACGCTGGCGGTGCCCGACGGTGCTGCGGGTCAAGGCGGTCGTCATCGCGGTCATCGGCGCGGTGATCGCGCTCGTCTTCCTCCCGCTCTGGTTCGGCGTCCCGGTCGCCGTGCTGCTCGCGCTGTGGGCGGCGGGCATGACGGTCTCCGGCTCGTCGGTGGTGATCAACCCCGAGGTCGGCCTGCTCGTGTTCGGGATGGGGCTCATCACCAGGCGGGTCCGGCTGACCGATATCACCGCCGTGCTCGTCGACCGGTCCAAGGTGTCGGTGGCCAGATCGGCCGGGGGCGAGATCTCGCTCTACACGTGGCGCAAGTCCGCCCTCGACGGCTGGCTGCGGATCCCGGCCGAGGCCGACGAGATCGGCCACGCGATCTCGGCCGCGGTCGCGCTGGCGCAAGACGCACAGCGCCGCGAGGCCGCCGCCGCCGACCAGGCCGCCGAGCCGGCCGGGCCGCCGGTCCGGGTCGGCTCGGCCGCCCGGACCCGGTCGACGCTCACCACCGCCCTGCTCGGCTGCGCCGGGCTGGTCGCGCTTGGCGCGGCGCTGGTGGTCCGGGTCCGCTGGCACGACGACCCGGTGATGACCATCCTGGGCGTGATCCTGGCGCTGGCGCTCGGCGTCTCCGGCCTGTTCTACCTGCTGGCCGCGCTCTGGCTGCTGCTCACCGGGCGGGCCGGCCTGGCCGCCGCCGACCGCGCCAGCGTCGCCTGACGTCGTCGGACGCCGCCTGGCACCGGAGGTACCCAACACGGCCGCTGCCCGGGCGTGGCAGGATAAGCCGGTGGGCTCGTTGATGCTTCTTGACACGGCGTCGCTGTACTACCGGGCGTTCTACGGAATGCCGGACACGGTGACTGCGTCCGACGGCACCCCGGTGAACGCGATCCGGGGTCTCCTTGACGCGATCGCCCGGCTGGTGCGGGAACATCGCCCGGCTCGCCTGGTGGCCTGCCTGGACGCGGACTGGCGGCCGGCCTTCCGGGTCGCCGCGATCCCTGGCTACAAGGCGCACCGGGCCGAGCCCGACGGGTCCGAGCAGACGCCGCCCGGCCTCGTCGTGCAGATCCCGCTCATCACCCAGGTTCTCAGCGCGGCCGGGATCGCCCTCGCCGAGGCGGCCGGCTACGAGGCCGATGACGTCATCGCCACCCTTGCCACCCGGGCCACCCAGCCGGTCGACGTCGTCACCGGCGACCGGGACCTGTTCCAGCTGGTCGACGACGCGCGCGGCGTCCGCGTGCTGTACACGGTCCGGGGCCTCGGCCACCTCGAAGCGGTCACCCAGCCGGACATCGCGAAAAAGTACAACATCCCCGGCGACCGCTACGCCGACTTCGCCGTGCTGCGGGGCGACCCGAGCGACGGCCTGCCCGGCGTGCCCGGCATCGGCGAGAAGACGGCCGCCATCCTGATCAGCACCTTCGGCGACCTGGAGAGCCTCAAGCAGGCGCTCGACAAGGGCCACGGCGGCTTCCCGTCCGGCACCCGCAAGAAGCTCGAGGCGGCCAGGTCCTACCTGGACATCGCCCCTCCGGTGGTGCGGACGGCGACCGACGTCCCGCTGCCGGACGACATCGACGGCGCCCTGCCGGCCGCCCCGCCCGACCCGGAGCTGCTGACCGAGATCGGCGCCGCCCTCGGCCTCGGCTCCTCGCTCAGCCGGTTCCGCTCTGTTGTTACAAAAGTGAACTAGGAGATCTCGTGACCACCGACCCGGCCCTCTACCCGACCGAGCGACTCACCCGGGTGCAGGAGGCCGTACGCAAGGCGGGCATCGACGTCCTGCTGCTCACCCCCGGGCCCGACCTGCGCTACGTGACCGGCTACGACGCCAAGCAGCTGGAGCGGCTTACCTGCCTGGCGGTGCCCGCCGACGACGACCCGTTCCTGGTCGTGCCCGGGCTCGAGCTCAAGGCGGCCCAGGCCTCGCCGGCCGGCCAGCTCAACGTCGATATGATCCCGTGGGGCGAGCTCACCGACCCGTTCGGGATCATCGCGGACAAGGTCGGCCGCCCGGAGCTCGTCGCGCTGAGCGACCGGATGTGGGCGCTGCACGTGCTCCAGTTCGCGAAGGCGCTGCCGCACGCGGGCCAGCGGCTGGCATCCGAGGTGATCTCGCCGCTGCGGATCCGCAAGTCGCCCGCCGAGGTCGCCGCGCTGCTGGCGGCCGGCCAGGCCATCGACCGGGTGCACGCCAACGTCCCGAACTGGCTCCGGGCCGGCCAGACCGAACGCCAGGTGGGCGTCAAGATCGCCGAGGCCATCTTCGCCGAGGGGCACATCAGCGCCGACTTCGTGATCGTGGGCTCCGGCCCGAACGCCGCCTCGCCGCACCATGAGGTCTCAGACCGGGTGATCTCCGGCGGCGACGTCGTCGTGGTCGACATCGGCGGCACGATGCCGTCCGGCTACTGCTCCGACTGCACCCGCACCTACGCCGTCGGCGGCGCGCCGGACGACTTCACGGCCTACTACGAGGTGCTCAAGCGCGCCCAGGAGGCAGCCACCGTCAGCGTCAGGCCCGGCGTCACCGCCGAGAGCGTGGACCAGGCGGCCCGGGGCATCATCGACGAGGCCGGGTACGGCGAGTGGTTCATCCACCGCACCGGCCACGGCATCGGCCTGGAGACCCACGAGGAGCCGTACATCGTCGAGGGCAACGGCACCCGGCTGGAGGACGGCATGGCGTTCTCGATCGAGCCCGGCATCTACCCCGGCCCGCACGGCGCGCGCATCGAGGACATCGTGGTCTGCACCGAGACCGGTTTCCAGCGGATGAACAACGGCCCCCGCGAGCTGGTGATCGTCTAGCCCGGAGGGGGGCCGCCTAGTCCTCGGTGCCCCGCTGCTGTTCGGCCAGGAACTGCTCGAACGCCTCGGCCAGCTCGTCGGCGGTCGGCATTTCCTCGCCGTCGGCGAGCAGGTTCTCGCCGTCGTGGGCGATCGCCGCGTCGTACTGCGCCTCGAGCCCCTGCACGAGCTCCGCGACCTCGGTCGACTCCTCGACCTGGCGGTCGATCAGCGCGTTGGTCCGGTCGGCCGCCTCGCGGAGCTCGAGCGCGGGCAGGTCGAGGCCGCTGACCTCGGTCAGCGCGTCGATCAGGGTCAGCGCGGCGGTCGGGTAGGCGGCCTGGGAGAGGTAGTGCGGCACCTGGACGACCAGGCCGATCGCGTCCTTGCCGGCCTGGCCGAACCGGAACTCAAGCAGCGACGAGGCCGAGCCTGGGACCTGCAGCTTCGACGGCAGCGGGATCTTGCTGGTCACCAGCCCCGGCCGCGACGAGTGGGTGATCATGCCGAGCGGGCGAGTGTGCGGAATGCCCATCGGCACGCCGAAGTAGGTGATCAGCGGCCCGGCGCCGAGGCGCTCGGCCAGCGTCTGGGTGGCGGCCGCGAACGACTCCCACTCGTGGTCCGGCTCCGGCCCGGTGAGCAGGAGGAAGGGCTTGCCGACGCCGTCGGTCAGTCGGTAGACGGACAGCTCGGGGGCGTCGTAGCTCTCCCACTTGCCCTCGTCGAAGGTCATCAGCGGCCGCCGCGATCGGTAGTCGAGGAGCCGGTCGGTGTCGAACCTGGCCACCGTCGTGTGCTCGAACGCGTCGAGCAGGTGCTCGGTGAGCAGGCGTCCCGCCGCGCCCGCGTCCATGAACCCTTCCAGGTGCACGAGCAGGGCCGCGCCGTCAAGGTCCGACGTCTCCTCTGCGTCCAGTGCGTAGAGATCTTCCGGCTGCATGCTTCCAGTCTCCCACCACGGTCGCCTAGCTTTGGCCGTGCGACCTGTTTTCTACCTCGGGGGGCCCCGAGATTTAGCTGTTACCCAGTGCGGTCAACGCGCAGGGACATTTCACGTTAAGTTGTCGTAGTGGAAGAGATCGACCGCCGGATCGTGTCCCTGCTGTCCAGGAATGGGCGCATGAGCTTCACCGAACTTGCCAGGCAGGCTGGCCTTTCGGTGTCGGCCGTGCACCAGCGGGTGCGCCGCCTTGAGACCGAGGGCGTGATCACTGGCTACGTAGCGCTGTGTGACCCGCAGGTGATCGGGCTGCCTCTGACGGCGTTCGTGTCGATCAAGCCGTTCGACCCGTCCGCGCCCGACGACGTTCCGCAGCGCCTCGAGCAGCTGACGGCGATCGAGGCGTGCCACAGCGTGGCCGGGGACGAGAACTACATTCTCAAGGTCCGGGCCGCCTCCCCGGTGGCGCTCGAGGAACTGCTCCAGCAGATCCGCACGTTCGCGAACGTGTCCACGCGGACCACGATCGTGCTGTCCACGCCGTACGAGAACCGGCCGCCGACGATCTGACAAGCAGAAATTCAAATTCAGTTTTTCCCGAACGGACCGTTGCTCCGCCTCAGTCGCTGATTTGCCCGGCCGCCGCGGCCGGCCCACCGGGTGCCGCCTGCGGGCGCAGCCCGTCGAGCACCAGCGCCAGCAGTCGGTCGGCGTCGGCCGGGGCCTGCTCGGTGGCGATCGTGATGCCGTGGATCAGCCGGAGCACGTCGTGGGCGGAGATGTCGTCGCGGAGCACGCCGGCCTGCTGCGCGTGCGCGAGCAGCCGGTCGGTCGACTCCCGCATCGCGACCCAGCAGCCGGAGATGAGCTCGGAGTCCTTGCCGACCGCCTCGATCAGCGCCCGCGACAGCCCGCGCTTGGTGGCGAGGTAGCCCGCCATCGCCCGCACCCAGCCGAAGAACGCCTCCTCGGGCGGCACGGTCACGATGAGCTCGTCGGCCGCCGCGCAGACGGTCAGCACCTGGCTTCGGTAGACCGCGGCCTGCAGATCGGTCCTGGTCGGGAAGTGCCGGTAGAGGGTGCCGATCCCGACCCCGGCCCGGCGGGCGATGTCGTCGAGCGGCGCGTCGGCGCCGTGCTCGGCGAACGCCGCGGTGGCGGCCTCGAGCAGCTTGATACGGCTGCGGCGCGCGTCCGCGCGCATCTTCGAGCCCGGCTCGTCCCAGCAGCCGGCCGGGGTGGCCTCGTTCCTGGCGACGTCGTCGTCGGCCACGGATACGTCCTCTGCAGTGCTCATCGCTTCACTAATCCAGTTTGCTAAACGGAGGGAGCCTCCGTATAGTAACCGGAGTGGACCTCCGAATCTTTCCTCATCGTACATCGGTGATAGCCAAGTGAGTACCAACATGTCCGATGCCGCAACCGCTGCACCGAGCCGCAGGCAGGGGCGCCGAGGGCTGGCGCTGACCATCATGCTCGGCGCGCAGCTCATGATCATCCTCGACGCGACCGTGGTGAACATCGCCCTGCCGCACATCCAGAACGGCCTGCACTTCTCCTCGACCAACCTGTCGTGGGTGATGAACGGGTACACGCTGACGTTCGGCGGGCTGCTGCTGCTGGGCGGCCGGGCGGGCGACATCCTCGGCCGCCGCCGCATGTTCATCGCCGGCCTCACCATCTTCACGATCGCCTCGCTGGCGGGCGGCCTCGCCACCTCGGCCGGCCTGCTGCTGGCGGCCCGCGCCATCCAGGGCGTCGGCGGCGCGCTCGCATCGCCCGCCGTGCTCGCGCTGGTCGTCAGCTCCTTCCCCGAGGGCAAGGAGCGGGTCAAGGCGCTCGCCATCTACTCGGCCGTGGTGACCGGCGGCAGCTCGCTCGGCCTGGTGCTCGGCGGCTTCATCACCGAGTGGCTCTCCTGGCGCTGGGTGCTGTTCATCAACGTGCCGATCGGCATCGCCGTCATCGCGATCACCCCGCTGTTCGTGGCGGAGACCAAGCGCCAGCCGGGCAAGTTCGACCTGACCGGCGCGATCACCTCTACCGCGGGCATCGGCGCCCTCGTCTACGGCTTCATCCGGGCCGCGTCGAACGGCTGGGGTGACACCGTGGCCATCGGCTCGTTCGTGGTCGCGGCCGCGCTGCTGGCGCTCTTCCTGTTCAACGAGACCCGCGCCGCGCAGCCGATCACCCCGCTGCGGCTGTTCGCCGACAAGAGCAGGTCCGGCTCCTTCGTGGCCCGGCTGCTGCTGGTGGCGGGGATGATGGGGATGTTCTTCTTCCTCACCCAGTTCATCCAGGAAGTGCTCGGCTTCAGCCCGATCATGGCCGGCGTCGCGTTCCTGCCGATGACCGTCACCCTGTTCGCGGTCTCCCGCGCCGCGCCGCGGCTGATCCCCCGGTTCGGCCCCAAGCCGCTGATGATCGCGGGCATGCTGCCGGTTATCGCCGGGATGACGATGCTGTCGCAGGTCTCGCCGGGCACCAACTACTGGACCGGCGTCTTCCCCGCGATGATGCTGTTCGGCCTGGGCATGGGCGTCGTGTTCGTGCCGCTGACCACGGTCTCGCTGGCCGGCGTCCGCCCGGAGGAGTCCGGCGCCGCCTCCAGCATGGTCAACGTCATGCAGCAGGTCGGCGGCGCGCTCGGGCTGGCGGTGCTGGTCGCGGTCTACGGGACCGCGACCCGCAGCGCCGCCGCGCATCCGATCGCCGGCCTGACCGCGGTCGCGCAGCAGCACCACGTGCTCGCGCACGGCATGTCGGCCGCCTTCGCCCTCGCCGCCATCTTCGACGTGGTGACGCTGGTCCTGTTCGTCACCGTGATCCGCGGCAGGCCGCGCAAGGTGGCGGTGCCCGACTCGCTCGAGGGGGCCGAGTTCGCGGAGGAGCAGGCGCTGATCGAGTAGCCGCCCAGCCGGGCGTCGCAGGTCCAGATCCGCCGGTCACGGCGGAGTCGAATGCGCCATCGGGTTCGCGCAGGCGAAACCCGGTGGCGCATTTCCATGTCGTGGGATCAGCCGTGTCCCTTTAGCCGGTCGAGACCGCGTCCGAACCTCTCCAGACTGGCGATTGTCTTACGTAATTCAGTTTTCGGCATTTGCTGCGGGTAGTGTCACGGCAGAATGTTCCCAAGCCGGCCGGACCTGATCTCCCCAGATCGCAGGTCCCTGCTCAGTCGGCCGACACGGCGCATGCGCGGCATGCCGGGTCAGCCGTACCGGCTGACCCAGTCACCCTCCAGACAGGACCAGGCACGTGGACGACCAGCAGCCAAGTGGCAGGCGGATCGGCGTATTCCTAGTCGACGATCATGAGATCGTCCGCCGCGGGGTGCGTGACCTGCTGGAATCCCAACCCGACATCGTCGTGGTCGGAGAGGCCGGGACGGCGGAAGCGGCGCTGGCCGACATCCCCGCGCTCCGCCCGGACGTCGCCGTGCTCGACGTCCGGTTGCCCGACGGGGACGGGGTGAGCGTCTGCCGGGAGATCCGCTCGCAGGCGCCGGAGGTCGGCTGCCTGATGCTGACGTCCTTCGGTGACGACGAGGCCCTGTTCGACGCGATCATGGCCGGCGCCGCAGGCTACGTGCTGAAGCAGATACGCGGCACCGACCTGATCGGGGCGATCCGCACGGTGGCGTCCGGTCAGTCGCTAATCGACCCGGAGGCCGCCCGCCGGGTAATGGACCGAATGCGCGAGCAGGCCCGGGGAGCCAATCCGCTGGCGACGCTAACTACACCAGAAACGAAGATTCTCGAACTAATCGGGAAGGGCCTGACTAACCGGCAGATCGGGGAGCGGCTGTACCTGGCCGAGAAGACCGTGAAGAACTACGTGTCCTCGATCTTCGTCAAGCTCGGCATGGAGCGCAGAACCCAGGCGGCGGCGTACGCGGTCAGGATCTTCGAGGGAACCGACCGCTGAACCAGCCCGGGCGGACCACGGACCCGGACAGCAGCGGCACCCGCCATTCGAGCTCGGTTCCGCCTCCCTCGGCCGGGGTGACCCGCATTTCGCCGCCGAGTTCCTCGGCCCGGTTGGCGAGGTTGAGCAGCCCGCTGCGACGGGTCTGGAGCCCGATGCCGATCCCGTTGTCGACCACCCGCAGGGTCAGCATTCCGGTGCCGTCGACGTCCGCCGTCACGTCGACCCGGGTGGCGTTGGCGTGCCGGGCGGCATTCGAGAGCGCCTCCCGCAGCACCGCCAGCGCCTGCTCGGCTACCTCGGGGTTGCCGTGCGAATCGAGGCCGCTGCCGAGACGGAGGGCCGGCGCGAAGCCGAGCGCCCCCGCCGCCGCCTCCTCGGCCAGCGCGACGATCTCCGTACGCAGCCTCGGCCCGGTGTTCCCGCCCCGCGACTGAAGCGCGAAGATCGTGGTGCGGATGACCTTGATGGTCTCGTCCATCGCGTCGACCGCGTTCGTGATCCGGTCGGCCACCTCCGGCCGGTTGATCATCGGCATCGTGCCCTCGAGCGACATGCCGGTGGCGTACAGCCGCTGGATGACCAGGTCGTGCAGGTCCCGGGCGATCCGGTCCCGGTCCTCGTAGACCGACAGCCGCTCGGCCGCCGCCCGGCGGTCGGCCAGCTCGATCGCCACGCTGGCCTGGGCGGCGAAGGACGCGACGACGTCGCTGGCGCCCGGCGGGAACGGCGGCGCGCCGCGCCTGCGGGCGATGGCGAGGACCCCGCGCACGTCGCCGGGCGCGCCGAGCGGGAAGACGATCGCGTGCTCGAGGTGCGCCCCCGCCTGGCGGGCGATCGGGAAGGCGCGCTCGTCTTCCGCGAAATTGTCGGTCACCAGCGGTTCCCCGGTCGCCAGGACGAGACCAGACAGCGACTCGCTGACCGGGAGCACCAGGCCGCGGGCCTCGCCCGCGCCATCGCCCTCGGCGTACTCGATCGTCAGCCGCCGCCGCTGCTCGTCCGGGAGCGCGACCGTGACCAGGTCCGCGTCCGACAGCTCGAGCGTCTGCCTGGCCAGGGCGGCCAGCGCGGTGCCGGACGAGGCACCGGACAGCAGCTGGGTGGCGATCTCGGCGGTGGCCAGCTGCCAGCGCTGCTGCCGCCGCGCCTCGTCGTACAGCCGGGCGTTCTCCACCGCGATCCCGGCGGCCGCGCCGAGCGCGGTGACCACCGCCTCGTCGTCCTCGGTGAACTGGCCGCCGCCGCGCTTCTGGGTCAGGTACAGGTTGCCGAACACCCGGTCGCGCACCCGGACCGGCACGCCGAGGAAGCTGCGCATCCCCGGGTGCCCGTGCGGGAAGCCGGACGACTCCGGGTGCGTCCCGATGTCGGCCAGCCGCAGCGGGCGGGGCTCCTTGATCAGCAGGCCGAGCAGGCCGTGCCCCTCCGGCCAGTGATGGATCCCCCGGATCTCGGACCCGGTCAGGCCGACCGGGATGAACTCGGTCAGCTGCTGATCGGCGCCGATCACGCCCAGCGCCCCGTACTCCGCGCCCGCCAGTTCCACCGCCGCCTCGACGATTCGCCGCAGCATCGCCCCCAGCTCGAGCCCCGAGCCGATGGCGACGACCGCCTCGAGCAGCCCGTGCATCCGGTCTCTGGTCTCCACCACCGCCTGCAACCGGACCTGTACCTCGGCCAGCAGCTCATCGAGCCGCAGCTGCGGCATGAGACCAGACGGCACCTCGGAAGCCTCCACGCCGCACAGCCTAATTGCCGCATAGCGGCTCACACCAGAATCAACGGATGCCAACCGGTGCCAGTTTTCCTTATTCCGTCGGGGTTTCAGCGTTCTGCGGCCCGTGATGAGCCGCGCGTGTCGAGTCCGCGCGGGATATCCGGGCGCGCTCTGGGTCGCACATTCACCGTGACCTGCGTGATCGAAGATGTGTATGCGACTGAGGAGTCGGGAGGGTGTGGGGTTGACCGGTAACATCCCCGTTAATGCACAACGTCCGAGCCGAGGGCCGGGGCCGGCGAAGCTCGGCCCCGGCCCTCGTCAGGCGGTGACGATGAGCCTGGCGGCGGGGGAGTAGCGGACCCGGCCGAAGTACATCAGCTTGACCAGCAGCCAGGACTCCCAGCCGGGCTCGGCCGTCGGCGGTACGGTCACGGTGAAGCTGGCCGTGGCCTCGCCGCCCGGCCCGGCCTCGACCGCCTGCGTCCACGGCCCGGTCGTCGGCCAGGTGCCGACCGGGGAGACCAGCTGGACCTCGCCCCGCAGCTGCGACCGGAGGTGGCTGGCGACCCGGACCGTCAGCTGGCCGGCCGCGCCCGGCCTCAGCCGCAGTTCCGGCGTCAGCAGCTCCAGGTCCGCCTCGCCCGCAAGGGCCATCACGTCGGACTGGAGCCGGAAGAACAGCTCCTCGGGCTCGAGGCCGGCGTCGGGGCCGCCCGCTTCGCCCACCGTGACCAGCGCGGTGTCCTCGAGCACCTGGCCGAGGCCGTCGGTGATGCGCGCGGTGACGAAGTACCGGCCGTCCGTCGTCCCCGCCGCCGCCTGGGCCGTGACGTCCCAGCTGGCGAACCCGTTGGCGGGCAGGTCGTAGCGCAGCGCGCCGCCGTCGGGCGATCCGGCGACCGGGGCGCCGTCAATCTCCGCCGTCAGCTCGGCCGGCACGACCAGCTCGACCGTCCCGGTGGCGGGCTCGGGGCCGCACGCCACCGTCAGCGTCACCCGGCCCTGCGGCGAATCGCCGTTGAGGGTGATCCTGGTCGGCGCGAAGTGCACCGCGACCGGGACGTTGCCGGCCGGCGCGGGTCCCTTCCCGTGCAGCCAGTAGCGCCCGTAGACCGGCTGCACCGGCTCCGGCAGCGCGGCCGAGCCGGACCCGGGCGCGGCCGTGACGGCCGGGCGCGAGGTGACCGCGCTCGGCCGGACGGCCACGGTGACGGTCTCGAACGGGGTCAGCAGGACCGAGACGACGCCGCCCTGCGCCGCCAGCTGCGGGCCGTCGCCCTCGGACAGCTCCTCAAGCAGGTCGGTGCGCCAGGCGGCCTCGATGCCGCCCGCCATCCGCAGCCGGGCCAGGGCCGGCCGCCCGTCGGTCTCCCGCAGCCGCACCGTGACCACGGGGCCGCCGTCGGCGCCGGCCGACGGCGCCGGCTGCCGTCCGGCCGCGAGCGGATTGCCGAACGGCTTGAGCGCGCTGAGGGTGACGTTCGGCGCCCCCTCGACCGAGAGCGGGCCGGTCGGGTCCGCCTGCTCTGCCACGTCTGCCCTGGCCGACGGCCCGGTCGCGGCGGCCGTCAGCTCGTGGTTGTACTCCTCGGCGGCCGCGTTGAACCCGGCCTCGCGCCAGCCGCCCGCCGCGCCCGAGGACGCGAGGGCATAGCTGAACGTGTGCGACCAGTGCTGCCAGGCGAACGACGAGCCGTCCGGCACCGCCTGCCGGTCGCCGTCGATCCAGACCCCGCTCGGCCAGCCGCCGCAGGCGCGGAAGAGCGACATCCACAGCGTCCCGTCGGGCGTGACCGCCGCGCCCAGGGTGCCCCGGTTGAACAGCGCGACGGCCTCGTCGGCGAGGGCCTCATCGCCGTCGGCGAGCGCCCCCGGCGCCAGGTCCTGGCCGCCCGCCACGTCCGCCCGGACCGACCCCCCGGCCAGCTCACCGCCCAGTTCCGCGAGCGCCTGGTCCAGGCCGCCGTCTTCCGCGGCCGCGACGATCAGCACCGGCAGGTCGCGTACGCCGCGCAGGTCCGCGCTGGGCGCGAAGGTCTCCGCCCGTGACTTGGCTGCTGGCACCCACAGCCGGGCCGAGTTCCCGTCGGCCAGCAGCGCGTCCAGGCGCTTGGCCACCGCCGGGTCGCACGCCGTGAGCAGCTCCGAGGTGAAGGCGTTCTCCTCCGGGCCGCCGAGCGCGATCCGGAAGTCGGGCAGGTTGGAGTCCACGTCCACCGACCCGTAGCGGGGACCAGACGCGCGCGAGGTCGTCGCGGTGACGCCCGCCCCCGCCAGCCGGGAGACGAGGTCCCTCACGATCGGCCGCCGTTCGTCCGGCACCACGTCGGGGGTGATCACCTCGGCCACCCCGAGCGCCACCGGTACCTCGCCCGACGACGCGTCGAGCACCGCCCGGGCGACCGCGCCGAGCCCGAACCAGTGATTGGCCGGGTTGTCGAGCGTCCACCAGTGCTGCGCGACATCGGCCTCGGGCGCGCCGAACGGCCGCCCGATTACCGCCGTCGCCGTCTGGTAGACCGGCAGCCCGCCGGGCACCTGGGCGGGGAACCGCACCCGGAGCAGGTGGTCCCGGCCGATCGAGCCGGACACGTGGGTGCGGAACTCGACCCGGTCCGCCCCGTCCCACAGAAGCGTCTCGGCCGTGATCGTCAGATCGCCGAGCTGGTACCGGGCGACCAGCCGGGACCCGACGGGGGAGCGCTCCGCCGTTACCCGCGCGGCGACCGACGACGAGCTGACGCCGGGGCCCTTCGGCGACAGGTGCCACGGGCCTTCGCCCCAGCGCGGATGCTGCTCGTACTCCTCCTGCAGCACCAGGTCGTTGCCGGGCCCGCCGAGCAGGTTGCGGCCCGTGCGCCGGTCGATGACCGACGTCAGCGAGCCGCCGCAGGCCGGATCGGCGGTCACCGAGAACGCGTCGTTGGAGATCGTGAGCCCGTCGGACTGCTCCCAGTCGCAAACCCGGGCCAGCTCCGCCGCGTCGCCGTCGCCGTCGGCGTCGCTGACGCCCGCGGTGGCGGTGACGCGGCCGGCCGTGGCCGCTGCCGTCGCGGGCGGCGCGGGGCTGGCGGGCTCCTCGTCGTTCTCGTCCGGCATCGGCGTGGCGCGCAGCGGGTAGCGCAGGAACCCGAGCGGGGGCAGGCCGGCCGCCCGGAACGTCAGCGTCACCTCGGCCAGCGACCCGTCGTCGTGCCACCGGGTCCCCTCGGCCAGCGCGGGCAGCGGACGGCCGGAGACCGCGTCGAGGACCGTCAGCCACAGCGTGCCGGGCGCGTCGAGCGGGACGGTGACCGTCGCCATCCCGTCCCGCGGCCGGGCCAGCCCGTTGGCCACCGTCACCGCCAGTCCGGCGCCGTCGGCAGCCCCGTCGGTGGACGTTGCGGTCAGGAACGCGATCGCGCCCCGGCGCGCCTCGTCGCCGCGCTGCCAGGCCTCCCGCCACCCCGCTAGCAGGTCCAGGTACACCTGGTCGGACTCGGTGCCGGTGATCGCGTCGTGGTGCGCGCCGTAGGCGAGCTGCCGCCACGCCTTGTCGAGCGATTCGGCCGGGTAGGGCGCGCCGGCCAGCCAGGCCAGGGTCGACAGCCGCTCGCCCTCGAGGACCGCGGTCTCGCCCGCCCGCGCGGCCAGCTTGGTGTCGGCGTAGGAGACGTCCTTGCCGGTGTACACCGGGTTCATGTCCCGGGTCTGCGGCATGATCCAGTACCGCGACGGCGCCGCCTCGGAAGCCGCGCGCACCGCCCCGAAGAACTCCCGAGGCACGGCCGGGACGAAGCGCGGCCACACGTACCGCTTGGCCCACTCGCGCCCCACGTCGGTCACCCACCGGGCCGGGATCACGTGGTCGGACCCCACCGGCAGCATCACGTTCGGCGTCGCCGCCATCGTCGCCAGCGAGCTGAACTGGGTGTGCGCCGCCGCCAGGGCGGCCTCCAGGTCGGCCGCGGTGTGCAGGGTCCAGCCGGCGCCGTAGTGGTTGGCCATGTAGGCGGTCAGCAGCCCCGACCCATCGGGGGAGAGCCACTCGAACTCGGCCGGGAACTGCATCCGGGTGTTCTCGTCCGGGCCCCACTGGTGGAACGGGCCGCGCGCCCACGACGACGAGGTCAGCCCCGCCCCCGCCATCAGCCCGGGGAACCCCGGATCGAAGCCGAACGCGTCCAGCATCCAGGCCGACCCGACCTCAGCGCCGAGCACCCCGCGCTGGAACCCCATCCCGTAGACCGCGTTCCTGATCGTCGTCTCCGCGCCGGTCAGGTTGGTGTTCGGCTCGTTGTAGGTACCCCCGACGAGCTCCACCCGCCCGTCGGCCAGCAGCGACCGCAGGTACGCGCGGTCCTGTGGGAACGCGTCGAAGTGCGGCTTCAGGTAGTCGACCTCGGCCAGCACGAACTTGTAGTCCGGATCCCTGCGCGCCTTCTCCAGGTGCAGCCGGACCAGCTCGAACGCGGTCCGCACATCCGGCAGCGCCCCGTCCTCGTCCGGCAGCACCAGCCGCGCCTCGGTGAACTGCCCCTGGGTGTTCCACCAGACCGGGTCGTAGTGGAAGTGCGACACCATCCACATCGTCCACCCCGTCTCGGCCGCGGTGATGGTCGCGTCGGAGGCGACTCGCCCCCCGGCCGTCTCGCAGATCACGGTGACCGGCAGCGTGACCCCGGCCGGCCCGGTTACGGCCACGCTCACGTCGCAGCGGCGGCTTTCCCCCGGCTCGCCCAGGGTCACCTCGGTCGGCGTCGCCGTCTCAACCGACCCGCCGGCCACCCGCACCGAGACCGTCGCGCCGGCCTCTCCCGCCTCGGTCGCCGCCACGCCGACCCGCACGACCTGCAGTGGCCGGGCGGTGGTCCCGGTGAACAAATCGGTCGATTCGACCTCAGTGATCCGCATACCCCCATCGTCCCACGACCCCCCGCCCGCTCGCCCGCACAGCTAGGTCATCCGCACGAAACGAATCTGTCGGCGGTGGCCGCGAACTCCTCGGAAGACTCCTTCCGAAATGAGCCTTCCGAGGAACTTGTCAAAAGAACCGTTTCGAGCGTAGTGTTTCGAAACGTGACTTCCGAACCAACGAACCAGCCGGCCCCGCCGCCCGAGACGGACCAGCGCGAGGGGGTGAGCATCACCGACCCGACCGTGATGCGGGCCCTCGCGCACCCCGTGCGGATGGCGCTGATCGAGCTCTTCGGCGTGCGCCCCACGCTGACCGCGACCCAGGCCAGCGAGGCGCTCGGCGAGTCGCCCGCGAACTGCGCGTTCCACCTGCGGACGCTGGCCAAGTACGGCTTCGTCGAGGAGGCGGGCGGCGGGCGCGGCCGGGAGCGGCCGTGGCGGGCCTCGACCAGGTCCCTTCGCATCAGGCTCCGGTCGTCGGACCTGGAAAGCGAGCAGGCGCGGGTGGCGGCGGGCGCGCTCGAGCAGGTCTGGTACGACCGCTGGTTCGCCCGGATTAGGACGGTCTTCGTGAACCGGCGCTGGTCCTCCGAGTGGGAGGGCGCGGCCGGGTCGTCGCAGACCCTGACCTTCCTCACGCCGGAGGAACTGCGCGGGGTGCGGGACGAGATCGACGTGATCATCAGCCGGCATCTCGACGAGCGCCGGCTGGACCCGTCCAAGCGGCCGGCCGGCGCGATGCCGGTCGAAATCGTCTCCTTCGCCTACCCCCGGCAAGACCTGGCCGCCGAGCTGGCAGCGGACGGCAACGACAACGGCGACCCCACCGCCGCACCATCTCAAGATATATCTTGACCCGATCATCAAGACGCGATACATCTTAAGTACCCAGTACCCGGTACCACCACAAGGAGCGATCATCATGAACCCGGAACTGACCAACAGCCTGGTCGCCGAGCACACCCGCGAGCTCGCCGCCCAGGCCGACGCGCACCGCGCGGCGGCGATCGCGATCCCCCGGCAGCGCTCGCGCCGCCGCCTCGCCCCCGGCTATCACGTCAGCTGGAGCCGGGTCAGCCTGGCGCTGTCCGAGGGCGGCCGCCCCCGCACCTCCTGGGCCATCGTCATCTCCGGGACCCGCTCCCGCTGACCGCGCTCGTGACCCATTCCGGGGCCGGGCGCCGCTTGCCCGCGTACGATGCAATCGTTCGCAGCCGCCGCGGCGTGGCCGAGGATTCGATGGGCATCGGAGGGCCAGGGCATGACGGAAAGCAATGTGATAGCTGCCGCCGAGGGGGCATCG
>Ga0208220_1000217_pt1 | contig 23892 bp, 17 predicted proteins | sample NGESurdeep092012_9_FD_184484 | JGI IMG/M metagenome (GOLD analysis project Ga0208220, IMG submission 184484) | Arctic peat soil microbial communities from Barrow, Alaska - NGEE Surface sample F53-1 deep-092012 (SPAdes) | ecosystem: Environmental > Terrestrial > Soil > Wetlands > Peat ...
AGGCGCAGCCACCGGCCGCCGCCAGCCGCGCAGGGAGACGGTCCTGCGCTAGACCACGGCAGCACCAACCCAAGGACGTCTGCCCCTCGCGTCGCGCTGGGCAGAAAATTATTGACGATGACTCGAATATGTCATAAATTATTGATGATCATCAACTAGAGGGCCGGCCCGAACTCCAGATGCCCCGGCAGCACCAGAGCGTCCGAGTGCCTAGGTGCCTGGAGTGCCCGGGCAGCGCCGACGAGGAGGCGACCGTGACGTTCTTCAGCGTGTTGATTCAGGCCCGCGCCGACAGTGACGGGGAACTGGACCGGGCCGCGCTGAACGCGTTCGCCGACGCCGCCGAGCCCTACCAGGCCGCCGTGCGGGGCGGCACCCGATCGTGGTCCGCGCGGATAAGAGTCGAGGCCAACGGCGCCGCCGATGGCGCCGCCCTCGGCGCCGCGCTCGTGACCCTGCTGGCCAAGCAGGCGGGCCTGCCCGCCTGGCCGGTGGTCCGCGCCGAGGCGGTCCGGGAGGACGTGCTCGACGAGGACGTGCTGGCCGAGGACCTCGCCCGGCCCCGCCTGCCCGAACTGGTCTCCGGGCCCGAGGCCGCCGAGATCCTCGGCGTGTCCGTCCAGCGGGTGCATCAGCTGGCCGTCGAGCACTCGGACTTCCCCGCCCCGGCCTACAAGCTTCGCGCGGCCAGCCTGTGGCTACGCTCGGAGATCGTCGCCTTCGGGGAGCGGTGGGACCGCAAGCGCGGCAGGCCGCGCAAGGACCCCGAGGACGCCTGATCCTGCTGCCCTCGCTCGCGGCCGGATAACCCGGCGATCTATGGTTCGTCCATGACCTCTCCGCTCGTCCGGCGAGCCCACAATGCGACCAATGCGCTGCACTCACTGATCTACTTTGCCCCCGAGGCGGAGCAGCAATTCACGAGCATCGGGCTGGAAGCCGGGAGGATGTGCTACTTCGCCGGGCGCTCCGCTCCGATGGGTGCGGTCGGCCCGGGCGTGGTAACCGCCACCTTCTACAACTTCAGCCCGGCGCTCGTCGCCCAGTGCATTCCGCGAGCCTGGGAGCTCGCCAGCCCCGCGGCCGTGATCGAGGCCCGGTTCGCCGCCGTCGACGCCGCCCTGCGTCGCCTCCTGGGCGCCGACCTCATCGCCTCGGCCGAGATGACCGCGATGGTCGCACTCGTGCGCGAGGCGGCCGTCGCGTGCAGCGTGGAGGGCCGCCCGCTGTATGCGGGCCACGCCGACCTGGACTGGCCGGGCGTCCCGCACCTGGAGTTCTGGCATGGCCTGTCCCTGCTGCGCGAGTATCGCGGCGACGGCCATATCGCCGCCCTCGTGGCGGCCGGGCTCAGCGGCATCGAGGCACTGGTGACCCACACGGTGACCGGGCAAGGTTTCGTTCCGGACTTCGCCCGGTCCAGCCGGGGCTGGAGCCGGCGCGACTGGGATGCGGCGGTCGCCGGGCTCACCGCCCGCGGGCTGCTGGACGGCGACGGCGCGCTGACCACGGCCGGGCAGGAATTGCGGGCGCATGTCGAGCGTGAGACCGACCGGATGGCCGCGCCGCCGTGGCTGCACCTGGGCGACGAGCGTACCGAGGAGGTCGTCCGGATCGGCAAGATGATGACGCGCGCCGCCATGTCGGCCGGCGCCTTCCCGAGCAGCGGCGTCTTCGCGCGAAATTAACCCGCCCACCCCCTCCGAGCACGCCCGGCCAGTTAGCGGTCCAGCGGGCGAACTGGTCCATCTGGTCCACGGCATTCTCCGGTGTTAACTCAAGGACCCCAGGCGGCAATCCGCGCGAACTCGGCGATGCCCAGCGACTCCCCGCGCAGGCCGGGGTCGATGCCGGCCGCCCGAAGCCGCCGCTCGGCCTCGGCCGGGGAACCGGCCCAGCCTGCCAGCGCGGCCCGCAGCGTCTTGCGCCGCTGCGCGAACGCGGCGTCGATAACGGCGAAGACCTCCCGGCGCCCCGCGCCGCCCTCAACCGCGCTCCGATCGTGCACCGCGAAGGCGACCAGCCCCGAGTCCACCCGGGGTACCGGCCAGAACACGCTCCTGGATACCGATCCGGCCCGCCGCGCGTCGGCGAACCAGGCGAGCTTGGCCGACGGAATGCCGTAGGTGCGGCTGCCCGGCGGCGCGCTCATCCGGTCGGCCACTTCCGCCTGGACCATTACCAGCCCGCGGCGCAGCGACGGGAAGGTGGCCAGCAGGTGCAGCACCACCGGCACCGCCACGTTGTAGGGCAGGTTGGCCACCAGCGCGGTCGGCGGGTCACCCGGCAGCTCGGTGACCCGCGCCGCGTCGGCGGTGACGACCTCCAGCCGCCCGGCCAGGCCGGGTGCCCGGGCGGCGACGGTGCGGGGCAGCTCGGCGGCCAGGACCGGGTCGATCTCCACGGCCAGCACGCGGCGGGCCGCGGCCAGCAGGGGCAGCGTCAGCGAGCCGAACCCCGGGCCCACCTCCAGCACCACGTCGCCGGGCGCCAGCCGGGCCAGGGCGACGATCCGGGTGACGGTCCCGGCGTCCACCACGAAGTTCTGGCCCAGGCGCTTAGACGGCTGGATGTCCAGCCGTGCGGCCAGGTCCCGGATCTCGGTCGGCCCCAGCATCTCCGCCAGGGTCAGGCCGGCCATGGGCCGAAGACTCGTTCCCCGTTGAGCTGGATGACCGAGCACAGCTCCGCGACGTCCAGCTGCTTCACGGCCGCCAGCGCCCGCAGCGTGTGCGCCACCTGGGCGGGCGAGTTCGCCTTGCCGCGGTTGGGGGCCGGGGTCAGGAAGGGCGCGTCGGTCTCCACGAGCAGCAGCTCGGCCGGCGTCACCGCGGCCGCCGCCCGGAGCTGCGGCGCGTTGGCGAACGTCAGCGTGCCCGCGAAGCTGAGCATGTACCCGGCGTCGGCACATTTCCCGGCCATGGCCGCGTCGCCCGAGAAGCAATGGAAGATGACGTGCTCGGGGGCACCCTCGGCGGCCAGCATCGCGAGCACGTCGTCGTGCGCATCCCGGTCGTGGATCATCAGCGCCTTGCCGGCCTGCTTGGCGATGCCGATGTGCGCGCGGAACCATTCGCGCTGCACGGCCGGCGGCGCGTCGTCCCGGTAGTAGTCCAGCCCGGTCTCGCCCACGGCCCGCACCTCGGGCCGCCCGGCGAGCTCGCTGATCTCGGCCAGCACGCTGTCGCGCTGCGCCACAGACGAGGCGGCCGCGACAGTCTCGTTCGGATGGATCGCCACCGCCGCGAAGACGTCGTCGTGCCCGGAGGCGCACTTGACCGCCCAGTGCGAGGACGGCAGATCGCAACCGACCGTTACTACCCGGTTAATCCCGCACGCGGCGGCGGCCGCCATGACGTCGGCGACCGGGGCATCGAGCAGGTCCAGGTGACAGTGGCTGTCGAACGCCATCGCCGGCAGCGGCTCCGGGTCGGGCGCGGCCGGGCGCCCCGCGAACGACCCCAGGCTCACGAGCTCTCCAGCCTGGCCAGTTCCTCGTCGGCCACCGCCCGGTCGAGCTTGGCGAACAGCGGGACGGGCGGCGCCAGCGGCGTGCCGGGCGCGATGGGCGCCGATTCCCACCGCGGCGTGTCGCGGTAGTCACCGGTGATAACGGGGTAGGTGGGGCCGCCGTCCTCGTCCACCTGGTCGATCCTGGGCATGGCCGACCACGTGCCCCGGCCACCGAGCATCTCGAAGACCTTCTGCGACGACTCGGGCAGGAACGGGGTCAGCAGCGTCTTGCCGTCGTTCACCAGCTGGAGCGCGACGTGCATGATCGTGCGCATCCGCTCGGGATCGGACTCGCGCAGCTTCCACGGGGCCTGATCGGAGAGGTACTTGTTGGCCTCGGCCACGGTGCGCATGGCCTCGGTGCTCGCCGCCTTGAAGCGGGACCGGGACAACGACTCCCCCACGGTCGCGAACGACGCGCGGGAACGCTGCAGGATCGCCGAGTCGGTGTCGGTGAGCTGGCCGGCCTCCGGGATGGTGCCGATGTTGCGGGCCGCGAACGAGACGGTGCGATTGACGAGGTTGCCCCAGTTGGCCACGAGCTCGTCGTTGTTGCGCCGGATGAACTCGCTCCAGGTGAAGTCCGTGTCCTGGGTCTCCGGGCCCGCCACCGCGACGTAATAGCGCAGCGCGTCGACGTTGTAGCGGGCCAGGAAGTCGCGGACGTAGATCACGACCGAGCGCGAGGAGGAGAACTTGCGGCCCTCCATGGTCAGGTACTCGCTCGAGACCACCTCGGTCGGCAGGTCGAGCGCGCCGATCGAGCCTGGCCGGCCGTCGCGGGCGCCCTTGCCGCTGTAGCCCAGCAGCATGGCGGGCCAGATCTCGGAGTGGAAGACGATGTTGTCCTTGCCCATGAAGTAGTAGGACTCGGCGTCGGGACTCTGCCACCACTGCCGCCAGGCGTCGGGATCTCCGCTGCGGCGGGCCCACTCGATCGACGCCGACAGGTAACCGATCACCGCGTCGAACCAGACGTAGATCCGCTTGTCCGGGCGGTCTCGCCAGCCTTCCAGCGGGATCGGCACGCCCCAGTCGAGGTCACGGGTGATCGCCCGGGGCCGCAGGTCGCCGAGCAGGTTGAGGGAGAACTTGAGCACGTTCGGCCGCCACTGGCCGCTCTTGCTCTGCAGCCAGGTCCCGAGCGCGTCGGCGAACGCCGGCAGGTCCAGGAAGAACTGCTCGGTCTCCGCGAAGATCGGGGTCTCGCCGTTGATCTTCGAGCGCGGGTTGATCAGGTCGGCCGGGTCCAGCTGGTTGCCGCAGTTGTCGCACTGGTCGCCGCGGGCACCGTCGTAGCCGCAGATCGGGCACGTGCCCTCGATGTAGCGGTCGGGCAGCGTCCGGCCGGTCGAGGGCGAGATGGCGCCGATCGTCTTGCGCGGGAAGATGTACCCGTTGTTGTACAGGCCGAGGAACAGCTCCTGCACCACCGCATAGTGGTTGCGGGTGGTAGTCCTGGTGAACAGGTCATAGGACATGTCCAGGCCGGTCAGATCCTCGGTGATCACCCGGTTGTACCGGTCAGCCAGCGCGCGGGCGGACAGGCCCTCGGCGTCGGCCTGGACCTGGATCGGGGTGCCGTGCTCGTCGGTACCGCTGACCATCAGCACGGCGTTGCCGGCCATTCGCTGATACCGCGAGAACATGTCGCAGGGCAGGCCGAAGCCCGATACATGCCCGATGTGACGCGGGCCGTTGGCGTACGGCCACGCGGGGGCGGCGAGAATAGGATGGCTGGTCGGCGACATGACATCCAGCCTAGGGGAGGATCCCCCCAGGGCGGTTCGTCATCCCGAGCGTGCCTTCGCCACCATGGCGTCGTAGACCGCCTTCCTGGGCAGGCCGCGCTCGCGGGCCACCGCCGCGATCGCCTTGTTGCGCGGCGTGCCGCCCTGCTCGCGGAGCACCACCTCGTCCACCGCCTCCTCCGGCGTCACGGTCGCGGCCGCGGCCGGAGCGCCCGCCACCACGATCGTGACCTCGCCGAGTGACCCGCCGGCGAACGCCTCAGCGAGCTCGCTGAGGGTGCCGCGGACGACCTGCTCGTGCGTCTTGGTCAGCTCGCGGCAGACGACGGCCCGCCGCCCGGTGCCCAGGGCCGCGGCCAGTTCCGGCAGGGTGGCCGCCAGACGGCGCGGCGACTCGAAGAAGACCAGCGTGCGGCGCTCAGCGGCGAGCTCGGCGAACCGCCGGGCGCGCTCGCCGGCCTTCCGCGGCGGGAAGCCCTCGAAGGCGAACCGGTCGGTCGGCAGGCCCGAGATCGCCAGCGCGGTGGTGGCCGCGGACGGCCCCGGCAGCGCGGTGACCCGTATCCCGGCGGCCGCGGCGGCCGCCACGAGGCGGTAGCCGGGATCGCTGACCCCCGGCAGGCCGGCGTCGGAGACCAGCAGGACGTCGGTGCCGCCGCGCAGCTCAGCCAGCAGCGCGGGCACCCGGCGCACCTCGACGTCGTCGTAGTACGACACGATCCGGCCGGTCAGCGCGATGCCCAGCGCGGCCGCCAGCCGCCGGACACGCCGAGTGTCCTCGGCCGCGATGACCGGCGCGGCGCTCAGCGCGGCAACGAGCCGGGCGGAGGCATCGCCCGGCTGGCCGATCGGCGTGGCGGCGACGGTCAGGACCCCCGGGCGGTCGTCCGGGGGGTCGCGGGGTTCCGCGGGCTCGACCGGCCCCGGATCCGCGCCGTCTTTCGTAGATCGTTGCATTACGCCGCCCAGGCTAGTGGGCCGCGCCCCTACGATGGCACTCGATGAGGGCAGAGGAGACGGCGCCGCCGGGGCACACCGACGCGACCGGGCAGGCCGGGACGAGCTGGCCGGCGGACCCCGGCCAGCCAGGCGCGTCCGCGCGGCCCGGCGGCTCCGAAGGGACCCGGGCCGCCGAGGTGGATGACGCGATGCCGGCCGGCGCCCCGGGCGCGCGGCACTGGATGGTGCCGCCGATGCCCGGCAGCGCGTTCTGGGGCTGGGCGGGGCCGCTGCTGGTCACGCTGCTCGGGGCGTTCCTGCGGTTCAACCGGCTCAGCGTCCCGAAGGCCGTGGTCTTCGACGAGACCTACTACGTCGGCGACGCGTGGGGCATCCTCCAGCACGGCGTCGAGATCGAGCACGTCAAGAACGCCAACGCGCTGCTCGCCGGAGGCAGCACCCGCATCCTGGCCGGCACGCAGTCCGAGCTGGTGGCGCATCCGCCGCTCGGCAAGATCATGATGGCCGTCGGGGAGTGGATGTTCGGCCTGACGCCGTTCGGCTGGCGGTTCGCCGTGGCCCTGGTCGGCTCGCTGGGCATCCTGATGCTGGCCCGGATCGTGCGGCGGATGACCCGCTCCACCCTGCTCGGCTGCGTCGCGGGCCTGCTGATGGCGCTGGACGGCCTGGAACTCGTGCTGAGCCGCACCGCCATCCTCGACATTTTCGTCATGTTCTGGGTGCTGGCCGCCTTCGGCCTGCTGGTGATCGACCGGGACCGGACCCGGGCCCGGCTGGCCGCTGCGGCCGCCGCCATGGCGGTCGGCGGCGGAGACACCGCGGACGAGGAGGGCGGCCCCAAGCTGGGGATCCGCTGGCTGCGGGTCCTGGCAGGCGTCTGCCTGGGCTGCGCGACCGCGTGCAAGTGGAACGGGGCCTGGTTCATCCTGGCCTTCGGCGGCCTGGTCATCGCCTGGGACCTCGGCGCGCGGCGGGCCGCCGGGTTCAGCAGCCGGCTGTTCGGAGTGCTGCGCAGCGACGCCAAGTGGCTGCCGCTGTGGTTCGGGCTCGTGCCGGCCATCGTCTACGTCGCGTCGTGGACCGGCTGGTTCGCCACCCCCTACGGCTACGACCGCAACGGCGCCGCCCTGAACAACGGCCATGCCACCTCCACCATCGCGGCCTGGCTGGGCTACAACAAATGGATGCTCCAGTTCGGCCTGGGACTGAGCTCCGGCCAGACCTACAAGTCCAATCCCCTGGGCTGGCTTGTGCTGGCGCGGCCGATCTCCTTCTATTCCGCCTGCCTGCCGGCCAAGGCCTGCGGGTCTGCGCACTCCACCGAGCAGGAGGTGCTCGCGATCGGCACGCCGCTGATCTGGTGGGGCGCCATCGGGGCGCTGCTGTTCTGCCTGGTCTGGTGGCTGCTGCGCCGCGACTGGCGCGCCGGGGCAGCGCTGCTGGGGGTGGCCGCGGGCTGGCTGCCGTGGATCTGGTTCTCCTGGCACGATCACCGGACTGAGTTCTACTACTACGCCGTGGTCTTCGAGCCGTTCATGATCATCGCCATCACCCTGTGCCTGGGCCTGATCATCGGGCCGACCAGGGCCTCGCCTGGCCGGCGCGCCGTGGGGGCCGTCGTGAGCGGCGCCTACCTGCTGGCGGTCCTGGCCAACTTCGCTTATCTCTACCCAATCCTCACGGCCCAGGTCATCCCGTACTCATCCTGGCTATCGCGAATGTGGTTCCACAGCTGGATTTGAGCTGACCTTCAGCTAACCGCCAGCGGCCGCTGCCACAGTTCCATTAACGCCAGTGTCATTAACCAGGGGGACACTGACAGCGGGGATACCGACAGCGAGGACACTGAGAACGAGGGGCCGGCCCCGCGGCCCGCCAGATTTTGTTGCACGAGGGACGATCCCGGCGGCTCCGCGAGACGTCTATAGGGTGAGAGGCCAGCAAGGTGCGCGGCCATGGAGCCGGGAGCGAGGATGAGTCCGATGGGTCAAAAGCCCGACCTGCATGCACGATTCGAGCAGGACGTGCTGCCTGCGCTCAGCAGGCTCTACCCGGCCGCACTTCGGATGACCAGGAACGCCAGCGATGCCGAGGATCTGGTGCAGGAGACGTCCGCCAAGGCGTATGCGGCGTTTCACCAGTTCAAGCCCGGTACCAACCTCCGTGCGTGGCTGAACAGGATCCTCGCCAACACCTTCATCAACGGCTACCGCAAGCGCCGCCGCGAGCCCGTCCAGGAACTGGGCGCGGATTTCGAGCGTGACTGGCAGGCCGGCGCGAACCCGCTGTCACCGCGGGCCAGGTCGGCGGAGGCCGAGGCGATGGACCGGCTCGGGGACGCCGAGATCGTGCAGGCGCTGCTGGACCTGCCGGACACGTTCCGGATGACGGTGTACCTGGCCGACGTCGAGGGCTACCCGTACAAGGAGATCGCCGAGATCATGGGCACCCCCGTCGGTACCGTGATGTCCCGGCTGCACCGGGCCCGCGGCCGGCTCCGCGAGCAGCTCGCGAGCCGCGCCCCCCAGGCCCGGCCGACGGGCGGCCGGTCCGCGGCGCCGCGGCAGACGGGACCGCGCGGCCCGCTGGCCTCGCCCGAGCCCGCCTAGCTGCCGAAGATGCGGTCGCAGGCCCGCGCGGCCGCCTTGCCGTCGTCGAGCGGGCAGAACTTGGCGGCGAACGCCTGGTAGGCATCCGCGTACTGCGCCGCCACCTCGTCCAGGTTCGCGATCGCCGCCATGACCTCAGCAGAGGTCGACAGCAGCGGGCCGGGCGCCTCCGCCTCGAAGTCGAAGTAGAAACCGCGCAGGTTGTCGCGATACTGGGCCAGGTCGTAGGTGAAGAAGAGCATCGGCCTGCCGGTCGGGGCGAAGTCGAACATCACCGAGGAGTAATCGGTGACGAGCGCGTCGCTGATCAGGAAGAGCTCGGAGATATCGGGGTAAGCCGTCACATTAATAACGAACCCGGGCCGGGTCCCGGCCGGGATGTCGTCTGCCATGTGGTGATGGCCCCGCAGCAGGATGACGTAGTCATCGCCGAGCTGCTCCCAGGCCTGCTTCAGGTCGAGCCGGAAGTCGAAGCGGTACCGCCCCGAGGCGTAGTACTGATCGTCTCGCCAGGTCGGTGCGTACATGATCACGCGCTTGCCAGCCGGGATGCCGAGCCTGGCCCGGACGTCGGCCGCGATGCGCTCGGCGGCGTCGCTGCACAACACGTCGTTGCGGGGATATCCCGACTCGCAGATCTCGCCGTCGTAGCGGAAGGCCTGGCGCATGATCGGCGTGCTGAACGGGTTAGGAGACAGCAGCAGGTCCCACTTGGCCACCTCCTGCTTGAGGTGGTCCAGGTACCTGGTGCCGCTGATGAACTGCGGCTGCGATACGTCGAAGCCGATCCGCTTGAGCGGCGTGCCATGCCAGGTCTGCACGTACACCTGACCGTCGCGCTTGGTGTACCAGCTCTGCATGTCGTCATTGGAGATCAGGTACTTGCACCGCGCGAGCGCCTCGTAGTAGTCCTCGGTGCCGGCCAGCACCGAGGTGGCGCCGTCGGGAGCCGGTACCGCCCAGTCGTTCACCACCCAGATGTGATCGCGGGTATCGCCGCGCCGCCGCAGTTCATCGGCGATGCCCCCCGGGTTATCGCCGCATTGCTTGCCCTTCCAGCTGACGAACACCACCGCGTCCCGCAGCGGCCGCCGCTGCTGGAGCGGATAGTAGACGCTGCGCAGCACCTTGCGCTGCACCCGGCCGTGCTCGAGGATCTTGAGGGCCGGGCCGACGGTCAGGATCGGTGAGTCGTAGCCGCTGGTGGTGAAGCGATAGGACTTGGGGCCGAAGTTCAGCCGCTTGTCCCCCACCTCCGCCAGCCGGGCATGATCGTAAATGGGCGTGATGCCCTCGTCCTCGACCTCGCTCTCGCCGAGGCCCTGGCCGATCTCCCGCACGCCGAGCTGCCAGCTACCGTCCCGCAACGGCAGCTGCCGCCCGAATGACGGCATCGCCGTCGCGTCGATGGTGATCGTGAAGCGCTCACCGTCGCGCGCCATCGCGACCACATGCCGATCGGTGGAGCCCTTGCGCGTCAGCAGGACCTCGCACGGCCGCCCGGCCGCACCGGTGTAGCTGCCGGACAGAATCAGGCTGCCGTCGGTTGTCCAGGAGTGCTGGTCGATCACCGGCACCTGACCGCGCCGCACGATAGCGGCGTTGCCGTACCTGGTCCGCTCCACGACGATCTCCCTGTTGTCGGCAATGTACTTGTACTCGGGAAAGTCGCTGGAGAAGGCGACCCGGATCCGGTCGCGGCCCGGAACGGTGACGTACAGGTCCCACTCGACGGCCTCGTCGCGCCCCATCGTCTGGCCGGCCAAGCCGGTCGGCGACAGGGCCTTCAGCAGGTCGGCGTCCTTCACGGCGCCCCGCAGCCGGACCGTGCCGCCGCTGAGCAGCCGGGTGGTCGCGCCCAGTTCCTGCTGCGAGGCCCCCTTGGACCAGGCCAGGACGAGATCCGCCCCCTGCTCCGCACCGGGCTGCTCCCAGTCCACCTCGAGGACGAGCTCGTCGCGAGCGTGCTCGCAGTTGTGCAGCACCGCCGGGGTCTCGACCACCTGCACGTGCAGCTGGCGGCCGACCCAGCGGACGCCGAACCGGACGCCGGGCGCGACCTGCCGGAGCATGGGACGCTCGGCGGGCCCCACCACCGGGGTGTGCAGGCGGGACGGGCGCCAGATGCCCCGCCCGCGGACGAGCACGAAGCCGTCCCAGTCGCCCGTCAGCCAGTGACCCCCGGCCCGGAACCACCGCGGGCTGATCTCGCAGCGGAAGCCCGCCCAGTCGTAGGCGTACCTGTCCTGCCGGGACCAGGAGGTCGCATACGGGTGCTCGGTCGAGCGGGCCGGCACCACGATGGGCAGCCGCTTGCGATTCCGCGGCACCAGCACCACGATCTTAGAGGCCTGCCGCCGCTTGGTGATGTCCACGGACGGGACGAACGCGGCCCCGCTGATGACGAGCTTGTCACCCTCCCACTCGACGCTCTCGACCCGGACGAAGGGGTCGAGCTCGCGCCAGTGCGGCCGGTACAGGCTGGCCGGCACCTTGAGCTCGCGATCCTGCCGGAACGGCAGGTCGGCCCGGAGCCGGCCGTGCTCCCGGACCACCGGCACCGTCTTGACCGGCTGCTCGGTCATCCACATGACCAGCTCGACCAGCTCGCCGAGCTGGCCGCGCTTGATCAGGTGGTAGGCGAGGCGATGCGGCGAGGGCAGCCTGGGAAAGACCCGCCGGTCGACCTGGGCCAGATACGACTGGGTCAGGGTCATGAACTCCGCCTTGAACGCGGCGTCGGTCCGGCCCAGCTCGCCGACGTAGAGCCAGACGTCGTTGACCAGCGCCTTGCGCTGGTGCTGGCGAACCATCCGGGCCGGCTTGTGCGATCGCAGGAACGAGTCAATGAACAGCAGCACGTTGATGCGGTCCCGGTAATTACTGATGTCGGTGCGGGACTGGGTGATCGACAGGCTGCCCTTGCCCCGCTCCCGCCAGTAGTAGATCGGCTCGGGGATGACGTCGACGGCCCGGGCCAGCACGTGCGCCCGGGTGATGAGGTGCAGGTCCTCCCAGACGATGCCCTCGGGGAAGGTCAGGTCGTGGCTGTCCCAGAACGACTTGCGGAACAGCTTGTTCCACACCGAGACGTCGTAGAACAGTGCGGGCGTCTTCCTGATGTGGGTACCGATCTTCCGGCCCTTGATGGCCTTGGCGTGCAGCGCCGACTGGGTCACGCCCATCGGGCCCAGGCGCAGGACATTGCCGGATACGAAGTCCGAGCCCGAACTCTCCAGCGCGTGCAGCATGCGCTCGTAGGCGTGGGAGGGCAGGGCGTCGTCGGCGTCGACAAACGCCAGGTAGGTCCCCCTGGCTCGCTCGATGCCTCGGTTACGCGCGGAGCCCGGGCCGCCGTTGGGTACCTGCACGAGGATGAACCGCGGGTCGGCAGCCGCCCGCGCCGCCGCGATGGCGGCGCTCCCGTCGGACGAGCCGTCGTCGACCATGATGACCTCAAGGTCATCGAACGTCTGCGCGGCAATGGACGCCAGACAGTCGCCGAGCAGATCTTCGTTGTTGTAGAAGGGCACAACAACGCTGATCCGCGGAACTGTCATAGCTTGTCTCCCTATGGTTTACCCGTTGGGCTGTGGTTCACCCCGCTGACTACCCTGACGGGAAATCCTAGGAGATCAGGGCTGGTGCGCGGCCCAAACCCACTCGACCGCCCGCCGTCGCCCCGTTGACCCGCCGGCTTCTGGCCGCCTCCGGTTAGCTGGCCGTGCTACTTGCCGCGCCAGACCGGAGGCCGCTTCTCCGCGAACGCCCGGGCGCCCTCCATCGCGTCCGCCGAGGCGAAGACCGGGCTAATGATCTCCCCCTGCCGGGCGAATGCCTCGCCGCTGTCCCAGTCCGCCGCCTGCGCTATGACCCGCTTGGTCGCCGCCAGCGCCAGCGGGGCGCCGGGCACCACCCGCTGCGCGAGCTGCATCGCGCCCGCCAGGGCCTGTCCGGCCGGGACCAGCAGGTTCACCAGGCCGGCCGCCTCCAGCCGTGCCGCCGGGAAGTGCTCGCCCGTCAGGGCGATCTCCATGGCCAGGTGGTACGGGATACGCCGGGGCAGCCGGAGCAGGCCGCCGGCGCCGGCCACCAGGCCGCGGCGGACCTCGGGCAGCCCGAACCGCGCCGCCTCGCTGGCCACGATCAGGTCGCAGGCGAGCGCCAGCTCAAACCCGCCGGCCAGCGCGTAGCCCTCGACGGCCGCGATCACCGGCTTGGCCGGCGGCCGCTCGGCGATCCCGCCGAAGCCCCGGTCGTCGGCCACCGGCGCGTCTCCGGCCAGGAAGCCCTTGAGGTCCATGCCCGCGCTGAACGTGCCGCCGGCGCCCGTCAGCACCAGGACGCGGACGTCGCCGCGGCTGTCGAATTCCTCGATGGCGCCGGCGATACCCCGGGCGACCGCCCCGTTGACCGCGTTCCTGGCCTCGGGGCGGTTGATCGTAATGACCGCGATACCGTCGAGCACCTCGGTCAGGACCGGCTCGGCCAGGACAGGCTCAGCCATCGACCCTCCTCATCTCCTGCTGGGGCCTACTTGGGCTGGAATCTGATGCCGCCGTCGAAGCGGATGGTCTCCGCGTTCATGTAGTCGTTCTCGATGAGCGACCTGACCAGCTGAGCGAACTCGGCGGCCGTGCCCATGCGCTTGGGGAAGACCACCGGCGCCGCGAGCTTGGCCTTGAACTCGTCGCTGGCGGCGCCGGTGCCGTAGATCGGCGTGTCGATGATGCCGGGGCAGATCGTGTTCACGCGCACGCCGATGGCCGCCAGGTCGCGGGCGGCCGGGACGGTCATGCCGATGATCCCGCCCTTGGACGCCGAGTAGGCGATCTGGCCGGTCTGACCCTCGATCCCGGCGATGGACGCCGTGTTGATCACGACACCGCGCTGGCCGTCGGCATCGGCCGGCTCGGTCCGGGCGATCTGGGCCGCGGCGATGCGCATCAGGTTGAATGTCCCGATGAGGTTGACGTCGATGACCTTGCGGAAGGCGGACAGGTCGTGCGGCGAGCCGTCCCGGCCGACGGTGCGCGCCGCCCAGCCGATGCCCGCGCAGCTGACCGCGACGCGGAGCGGCGCGCCGAGGGCCGCGGCGGTGTTGACGGCCGCCCGCACGGACTCCTCGTCGGAGACGTCGGTCTGGGCGTATGCACCGCCGATCTCGCCGGCGATGGCCTTGCCGCGCTCGGCGTTCAGGTCAGCGACGACCACCTGGCAGCCCGCCGCGGCGAGCTCTCGTACTGTCGCCTCGCCCAGGCCGCTGGCCCCGCCCGAGACGATCGCGGAGGTTCCGTTGAGCTTCATGGGCGGGAGCTTACTGCCCCGCCGCCCGCTTCGACCGAACGGGGTTCGGGGTGCGCGTCCAGCGACTGCACCGAATGTCAGCACCCATGCCTAGCATGTCCTGATGGACTTTTGACGGCCGGGCGGCCGTCGGTGGGAGGAATGACGTGAAGCGGTACCGGGGAAACCCGTGGGCAGTGCTGCTGGTCGTGTCGCTGGGGTTCTTCATGACCCTGCTGGACCTGACCATCGTGAACATCGCGATCCCCAACATGATCACCAGGCTGCACGCGTCGCTGGACGACATCTTGTGGGTCATCAATGCCTACGCGCTGGTGCTGGCCGTGCTGCTGATCACCGCCGGACGGCTTGGTGACCTGCTGGGCCAGCGCAAGATGTTCTTCGCCGGGGTGGTGGTCTTCACCCTCGCGTCCGCCGCCTGCGGCTTCGCGCCGAGTGCCGGCGCCCTGATCGGCTTCCGGGCGGTCCAGGGCCTGGGCGCCGCCCTGCTCATGCCGCAGACCCTCGCGATGCTGACGATGGTGTTCCCGCCGGAGCGCCGAGGCGCGGCGTTCGGGGTCTGGGGCGCCGTGGCCGGCGTCGCCACGATCGCCGGGCCAACCCTCGGCGGCCTGCTGGTGACGGCGTTCGACTGGCGGTACATCTTCTTCATTAACGTGCCCGTCGGGATCATCGTGCTGATCCTGACGGTCATCCTGATCCCGGACCTGCGCGCCGGCCGGCGGCACCGGTTCGACATCAGCGGCGTCATCCTGGCCAGCGGGGCCCTGCTGCTCATCTGCTACGGGCTGGTGGACGGGCAGAAGTACAACTGGTCCACGATCACCTCGTTCATCTCGATCCCGCTGATCCTCGCGGTCGGGGTCGTGCTGCTGGTCATCTTCCTGTGGGTCCAGGCGCGAAAGCAGGACTCGGAGCCGCTGCTTCCGTTCGTGCTGTTCAAGGACCGGAACTATGCCCTGATGAACTTCGTGGCCGGCGCGATCGCCATCGGCATGCTGGGCATCTTCCTGCCGTTCTCGATCTACCTGCAGTCCGTGCTGGGGTTTTCCGCCCTCAAGGCGGGCCTGACGCTGGCGCCGGCGTCGGTCATCGCGATGTTCGTCGCGCCGGTGGCGGGCCGGATGTCGGACCGGGTCGGCGGAAAGTACATCCTGCTGGCCGGGCTGACCCTGTTCTCGATCGGCACGGCGTGGATCGCGCTCATCGCCCAGCCCGCCTCGGCCTGGTACGACTTCCTGGCCCCGCAGATCGCCATGGGCATCGGCATCGGCTGCACCTTCGCGCCGATGACCACCGTGGCCATGCGCGGCATCAACCCGGCGATGGCCGGCGCGGCCTCGGGCGTGTTCAACACGACCCGCCAGGTGGGCAGCGTGGTCGGCACGGCGGGCGTCGGAGCGCTGCTACAGAACCGCCTCGTCACGTCCCTCACCAGTCAGGCGCAGCAGCGAACCGCGAGCCTGCCCGCCCCGGTCCGCGACAAGCTCATCAGCGGATTCCAGACCACGGCCAAGGGCGGCCTGGAGGTAGGTTCCGGGCACAAGCTGACCGGCCTGGGCGGCCAGATCTTCCGGCACGGCTTTGTCGACGCGATGCGGCCCACCATGCTGGTGCCCATCGTGATCCTGCTGATCGCCGCGGCTAGCTGCCTGTTCATCCGGCGGCTCCCGGCGACCTCGGCCGACCACGCTCCAGGCGGGCCGACCGAGGTTACCGAGGAAGCAACGACGGCACTGGGCTAGTCAGGCACTGCGCTAGCCGGGCACCGGGCTAGCCGGGCACCGGGCTAGTCGGCGGCCAGCAGCAGGTCCGGCGCCCACAGGACCGACCTCTCGGCCGGCGGACACGGGACCAGGTCGAAGGGGAACCTGGAGGCGAAGGCGGGCTCAAGGTCGGTCAGCCACACTGCCTCGGGGTCGAACCGGGCGAAGAACGGCCGGCCGACCAGCGATGGGTCACGCGCCTGGATCATGTGCAGCGCGAACACCTTCTGGCCCGCGATCTCGGCGATCCCGTCGATGCAGACCTTGCCGGGGGTCGCCGACATGGACGGGCCGCGAACCGTCCGGCACAGGCCGGAAACGCTGCTGTAGGCATCCCGGAAGACCTCGGCCGCGCGAGCCAGCGGCACCGCGAAGTAGCCCTGCGGGCCCGTGTCGCGCTCGACGAACATGTAGTAGGGGACCATCCCCATCCGGAGCTGTGCCCGCCACATATCGGCCCAGATGCGGTCGTCGTCGTTGATGCTCCTGATCAGCGGGGCCTGCGTGCGGATAACGGCGCCGGCCGCCCTGATCCGCTGGGCGGCCGCCGCGACCATCGGCGGCTGCAGCTCGCGCGGGTGCGAGAAATGCGCCATGAGCGCCAGGCTCTTGCCCGCGGCCGCGACCTCCTCGAACAGGCGCAGCGTGTCGTCGGCGTCCGGGTCGGTCACGAATCGCTGCGGCCAGTAGGCCAGTGACTTGGTGCCGATCCTGATCGACTCGATGTGCTCAAGCCCGGCGTCCAGCAGCGGCTCGATGTACCGGCGCAGGACCGCGGCACCCATGATCATCGGATCGCCGCCGGTGATCAGGACGCTCGTGACCTCCCGGTGCGCCCGCAGGTAGTCGGCCACCTTCGTGATGTCGCCGGTGGCCATCTTGAGGTCGGGCTCGTCCACGAACTGGGCCCAGCGAAAGCAGTAGGTGCAGTAGGCATGACAGGTCTGGCCCTGCTTGGGGAAGACCAGCACCGTCTCCGGGTACTTGTGCTGAACCCCCGGCAGCGGATCCTCGCCCACCTCGGGAATGTTGAGCGCCAGCTGCCCGGCGGGATGCGGGTTCAGCCGCATCCGCACGGCGTGCGCGGCGGCCTGGATCTCCTGCTGCGGAGCCTCCCGGACGAGCAGGTCGGCGATGGGCCCGATGTCCCCGGCGGAGAGCATGTCGGCCTGGGGAAAAACCAGCCGGTAGATCGGGTCGTCGGGCGCCGCCGACCAGTCGATCAGCGATTCAACGACGTAGTCGTTGGTGCGAAAGGGCAAGACGGTGGCGACCGCCCGGACCGCGAGCCGCTCCGCCGCGCTCAGGCCGGCCCGCGCGATCAGGCCGTCGAGGTGTTTCACCGAGTATGCGCGGAACCTGCGGCCCTGCGCAGGGACTATGGACGCTATCTGCTGATCAGTCATGCAGCTCCTTCCGGTCGCCACGGCGTCCGGCGCCTTCGCCGAACTCGGGATTCCGTGTGCCGCCAGCGGGATGCCCCGCTGTGTCCCTGTCTGTTCCCTGAGACGCCGCAGATCGGCTAGCAGCTTCAGCCAGACCATACAAAGAGGTCACAGTTTGAAAACGCTCAGAGAAAGCCGAAAGTTGCCTGTGCTTGTCGTGTCCCCCGTTGGGTTATACCCAGGACCGCGGCCCACCCTACGGGAGCAATTGCGCACAAGGTGATCCTTTCCGTCGCTTCTGCCCCCGCAGTTTCGGTACCGCCCTGGTTCCCGGCAGGCCGGGGCCTCATGCGCGAGACGGCGGCAATGAGAGGCTTGACCGCATGCGGCCGATCGGCGAACCCCCTGCCGTCGAGGGACGGACGGCAGCCGGCGATCGCCACCCCGGGGCTGAGCAGCGTGGTGAGCAGCAGAGCGAGCAGCCCGGGCCGGACAGCAAGCCGGCCGCCAGCCAGCGCCCGCTCGTGGCCATCGACGCCATGGGCGGCGATCACGCGCCGGATGAGATCGTCGCCGGGGCGGTGGCGGCCGCCCGCGAGTACGGCATCCGCATCGCCCTGTCCGGCCGTCCCGGCCTGCTGCGTCCCCTGCTGGTCAGGCACGAGGTAACCAAGTACGGGTCATCGGACCAGGTCTGGGTCGTGCCGGCCGAGGAGGCGCTGGGCATGGACGAGGGCGCCCTCGCCAGCTGGCGGCGCCCCCGGTCCAGTATCGCCGTGGCCTGCCAGCTGGTCCGGCGCGGACAGGCCACGGCGGTAATGTCGGCCGGGTCGACCGGGGCCATCGTGGCCACCGCGAGGCTCCGGCTGCGACCCCTGCCCGGGGTCACGCGGCCCGCGCTGGCCGTCGTCCTGCCGACCCGGCCCGAGCCAACCCTGCTGCTGGACGTGGGCGCCATCGCCGACCCCAAACCCGAGATGCTGGTGCAATTCGCCCAGCTGGGCGTGGCCTACGCGCAAGTCGCCTGCGGCATTGCCGAGCCCCGGGTCGGGCTGCTGACGATCGGCGCCGAGCCGGGCAAGGGCAACAAGCTGGCCCGGCGGGCCCATGAACTGCTGGCGGCCGATCCCCCGCACGGCGGCCTGCCGTTGAACTTCGCCGGGAACGTCGAGGGCGACGACCTGCTGTCCGGAAAGGTCGATGTGATCGTGACCGACGGCTTCACCGGCAACGTCGCCCTCAAGACGCTGGAAGGCACGGCGGGATTCGCCGCCCGGCAGCTGCGCGAGGCACTGGGCGGTTCCCGGGCGGCCCGGATCGGCGCCCTGCTGCAACGGCGCGGCCTGCGCCAGCTCGGCGAGCGCCTCGACGCCGAGAGCTACGGCGGCGCCGCGCTGCTGGGCCTGGAGGGCACCGTCGTCATCGCTCATGGTGCCGTCGCCGCCCGGGGCACCACGGCGGCCGTCAAGCTGGCCGCCGACCTGGCCAGTGCGGGCATCACCGACAAGATAAGAGAGCGGCTGGGGCCCTCGCGCGGCGGCCATTTCCTGCGGCGGCCCTGACTTCCTGCGGCGGTTCTGACGCTCCAGCGCCGACTCCATCCGCATCCGCCAGCCGATAGGCTGGCTGAATGACGGATCCGGAGGAGGTACTCGCGCGGCTGGTGCGCGGCGCCCTGGCCGCGGACCTTGGCGAGCAGCATGCCGATGCCGATCCGCTGATCCGGCCGTCGCAGTTCGCCGACTACCAGTCCAACGTGGCCCTGTCCCTGGCCAAGACGCTGGGCAGACCGCCGCGCGAGATCGCCACCGCGATCGCCGCGCGGCTGTCAAGCACGGGTCTAGGCAGCGCGGGTGCCGTGGCGGCCGCGGACGTGAGCGGTCCCGGGTTCGTCAACATCACGCTGCGCGACGAATGGATAGCCGGGCAGGCGTCCAGCCAGCTATCGGACCTGCGGCTGGGCGTTCCCGCGGCCGAGCCGACCCAGCGGATCGTGGTCGACTACTCCGGGCCCAACGTGGCCAAGGAACTTCACGCCGGTCACCTCCGCCCCACCGTGGTCGGCGAGGCGATCGTCCGGGTGCTCGAGTACCTGGGGCACACGGTCATCCGTGCCGCGCACCTGGGCGACTGGGGTACCCAGTTCGGCATGCTGATCGAGCATGCGCTGGACATCGGGGAGCACGCTACCGGCGAGGAACTGGCCGCCGGCGAGTTCACGGCCTTCTACCAGGCCGCGCGCGCGAAGTTCGATGCCGACCTCGCGTTCGCGGACCGGTCCCGGCAGCGGGTAGTCCAGCTTCAGGCCGGGGAAGAGCAGGCGCTGCGGCTGTGGCGGATCCTGGTCGAGGACGCGATGAAGTACCTGCGCGACGTCTACGCCAGGCTCGACATCACGCTGACCGACGCCGACATGGACCCGGAGAGCTTCTACAACCCGATGCTCGCCGATGTCTGCGCCGAGCTCGAGGACAAGGGCATAGCCGTCATCAGCGACGGCGCGCTCTGCGCGTTCCCGGCGGGCTTTTCCGGCCGGGACGGCAGGCCGGTGCCGCTCATGCTGCGCAAGAGCGACGGCGGCTACGGCTACGCCAGCACGGACGTGGCCGCGATCAGGTACCGGCTGACCGAGCTGAACGCCAGCCGGATCATCTATGTCGTGGGCTCCGAGCAGCACCAGCACTTCGAGATGGTGTTTACGGTCGCCCGGCAGGCGGGCTGGCTGACCGAGCAGGCCAGCGCGGAGCACGCCGTTATCGGCCTGATGACCGGTCCCAATGGCCGGCGGCTGCAGACCCGCTCCGGTGAGCAGATCAAGCTCCTCACGCTGATCGACGAGGCCGTCGAGCGGGCCGAGAAGGTCATCGCGGACCGCTACGACGACCCCGAGTTGCGGCAGCAGATCGCCGAGCCGGTGGGCGTCGGCGCGCTCAAGTACGGCGACCTGTCGGTAGCCCGGGATTCCAGCTACGTCCTGGACTTCGACCGGCTGCTCGCGCTGACCGGGAATACCGGGCCGTACCTGCAGTATGCGACCGCGCGGATCCGCTCGATCTTCCACAAGGCCGGCCGCGATCCGGTGGCGGCCACGGGCCCGATCACCTTCACCGAGCCCGCGGAGCGGGCGCTGGCGCTGCGGCTGCTCGGATTTGGCCGCGCCGTCCGCGAGGTCGCCGTCGCGGCGGAGCCGCACAAGCTGGCGGCTTACCTGTTCGAGGTGGCCAGTGCGTTCACCACGTTCTACGAGCAGTGTCCCGTGCTGACCGCCGAGCCGGCGATCCGCGACAGCAGGCTCGCACTGGCCAGCCTGACGCTTCGCATTCTGGACACCGGGCTTAACCTGCTCGGCATCCCGGTCCCTGACCGCATGTAGCGGGGCCTGGAGCTCAGGGACTGGAGCCGATAGTCTGCGGTCTGGGCAAATCTCCCGGCCGTTCCCGGGCAGTTCCCGGGTTCGTCGGCCCGATCTCCCACCCCCGCCCGGCATGCTCAGGGGCATGGACAGGAACCGTGCATCCGCAGACAACTGGCCCACCCAGCAGCTTTGGCCCACGCCAGGGCAGGGCGGCAACGGCGGCTACGGCCCCAATCCGCCCGGCTCGAATGGGCCCGGCTCGAATGGGCCCGGCTCATCCGGCCCCCCGCCCGGCGGCGAGGGCCCGCGCCGAACCGGTCGCATGACCCGCTGGGTCATCGGCATCACCGCCGCCGCCGTCCTGGCAGGCGGAGGCGCCCTCGCGCTCGCGTCCACCGCCGCGCCGGCCGCGCCGAGCGGCCAGGCGGCCACCCTGAATACCGTGCTGAGTTCCGCCGACTCGCCGTCGGTGGCGGACATGGCCGCCGCGTCGCCGACCGCCACGTCGCCGAGTGCCACGCCATCGACCAGCGTCAGTCCGGCCGCTGGGGTGTGCGCCCAGGCGGCCAAGCGGCTGCGAGCGGCGCACCATCCGGTGGCCGCGCGCCGAGTGCGCGCGGGCTGCCGCCGCGGGCTCGCGCGCATCAGGCTCCTCGTGCGCGGCATCCACGGGCAGTTCACTTACCAGACCAAGAAGGGCACGAAGACGCTGGCGTTCGAGCGCGGGACGATCCAGTCCGTGAGCGGCACCACGCTGACCGTCGCGGCCTCGGACGGCACGACCTGGACGTGGCATCTGGTCGGCAACACGGTGGTGCGCCAGGACGGCAAGAAGGTCGCGAGCTCCACCCTGGCCGACGGCCAGCGCGCCTTCGTGGGCGGTCCCGTCGTCAGCGGCGCGGACAACGCTCGGCTGGTTGTCCTCCGGCCAGCGAAATCGGCCAGCTCGGCGCCGGCCTCCTGATCAACCGACTGAGGCTTTCGGCCCCGCCGCGGTCACCGCGGCGGGGCCGCGGGCGCTCCGGGGACAGGTAGCCTCTCAGCCTGGCGCGTCTCGGCCGGCCGCACCGTGCCCAGAATGCCCCGCCCGCGAAGATTGGCCCGGGATCTCATGACCGACAGTGACCGAATTCCCCAGGTGCTCGTCGTCGACGACGAGCGGAACATCCGTGAACTAGTCCAGGTGGCGCTGAAGTTCCACGGCTGCTCGGTGGCCACCGCGGTCAGCGGCACGGACGCCCTCCGGCAGGCGGAAGACGGCAGGCCCGATCTGATCGTGCTCGACGTGATGCTGCCCGACATGGACGGCTTCGAGGTCTGCCGCCGGCTCCGGGCGGCGGGCAACGAGGTGCCCGTTATCTTCCTGACGGCCCGGGACACCTCCTCCGACACGGTCACGGGCCTGGCCATCGGGGGCGACGACTACGTCACCAAGCCCTTCTCCGTCGAGGCGCTGGTGGCCCGGGTGCGGGCCGTGTTGCGGCGCGCGTCCCGGGCCGCCGCGGGCTCCGGGCCCGGCGAGGCCGACGGTCCGCTGCGCGCCGGGGACGTCGAACTCGACGAGGACCGGTGGACCGTGCACCGGGCGGGCGTCCCGGTCGAGCTGTCCCCGACCGAGTTCCGCCTGCTCGCTTACCTGATGCGGCACGAGGGCCGGGTGCTGACCCGCGCTCAGCTGCTGGAGAACGTCTGGGGCTGGGACTACGCCGGCGAGTCTCAGATCGTGGAGACCTACGTCAGCTACCTGCGCCGCAAGCTGGACCCGCTCGGGCCGCCGCTCATCTACACCCAGCGTGGGGTGGGCTACAGCTTCCGGCCGCCGCTCCGGGAGCAGGCCGGGCCGGGCGAGTGAGCGCGGAGTGAGGTCGGGGTGAGCGGGGGATGAGCGGTTCGCGGAGGCTGTCGCTGCGCGCCCGCATGCTGGTCCTGCTGATCGGCGTCACGACCATCTTCCTGTTGATCATGGGCACCGTCAGCACGGTCATCCTGGCCGGCAATGTCACCCAGCAGTTCAAGGGCAACCTGGTCGCCGAGTCCACCCATAGTCTCGCCGACATCAGCCAGCACCCGAACGGCTACGCGGCGGTCCTGATCACCCGCCGCCCGCTCAGCGTCCGGCCCCTGACCGGGAACACGGCAACGACCGCGGAGCTGAACGCGGCGGTGGAGAGCCTGCTGCGGCGCGGCGAGCTGCGGGATTATGTGGGAGCGGGCCATCCCGCGGAGCGCACGTTTGAGTTGCCCACGGCCGGCGGCCCCCGGCTGCTGGCCGTGACCCGGGTAGTGACCCGCAAAGACAGCGGCGGCCCGGGCGTGCTGGTGGTGGCGCAGCCCACGAGCGCGGCTACCGGAAAGGTGCGCCGGTTCATCATCGCCGAGCTGATCACCGGCGGCGCGCTGATCGCGCTGCTGGCCATCGGCGGCGAGTGGCTGATCGGGCGCGGCCTGGACCCGCTGGGCAAGATGGCCAGCACGGCCCACGACATCACCACGCGCGGCGACCTCACCGCACGGATGCCGGACGCCGATGACCAGACCGAGGTAGGCCTGCTGGGGACGGCGATCAACACGATGCTCGACCGGATCCAGCAGGCGTTCGGCGCGCGGCTGCGATCGGAGCAGAAGGTGCGCGAGTTCGCCGCGGACGCCTCGCACGAGCTGCGAACCCCGCTGACCACGATCCGCGGCTACGCCGAGCTGTACCGGCAGGGCGCACTGGGGCCGGACCAGCTGCCGAACGCGATGCGCCGGATCGAGCAGGAGGCGCAGCGGATGAGCACGCTGGTCGCCGAGCTGCTGGAACTGGCCAGGCTGGACCGGACCTCCTCGCTGGACCTGACCGAGACCGACCTGGCGGGCGTCGTGCGGGATGCGGTCGCCGACGCGGCGGCCGTCGAGCCGCAGCGGCTCGTGCGGGCGGAGGCCCCGCCCCGGCTGGTCGCGGTGGTAGACGAACCGCGCATTCGCCAGGTGCTCGCGAACTTGCTGGCCAACGTCAGGGCGCACACGCCGGTGACGGCTCCAGTCGCGGTCCGGCTGGGCCCGATCACCGGCGGCATCCTCCTGGAGGTGGCCGACGCCGGGCCCGGAATGTCCGACGAGGATGCGGCCCGGGCCTTCGACCGGTTCCACCGGGCCGCCGACCGCGGCGACGACGACGGCCGGGGCGGGCGCGGCAGTGACGGCCCAGGCAGCGGCGGCCCAGGCAGCGGCGGCCCCGGAGGTGGCGGCAGCGGGCTTGGCCTG
>Ga0208220_1000218_pt1 | contig 23851 bp, 17 predicted proteins | sample NGESurdeep092012_9_FD_184484 | JGI IMG/M metagenome (GOLD analysis project Ga0208220, IMG submission 184484) | Arctic peat soil microbial communities from Barrow, Alaska - NGEE Surface sample F53-1 deep-092012 (SPAdes) | ecosystem: Environmental > Terrestrial > Soil > Wetlands > Peat ...
GGACGACCCCCCGTACCCCCCGGATGCGCGGCGCGGGCCCGGTGGGCCCGCTCCGCGCGCCGAGATGCAGGTGACTGATGACCGACGCTACGCGCCGGTACCGGTCCGTCCCCGGGCTCGCTGGGCTCGGGGACGGCCGTATCAGCTACGCGGAACGGTCGATGCCGCTGCTGTCGGCGCTCGCGTCGCGGTTCGGCGCGGAGCGCCCGTTCGACGGCATGATCATCGCCGCCTGCCTGCACGTGACGGCGGAGACGGCGGTGCTCGTCCGCGCGCTGCGGTCTGGCGGCGCGCTGGTCCGGCTGGCGGCGTCCAACCCGCTCTCCACCCAGGACGACATCGCGGCGGCGCTCGCGGCCGGCGACGGGGTTGAGGTCTTCGCCCGGGCGGGCGTCGACCGGGACACGTACTACGAGCACATCGCGCTCGCTCTCGGCGCCGACGCAGCGGGCGGGGTCGGCAACGCCGACGGCCCCGACCTGGTCCTCGACGACGGCGGCGACCTGGTGTCGACCCTGCACACGCGCGCGCTGCCGGCCGTGCTCGACCGGGTGCGCGGGGGATGCGAGGGGACCACCACGGGCGTGCTCCGGCTCCGCCGGATGGCGGCCGACGGCACGCTCGCGTTCCCGGTCATCGCGGCCAGCGACACGCCGGTCACCCGGCTGGTGGACAACCGGCATGGCACCGCCCAGTCGGTCATCGACGGTCTGCTGCGCGCAAGCGGGATCCTGCTGGCGGGGAAGACCGTGGTGGTGGCCGGGTTCGGCGCCTGCGGGGTCGGCATCGCCGAGTCGGCCCGCGCCCTGGGCGCGCGGGTGGTGATCACCGAGGTCGACCCGGTGCGGGCGCTCGACGCAGTGCTGCGCGGCTACCTGGTGCTGCCGCTGGCCGACGCGGCCCCGATCGGCGAGGTGTTCATCACCGCGACCGGCTCCGCCGACGTGATCACCGGCCAGCACCTGGCGATGATGCGGGACGGCGCGATCCTCGCCAACGCCGGCCACTTCGACGTCGAGATCGACGTGCGGGCCCTGGCCGACCTGGCGGTCGCCGTGCAGTCCGATGTGCGCCCGCACGCCGACGCCTACGAGCTGGCCGACGGCCGCCGCCTGCTGCTGCTGGCCGAGGGCCGCGTGGTCAACCTGGTCGCCGCCAACGGCCACCCGCCCGAGGTGATGGACCTGGCGTTCGGCATCGAGGCGCTGACGCTGGCCCGGCTCGCCCGGCAGTCGCAGCGGCTTCCGGTCGCCGTCCACCCGGTGCCGTCGGACATCGACGCCGAGGCGGCTCAGATGGTCCTGGCCGCCCTCGGCACGCGGACCGACTCGCTCACCCCTGCGCAGCGCTCCTACCTGGCAAGCTGGCGACTCGGCTCCTAGCCAGGGCGGCGGTCAGCCACGGCAGCCCCGGGCGCCCGGTCTCGGATGGCGTCAGCGCCAGCCAGCCGAGGAGCGCCAGCGGGTAGGCGTAGTAGCCGAACCTGGTCGACGGGTCCAGCGTGAACAGGGCCGCGTAGCCGACCGCCAGACGGAACGTGACGTCGCCGACGTCACGCGGCGGGCGCAGCAGCAGCCAGGCGACGAACGCCAGCACCGCGATGACCATCAGCGCCAGCGCGGCCGCGTGGCCGGCCTTGCCAAGCTCGGCGATCAGGTGGCCGGGGAGCGGGCTCTGGGCGGGCGTCTTGAACTTGGTGGCGCCGAGCGGGTACTCGATCAGGTTCTGCTTGACCGCGTTGACCGCGCTGCGCGACGCCAGCGCGGCCGGCGCGCCGACGGCCGCGAGGACCACGGTCAGCCCGATCGCGCAGGCGGCGAACCGGGCGGCCGCGCGCGGCGAGTACCGGACCCACGCCATCACCCCCAGCACCGGGATCACCGCCCACGCGGTGGTCTTCATGGCGCAGGCCAGCGCCAGGACCAGGCCCGCCCCCACCAGCCGCTCCCGGTAGGCCAGGGCCAGCGTCAGGCAGGTGAGCGCGATGACCGGGGGGTCGGTGACGCCGACCGAGAGCGGGAACGCGATCACCGGTGAGACTCCTGCGACCGTGGTGAGCCATACGAGGCGGTTGCGGCACTGGCGGCAGTCGCGGATCCGGTGCGGCGAGACCACCGTGAAGGCGGCGGCGAGCGCGACGATCGTGACCAGCGTGGTCCAGATCCTCGGGTCGCCGACCACGCTGCCAAGCCCGGCCGACCGCGGCAGGCCGAAGATCTCCATGAACGGCAGGTACGGGTTGTAGGACTCCCAGCCCACCAGCAGGCTCTGCGGCAAGTACGGGGTGCCGTGCTTGAGCAGGTAGCTCGCCGACTGGCTGATGACGACCACTTCCCCGGTCGGGGCCGCCTTCGTGATCAGCCACAGCAGCGGGGCGATTAGCGCGCCGCCGGCCGCCGCCGCCAGCGGGATCACCCAGTTCCTGGTGACCAGCAGCAGGACCGTCGTCACCGCGTAGCCGCCGCAGGCCCAGGCCGCCCAGGTGCCGTCGGCGTGCCTGGTGAGGATGGTCACCCCGGCGTAGACCGTGAAGGCCGCGAACCACCAGGTCATCGCCCGTCGGCCGGGCAGGTCAAAATGACCGGCGGACGCGGTGTCGGGCGCGTGCCGGTGCTCTTCGTCGTGCGCACGGTGGGGCTGGAGCTGCCGCCCCGCTGCCTCAGCGCCGTCGGTCCCTGTCAAGGACTCGCTTTCCACGGTTACTCAGGTTACGTTCACCGGGGCATCAGCCGCGTCGGCCCGGAGGGGTACTCCCGGCGGCTGACGGCGGCCGACGTCGGCCGCTCAGGGCAGCTTCCAGTCGACCGGCGCGGCGCCGCCGGCTTCGAGCAGCTGGTTGGCCCGGCTGAACGGTCGCGTGCCGAAGAATCCGTTATGCGCGGACATCGGGCTGGGGTGCGCGGACTCGATGATCGGGGCGGCTCCAAGCATCGGCGCCAGGTTCCTGGCGTCGCGTCCCCACAAGATCGCGACCAGTGGCTTATCCCGCCTCACGAGGGCGCGGATCGCCTGCTCGGTGACCTCCTCCCAGCCCTTGCCGCGGTGGCTCGCGGGCTTGCCCGGCTCGACCGTCAGCACCCGGTTGAGCAGCAGCACGCCGCGCTCGGCCCAGGGGGTCAGATCGCCGTTGGCCGGCGTCGGGTAGCCCAGATCCTGCGAGTACTCGCGGAAGATGTTCAGCAGCGAGCCCGGCAGCCGCCTGACGCCCGGGTCGACCGAGAAGCTGAGGCCGACCGGGTGACCCGGCGTCGGGTACGGGTCCTGGCCCATGATCAGCACCCGCACGTCCTCAAACGGCTGGGTGAAGGCCCGGAGCACGTTCTCTCCGGCCGGAAGGTACTTCCTTCCCGCGGCGATCTCCGCGCGCAGGAAGGCGCCCATCCGGGTGATCTGATCCGCGACTGGCTCGAGGGCGTCCGCCCAGCCCGCCTCGACGACATTGTTCAACGGCTCCGGCATGGACAGAACTCTAGTGCGCGCGAGGCGTCCGCCAGGGTGGTTGGCGGGCGCCTCAATGGCTTCCGGTCTATCCGCTGGCTACCAGCCCTGACCCTGACCCTGACCCTGGCTCATGCCCTGGCCCTGGCCCTGGTCCTGCCCGCCGCCCTGCTGGCCGATCGTGTCCCGCGCGGTCTGCATGCCGCCCTGCTGGCCGTCCTGCATGTCGTCCTGCTGGCCCAAGTTCTGCTGCTCGTTCTCGGCCTCGGTCTTGCCCTTGTTGAAGATGCCCATGATTCCCCCGTTGCGTTCCCTGATTGCCAGCCGTATGCCGGTAATAACATTTTTCCGCAATTGCGGCCGTCGCCCACCTACCCGCGACCGTGCTACCTACCCCCGCCGCCCCGCTGCAACCGATAGGTTGTCTCTGGCAATCAGGGTTGGCTCACGGGCTGCCTTATGCCGCCAAGCAGGCCAGTTGACCAGCTATGATGCGTTTTTCTTGCTGTTTCAGTCGGTTAGCATATTATGAACCGTAGTGATTGCGTTAAATGGTCGCAATAATGCTATTCGGCCCATAGGAGTTAATATCCGAATATGTCCGAGTCTGCCCGGCGGCGGGACGGGAAGCGCCGCCTAGCCAGCCGTGGTCCGGTCCGGCCTCTCGCGGGGCGGGCCGGGGGCCGCAGCCGCGTACCCTCAAACGGGCTCGCCGGTGGTGCGGAGCTGGTAAAAAGGGGTTAACCTGCGCATGGTTGTGGCGGGTCAAGCGGCGGGCAGGACCGTCTGCCGCCGTGAGCGCTCGCTTGGAGCAATACACATGGAACGATGGGGCCCATGAAGGGACGCGTGCTAGTCGTCGATGACGACGCGGCGCTTGCGGAGATGCTCGGCATCGTCCTCCGCGGTGAGGGATTCGAACCGACGTTCGTCGCCGACGGGGATAAGGCGCTTGAGGCCTTCCGCGACACCCGGCCGGATCTGGTGCTGCTTGACCTGATGCTGCCGGGGACCGACGGCATCGACGTCTGCCGTCAGATCAGAGGCGAGTCGGGCGTGCCGATCGTCATGCTGACCGCCAAGACCGACACCGTGGACGTGGTCGTCGGGCTCGAGTCGGGCGCGGACGACTACATACTGAAGCCGTTCAAGTCGAGGGAGCTCGTCGCCAGGATCAAGGCGCGGCTGCGGCGGACCGACGACCCGGCGCCGGAGATGCTGCAGATCGGCGACGTGGCGATCGACGTTGCGGGCCATTCGGTCAAGCGCAGCGGCGAGACGCTGAGCCTCACGCCGCTCGAGTTCGATCTGCTGGTCGCGCTCGCCCGCAAGCCGCGCCAGGTGTTCACCCGCGAGGTGCTGCTCGAGCAGGTCTGGGGCTACCGCCACGCGGCCGACACGCGGCTGGTGAACGTGCACGTGCAGCGCCTGCGAGCCAAGATCGAAAAGGACCCCGAGCACCCCGAGATCGTGGTCACGGTGCGCGGCGTCGGATACAAGGCGGGACCTGGCTGATCGGCGGATGGAGTGGTCTGCGGTTAACTCCGACGCGGTCGGCCCGCCGCCCGCGCCGGATATCGTCGTGCCCGATTCCGCTTCTGAACCCGCATCCGAGCCCGCTCCGTCCCCGCCCGCGCCCGCCGCGCAATCGCGCCGAGAGCGGCGAGACGTGCGCGAGGCGTGGGAGATGGCGCTGCGCCGCCGGAAGTGGGTGCGCTGGATCGTCAGCTGGCTCCCGCACCGGCTGACGATCCTCATCCGGTCGCTGCTGCGCGTCCAGCACCTGGTCGTTTCCAAGGTCAGATACCGCTGGCATCGGTCCCTGCAGCTGCGGGTGGTGGGGACCACGCTGGTGATCTCGGCCGCGATGATCGCGGTCCTCGGCTTCTTCCTCACCGAGCAGATCGCCCAGGGCCTGGTGCTCAACGCCGAGAGCTCGGCCAAGACCCAGATGCTGGCCGGGCTGAACACGGCCCGCGGGCAGTCCGACGTGAACACCGAGCCGACCAGCGGGTCCGATGCCGAGACGGTCATGAGCCAGCTCAGCGGCGTGCTGCAGCCAAGCAACAGCGGTTCGATCAGGTACTACGTGGCCATCGGCCCCAGCGCCAGCCTTCAGGCCAGGCCGGGGTTCGGGGCGGAGTGGGACACCAACGTCTCGCCGGCCTCGCTGCCGCCGACGCTGCTTAACAACGTCGAGGCGGAGCAGGAGGCGGTCACGCCCGACGGCAAGCCGGAGACGCTGCTCTACTACGCGCCGACCGCGCTCACGCTCGCCTTCGACGGGCAGACCAAGCCGGCCATCGTCGTCGGCGCGCCGCTCGGCAACTGGTACCAGCTCTACTACTTCTTCCCCCTCGACAACGAGCAGCAGACGCTGCAGCTGGTCCAGACGACGCTGATCGGGGCCGGGATCGCGCTGGTGCTGCTCCTGGCGGCGATCGCCTCGCTGGTGACCCGGTGGGTGGTGCTCCCGATCAGGCACGCGGCGCGGGCGGCGCAGCGGGTGGCGGCGGGCCGGCTCGAGGAACGGATGGCGGTCGGCGGCAAGGACGACCTCGGCTCGCTCGCCTCGTCCTTCAATGACATGGCGGCCAGCCTGCAGGAGAAGCTGCAGGAGCTCGAGGAGCTCTCCAAGGCGCAGCGGCAGTTCGTCTCCGACGTCTCGCACGAGCTGAGAACGCCGATGACCACGATCAGGATGGCGGCCGAGGTCCTCTTCGATTCCAGGGAGCAGCTCGATCCGGCCGCGGCCCGCTCGGCCGAGCTGCTGCAGAGCCAGATCGAGCGGTTCGAGACCCTGCTGACTGACCTGCTGGAGATGAGCAGGCACGACGCCAACGTGGCCATCCTCGACTCCGAGGTGGCCGACATCTCCGACATCGTGCGCAGAAGCGCCGACGACGCGCAGCAGCTGGCGGAGCGCCGCGGCTGCCGGATCGAGTTCCGGCTCCCCGCGCAGGCCTGCATGGCCGAGGTCGACCGCCGCCGGATGGAGCGGATCCTGCGCAACCTGCTGGTCAACGCCGTCGAGCACGGCGAGGGACGGGACGTCGTGGTCACCGTGGCGGCGGACCGGGACACGGTCGCGATCGCGGTGCGGGACCATGGCGTCGGGCTCGGCCGGGGCGAGGAGCAGCTGGTCTTCGAGCGCTTCTGGCGAGCCGACCCCTCGCGGGCGCGCACGGTCGGCGGGACCGGGCTGGGCCTCGCGATCTCGCTCGAGGACGCGCGACTGCACGGCGGATGGCTTCAGGCCTGGGGAGAGAAGGGCCGGGGCTCGGTGTTCCGGCTGACCGTGCCCAGGGAGGCGGGGCAGCCGCTGGCGGGGTCGCCGCTCCCGCTCGGCCCGGACGAGGCGGAGATCGTCACCAGCATCGTCACCGTGCTCGAGACCGACCTGGCCGGCGGCGGGCATGCGTAGCCGCGCCCGGCGGCCGCTGCTCGCGCTGCTGGCCGCGGTCGCGGCCGCGCTCGCCGTCACCGGGTGCGTGTCGATGCCGAGCGCGGGCCCGGTGCTCTCCTACCCGGTAACTCAGGAGACCGGGGGTCAGAACGGGCAGAACATGCAGTTCATCGCGCAGCCCCCGGGCGATGGCTGGGATCCGCAGCAGATCGTGAACGGCTTCCTGCTCGCCGCCGCAGCCTTCGGCAACCAGTCGCAGGTGGCCAAGCAGTACCTGACGCCTAGCGAGAGTAAGACCTGGAACCCGTCCTGGAGTGCGTACGTCTACCAGACCAGCCCGAGCGTCGGGAACCCGGTGTACCAGGCGGCCGGGCCCAAGCAGGGCGCCAAGAACGGCAAGAGCGGCAAGGCCAGCAAGGCCGGCAAGCAGGCGCCCAAGGCGGCGACGGTCGCGGTCAACGGCAAGATCCAGGCGATCGTGTCCTCAGACAACGGAACCTACGCGGTCCCCTCGGCGTCCGGGTCCGACGGCTCCAGTCCGCTGCCCTTCGAGCTGGTGAATACCGGCGGCCAGTGGCGAATCTCCTGGGCGCCACAGGACCTGCTCCTTACCCCGACCCAGTTCGCGGACGACTACGAGCTGAGGAACCTCTACTTCTTCGATCCGAACTACCACTACCTTGTCCCCGACCCGGTGTACGTGCCGCTGCAGGCCTCGGCCAGCACGCTGACGACCACCCTGGTCGGCTATCTGCAGAAGCAGCCTGCGGACTGGCTGGCCTTCGGCGCGAGCCAGACCGCCTTTCCCGCCTCCACCAAGGTGGTGTCGGCCACGCTGGCCGACAACGTGGCCACGGTCACCCTCACCGGGAAGATCAGCAAGGTCCAGCTCGCCCAGGTGGCCTCGCAGCTGCTGTGGACGCTGGTCGGCTCGGGCCAGGGCAGCTCCCAGGTGGAGTCGCTCCAGCTGATCGTGAACGGCAAGCCCTACTATCCGGCCGGCACCGCGGCCAACCCGGTACAGAACAAGTCCCAGGCCAGCTACGGGCCGGCCACCGGCGCCAGCGCGGCGGGCGCCAGCGCGACCACCGCCAGCCCCCCGTTCTACTACCTGGACAGCGCCGGCGACGTGTACAGCCGGGCCGGCGTGGGCGCGACGGGCAAGCAGACGCTCATCACCAAGCTAGGCGCCGGGTACCAGCAGATCGCGGTGTCCAAGGACGGGAAGTACCTGGCCGCGCTGAGCCACGGCGCGCTGTTCATCGGCCCGATCGGCCGCCCGCTGGTGCCCGAGCCTGGCGCGGGCTACGCGACGCTGAGCTGGGATCCCACCGACAACCTGTGGACGACGACGGGCAGCAACGACGAGATCTACGTGTTCCGCACCGGAGTGAGTCCGGGCACTCGCCAGGCGAAGCCGATCTTGGTCACCGTGACCTCCGATTACGGCACCCCCACCGGCCAGCTGTACAACGCGCTGCAGATCGCGCCCGACGGCGTGCGGGTGGCCATGATCACCGACGCCGACGAGCTGGCGTTCGGCGCGATCGACTGGTCGGCGGCGACCGGTCCCGGTCTCGGGTCGGTCAAGATCTCGCTCTCCCTCTCGCCCTTCTACGTCTCCAACCTCACCAGCGGATTCGAAGCGGTGACGTGGTACGGGCCGGACAACGTCATCACGCTGGGCGGACCGGGGTCCACCCTGACCGAGTACCCGGTGAACGGCGGCACGCCGACCTCGCAGATGCTCGACCAGACCGTCGAGTCCATCACCGCTATCCCGGACGAGGCGCTGATCGCCGGGGTCTACAAGGGCCAGATGATCGAGGCCCTGACCCTGACCGGCGCCTGGGCGTCGATCGTGACCGGCGGCGGCAGCCCGGTCAAGGGCATCTCACCGACCTACCCAGGCTGAATCGCTCAAGAACCTCGAGGGCGAAACGTCATGCCGTGCGGCCCATGTGACATTTTGCAACCAATGTCCCTCCTGACATTTAGGCTCCGGAGGACTAGCGTTCACCTATGGCACTCGCCCGGGTCCGTGGTTGCGCCGGGCAGGCCCTCGATGCGGTAGCCGCATCCGCAGGGCCTATCAGGCAAGCCGACGCCAGCCGCAGGCAAAACGGTCCACGTAAGACGACTTCTCGTCGATCGATCACGGTGCGGCTTAGTAGTAAGTCCTGCCCCGCCGGGGGATACAGAGTTCCCCGATACGGGAGAAGGGCAGTAGTGGCCACAGAAGGCCGCGAACCTCTCAGCAGGCGGATGTGGGGTCGAAGACCAGGTCGGCCGGGCGAGTGTCTACCACCGGTTATCTCACTCCGTAGGGGGATCGAGATGGAAATTACCTTCAAGGGCAGGCGCACCAGTGTCCCCGAGCGCTTCCGCAGGCACGCGAGCGCAAAGCTGGCAAAGCTCGAGAAGCTCGATCACAACGCGATTCGGGTCGACGTCGAGGTATCGACGGAACGCAATCCCAGGCAGGCTGACCGTAGCGAGCGCGTGGAGCTGACGGTCAGGTCCCGGGGGCCCGCCATCAGGGCGGAGGCGGCCGCCGACGACAGGTACGCGGCCCTCGATCTCGCCTTCATCAAGCTCGAAGGCCGGCTGCGCAAGGCGGCCGAGCGGCGGAAGGTCCGCAAGGGAGACCTGACCGTGCGGTCCACCGACGCGCTGGCGGCGGTGGCGTCCGCCCCGGCCGAGGCGAGCGCGATGGCGGCCAATGCGGTGGTGCTGTCCGACGTCGCCATCCCGGCCATCCCCGGACCCGACGCCGCCGCCATGCTCAAGGGCACGCCGGTCGGGCGCAAGGCCAACGACCGGGCGAACGGCCGCGCGAACGGGCATCATCGCCGCTCGGAGACCGTGGTGCCGCTGCCCGCGCTGCCGGAGGACGACGGCGACGACTATGACTTCGTCGGCTTCCGCAACGGGGCCGAGGCCGAGGCGGCCGTCTCCGGCCTGCTGCCGATCCAGATGGAGGGCGACGGCCCCCTGGTCGTGCGGGAGAAGTTCCACGCCTCGCAGGCGATGACGATCGACCAGGCGCTGTTCGAGATGGAGCTGGTCGGCCACGCGTTCTTCGCCTACCACGACAGCGATTGCGGCAAGTTCAGCGTGGTCTACCGCCGCCGGGGCTACGACTACGGTGTCATCCGCCTGGTCGACGAATAGTCACAGGCACTAGCTCAGAGCACCCCCGACAAGTAACCTCAAGCAGAGAGAAACTAACCTTAAGTGGCTGCAAGATAACCCGAGCCGATCTTTTGCAACACAAGTGCACGGCAACCACAGGCTCTAACCCCAGCCACAGGGGAGCTCTAACCCGAGCCAAGGCAACGCTCTAACCCCAGCCACAGCGTGGAGGGTGCCCGCACTTCGGGTGCCCTCCCGCCGGGGGGTGCAGGGGCAACACGAAGGAGTCTCTCCCGTGACTGACGGGTCTTTTAGGAAGACGGCGCTAGGAAGCGTCAGTCTCTCCACCCCCCCGACGGTGCCGGCGCCTTCACCGGCGCCGCAGGCAGCTCCCGCCCGGGCGGCGGCGGAAGCGGAGTCCGTGCGCGGCGGCGACCCGATCCGGGTGCTGATCGCGGACGACCATGCCCTCTTCCGCCGTGGCCTGGAGATGGTGCTGGGCGAGGACCCGGGCATTGAGCTCGTCGGCCAGGCCTCCGACGGCGCCGAGGCGGTCCAGCTGGCCGGCGAGGCGCTGCCCGACGTGGTGCTGATGGACATCCGGATGCCCAAGATCACCGGCATCGAGGCCGCCAGGCAGATGAAGGACATCGCCCCGTCGGCCAAGATCATCATCCTGACGATCAGCGACGAGGAGGAGGACCTGTTCGAGGCGATCAGGTCCGGGGCGAGCGGCTACCTGCTCAAGGACATCCCGCTCGACGAGCTGGCCGACTCGGTCCGCGCCGTGCACGGGGGCCAGTCGCTCATAAACCCTTCGATGGCGGGCAAGCTGCTCAGTGAGTTCGCCACCCTCGCCCGCCGGGACGCGGAAGAAGAGCCCGCCAAGCACGCGCCCGCGCCGAAGCTCACCGATCGCGAGATGGAGGTGCTCCGGCTGGTCGCGCGCGGCATGAACAACCGCGACATCGCCAAGGAGCTGTTCATCTCCGAGAACACGGTCAAGAACCACGTGCGCAACATCCTCGAGAAGCTCCAGATCCACTCCCGGATGGAAGCTGTGATGATCGCGGTGCGCGAGAAGCTGATCGAGATCAGCTAGCGCCGGGCATCAGCTAGCGCCGAGCGTCGTCAACGCCGCCGCGAGCGGCTGAGCGTAGGCAGTCGGCGAGGTCCGTTCGACCCGAATATCCGAGCAGCCGACCCACCGAGCCGCCTCCGCCAGAGCTCGGGCCATCGGCGCGACGGCTGCGGGCTTTTCCAGCAGCAGATTCCTGGCCACGAGCGTCTTGCCCTCGCGGGCCGGGTCCACCCAGCCGACGATCTGGCCGCCGGCCAGCAGCGGCATCGTGAAGTAGCCGCGCTCGCGCTTCTCCTTGGGCACGTACGGTTCGAACAGGTGGTGATAGCCGAACATTCGCCGCGTGCGCTTCCGATCCCAGATCAGCGAGTCGAACGGGGAGAGCAGGGTGGTGCGGTGGGTGCCGCGGCCGCCGCCCGACAGCCACGCCAGCGCCGCCGGGTCGGCCCAGGCCGCGAGCGGCTTCTTCGCGCCGGGGACCGTGACCGGGGTAAGGCCGGCCGCCTCGGCCGCCTCCTCGAGGGCGGCGCCGCCGCGGATGTGCAGCGCCTGCCCGTTGAACCGCTGGTACTCGATGAGGTCGGCCTGGGTGGCCACCCCGAGCGCGCGGGCGGTCGCCCCGACCAGGTAGGCCAGGCACTCCGCGTCGGTCGGCTGGTGCTCGAGCAACGGCGCCGGGAGGGCGCGCTCGGGCAGGTCGTAGACCCGCCGCCAGCCGACGCGGCGCACGCAGACGGCCCGGCCGGTGTCGAGCAGCCACTCGGCCGCGATCTTCACCTCGGACCAGTCCCACCACGGCCCGCCCGCCTTGGCCCCGCCGAGCTGGGTCGCCGTCAGCGGTCCCTCGTCGCGCAGCCGCGCGAGAACCTCGTCGCAGGCCCGCTCGCTGACCTGGTGCCAGCGCTGGCCCCGGGCGGCGATGGCGCGCCGGCGCCAGGCGGAGTAGGGCCAGTCCTCGATCGGCAGGATGCAGGCGGCGTGCGACCAGTACTCGAACGTCTTGGGCCTGCTCGCGGGCCAATAGACGGCCTCGACCGCGTCCCGGCCGATCGGCCCGAGCCGCGCGTAGGCGACGAGCTCGTGCGACCGCGCGAGGACCGAGATCGTGTCGAGCTGGACCGCCCCGATCCGCCGCAGCATCCCGGTCACCCCGCCGCGCTTCGCCGCGGCGCCCAGAAAACCCTGAGAATAGAGGGTTAGCCGCCGGACCTCGTCCGCGCTCAGCGTAAGGCCACCCAGGGCTGATGTCTCATGCTCATATCGAACGGACCCGGCCGACTCTGCCACGCCAGTGACTCTAGCGGCAGGGGCCGACATTCCGGCGGGCGTCCCGCCGGAGCTGGAAACTTGTCAGTACCAGTCTTCGTTCATCGTCTTGGTGAACAGGAGCGAGAGGCAGCCGACGATCGCGACGGCCGTCCCGATCCAGAAGATCGTCCAGTGGGGAGCGGGGAAGAACGCGATGCCGCCGATGATGAAGCCGATGACGACGATCGCGACCCCGACCCAGGACATGGGCCTGCCCGGGTTGTGCTCCTCGTGGGAGGATCCGTGCGCCAGCGTGCCAGCGGGATCGGTGCTCTCCACGGTGCCTGTTGCCTGGTCGGCCACGACTCCTCCTCCGAACTCGGGCCGCTCTAGCTCAGCGCCCGCCCCTGATGCAGTGTCACGAAAATACCCCAACCGGGTTGGCGACTCGGAAGCCGGCCCCCATTTCGCCTACGATGGTGAGCGAGGCATGTTTAATTCTGCCGAAGCCGATCCGCAAGTCCGCAAGGAGCACGACGACAAGTGCCTTCGATCCTAGACAGCATCCTTCGCGCAGGCGAAGGGAAGATCCTGCGCCAACTCAAGCGGATCAGCGAGCAGATCAACTCCATCGAGGAGGAGTTCGTCGCGATGAGCGACGCCGATCTGCGGGCGATGACCGGCGAGTTCCGGCAGCGGCTTGAAGACGGCGAGACCCTCGACGACATCCTCCCCGAGGCGTTCGCCACCGTCCGCGAGGCGGCCCGGCGCACCCTCGGGCAGCGCGCGTTCGACGTCCAGCTGATGGGCGGGGCGGCGCTGCACCTGGGCAACATCTCCGAGATGCGCACCGGTGAGGGCAAGACGCTCACCGGCGTGTTCCCCGCCTACCTGAACGCGCTGGCGGGCAAGGGCGTGCACGTCGTCACGACCAACGACTACCTGGCCAAGCGCGACTCCGAGTGGATGGGCCGGGTGCACCGCTTCCTCGGCCTCGAGGTCGGCGCGATCCTGGCCGAGATGACGCCGCAGGAGCGGCAGCAGTCGTACGCGGCCGACGTCACCTACGGGACGAACAACGAGTTCGGCTTCGACTACCTGCGCGACAACATGGCCTGGTCGATCGACGAGTGCGTGCAGCGCGGCCACAGCTTCGCGATCGTCGACGAGGTCGACTCGATCCTGGTCGACGAGGCGCGGACGCCGCTGATCATCTCCGGCCCGGCCGAGCAGAACTCGCGCTGGTACCAGGAGTTCGCCAAGATCGCCCCCCGGCTGCGGCGCGGCGAGGACGGCGAGGGCGACTACGACGTCGACGAGAAGAAGCGGACCGTCGGCATCACCGAGACCGGCGTCGAGAAGGTCGAGGACTGGCTCGGCATCGACAACCTCTACGACCCGGTCAACACGCCGCTGGTGTCCTTCCTCAACAACGCGCTCAAGGCCAAGGAGCTGTTCAAGAAGGACAAGGACTACGTCGTAGTCAACGGCGAGGTCCTGATCGTGGACGAGTTCACCGGCCGCATGCTGCACGGCCGCCGGTACAACGAGGGCATGCACCAGGCCATCGAGGCCAAGGAAGGCGTGCAGATCCAGAACGAGAACCAGACGTTCGCCACGATCACCCTGCAGAACTACTTCCGGCTGTACAGCAAGCTCGCGGGCATGACCGGCACGGCGTTGACCGAGGCCAACGAGTTCATGCAGATCTACAAGCTCGGCGTGGTCCAGATCCCCACCAACCGGCCGATGGTGCGCGCCGACGAGACCGACGTGATCTACCAGACCCAGCAGGCCAAGTTCGACTCGGTCGTCGAGGACATCGTCGAGCGCCGCGAGGCCGGCCAGCCGGTCCTGGTCGGCACCGTGAGCGTGGAGAAGTCCGAGATCCTGTCGGTCATGCTCAAGCGCCGCGGCGTGCCGCACCACGTGCTGAACGCCAAGTACCACGAGCAAGAGGCGACGATCATCGCCCAGTCCGGGCGGCTCGGCGCGGTGACGGTGGCGACCAACATGGCCGGCCGCGGCACCGACATCATGCTCGGCGGCAACCCCGAGTTCATCGCCGACGCCGAGCTGCACCAGCGCGGCCTGTCGCCGGTGGACACCCCGGAGGACTACGAGGCGGCGTGGCCCGAGGCGGTCGCCAAGGCGAAGGCCGCCGTCGCGGCCGAGCACGAGGAGGTCGTGCAGGCCGGCGGCCTGTACGTGCTCGGCACCGAGCGGCACGAGTCGCGCCGCATCGACAACCAGCTCCGCGGCCGGTCCGGTCGTCAGGGCGACCCGGGCAAGTCCCGGTTCTACCTGTCGCTCGAAGACGACCTGATGCGGATGTTCAACTCCGACCGGGTCGGGGCGATCATGGACCGGCTGAACATCCCGGCCGACGTCCCGGTCGAGAACTCCGTGGTCTCCCGCGCCATCCGGTCGGCCCAGACCCAGGTCGAGTCGCAGAACTTCGAGATCCGCAAGGACGTCCTGAAGTACGACGACGTGCTCAACCGGCAGCGCACCGTCGTCTACGCCGAGCGGCATGAGGTCCTCGAGGGCGCCGACCTGCACGAGCAGATCCGCTCCATGATCGACGAGGTGACCGCCTCGTACGTGACCGCCGCGACCGCCGACGGGTACCCGGAGGAATGGGACCTGGAGAAGCTCTGGAAGGCGTTCAAGCAGCTGTTCCCGATCACGCTGACCACCGACGAGGTCATCGAGGAGGCAGGCGGCGAAAAGGGGAACCTGACGGCCGATCTGCTCACCGAGATGGTCCAGGAGAACGCCCAGGCGGCCTACGACCGGCGCGAGGAGGAGTACACGCCGGATCTGATGCGCCAGATCGAGCGGCTGGTGGTGCTCTCGGTCCTCGACCAGAAGTGGCGCGAGCACCTCTACGAGATGGACTACCTTCGCGAGGGCATCGGCCTGCGGGCGATGGCGCAGCGCGACCCGCTGGTGGAGTACCAGCGCGAGGGCTTCGACATGTTCAACGCGATGATGGACGGGATCAAGGAAGAGTCGGTCGGGAACCTGTTCAACCGGCAGTTCGAGATCCAGGAGAACCCGATCGTCGAGGAGGTCGGCGCCGGGGCTCAGCTCGGGTTCGGCGGCACCCTGCCCGGCGTCACGGCCGGCCCGGCGCCTGCCGCTGGGACGCCCGCCGCCCCCGCTGCCGCCGCGCCCGCGGCGGCGACGCCTGCCGCGGCCAGGAGGCGGCAGCCGCCGCCCCCGCCGAGCATCCCCGAGCCCGCCGCGCCGCCCGCGGCGTTCGGCAAGCGGGCAGCCGGGAGCCAGCCGAGGAGCGAACAGCCGGCTCAGCAGCAGGACGTCCAGCAGCCGGGCGGGCGCGCTCGCGGCCGGCACGCGGCCAACGACGGCCGGGGCCACGCCACGGCGGCGGGCCGGGGCCAGGCGGCCACCCGCAGCGGCGGAACGCACGCCACGTCAGAAGCCGCGACCGAGGATCTCGGGCCGGACGTGACCGACTCGCCGGAGACCGCGGACGCCCAGGCATCCGGTCCCCAGGTGGTGGCGCCCAAGGGGCTCGAGCCGCGCCGTCCGAGCCAGCTCCAGTACTCGGCCCCGGCCGATGGCGGCGGCGTGGAGACCCACGGTGACGCCTCGCTCGACCCGTACGCCAGCGTCGGCCGCAACGACATGTGCCCGTGCGGCTCCGGCCGCAAGTTCAAGCGCTGCCACGGCGGCGCCGGGCGTTCCTAGCGGCGTAAGCCAGCCCGGCCGGGGTCTTCCCGGCCGGGATTAAGGGCGCTAGGCCGCCTCGATGTCGGTGCAGATCCAGCCCGGCGACAGGCCGGGCGGCGGGGCCGGCGTGCGCGTCGGCAGCTTCTCCCGCCATCCGGGCGGCTGCTCCGGCGGGGCGAGCGCCAGCCGCACCGCCAGCGCCCTGATCCGCGGGCCGACCGCCACGATCAGCGTCATCTCGATGACGTCCGGCGTCGGCTGCGTGGTCATCACCCGCTGCACCCGGGCGCCCTGGCCGCCGCCGAAGAGCGGCAGCAGCCGGTGCAGGTGCACGCTGCCGCGCTGGGACAGCCACGGCCGGATCTGCCGTAGCGGCCGGTCGCCGGCCAGCGCCTCGGCCAGCAGCACCGCGAACTGCCGCGGCCACGCCTGGCCGTCGTCGGCGGCATCGCCGGCCCGGCCGCCGATGCCGCCGACGGCGAACCCGGCCGGCGGCTGATAGCGAAGACCGACCGCCGGCGGGCAGTCGATCGGCGGCCACACGTCGGGCACATTCAGGATCTGCATCGCGGACAGGTCGTCAGGCGTCAGTGCTTGCTCGATAGGCATGAGATCGTCCAAGGGGGCCGGGCCGACCGCGGAAACGCGGCAACTGCTTGCGCATCCACTTCTACCCGCCCCCACCGACATTCCGGGTTCTTCTCGGCCCGGACGTACAACTGACGGCGCCAGTACTAGGCTCTGCCGGGTGGCGCAGGACATAGCGCAAAGCGTTGCCAGTGAGTCCGCGGGCACGGGGGCCAAGCCGTACCCGTTCCCGACGTCTGCTGGCGTCACCGCGAACATGAAGGCCAACCGGCGCACCGATACCAAGCCGGAGCTCGCGCTCCGCGCCGCGCTGCACGCCCTGGGGTACCGGTACCGCAAGGATTTCCGGCTTGACCTGCCGCTGCGCCGGGTCCGCCCGGACGTCGCGTTCACCCGGCGCAAGGTCGCGGTGTTCGTCGACGGGTGCTTCTGGCACGCCTGCCCTGAGCACGGCTCCAAGCCCAAGAGCAACGAGTGGTACTGGTCGCCCAAGCTGGCCAGGAACGTCGAGCGCGATCGCGCCGCCGACGAGGCCCTCGCCCATGCGGGCTGGGCGGTCGTCCGGCTGTGGGAGCACATCCCGCTGGCCGACGCCGTCGCCCTGGTGGTGGACGCCGTGGGCGAGCCAAAGTCGCTACGATGATCGGTCATGCGGGTTTACCTGGCGTCCACGCTGCCTGGCCTGGCCGATATCCTCGCGGGCGGTCAGGCCGGCCCGGCTCCGCTGCGCGCCTTCGCGGTCACCCCGGCCCTGCGCGAGGCGTACGCGAGCGGTGACGACGAGGAGCTCGAGTACGTGGCGATGCTGGCGGCCGCGCGCCAGTCGCTCCGGCTGCTCGACGCGGACCCGGACGCGCCGCGCCGCCGCGTGGTGCTCGCGGCCGACGTCCCCGACGGCGGCGTGAGCTGGCAGGCGTACGACGACGAGTCGGCCGAGGTCGTGGTCGACTCCGTGATCCCGGTCGCGGCGCTGGCGGCCGGGCACGTCGACGACCTCGGGTCGGCGGCGGACGTGGCCGCCGCCGCTGACGCGATCGCCGCCGCCGACGCGGGCGATGAGGACGCGTCCTTCACCGTCGACTCGGCCGAGGCCCACGAGCTGGCCTGGTACGCCACCCAGGAACTCCAGTACCTGTATTAGCGGCCGCGCCACCGGCTACCGTTACCCCCATATGGGCTGATTTCGCGGCGGCCGGCTGGCCGCGCGGGCGGCGATTACGGAGGCGTGCGATTCATCGGCTTGTGCTGTGGAATATCGACCAGACGCTGGTTGACGTCACCAAGGTCACCCGGGCGGCCTACGCCGAGGCGTTCGCCGAGGTCACCGGCCGGCCGCTGGTTCAACTGCCGCAGATGGTCGGGTACACCGAACCGGAGATCTTCTTCGACGCGCTCGGCCGCAACGGCGTGAGCCTGCGCGCGGACGGGGACTCGGAACGGCTGCTGGCCCCGTTCGGCTCGGAGTTCGCGACCCGGCTGGCCGCCCGCAAGAAGCTGCTCACCGAGGAGGGCACCCTGATGCCGGGCGCGGCCGAGGCGGTCACGGCCGTCGGCGCCCTCGCCAACGTTGTCCAGTCGGTGCTCACCGGGTCGAGCCGCCCGAACGCGATGCTCAAGCTCCGCGCGTTCGGCCTGGACCGGCACCTCGACCTGGCCATCGGCGGCTTCGCGGGCTCCGAGGTCTACCCGAAGGGCGCGCTGCTGCGGGCCGCCCGGCTGCGGGCCGAGGAGAAGTACCGGGCCGACTTCGCCGAGCGGGCGACCGTCTACATCGCCGACTCGCCCCGCGACGTGGAGGCGGCCAGGATCGGCGGCGCCACCTCGATCGCGGTGGCGAGCGGGCGCGCGTCCTCGGCCGAGCTCCGCGATGCCGGCGCCGACGCGGTTCTGCGCGATCTGACCGACCTCGAAGCCCTTGTCGCGTTCGTCACCTCGGCCGGTTCATGAAAGACCTGTGTCCCGGAAGTGTCTTCGGCGTCCGTTTCGCGTTCTAGTCTGTAGGTAGGAGGACATCGAAGTGCGTTTGAGGATCACCTCAACGTGCGCTCGTCGTGACTGATGGTGATCAGTAGCTCATGTTATCGATCGCCGCGGTAACACGTGGCGAGGCGCCGCATGCCTATGTGCACCAACCCCAGCCCCCCGGTACAACGACGTGCCGCTGCGGCCACCACAAAGGAGTGGACGAGTAATGCCGGAAAGCGCGGACGAGGCGATGATGGCCTCGGACGACATCAGGGACGATGCGTTGGCGCTGCTCGCGAAGGCGGCCGCCCTGTGGGCGGACGGCGGGGTGGAAGGCGGCTCGATCGCGCCTCCCGGTGCGCCGGGCGCCCCCGCCGCGCCCGGCCAGGAGGTCGGCGACCGGATCGCCTTCGTCGCCGCGTACTACGGGCGCGTCGCGCCCGAGGACCTGATCGCGGCCGGCCCCGATCGGCTGGCCGAGACGGTCGCCAGGCACGCCGCGCTCGGCGCCAGCCGCCCGCAGGGCCGCCCGGCCGTGGGCGTCCGCCCGGCCCAGTCAAGCGGCGGGGCCGTTGGCGCCCTCACCAGCGCCGGGACCATCGTCGACATCGTCACCGACGACATGCCGTACCTGGTCGACTCGGTGACGATGGAGCTCAACCGGCACGCCGCCGACATCCGGCTGATCGTGCACCCGGTGCTGACCGTGCGCAGGGACGTGGCCGGCACGGCGCACGGGATCGCCCTGGCGGGCGACGGGTCGGTCAGTGAGTCGTGGATCCACGTTGAACTCGGCCAGGTAGCCGACGAGCAGCGGCTGGCCGAGGATCTGCGCCGCGTCCTCGATGACCTGCGGGTCGCGATGGAAGACCAGCGGCGGATGCGCGGCGCCGCCAGGGAACTGGTGGCGGTGCTGACCGACGAGGGCGGCTCGGAGGAGGCGGAGGCGGGCGAGCTGCTCGCCTGGCTGTCGGCCGGCCACTTCACCTTCCTCGGCTACCGCAAGTACGCCCTCGTCAAGTCAGCCGAGGGCGACAAGGCGGAGGAGGCCGAGCTCCGGCCGGTCCCCGGCACCGGACTTGGCATCCTCCGGCATGACGGCCTCGACTCGTTCGCCGTCACCCCGCCCAAGAACCGGGCCGGGCAGCGCCGGGCGCGGCTGCTGGTGATGGCCAAGTCGTCCATCCGGTCCACCGTCTACCGCCCGAAGTACCTGGACTACGTGGCGGTTCGCACGTTCAGCCCGCAGACCGGTGAAGTGACCGGCGAGTACCGGTTCCTCGGCCTGTACACCCAGGCCGCCTTCACCGAGTCGATCACCCGCATCCCGGTGCTCCGCCGCAAGCTGGACGGCGTGCTCGCCGCGGCCGGGCTGCCCGAGGACAGCCACGACGGCAAGGCGCTGACCGAGATCCTCGAGGGATACCCGCTCGAGGAGCTGTTCGAGATCAGCACGGAGCAGCTCGCACCGATCGCCCGGGGGGTGCTCGGGCTCGGCGAGCGCAAGCAGGTCCGCCTGTTCCTGCGCCCGGATGCCTACGGCCGGTACGTGTCCTGTCTGGTCTATCTGCCCAGGGACCGGTACACCACCAAGGCCAGGCTGCGCGTCCAGGAGATCCTGCGCACCGCCCTCGGCGGCGAATCGGTCGACTACGGCGCCATGATCGGCAACTCGGCCCTGGCTCGGCTGCACGTGGTGGTGTACGGCGCCCCCGGCCGCCCGCTGGCCGTGGTCGACCAGGCCGCGCTGCAGGCGCGGATCGCGGCCGCGGTCCGTTCGTGGGACGAGGACCTCGCGGCCGAGGCCGAGCGCCAGCTCGGCCCCGCGCGCGCGGCCGCGCTGCTGCGGCTGTCGGACGGCATCCCCGAGACCTATAAGACCGACATCACCCCCGTCCAGGCGGTCGAGGATCTTGCGGTGGTGCTGCGGTTGCAGGAGGGTGCCGGCCAGTTCGACATCCGTCTTTCGATTAGCCCGAACGGACCGTGGCGACTGCGGCTCTTCCGCCTCACCCCGATCACGCTGTCCGACGTGCTGCCGCAGCTGCAGCACATGGGGCTCGAGGTGCTCGACGAGCACCCTTACGAGTTCGCGGGCGGCGACCGCCCGTTCTGGATCTACGACTTCGGCCTCAAGCGGACGCGGAGCGGGCGGCTGACCGCGGCCGAGGTCACCGCGGCCTGCACCGGCTTCGAGTCCACGCTCGGGTCGGTCTGGCGCGGCCAGACCGAGGACGACGATTTCAACGGCCTGGTGCTCGACGCCGGGCTGACCTGGCGGCAGGTCGTGCTGCTGCGCGCGTACGCGCGCTACCTGCGCCAGGCGGGTACCCAGTTCAGCCAGGCCTACCTGCAGCGGGTGCTGCGTTCCAACCCGGCGATCACCCGGCTGCTGGTCCGCTTCTTCGAGTCCCGCTTCGACCCGGTCTGGCAGGACGGCGCCGAGGAGCGCTGCACGGCGATCGGCGAGGAGCTCAGGGGCTCGCTCGATGACGTGATGATCCTCGACCACGACCGGATCCTCCGCTCCTACCTCGCGCTGATCGAGGCGACCCTGCGCACCAACTACTTCCAGCTCCTCGGAGACGGCGAGCGCGCGCCCTACCTGGTGCTCAAGCTCGCGCCCGGCAGCGTGCCGGGGGTGCCGGAGCCGAGGCCGAAGTTCGAGATCTTCGTGTACTCGCCCCGGCTCGAGGCGGTCCACCTGCGTTTCGGCGCGGTCGCGCGCGGCGGTCTGCGCTGGTCGGAGCGGCCCGAGGACTTCCGCACGGAGGTGCTCGGCCTGGTCAAGGCGCAGGAGGTGAAGAACTCGGTCATCGTGCCGTCGGGCGCCAAGGGCGGGTTCGTCTGCAAGCGGCTGCCCGATCCGGCTGACCGCGACGCCTACCAGGGCGAGGTGCTGGCCTGCTACCAGATGTTCATCAGCGCCATGCTCGACATCACCGACAACATCGTCGGCGACCTGGTCGTCCCGCCGGTGGGCGTGGTCCGTCTCGACGGCGACGACCCGTACCTGGTGGTGGCGGCGGACAAGGGAACGGCGACGTTCTCCGACGTCGCCAACGAGATCGCCCTCCGGTACCAGTACTGGCTGGGCGACGCGTTCGCCTCCGGCGGCTCGGAGGGCTACGACCACAAGAAGATGGGCATCACCGCCCGCGGTGCCTGGGAATCGGTCCGCTGGCACTTCGCCGCGCTGCGGCTCAACCCCGATACCGACGAGTTCACCACGGTCGGGGTCGGGGACATGTCAGGCGACGTGTTCGGCAACGGGATGCTGCTGTCGCGGCACCTGAAGCTGCTGGCCGCGTTCGACCACCGGCACGTGTTCGTCGACCCGGACCCGGACCCGGCCGTCAGCTTCGCCGAGCGGCAGCGGCTGTTCGACCTGCCCAGGTCATCGTGGGCCGACTACGACTCGTCGCTGATCTCGGCCGGCGGCGGCGTATGGGCCCGGTCGGCCAAGTCAGTGCCGATCTCGGCCCAGGCCCGGGCCGCGCTCGGCCTCGACGCGGGCGTGTCCGCGCTCTCCCCTGACGAGCTGATCTCGGCCATCCTGCGCGCCCCGGTCGACCTGCTCTGGAACGGCGGCATCGGTACCTACGTGAAGGCCTCGAGCCAGACCGACGCCCAGGTGGGGGACCGGTCCAACGACGCCGTGCGCGTCTCCGCGCCGGAGCTGCGGGCGCGGGTCGTCGCCGAGGGCGGCAACCTGGGCCTGACCCAGGCAGCGCGGATCGAGTACGCGCTCGGCGGCGGTCTGATCGACACCGACTTCATCGACAACTCGGCCGGGGTGGACACCTCCGACCACGAGGTCAACATCAAGATCCTGCTGGCGGGGGCGATCGCCAGCGGCGAGATCCGCGTCGAGGAGCGCGGCGAGCTGCTGCACGCGCAGACCGATGAGGTCGCCGCGCACGTGCTGCGGCACAACGACGGCCAGAACATGGCGCTCGCGGTCGCCCGGCACCAGGCGCCGAGGCTGCTCCACGTGCACGCGCGCTACCTGCGCCAGCTCGCCCGGCAGAAGCGGATCTCGCTCCACGGCGACGGGCTGCCGGGGGAGAAGGAGATCGCCGCCCGGCGGTCGGCGGGGGCCGGGCTGACCACGCCCGAGCTCGCCCTGCTGCTCGCGCACACCAAGATCGGCGCCGGGCAGCTGGTGCTCGGCTCCGACCTGCCCGACGACCCGGCGCTCCAGTCGGAGCTGGCCGACTACTTCCCGGCCCAGCTCCGCGAGCGGTTCGCCGACCAGCTCGGCGTGCACCGGCTGCGCCGGGAGATCATCACCACCTCGGTCATCAACGAGATGGTGGACACGGGCGGGTCCACGTTCCTGTTCCGGCTGGGCGAGGAGACCGGGCTGCCGGTGCCCGACATCACCCGGGCGTGGCTGGTGGCGCGCGAGGTCTTCGGCATGCGGGCGTTCTGGCAGCAGGTCGACGGGCTGGCGGGCGTGGTCGACTCCGGCGCGCGGATCGCGGTCGTCCTCGAGGCGCGCAAGCTCATCGAGCGGGCGACCCGGTGGCTGCTGGTGAACCGGCGGCCGCCGTTCGGCATCGCCGAGACCGCCGCCTTCTTCGCCGACGGCGTCGCCGCCGTCCGTTCCGCCCTGCCGAAGGTGCTGTCGGGGCGGGATCTGGCCGGCTACGAGGAACGGCGCGCCTCCTTCGCCGGGCTCGGCGTGCCCGCCGGGCTGGCCGACGAGGTGGCCGCGATGGTGCCGTCGTACTCGGCGTTCGACATCGTGATGAGCGCCTCGGCCAGTTCCTGCGGGATCGCCGAGACCGCGGCGGTCTACTTCGCGGTGGCGGACCGGCTCCAGCTCGGGCGCCTGCGGGACCTGGTCGTGGCGCTGCCGCGCGAAGACCGCTGGGCGGCGATGTCCAGGTCGGCCCTGCGCGACGACCTCTACGGCGCGCACGCGGCGCTGACCAGGGACGTGCTCGCGGTCGGCTGCCCGGCCGCCGGGGCGTCGGCCGAGGAGGCGTCGGCCCTGGTCTCGGCCTGGGAGGCGCGCAACTCGGACGCGGTCTCGCGGGCGGCGGCAACGCTGGCGGAGATCTGGGAGAGCGACCGGTTCACCTTCACCACGCTCTCGGTGGCGGTGCGTGTTATCAGGACGCTGATTTCGCCGCAGTCTTAAAGATCAAAGGCGAAAGTCAAACCCGTTACGTCGGGCTGGGCGGTCAGGTAAATTTTTACCGGCACTCCTTCGGAAGGCCGGTGGAAATTTCCTGGGCCGCCACACCGGTCGGCCGGGTGACCGACGGGGCTGGGGCCTCGGC
>Ga0208220_1000219_pt1 | contig 23842 bp, 19 predicted proteins | sample NGESurdeep092012_9_FD_184484 | JGI IMG/M metagenome (GOLD analysis project Ga0208220, IMG submission 184484) | Arctic peat soil microbial communities from Barrow, Alaska - NGEE Surface sample F53-1 deep-092012 (SPAdes) | ecosystem: Environmental > Terrestrial > Soil > Wetlands > Peat ...
CGCGGCCCACGCGGCCGCCCGGCCGACCGGCCTGGACGAGCTCGACCGGGTGCTGGGCGGCGGGCTGGTCCCCGGCGCGGTGCTGCTGCTCGCGGGCGAGCCCGGGGTCGGCAAGTCAACCCTGCTGCTCGAGGCGGGCGCGCTCGTCGCCGCCGAGGGGCCGGTCCTGTACATCACCGGCGAGGAGTCGGCCGCGCAGGTGCGGCTGCGCGCGGACCGGCTCGGCGCGATCCACGAGAGCCTGTACCTGGCCGCCGAGACCGACCTGGACGCGGTCATCAGCCACGTCGAGGCGGTGTCGCCGCGGCTGCTGATCATCGACTCGGTCCAGACGATCTCGGCGGGCGACGTCGACGGCGTGGTCGGCGGGGTCACCCAGGTCCGCGAGGTCGCGGCCGCGCTGATCGCGGTGGCCAAGCAGCGCGGGATGTCGACCATCCTGGTCGGCCACGTGACCAAGGACGGCTCGGTGGCCGGCCCGCGCACGCTGGAGCACCTGGTCGACGTGGTGCTGCACTTCGAGGGCGACCGGCACTCGCGGCTGCGGATGGTCCGCGCGGTCAAGAACCGGTACGGCCCGACCGACGAGGTCGGCTGCTTCGACCTCGGCGAGTACGGCCTGATCGGCCTGGCCGACCCGAGCGGCCTGTTCCTGTCCAGGCACAGCGAGCCGGTGCCGGGCACCTGCGTGACCGTCACCCTGGAGGGACGGCGGCCGCTGCTGGCCGAGGTGCAGGCGCTGGTCGGGACGTCCGTGCTCGACGTGCCGAAGCGGGTCACCTCGGGGCTCGACGCCTCCCGGGTCGGCATGGTGCTGGCGGTGCTGCAGCGCCGGGCCGAAGTCAAGATCGGCAAGTCCGACGTCTACGCCGCGACCGTGGGCGGCGTCCGCCTGACCGAGCCGTCGGTCGACCTCGCGGTCGCGCTGGCGCTGGCGAGCTCGGTGGCCGGCCTGGCCCTGCCGCCTGGCCTGATCGTGGTCGGCGAGGTCGGCCTGGCGGGCGAGGTGCGTAACGTCGTCGGCGTGCCGCGCCGGGTGGCCGAGGCCGAGCGGATGGGATTCCGCCAGGCGATCGTGCCCGCCGGCTCGGCCGGCAACGGGTACCCGGCCGACTCGGCGATGGAGGTCTCCGAGGTCGGTGACGTGCGCGAGGCCATGCGGGCCGCCTTCCGGGGCTAGCGGGAGAGCGTGAACGAGCGGACCGGGCTGGACTGCCCGTGGGTCAGCGCGACCGCGTCGAACGTGCCCGAGCTGCCCGCAGACAGCGTGCCGCCGCACCCTGCGGGCAACTTGGCCTGGCGGTTCCAGCTGATCGAGAGCACCTGCGGCACGCCCAGGGTGAACCGCACGGCGGCGGCGCCGGAGAGCTTGCACGCGGACGAGTCCCACACCACCCGCCCCTGCCTGGTCACCACCACCTGCACCGAGCCCGGCCCGTAGCTGAGCGTGCAGGCGCTGGCCGAGGTCGACACCGCGTACAGGTCGAACTTCGGCGACGCGCCCTGGCCGTAGCTCGGCTGGCCGGTGAACAGGCTCAGGACGATGTCCGATGGCGTGCAGCGCGGGCCCTTGGCCGCCGATGACGGCGACGGCGTCGGGCTCGGGCTCGGGCTGGCGATTGGATAGGCCCGGGCGGTCTTGCGCGTGTCGGCGCTCTTGGACGGCGTCGCGGCGATGGTTGGCTTCGCGGTCTTCTTCGGTGCCGGTCCGGGCCAGGTGCTGCCGTAGGCGGCCGCCGGGAGGGTCCCCCGCCTGTCCAGGGCTGCGGTCGAGGCCTTGGCCGCCGCCGACGTACCCGGCGCCGCGTGGTGGCCGCCAGGGAACAGCCAGACGCACAGCCCGACGACGACGATCCCCCCGCCGAGGATGAAGAATCGCCGCCGCCAGTAGGCGTCGGGATCTCGGGGGGCGCCCAGGTCGGGTGCCGCGTCGTATCCGCCCTCACCATCTTCGTAACGATCCGCATCCTTCCACATACGGAAAGTATGCGACTGGACGGGCCCGACTCCCCGCCGGCGCGCCGTGGGAGGTCAGGCCGGGAGGGCGAACCGCCCGTCCGGGAGCGGGTCGACCAGGCCGTCGGTGACCAGGCCGTCGAGGGCGCGGGCGCGCTGGGTGTCATCGGGCCAGACGAGGTCGAAGCGCGCCAGCGGCACCGGCTCCCGGGAGTCCCGCAGGACGGCCAGCAGGCGGCCGCGGCACTGACGGTCGGTGCCCTCGTAGCGCTGGCCGACCGGCCTGACCTCGGCCGCCGGGCGGCCGGCGGCGAGCCACGCGCACTGGGCCGCGACCGGGCAGCCGTCGCATCGCGGCGACGCGGCCGTGCAGGCGAGCGCGCCGAGTTCCATGACCGCGACCGACCAGCGGGCGGCGATCGCCGCGTCCGGCGGCAGCAGCGACTCGGCGAACCGGTACTCCGCCGTCGACGGCTGCGGGCCGGGGAACTCGCGGCCGGATCCGAGCCGGGTCAGGACCCGCCGGACGTTCGTGTCGAGGACCGCGTGCCTGCGGCCGAACGCGAAGACGGCGACCGCGGCGGCGGTGTAGGCGCCGATCCCCGGCAGCGCCAGCAGCTCGTCGCGGGTTGACGGGATCTGGCCGCCATGGCGCTCGGTCACGATCGTGGCGGTCGCGTGCAGGCGCAGCGCCCGGCGGGGGTAGCCCAGCCGCCCCCACTGCCGCACGGCCTCGCCCGCCGGGTCGGCCGCGAGCGCCGCGGGCGACGGCCAGCGCTCGAGCCACGCCCGGTAGGCGGGCAGGACCCGGCTCACCGGCGTCTGCTGCAACATGATCTCGCTGACCAGCACCGCCCACGGGGAGACCCCGGGCGCCCGCCACGGCAGATCCCGCGCGCAGGCCGCGTACCAGCCGAGCACCGGCTCCAGGTAAGACGAGGGCATAACGAGCATTATCCGCGACCCGATGGCCACCGCGGGCCGGGAAAAGCGAGGCGGGGCCGGGAACGATGTTCCCGGCCCCGCTTCTTCAATCCGAACCGCTTAGCTGAGCGCCGTCGCGGTGCCCGGGCCGTCGGAGGACGACGCGCTGGGCGGGTTGGTGCCGCTCAGCGGCTCGCTCGCCACCGCGGCGGCGCCGACCGTGATCGCCTCGGGGGTCGATTCCGGCTTCGGCTCGCTGAGGAAGGTGAACTTCGCCTCCTCGCCGGTGCCCTCGGCATCGACGATGACGTTGGTCCCCGGCCGCAGCTCCCCGAAGAGGATCTTCTCCGACAGCATGTCCTCGATCTCGCGCTGGATCGTCCGGCGCAGCGGCCGCGCGCCGAGCACCGGGTCGTACCCGCGCTCGGAGAGCAGCTGCTTGGCGTCCGGGCGGAGCACGATGCTCATGTCGCGGTCCCGCATCCGGTCGTCGACCTTGGCGATCATCAGGTCCACGATCTCGAAGATCTCGTCCTGCTCCAGCTGGTGGAACACGATGATGTCGTCGACGCGGTTGAGGAACTCGGGGCGGAAGTGCTGCTTGAGCTCCTCGCCGACCTTGGCCTTCATCCGGTCGTAGGACCCCTTGCTCTCGCCCTGCCGGGCGAAGCCGACCGACACGCCCTTGGAGATGTCACGCGTCCCCAGGTTCGTGGTCATGATGATCACGGTGTTCTTGAAGTCCACCATCCGGCCCTGCGCGTCCGTGAGGCGCCCGTCCTCGAGGATCTGCAGCAGCGAGTTGAAGATGTCCGGGTGGGCCTTCTCGATCTCGTCGAACAGCACCACCGAGAACGGCTTGCGGCGCACCTTCTCGGTGAGCTGGCCGCCCTCCTCGTAGCCGACGTAACCGGGCGGCGAGCCGAACAGCCGGGAGACCGTGTGCTTCTCCATGTACTCGGACATGTCGAGCTGGATCAGCGAGTCCTCGTCGCCGAACAGGAACTCCGCCAGCGTCTTGGACAGCTCGGTCTTGCCGACGCCGGACGGCCCGGCGAAGATGAACGAGCCACCGGGGCGCTTGGGGTCCTTCAGCCCGGCGCGGGTGCGCCGGATGGCCTGCGACAGCGCCTTGATGGCGTCGTTCTGGCCGATGACCCGCTTGTGCAGCTCGTCCTCCATGCGGAGCAGCCGCTGCGACTCTTCCTCGGTCAGCTTGAAGACGGGGATGCCGGTCGCGGTGGCGAGGACCTCGGCGATGAGCTCCTCGTTGACCTCGGCCACGACGTCCATGTCGCCGGCCTTCCACTCCTTCTCCCTGGTGGCCTTCTTCGCCAGCAGCTGCTTCTCCGTGTCACGGAGGGCGGCCGCCTTCTCGAAGTCCTGGGAGTCGATGGCCGACTCCTTCTCCTTGCGCACCTGGGCGATCTTCTCGTCGTACTCGCGCAGGTCCGGCGGCGCCGTCATGCGGCGAATGCGCATCCGCGACCCGGCCTCGTCGATCAGGTCGATCGCCTTGTCCGGCAGGAACCGGTCGCTGATGTAGCGGTCGGCCAGCTGGGCCGAGGCGACCAGGGCCCCATCGGTGATGGACACCCGGTGGTGCGCCTCGTAGCGGTCGCGCAGGCCCTTGAGGATCTCGATCGTGTGCGCGATGGTCGGCTCCGCGACCTGGATGGGCTGGAAGCGGCGCTCGAGGGCGGCGTCCTTCTCCAGGTACTTGCGGTACTCGTCCAGCGTGGTGGCGCCGATCGTCTGCAGCTCGCCCCGGGCCAGCATCGGCTTGAGTATCGAGGCCGCGTCGATCGCGCCCTCGGCCGCGCCCGCGCCGACGAGGGTGTGGATCTCGTCGATGAACAGGATGATGTCGCCTCGGGTGCGGATCTCCTTGAGCACCTTCTTGAGGCGCTCCTCGAAGTCACCTCGATACCTGGAGCCTGCCACCAGCGCGCCGAGGTCGAGCGTGTAGAGCTGCTTGTCCTTGATCGTCTCGGGCACCTCGCCCTTGACGATCTTCTGCGCAAGCCCTTCGACCACCGCGGTCTTGCCGACGCCGGGGGCGCCGACCAGGACCGGGTTGTTCTTGGTGCGCCTGGACAGCACCTGCATGACCCGCTCGATTTCCTTCTCCCGGCCGATCACCGGGTCGAGCTTCCCCTCGCGGGCGCCCTGGGTCAGGTTGCGGCCGAACTGGTCGAGCACGAGCGAGGTGGACGGCGCGGCCTCGGCGCTGCCGGCCGCGGCGGGCCCCGGCTCCTTGCCCTGGTAGCCGTGGAGCAGCTGGATGACCTGCTGGCGGACCCGGTTCAGGTCGGCGCCAAGCTTGACCAGAACCTGGGCGGCGACGCCGTCGCCCTCGCGGATCAGGCCGAGCAGGATGTGCTCCGTGCCTATGTAGTTGTGGCCAAGCTGAAGCGCCTCGCGCAGCGAGAGCTCAAGCACCTTCTTGGCTCGCGGGGTGAACGGGATGTGCCCCGACGGCGCCTGCTGACCCTGGCCGATGATCTCCTCGACCTGCTGGCGGACCGCCTCAAGGCTGATCCCTAGCGACTCGAGCGCCTTGGCAGCCACCCCCTCGCCCTCATGGATGAGGCCGAGCAGGATGTGCTCAGTGCCAATGTAGTTGTGATTCAGCATCCTGGCTTCTTCTTGCGCCAGGACTACAACCCGCCGCGCCCGGTCGGTGAACCTCTCGAACATGTCGTCGCTCTCCTCACAGCGGGAATCCAGCAGGTTTCGGCGTGCCTGCCTGCTTCCGCATGGTAGCCGCGTGCCCGACCCTGTGCTTAACGCGTTATGCGCCAACATCAGGAACGTTCCCCGGACTCCGCGTCTTCACCCCATCCAACAGCGTGAAGTCGCACCATAGTTCCAAGTACGCCGCAAGCGAACGAGCTGGCTACGCCAAGAGCGAACAGGTGCCGTCACCGCCGACGCCGAGGGGGGTTCGGCGGCGGACGGACGGCCCTCTAGTGCGCGGCTTCGTACTCGGCCACGATGTTGGCCGGGATACGGCCGCGCTCGTTCACCTTGAAGCCGCGCGACTTAGCCCACTCGCGGATTCGCGCGCTCTGCTCGCGACCCGCCCCGTTCCGCTGGCGACGCCGCCGGGCCTGCGCGTTGCCGGCTTTGCGGGCGTGCTCCACATACTGGGCGAGCTCTTTGCGGATGCGGCCGGCGTTGCCCGAACTGAGGTCGATCTCATAGGAGACGCCGTCGAGTCCAAAGGTCACCGTCTCAGTCGCTTCACTACCGTCGAGGTCATCGAGCAGTAGTACCTGCACCTTCTGTGCCATGGAGATTCAGCCCTTCTGCGGAGTAAGTATTATCGCAATAACATATACCCAGCCCATGCCCCAGACAATTCCGGGGGGGTAGAACTTCTCGGTGAACTGAATGGGCACTCAGCGAAACCGCGAGCATCGCGCGACATCCGCGCTACGGCACGTGACAATAGGTGCACAGTTAGCATATCGCCCAAGCGCACGTTGTCATCGAGGCAATCCGTTGCGATGGACGGAATCAGATGTTGACGGGACTTCTCGAGCGGCGCGGAAACGCGCGCATAGCAGCGGGGCGGGTCCAGATAAATCGCCGATGTCGGGATTTAAGCTTCTGCCGTGCTCGCGGTCAACTGCGCGCTCCTCGTCGGCGGCCGCCCCGGCCCCGGAGCGCTCTTTGCGCTTTGGCGCCAACTCACGGCGCACGATGGCCCAGGCGCCGATCAGAACGGCGGCGCACACAATCGCAGGCGGTGTAAGTGCGGCAAGGTCCTGCAACATAACGCTTCCTCGGCCCATGATCAGCGCCGGCCGGCCGCGGCCGGCACGGGCATCCGCGGCGACCTGACCCGTATGGTGAACTGCCCGCACCTGGCACTCTACCCGCAGCGGCCGGCCGATCGGGCAGCCGCGGGCGCCGAAGCCGCCGACGGCGGCATATCCCTGCCAAGTGGCAGGTATCAGGGAATTTCCTAGAGCCGGAGCAGCATGCGCGTGTTTCCCAGCGTGTTCGGCTTCACACGGTCCAGGTCGAGGAACTCGGCGACGCCGTCATCGTAAGAGCGCAACAACTCAGCGTAAACCTCGGGGGCGACCGGCGTGCCGCTGATTTCGGTGAAGCCGTGACGGCCGAAGAAGTCCACCGCAAACGTGAGGACGAATACGCGCGATACGCCGACTCGCCGAGCGCGGTCGAGCAAGTCGTCGACGATCAGGTGCCCGATGCCGGCGCCCCGCACGCTCTCGTGAACGGCGACCGTCCGCAGCTCGGCCAGATCCTCCCACATAACATGCAGTGCACCGCATCCGACGACGGCGCCGGCGTCGGAACTCTCGGACACACTGAACTCGAGGATGTCCTCGTATAGGTTCACCGTGTGCTTGTCCAGCAGCCGCCGCGAGCCGACGTTCTCGTCGATCAGGGCCCGGATTTCCTGGACGTCCCCGGTCCGCGCCTGCCTCACTATGTACCCCATCGCGGCACTACTGTAGCGCCTCAATGCCATCGGGCGGCCGCCCCCGAGCCACGGCGCCGTACCACATGTTCGCGATCGGCGCCGGTAAACGCGGATACCGTTAGAAAGGCAAAAATTCATGCGAGCCGGTCGCCAGCGGCAGCTTCATCTAATAACGTTCATCGACGTGCGTACACTCAGCCGGGTTCTACCGCTCGTCGTGGCCGCCGCCTCCGTAGCAGTCCTCTTGCAGGGCAGCGCGAGCCAGGCGCAGACGGTCCGCGTTCAGCCGTCTCTCAACTCGCTGGTGGCGGAAGCCAAGCAGCTTTCCAACCAGGTCGAATCGCTCAGCGAGCAGTACGACGGCCTCAAGATCGAGATCTCGCACGCCAAGAGCGAGGAGTACTTCGCCAAGCAGGCGGAGAAGCAGGCCGACGCGGCGATGGCCGGCAGCCAGGCCGCCGTCGCCCAGCTCGCCGCCATGGGCTACATGAACGGGGGGATGAACCCCACCCTGCAGCTGCTCACCAGCGGCAACCCGGGGCAGTTCCTGAGCCAGGCGTCAACGGTCGAAGAGGTCGACAACCAGGCCGGCCTGCGGCTGTCCACGCTGCAGCGCGAGCAGCTCGCCGCGGCCCGGGCGCAGGAGGCCGCCTCGCAGGAGATCGCCACCGTCGACTCGCTGACGAAGCAGATCAACGGCAAGGTATCCCAGATCAACGGCAAGATGGCGACCCTTCAGAGCTCGGAGATGTCGGCCGCGGTGGCCGTGTTCGACAAGACCGGGAACTTTCCCAATTTCCCGCTGCCGAGCGGCAACACCGTCGGCGAGATCGCCCTTCGGGCGGCGCTGACCCGCCGGGGATATCCGTACGTCTGGGCCGCGGCCGGGCCGACCGCGTTCGACTGCTCCGGCCTCGTCGTCTGGGCCTTCGCGCAGCAGGGGATCTCGCTCCCGCACTACACCGGGGACCTGTGGAACCTGGGCACGCACGTCTCCGAGGCGGATCTTGAGCCCGGCGACCTGGTGTTCTTCTTCGGGGAGGACCACGTGGGCATCTACATCGGCGACGGCCTGATGGTGGACGCGCCCGCCCCCGGCCAGAACGTGATCGTCCAGCCGATCAGCCAGGACCCCTACAGCGGGGCCGTCCGGATCAGCTAAGCGGAAAGCCAGCAGCCCCCGGGGTGATCCTCGGGGGCTGCTGCTTTTCAGCTGCTTTCAGCTACCGGGCCGCACGAACGGGAACAGGATCGTCTCCCTGATGCTCTCGCCGGTCAGCATGATCATCAGGCGGTCCATGCCCATGCCCAGGCCGCCCGTAGGCGGCATCGCGTACTCGAGGGCGAGCAGGAAGTCCTCGTCGAGTTCCATCGCCTCAGCGTCGCCGCCAGCGGCCAGCAGCGACTGCGCGGTGAGCCGCTCCCGCTGCACCACCGGGTCCACCAGCTCGGAGTAGGCGGTGGCGAGCTCGGCGCCGAACACGACCAGGTCCCACTTCTCGGCCAGCCGGGGGTCGGTCCGGTGCTGCCGGGTCAGCGGCGAGATCTCGACCGGGAAGTCCCGGTAGAACGTGGGCTCGACCGTCTTCTTCTCCACCAGCCGCTCGTGCATCTCCAGCAGCACCTGGGCGCGGTTCCAGCCGGGCTGCAGCGGCACGTCCAGCTTGGCGCAGAGCTCCCTGAGCACCGTCTCCGGGGTGTCCGGGGTGATCGGCTCGCCGACGGCGAGCGAGATCCCGTCGTGCACCGAGATCGACCGCCACTCGCCGCCGATGTCGTACTCGGACCCGTCGGCCCGGGTGATCACGGTCGAGCCGAACGCCGCGATCGCCGCCCCCTGCACGAGGGCCCGCGTCAGCTCCGCCATCGAGTTGTAGTCGGCGTACGCCTGATACGCCTCGAGCATGGTGAACTCGGGGTTGTGGGTGGCGTCCACTCCCTCGTTCCTGAAGTTCCGCCCGATCTCGAAGACCGACTCGATCCCGCCGACGACGAGCCGCTTCAGGTACAGCTCGAGCGCGATCCGCATGTACACCTGCGCGTCGTAGGCGTTGAAGTGCGTCTCGAACGGCCGCGCGTTGGCCCCGCCGTGGGTGCCCGTCAGCACCGGCGTCTCGACCTCCATGTAGCCCCGGCCGATCAGCTCCGAGCGCACCGACTGGATCACGGCCGACCGCATCTGGGCCAGCTGCCGCGCCCGCGGGTTGACGATCAGGTCCACGTACCGCTGCCTGACCCGCGCCTCGGGGTCGGTCAGGCCGGCGTGCTTGTCGGGCAGCGGCCGCAGCGACTTGGCGGTGATCGCGAACGAGTCCGCCATGACCGACAGCTCGCCCGACCGCGACGTGATGACCTCGCCGGTCACCCCGACGTGGTCGCCGAGGTCGACGTCCCGCTTCCAGGCCGCCAGCGCGTCCTCGCCCACGCCCGCGAGCGAGATCATCACCTGGATGTCGCCGGTCCCGTCGCGCAGGGTGGCGAAGCAGAGCTTGCCCCCGGTCCTGGACAGGATGACCCGGCCTGCCACGCCCGCGGTCGTCCCGGTCGCGGTGTCCGGCGCCAGGGACCCGTACTCGTCCCGCAGCAGGGCCACCGACGTGGTCCGCGGGTAAGTTACGGGATACGGGTCGATTCCGGATGAAAGCATCCGGGAACGCTTGTCCAGCCGGACGCGTACCTGCTCGGGGACCGTCTCTTCAGTCACGCCCGAAGGTTACCGGCGATCGCTCCCTTGGGCACATCAGTTTCCTGACGGGCCGCGGCCGGGCCCGCGGAGCCGCTCGCCGGGCCGCCGGGGCTGATGTTCCGCTCCCAGACCAGCCGCAGGCCGATCAGCGTGAGCCACGGTTCGTGCGCGTCGATGATCGGCACCTCGTCGATGACGAGCGCCGCCAGCCCGCCGGTGGCGATCACGGTCACCGCCGACGGGTCCTCGGGCGCCAGCTCGGCCGCCATCCGCTGCGCGATCCCCTCGACCTGGCCGGCGAACCCGTACACGATCCCGGACTGCAGCGCCTCCACCGTGTTCTTCCCGATGACCCGGGGCGGCCTGGTCAGCTCGACCTTCAGCAGCTGGGCGGCCCGCCGCGATAGCGCGTCGACCGAGATCTCGATCCCGGGCGCGAGCGCGCCGCCCACGAACTCGCCGCGCGCGCTGACCGCGTCGAAGTTGGTCGAGGTGCCGAAGTCCACCACGATGGCGGGGCCGCCGTACAGGTGAACGGCGGCCAGCGAGTTCATGATCCGGTCGCTGCCGACCTCCTTGGGGTTGTCCATCCTGATCGGCACCCCGGTCTTCACGCCCGGCTGCACGACCACGGCGGGCAGCAGCGGGAAGTACCGGCGGCAGACCTCGCGCATCTCGTGCAGCACCGAAGGCACGGTAGAGCAGAGCGAGATCCCGTGCAGGTCCGGCTCCTTGACCGTCGCGGACCGCTGAAGCAGGCCGTAGAGCACCACCGCGATCTCGTCGGCGGGCCGGTCGGGGACGGTCGCGATCCGCCAGTGCTCGACGATCGTCTCCCCGTCGAACACGCCGAGCACCGTGTTGGTGTTCCCGATGTCAATCGTCAGCAGCATGCCGTTCCGTCCCGAATTGCACCAGTACGTTGTCGATGAGGCGGGTGGTGCCCACCCGGGCGGCGATGGCCAGCACGGCGTCGCCGTCGTAGTCACCGTCGGGCTCGGCCGGAACCGGCCGGTAGCTGCGCGCGTCCACCAGGGCCAGGTAGTCGACCAGGGGCGCCGGGCCGGCCGGGCCTGGGCGCGCGCCGACGTCGAGCGCCTCCCTGGCCGCGGTGAGGACGGCGGCGGGCCCGGCCTGCGCCGCCGCCGCGCCGGTCGCGAGCGCCCGGTGCAGGGCCGGCGCCACCGTTCGCTGCTGCGCCGACAGGTACTTGTTCCTGCTCGAGAGCGCGAGCCCGTCGGCTGCCCGCACGGTCGGCACCGCCTCGACCACGATCGGGAGCGCGAAGTCGGCGACCATCGCGCGGACCAGCGCCAGCTGCTGCGCGTCCTTCTGCCCGAAGACCGCGATATCCGGCCGGACCAGGCTGAACAGCTTGAGCACGACGGTCAGGACGCCGTGGAAGAAGCCAGGCCGGAACTCGCCCTCGAAGGCCTCCCCGGCGGGCCCTGGGTCGACCATCACGTACTGCCGCTGCGGGTACATCTCGGCCGCGCTCGGCGCGAAGACGAGGTCCACCCGCTCCTTCTCGCACGCGGCGAGGTCCGCCTCGAGCGTGCGGGGGTACTTGTCCAGGTCCTCGCTCGGCCCGAACTGGAGCGGGTTGACGAAGATCGAGACCACCACCGCGCCGCCCGGGCCGGCCAGCTCGCGGGCCCGCCGCAGCAGCGCCAGGTGCCCGTCGTGCAGCGCGCCCATCGTCGGCACCAGCACTAGTTGTCCCCGGGGGGAGCTGTCTTCTGTCATGGAGGGCTCCCGCCCCCCATCCCCCCTGGCCCCCGTACCCCCCGCCGGCAGGCCCGGTGAGGGGCGAGAATACCGGGCCTGCGTTGCGCGCAGTTCCTCCAAGGCGGCAAAAAGCTCCGCCCGGGTATTGGCGACGATCATCGGTGATCTCCAAGCACGCCGAGGAGGCGCTCGGCATCGCCTGCGCTGAGCCGGCCGGCCGCGAGCGCGCGGTCGGCCGTCAGCCTGGCCAGCGCCAGATAGACCGGCAGGGCGCCCGGGTCGGCCGCCTCGATGGCGGCCAGGTGCGAGGCCACGGTGCTGCTGTCGCCCCGCGCGACCGGCCCGGTCAGGCCCGCGTCGCCGAACCTGAGCGCGTTGTCGAGGGCCGCGCCGAGCAGCGGGCCGAGCATCCGCTCCGGATTGTCCGCGCCGGCCTGCCCCAGCAGGCTGGCGGCCTCGGCGACCAGCGTGACCATGTGGTTGGCGGCAAAGGCGAGCGCCGCGTGGTACAGGGGGCGATTCTGCTCGGCGATGAACACCGGCTCGCCGCCCATCTCGATCACCAGCGCCTCGGCCGCAGCCCGGAGCGGGTCGGGCGCGGTCACCCCGAAGCAGACGCCCTTGATCCGGTCCACGTCGTCCTCGCGGCCGGTGAAGGTCATCACCGGGTGCAGCGCCAGCGGCAGCGCCCCAGCCCTGGTCGCGGGGTCGAGCACCCGCACCCCGTGCGCGCCGCTGGCGTGCGCGATCAGCCGGCCGCCGTAGGGCGCCCCCGTCGCGGCGAGCCCCTCGACCAGGCCGGGGAGCACGTCGTCGGGGACGGTCATCAGCACCAGGTCAGCGTCCGCGAGCACCTGCGCGGGCTCCGTGAGCCGCGCCAGCGGGAAGTTGTCACGCGCTCGCTGCTTGGACGCCTCTGAGACGGCGGAGGCCCCGGTAATCTCATGGCCGGCCCGCGCCAGCGCCCGCGCGAGCGCTATCCCTGCCCGCCCGGGCCCGATGACTCCGACCCGCAGCCGAGCGGGATGGTCGTTAGCTCCAGTTTCCACCAGTAACCGACAGCCCCCTTACCTGGCAAACGCCCTGACAACAATAGCCGCGCCCGGAAGGCCGGGGGCCCGATGCGGGGCGGGGATGGCTAATGGCTGAACGGGGACGGGCGGGGCGGGGGCGGTTCCTCGTCACGCTCGCCGCGGGGGTCCTTCGGAACGCGGCAGCAGTACTCGAGGAACAGGGCCGCCGCCAGCAGGACGAGGGAGGCGCCGAACGAGAGGCTGGCGTCGACCAGGTCGGCCCGCGGGGTCGGTGCGTCGGTCATCCCCGACAGGTAGATCACGAACCCCGCGCTCGCCCCGGCCAGCAGCGCGGCCGCCTGCGAGCTCGCCTTGGCCAGGGCGACCATCCGCGCGACGAAGAGCAGGGGCACCTCCCGCGCGCCCGCGCGCCCCTGAATGCGGGCGCGCAGATCGCGACCCGTCCACGCCTCGAGCGCGGCCCCGATCAGCAGGGCGGGCACCAGGGTCCAGGTGAGCGGGGGCAGGCTGGCGTAGACGACGGTCAGCAGCGCCCAGGTCACCCCGAGGGCGATCACCCCGATGAGCACGAGCGTGCGCGACCTGGTCGGGGTCATGACATCCCCTCCTGAATCACGAGACGTAGGTTGGACCGGCGCAGGCCGCAGGCGTCGGCCTTCGCCAGGAGCTCGGCGACCGGGCCGCGGCCGGGTAGCGCCGCGTCCGGGTCTACGTCGTGCCAGGGGGCGAGCACGAATGCGCGCTCATGCGCCCTGGGGTGCGGCAGCGCGAGCTCCGGGTCGCCGCTGCGCTCGCCGCCGAACATGATCACGTCGATGTCGAGGGTGCGCGGTCCCCACCGGACCAGGCGCACCCGGTCGAACGCGGCCTCGATCTCGTGCAGCCGGTCGAGGAGCTCGCGCGCGGGCACGGTCGCGTCCGCGAGGACGACGGCGTTGAGGTAATCGGGCTGGGCCGGGCCGCCGACCGGCGCCGTCTCGTAGACCGGGGACACCGCCGTCACCCGCACCCCGGGCAGGCCGGCGATGGCGTCCACCGCTCCCTGGAGGATGTCCTGCCGATCCCCGAGGTTGCTGCCGAGAGCGAGCACGACGGCGGTCATCGGCGGGCGGCCCGGTAGGCGGCGGCGACTCGGACCGCGTCCGCGTTGGCCGGGACCTCGTGGACGCGGACGCACCACGCGCCCGCCGCCGCCGACAGCGCGGTGATCGCGACCGTCGCCGCGTCGTTCTCGGTGTACGGTCTCGGCTCTCCCCCCGCCTCGTCGAACAGCCTGCTCAGGTACCGCTTGCGGGACGCGCCGACCAGGACGGGGAAGTCGCGGCCGCCGATCCTCGCGAGCTCGGGCAGGTTGGCCGCAAGCTGCCAGTTGTGCGCGTCCGGGCCGACCGGGGCCGGGTTCTTGCTGAACCCAAGCCCGGGATCGAGCACGATCATCGAGGGGTCGACCCCCTCGGCGATCACCGCGCCGACCCGCTGGGCCAGCTCGTCGTGAACCTCGCGGACCACGTCCGCGTAGACGGCGCGGGAGTACATGTCGTGGCTGTGCCCGCGCCAGTGCACGACCACGTAGGGGACGCCCGCCTTCGCCACCAGCCGGGGCATGTAGGGGTCGGCGAGGCCGCCGCTGACATCGTTGACCAGGCTGACGCCGGCCTCCAGGGCCCACTCGGCCACCTGCGCGCGCATGGTGTCGACGCTGACGAGCACGCCCGCCCCGACCAGCTCGGTGATGACCGGCTTGACCCGGCGCAGCTCCTCGTCGGCCGGCACCCGCTGCGCCCCCGGCCTGGTTGACTCGCCGCCGACGTCGACGATGTCCGCGCCCTCGGCCACCATCCGCAGGCCGTGCTCGATCGCGTCGGCGGCGCCGAACCACCGCCCGCCGTCCGAGAATGAGTCGGGCGTCACGTTGACCACGCCCATGACCAGGCAGCGGCCGGACGGCGCGGTCCCGGCCAGGCCAGGCACATTCACCATAACGGGAATCGTATAGTCAGGCCCGGTGTGCCCGCTCTACCTGCTCTGCTTTGTCGGCTGCTCGCGCGCCCTGCGGGTCGACGCGTAGGCGCGGTAGCGGCGGCGAATCTTGTGCAGGCCGAGCCGGCGGCCAAGCCGCCTGGCGTACCGCTTCGCCTCGAACGTCGGCCAGACCAGGAACGCCTCCGCCTCGAGGGCGGCGAACGCGATGCGCGGCGCGTCCCGGCCGCCCGGGTAGACGAAGAACCTGGGCTCCCAGGTCGGGCTGAACTTCGCGTTGAACTTGTAGAGCGACTCGATCTGGAACCACCTGGACAGGAACACGAGCAGGTTCCGCCAGGCCTTGAGCACCGGTCCTGCGCCGATCTTCTCGCCCCGCTCGAGGGCGGCCCGGAACATCGCGAAGTTCAGTGACAGGCGCTTGATGCCGAGCTCGGGCGCGGCCTTGATCGACTCCACGATCAGGAAGTCGTTGAGGCCCGCCTGGGCGTTCCTGTCCCGCCGCATGAGGTCGAGCGAGAGGCCGTCGTGGCCCCAGGGCACGAACTGGAGCACGGCCCGCAGCACGCCGTTCTCCTCCGCCGTCACCAGCACGCAGTCGCCGTCGGCGCGGCCGCCGAGGCGGCCGAGCGCCATCGAGAAGCCCCGCTCGGTGTGGCTGCCCCGCCAGTGGTCGGACGCCCTGATGATCCGGTCGAGGTCCTGCCTGGGTATGTCGCCGACCCGGCGCACCTCGGCCGTGTAGCCGCCCTTGGCCACCCGGTTGACCATCTGCCTGACGTTCCGCATGGAACGGCCGGACAGGCTGAAGTCGGCCACGTTGACGATCGCCTCGTCCCCGAGCTCGAGGGCGGACAGGTCGCCCTCCCTGCACCACACCTCGGCCCCGAGCTCGCTGCACCCCATCACGGCCGGGCGCCACGCGTGCCGCGCCGCGTCGGCCAGGAACTCGACGATGGCGCCGGGCCACGCCTCGGGGTCGCCGATCGGGTCGCCGGAGGCCAGCATCACGCCGGAGACCACCCGGTAGCAGACGCCCGCCTTGCCCGACGGGGACCAGATCACGCTCTTGTCGTCGCGGAGCGCGAAGTACCCGAGTGAGTCCCGGTCGCCGTGCCGGTCGAGCAGCTCCTTGATCCGCTCCCGGTCGGCCGGGGCGAGCCTGGGGCTCGGCTGGGCCGAGCGCAGCAGCAGGTAGATCGTGACGACGAGCGTGAACAGGCCGAGCGCGCTGGTCAGCAGGTGGTAGAGGTCGGTGCGGGCGTCCGACGCCCACTGGACCGGGCCGTAGACGCCGACGAGCTCGTAGATGACGTCCTGGAGCCGCTGCAGGGGCGAGTAGTTCCCGGCCAGCGGGCCGACCGACAGATAGCCGAGTCCGATCGCGATGTCGGCCGCCACCAGCACGACGAACACGTTCAGCACGCTCCAGCGGGTGCGCGGGTCGCCGATCGCGTAGAACTCGCGATGGAAGTAGAGCAGCCCGGCCAGCAGGACGATTGCCACGATCGAGGAGACCGAGATCGAGATCTCGTGCGGCAGGTGGGGGAAGTGCAGGAAGAAGTGGATGACGATGTCGAAGGCGAGCAGCGCCAGAACCGCCTGCCAGGCCCGGCGCTTGCGCCGCCGCAGCCCGAGCGCGAGCAGTATGAGCAGCAGGCCGACGATGACGTCGGAGGTGCGGGTGGCGATGGTCAGAGTGCCGGGCACGAACGGCTTGAGCTTGTGGAATCTGTCGACGACCTCCGGCTTGAAGACCGTGAGAATGTCGGACAGGCCGATGAGGAAGACCAGCAGCGACGCTACCGCAGGGAGCCGCGCCAGCCGCTTGCCCCCCTGTCGCCACGGGGGGCACGGCGGGGCAGAGTCGGCCCTCCGGTCGCCGTCATCGGCAGAGTTGCTCTCGCTCATCTCAGATCTCTTGTCAGGCCCTGAACCACGGAGAAGCATCGTAGTCATGGCTTACCCGCCATGCGCCGAATCCGCGATCTGCTGAAGATAGTCGTAACCATTGCGGCAACCTTCTTCACGTCAGGCGGCCCGCACCGCCACCGCGTGTTCCCGTGGGACACGCTACCTCCAACGACTGGCGTATAACCTAACGACTGGTTAAGACGGGTCACACGCTTAGTTAGACGCACGCACAAGAGTACCGGTTCAAATAATGCGGCACTAAATCAGGAATTAACTCCGCGTGTAAGCGGAGAACATTTCCGAATAATTCACCGGTTGCCGAACAGGAGGCTCATCGCCTCGGCCCGGGTCCTGGCCTCCTTGCGGAAGATCCCGCGGACGGCCGACGTCACGGTCGTGGCGCCCGGCTTGCGGACGCCGCGCATGGACATGCACAGGTGCTCGCACTCGATCACCACGATCACCCCGCGCGGCTCCAGGATGCGCATCAGCGCGTCGGCCACCTGGCAGGTGACCCGTTCCTGGACCTGGGGCCGCCTCGCGTACACGTCGACCAGCCGGGCCAGCTTGGAGAGCCCGGTTATCTCGCCCTTGACGTTCGGGATGTAGCCGATGTGGGCCTTGCCGAAGAAGGGCACCAGGTGGTGCTCGCACATGCTGTAGATCTCGATGTCCCGCACCAGGACGATCTCGTCGTACTCGGCGTCGAAGACCGTCGTCAGCACGTCCTCGGGGCGCTGTCGCAGCCCCGCGAACTGCTCGGCGTACATCCGGGCGACCCGGGCCGGGGTGTCGATGAGACCGTCGCGGTCCGGGTCCTCGCCGACGGCGATCAGTATCTCGCGGACCGCCCGCTCGATCCGCTCCTGGTCGACCGGCGCCCGCGCGCCGTCAGGCTCGAGCTCGGGCGACAGCGGCTGAGCCGACGCCCGCACTAGGGCCGAGTGCCCAGGCGTCGGCTGTTCGGTTATCGCCACGCCTAGTCGTTGCCCTCGGCGCCGGGCCCGTAGCCGAGCACCTGGCCGTTGGCAGGCCCGGGGATGCCGTCAAGCCCGGACCCCGAGCTGGCGGCAAGGGCCAGCTCCTTGGGCGACATGACCGGCGGCTTGTCGGACGGTAGACGCTTGCCGTAGCCGGTGTAGGAACCGCGCGACGGCCGCTTCTGCACCGTCGCGAACAGCTCCAGGACCTCTTTCCTGGCCACGGTCTCCTTGTCGAGCAGCCGCAGCACGAGGGCGTCGAGGACGTCGCGGTACTCGTTGAGCACCTCCCACGCCTCGTCGTGCGCGTACTCGATCATCCGCTTGATCTCCTCGTCGATCGCCGAGGCGATCTCCTCGGAGTAGTCCCGGCTGTGCGACCGGTCCATGCCCAGGAACGGCTCGCTGTCGCCGCTGCCGAACTTGCGGGCGCCGAGCCGCTCGCTCATGCCGTACTCGGTGACCATCGCCCGCGCGATCTGGGTCGCCTTGTCGATGTCGTTGGCGGCGCCGCTGGTCGGCTCGTGGAAGATCAGCTCCTCGGCCGTCCGGCCGCCGAGCAGCATCGCCAGCTGGTCCTGCATTTCGGCGCGGGTGGTGAGGAACTTGTCCTCGGTCGGCAGCGCCATCGTGTAGCCGAGCGCCCGGCCGCGCGGGATGATCGTCACCTTGTGCACCGGGTCGGCGTGCGGCATCGCGTGTCCGACCAGGGCGTGCCCGCCCTCGTGGTAGGCGATCAGCTTCCGCTCCGACTCCGACAGCAGCACGCTCTTGCGCTGCGGGCCGGACATCACGCGGTCGATGGCCTCCTCGAGCGCGGCCATGTCGATCTGCTTGCCGTTGTTGCGGGCGGTCAGCAGCGCCGCCTCGTTGATCACGTTGGCCAGGTCCGCGCCGGTGAATCCAGGGGTGCGCCGGGCGATGATGTCCAGGTCGGCGTCGGGGGCGATCGGCTTGCCCCGCGCGTGCACCTTCAGGATGCCCTTGCGGCCGGTCAGGTCGGGCTGGCCCACGACGATCTGCCGATCGAACCGGCCCGGGCGCAGCAGCGCCGGGTCGAGGATGTCCGGCCGGTTGGTGGCGGCGATCACGATCACGCCGCCCTTGGTGTCGAAGCCGTCGAGCTCGACCAGCATCTGGTTGAGGGTCTGCTCGCGCTCGTCGTGCCCGCCGCCGAGGCCCGCGCCGCGGTGCCGTCCGACCGCGTCGATCTCGTCCACGAACACGATCGCGGGCGCGTTCGCCTTGGCCTGCTCGAACAGGTCGCGGACGCGGGAGGCGCCGACGCCGACGAACATTTCTACGAAGTCAGAGCCGGAGATCGAGTAGAACGGCACGCTCGCCTCGCCCGCCACCGCGCGGGCGAGCAGCGTCTTGCCGGTGCCGGGCGGACCGTAGAGCAGCACCCCCTTGGGGATCTTGGCCCCGATGGCCTGGAACTTGGCCGGGTTCTGGAGAAACTCCTTGATCTCGTGGAGTTCCTCGATCGCCTCGTCGGCGCCGGCCACGTCCGCGAAGGTGGTCTTCGGGGTGTCCTTGGTCATGAGCTTGGCCTTCGACTTGCCGAAGTTCATTACCCGGGAGCCGCCGCCCTGCATCTGGCTGAGCAGGAAGAAGAAGAAGAGCGCGATGATGATGTAAGGGATGAACGTCTCGAGGACCGAGACCAGCGTGCTCGTCTTGGGGATGACCACGTTGTAGTTGCCGGGCAGCTTGCCCGCCTGGAACTGGGTCTGCAGCTCCTGCTGGAGCGCCTGGCCCTGGCCGGAGATGAAGGAAGCCTCGTACTCCTGGCCGCCTAGCGTGGTGACCTGGATCGTCTGGTTCTTGTCGGTGAGCACGGCCGACTTCACTTGGCCCTGCTGGATCAGCGTGACGATCTTGCCGGTGTCTACCTGCGTATAGCTGCTACCGGAGTTCGCCCAGCCCAAGGTGATCGTTATGACCAGCACCGCAAGCAGCACCAGCAATAGCGGTCCGCGGAAAATTCGCTTCAATTCCATTGCGAGCGACCCCCAGGGCCCGGGGCCGTTCCCTCCTGACCAGACTCACGTCCCGCCGACCACCGGCGGCACTGCTCCATGCCTGCTCCGCACCGTCGGCAAGCACTACCGACCGTACCCAACACAACAACAATGATCCCTTGACGGTACATCAACGCTATGTTCAACGGGTTGTGTTCCCGCCGTAGACCTCGGGCGCCAGCGTGCCTATAAATGGAAGGTTACGGTAGCGCTCCGCGTAGTCGAGACCGTAGCCGACCACGAACTCGTCGGGCACGTCGAACCCGGTGTAGGCGACCTCGACCTCCATCTGCGCCGAGGACGGCTTCCGCAGCATCGCGCACACCGCGACCGAGGCCGGGTTGCGCGACTTGAGGTTTCCCACCAGCCAGGACAGCGTCAGGCCGGAGTCGATGATGTCCTCCACGATCAGCACGTGGCGGCCGCTGATGTCGGCGTCGAGATCCTTCAGGATGCGCACCACGCCCGACGACTTGGTGCCCGACCCGTACGACGAGACCGCCATCCAGTCCATCTGCACCGGCAGGTGCATGGCCCGGGCGAGGTCGGCCATCACCATCACCGCCCCCTTCAGCACCCCCACCAGCAGCGGGTCGCGGTCGGCGTAGTCGGCGTCGATCTGCGCCGCCAGCTCCGCGGTCCGGCGGCCGAGCTGCTCGGATGTGATGAGGACCTCCTTCAGTCCAGACCCCATGTCAGCGGCGTCCATGCACCACGCTCCAATAGCTAGGCATCGAGTAAACGATTATCTGTTCCGTTAATTATTTGGCCAGCTCGAACAGGACTTGCCCCGACCGGCGCGTCGCGCGGACGCCGCCCGGCAGGTCGATCCAGCGCTGTCCGCGCCAGTCCGTGACCAGCTCCCCGATCCGGGTGACGTGGGCCGAGGTCAGCGCGGTGGCCGGGCAGCCCGCCGCCAGCGCGGCCGAGCGCAGCACCCGGCTGCGGACCGCATCCGGCAGCCCCGCCAGGGACGCGGCCGACATCAGCTCAGGATCCGCGGTCCGTTCGGAGGCAGCGATTTTGTCCAGCACCTCGGCATCATCCCGCAGCTGGCCGGCGGTGCGCGCCAGCGCCTCGGCCACCCCGGGCCCGAGCGCCGCCTCCAGCGCGGGCAGCGCGTCAAGCCGGACGCGGACCCGGGCGAACCGCCGGTCGGCGTTGTGCGGGTCCGCCCACGGCGCCAGGTCGAGCGCCGCGCAGGCATCGACCGTCACCCGGCGGCGCAGGCCGAGCAGCGGCCGCAGGAAGATGCCCCGCCGCGGCGGCATGCCCGCGAGCGAGCGAGCGCCCGAACCGCGCGCGAGCCCGAGCAGCACCGTCTCCGCCTGATCGTCGAGGGTGTGGCCGAGCAGCACCGCCGTCGCGCCGAGGTCGGCCGCCGCAGACTCGAGGGCGGCGTAGCGCGCCGTGCGCGCCGCCGACTCGGGCCCGCCGCCGCCGTCGACCGTCACCGCGATCGCGACCGCCGGGTCGAGGCCGAGGCGGCCGAGCGCCGCCGCGACCGCCGCCGCCCGGTCGGCCGACCCCTCCTGGAGCCCGTGATCGACGGTGACCGCGCCGGCCCGGAGCCCTGACCGCGGCGCCACGAACGCGAGCGCGGCCGCCAGCGCGACCGAGTCGGGACCGCCCGAGCACGCGGCGAGCACCAGGTCATCTGGCGCGAACCCGGCCACCGACGCGCGGACCGCGTTGCGGACTGCGGCGACGGCCGGGGAGAGGCCTCCGCCCACCCTCAGCCGATCCGGGCCAGCCAGTCAGCGGGCTTGGCCATCTCGGCGCGGGTGGGCAGCGTCTCGGGCGAGGTCCAGACCCGGTTGAAGCCGGCCATGCCGGCCTCCGCGACTACCTCGGCGACGAACTTCGAGCCCTGCTCGTACTGCTTCATCTTCAGGTCGATGCCGAGGATGCGGCGCAGGATCTGCTCCATCCGCCCGGCCGAGCCGCGCCGCTGCGAGAACTTCTCCCTGATCTCCGCGACCGACGGCACCACCCGGGGGCCGACCGCGTCCATCACGTAGTCGCCGTGCCCCTCGACCAGCGTCATCACCGCGGTGAGCTTGTCCAGCAGCTCCCGCTGGGCCGGGGTCTGCATCGCCTCCATCAGCGACTCGCCGTCGCCGCCCCTGACCGCCCCGGCGACCGCGCCCGCGGCCGAACGCAGCCGGTCCACGATCGCGCTCGCGTCCAGGTCCGAGGCGAGCAGGAACTCGGTCATCATGCCCTGCACGTAGCCGCGCAGCCACGGGACCGAGGTGAACTGGACCCGGTGGGTCTCCTCGTGCAGGCACACCCAGCGCCTGAAGTCGTGCGGGTTGACGCCGAGCTCCCGCTCGACCATGACGATGTTCGGCGCCACCAGGGTGAGGCGGCCCACGCCGGCGCCCGCCGCCGACCCGTTGGCGGCCGAGCTCGCCCCGTTGCCGCCGTTCACGCCGCCGGCCGGCCTCTCGCCCTCGCCCGGGGGCAGGAACAGCTCGTACTGCCCGAGCACCCGCGACGACAGGTACGCGAGGAGGAGGCCGGCCTGCACGCCGGTGACGCGCGCGCCGACCGAGCCGATCACCTGGCCCCCGGGCATCGAGTTGCCGCGTTCCGAGAGCTTGTCGGCCAGCGGCTCGAGTACTACCTGGAACCCGCCCACATTCGCCTTGATCCACCCGGGGCGGTCCACCACGGCGACCGGCCCGACCGAACCCTGGCTGGTCAGCTGGGTGACCTCGCGGACCGGCTGCTGGACGACGGTGGTCAGGCCGCGCAGTTCGGCCACCACCGCGCGGGCGTCTGTAAGGCTGACCTGCGGCCCTTGCCTGGCAAAGCGGACGCCGGTCGAGATCGCCGTGTCCCAGTCGATCATCTGTGTGCTGCTCACAGTCCTACCGTACGTGCTCGCCGGCGGTAACGGCAGATGCGGAGGCGGTTTCCCCCGCGCGCCGCCTACCGGCAACCGCATCCGGCCAGCCCGGCGGCGGCCGAGTCGATCGCATCGGCCGCGTTCTGCAGCAGGCCGGCCCCGGGCACCTGCGGCGCCATGATCGCGAAGATCAGCAGCCTGCCGTCACGGTCGTAGGCGAGCCCGGCCAGGGCGGCGACCGTGGACAGGTTCCCGGTCTTGGCCCGCACCACCCCGCGCGCGGACCCGCCCGCCGGGCGGCCGATCCCGCCGAAGTCGCTGTCGCCCGACGACAGCGTCCCGAGGAAGCCGGCCACCGGCAGCCCGGTGACCGCCGCCCGCAGCTGCGGCCTGCTGGCGGCGAGCGCGAGCGCGCGGACCAGCGTCTCCGGCGCGATGCCGTCGTCGGGTGACAGGCCGCTGCCGTCGACCAGGTGAATCGGCGTGGTCACGCCGAGGCGGCGCGCCTCGGTCATCACCGCGTCGGCGGCGCCGCTGAAGGTGGCGGGCATCCGCAGCGCGATAGCCGTCTGCCGGGCCAGGTTCTCGGCGATGACGTTGTTGGACTCCAGCAGCATCTGCTCGGCGATCGCGGCCACCGTGGGCGACTTCACGCTCGCGAGCAGCGTCGAGGAAGCGGGCACGGCGCTGGGGGCCGGCGGGCCGGCGACCGTGACGCCGTCCCGCTCGAGCAGGCGCGCGAACGCCGCCACGGTCAGGCCGACCGGGTCCATCGTCCGGGCCGAGTAGTTGACCGGGTCGTCGGAGTCCTGGAGCGCGCCGCCGGCCGTCAGCCGGCCCTGGTCGGCCCCGAGGGCGACGATCGGTGTGACATTTCCCGTACTGACGTCGCCGTCGGTCCAGCCGGGAGCCATGTCCGGCCCACTGTAAAGTGAAGCGTCGTAGTCGAGCCGCACGGAATCGCGCCCCTGCGCCCCCAGCGCGCGTGCGGCGCTCGCCGCCAGAGCGGCGAGCGTGGCTGGCTGCGGGTAGTCGGAGGAGGGGTACTGATTCACGGCAAGGGTAGGGTCACCACCCCCTACCAGCACGATAGTGCCCTTCTGCTGCCGCACCGCGGTAGTGAACCGTGCGTCAGGGCCCAGCACCCCGAGCGTGGCCACCGCCGTCATCAGCTTGGTGGTGGAGGCCGGGGTCGCGAGCGCGGCGGCGTTGTTCTGGTACAGCACCCGGCCGGTCTGCGCGTCGGCGACCTCGATGCCGACCCCAGTCCCGGTGTCGGCCGAGGGCAGCGCCGCGCCGAGCA
>Ga0208220_1000220_pt1 | contig 23780 bp, 26 predicted proteins | sample NGESurdeep092012_9_FD_184484 | JGI IMG/M metagenome (GOLD analysis project Ga0208220, IMG submission 184484) | Arctic peat soil microbial communities from Barrow, Alaska - NGEE Surface sample F53-1 deep-092012 (SPAdes) | ecosystem: Environmental > Terrestrial > Soil > Wetlands > Peat ...
GGGCTACTCCTCGGGCTCTACGCGCTTAAAGAGCAGATGCGCGACAAGCAGACGCTTGCTGCGGAAGCGATCCACATCGAGCAGGACCTGCCGCCGAACCAGTTGGTCTGGGCGAACCGGAACAAATTGATTCACGTCCTCGTCAATCTCGTGCAGAATTCGATTGACGCGTTGGCGGAGAAAAAATTTGACGGCGGCGAACGCGCGACCATCTGGATCGAAAGCCGCACCGAGAACGGGCGCGGCCTGATCATCGTCCGCGACAACGGCATGGGCATCGAGCAGAAAGTTTTGGACAAGATTTTCGACCCGTTCTTCACGACGAAGGAAGTCGGCAAGGGCATGGGCCTCGGCCTGAGCATCTGCTACCGGATCGTGCAGGGCTATGGCGGGAAAATCTCGGTGAAAAGCGAGCGCGGAAAATACTGCGAGTTCACGCTGGACTTCCCGGCCAAACGGGAGGAACCGGCCATCGAAGCGGAAACTGACTATGGAAAATCTCTACGACTATAAAAAATTCGGCATCCTATATGTGGACGACGAGGAAAAATCGCTGGTGAACTTCGCGCGCGCGTTCGGCGAGCAGTTCCGCGTCTTCACCGCCGCCACCGCGCAGGACGGCTTCAAGCTGCTGCAAAAGCACGGCGACGAAATCGGCCTGCTGATGACCGACCAGCGGATGCCCGGCGAAAAAGGCGTGTGGCTTCTGGAACGCGCACGGCAATTCCGCCCGCGCATTTTGCGGATTCTCGTCACGGCCTTCGCGGACATGGACGCCGCGATAGCCGCCGTCAACAGCGGCTCCATCTACAAATACGTCACCAAGCCGTGGGATCCGCCGCAACTGGAACTGACCTTGAAGCAGGGGCTGGAATTTTTCATGGTTCAGGCGGAGCGCGACCAGTTGCTCCACGAAAAAATGTCCGTGCTGCGCAACATGATGATCGCCGACCGCATCGTGAGCCTCGGCCTGCTCGCCGCCGGATTGAGCCATCACATCAAAAACTCGCTCGTCGCTGTGAAAACATTCCTCGATCTCGCGCCGATGAAGATGGACGAGGAGCGCGCGAGCAAAAACGGCCTGCGCAACCCCGATTTCTGGAAGGACTACCACTCGAATGTCCAGTCGCAGATTGTAAAAATCAACAGCCTGCTCGGCGACCTGCGGAGTTCCTCGGACAGCAATCCCGCGTCGCAATTCGCGGACGAGGTGAAATTGTCGCAAATCGTCGGCGCGGCGCTGGAGATGTTCAAGGCGGAATTTGCGGCGCGGAAAATAGAGATTGATAACCAGATTCCCGATTCGCTGCCCGCGTTGCGCGCGGACAAACCGAAATTCCAGCGGCTGTTTGAACTGCTGCTCAAGGACGAACTGGCGATGCTTCCGGCGGGCAGCAAAATTTCATTGACCACGGAATTGTCGAACGGCGGCGCGAAGGCGCAGATCATTTTCCAGCTCTCCGACAACGGGCCGGGACTGCCGCAGGAGGCGTTGAGCGTCGTGTTCGACCCGTTCGTCGTGCGCGGCGCTGCGCCGTCCGAATACGGCATCAACCTCATGGCCTGCTTTTTCATCGTCCATCATCACGGCGGAAAAATTGAGGCCCAGAGCCAGCCCGGACGCGGCACGACCTTCACCATCCGGCTGCCGCTCCAGCCTGAACGCACCGAGCCGGCAGCGCCCGACGAAACCGCTTTTCTCCAGAAGGCGCTGCTGAACGAAGGCCTCTGGGAAAAACTGCTTGCCAGCGGCTGATTTGCCAGGACGATTTTCCGCGCTGGGAAAACAGCCCGGCGAATTTTTCATTCCTGTGTGCGGATGATTGCAGTATCTATTTGTCGCGGATCGCGGCGGTTCACACGCCGTCATGATGCACCCGGTTGAAAACAATGCCAGTTCTCGAAATTTCAAATCTGCGGATTCAGCGCGGCGGCACGTTGATTCTGGACAATGTCTCCTGGCGCGTTGAACGCGGGCAGCATTGGGCGATTCTCGGCGCGAATGGTTCGGACAAAACTTCGTTGTTGAGCGCGCTTACCAGTTATCTGATGCCGACGGCGGGTGAAATCTTTTTGCTCGGACAAAATTACGGCCAGTCAGACTGGCGCGAATTGCGGAAAAAAATCGGCCTCGTCAGTTCGTCCGTGCGGCAGAAGATGGCGGATGACGAACCCGCAATTGAAACCGTCGCCAGCGGAAAATACGCGGTGATTGATTTCTGGGGACGGCTGTCGCGTGCTGACAAAAATCACGCGCTGAAAATTCTGCGGCAAACCGAGTGCGCACATTTGGCCCAACGCCCGTGGCGCGAGCTGTCGCAGGGCGAACGGCAGCGCGTTTTGATCGGCCGCGCGCTGATGGCCAGGCCGCGCGTGTTGATTCTGGACGAGCCGTGCGCCGGGCTGGACCCGGCGGCCCGCGAACATTTCCTGCAATTCCTCCAGCGGCTGGGCACGCGGAAAAATCCGCCGACGCTGGTTCTGGTCACGCATCACGTCGAGGAAATCATGCCGGTATTCTCGCACCTGCTGATTTTGAAAAGCGGAAAAGTCCTTGCGACCGGAGAAATATCTGCCGTGCTGAAAACGAAATTGCTTTCAACCGCATTTGCCGCGCGGTTGCGATTGGGCAAAATGAAAAATCGCTACTCGTTGGACGTGCTGCCGAAACATGGCATCATTGCTTGAAACTGAACACTCCGGGTTCAAACATCATCGTGTGCATCACCATGAAAATGAATTTGGGCGGTGCAACCGACATATTAATGGCATCGAATCCCTTGGAGCTTCGCCAAGGTGCGCCGGCCAAACATCGCGGCGTCCGGCGGACAAGTTTCAGCTCCATCTCAAAGAATCCGAGTGGTCCTGAAATCATCGCCGTGACAACCTCTGCTCATTGCTCTTGAAATAAGCCCGAGTAACTTGGAAAGACCCTTCACAATTACTGCGCCGGCAACCTGCTATAGACGATCACCCACCCGTTGGAAGCGTGGTGAAGCACAAATATCTCCGCCGCCTTGGTTGTTACGACCACATCTCCGTTTGGGTTTTGGCCATATCCCGCAATACCGCTCTTTGTTTTCTCAGATACAACCGACTCGAACTCTTGAATGTCGCTCTGCGTCAATGCGGGTCCGGTCTTATCAGTGTTGGTTTTGTGCGAACAAGCTGAAACACCAAGGACAATCATCAGACTTAGGATTATGTTTTTCATATGTGTGCAATGTGAAGCCCCATAACGGACCAAGGCTGAACCACGGCCATCGGAGCCTGACTTACGTTTGCAACAATGATAATTGAAATTCATCTCAATGTCAAAATTCAAGGGGCAGTCGGCGTTGGCTCCAGCGCTGTTAGGCGGCTGGGATCTCATCTCTCTTGGAAATATATCTTGCGAGCCATATAAATCTAAACGCGCCTTGTAAAAACATGTGCCCGATTAAAATATACGGAATGCCAAATAAAACTCCGGCGACTGATGAACCAAACCAACTCCAGCCAACACGATGAAAATATCTTTCAGTCAAAACGCCAGCTACGACTGCCAAGCCTAAAATAAAAACCAGATAAAATGTATCAAACCACCGTTTTCTTTTTGCCTTATTTTGCATGATGCATGATGCCGCCTAACAGGTGGATAAGAAGAAGTGGGTAAAACTGCGGTTCTGCCTAGAACTTTTTGGTTTCACGACCGGATTTTAGCGTTTTTTCTCGCCTTGTCAAAGCCTGGTAACGGGCTGCTTTCAATTTGAATTTCCGCAATCATCGCTCATTAATTTTTGTTAAAATTGAATTGCTTCATGCCGTGAAAAATCCTCCGGAAATTTTCGGCAGACCCAAGCCGTTTGGACAGCTTTTTATTGACGCTTAACTCGCCTTCACCGCTGCGACGAGCGCATTCAACGAGGCTTTCGCGTCGCCGAAGAGCATCCGGGTGTTGTCCTTGTAGAAAAGATGGTTTTCGATGCCGGCGAAACCGGCGGCCATCGAGCGTTTCATCACGATGCAGGTCTTGCAATGGTCGGCGTCAATGATCGGCATGCCATAAATCGGGCTGGACTTGTCCTCGCGCGCGGCGGGGTTCACCACGTCGTTCGCGCCGATGACGAGGCACACGTCCACGCGGTCCATCGAGGGATTGATCTGCTCCATTTCAATGAGCTGGTCGTAAGGAACATTGGCTTCGGCGAGAAGCACGTTCATGTGGCCGGGCATACGACCGGCGACGGGATGAATTGCAAACTGCACTTCCACGCCGCGTTTGCCAAGCTCATCAGAAAGTTCGCGCACGGAATGTTGCGCCTGCGCCACGGCCATGCCGTAGCCGGGAACAATCACGACGCGCTGCGCGTAGGCGAGCAGCAACGCCACTTCGTCGGCCTGGATCGGTTTGACCGTTCCGACAATCCCAGCCGCGCCCGCTTGCGCACCACCGCTGGAACCGAACGCGCCGAACAAAACATTGGTGACCGGGCGGTTCATCGCCTTGCACATGAGCAGCGTGAGCAGCGTGCCGGACGAACCGACGAGCGTTCCGGCGACGACCATCGCGAGATTGTTGATGGCAAAACCGTCCGCTGCGACTGCGAGGCCGGTGAATGAATTCAAAAGTGAAATCACAACCGGCATGTCCGCGCCGCCAATCGGCATGACCATCGCGACGCCGAAAAAGAGCGCGAGCGAAAACATGACGATGAAAAACGTGGTGGCGTTGTCGCTGGAAGCGTTGCAAGTCAGAAAACCGCAAAGGCCGAGAATCACCAGCAAAATCAGGCCGTTCAAAATATTCTGGCCGGGAAACGTGTGCGGTTTTTCAAATTTTCCCTCCAACTTCAGATACGCGATGATGCTGCCGGAAAATGAGAGCGAGCCGATGAGCGTGGCGAAGAGCATCGAACCGGCGTCGAACCCCGCGATGCCTTCGATGCTGTGCGAACGCCCGACAAATTCCAGGCTTGCGACCAGCGCCGCCGCGCCGCCGCCGAGGCCGTTGAACATCGCGACCATTTGCGGCATCGCGGTCATTTTCACGGAATACGCCCCAATCGCGCCGATGATCAAACCGATGACGGTGCCGATGACGATGAGCGTGTAATTGAAACTCCAGCCGTGCGACCAGACCGAGCTGCCGTCAGCTTTAAGCAGCGCGCACAATGCGATGAACATGCCCGCCGCCGCGACGAGGTTGCCGGTCCGCGCGGTTTTCGGCGAACTCAGAAACTTGATGCCGAGGATGAATAAAACCGAGACGCCGATGATGATGAGAGGGACGATTTGAGAACTCATGGCTGTTTCTTTTTCTTGAACATTTGCAGCATCCGGTCCGTGACCATGAAGCCGCCGAACACATTGGCCGAGCCGAAAACGACCGCGACAAACCCCAAGACCTGTGCGAGGTGCGTGTCCGCGTCCGCCAGAACCAAAATGCCGCCGAACAGGATGATGCCGTGAATGGCGTTCGTGCCGGACATCAGCGGCGTGTGCAGCATCGAAGGCACTTTGGAGATGACTTCAAAGCCGACAAAAACGGCAAGGATGAAAATAAACAGGATGTTCGTGTCCATAAAATTTTTTGTTTTTTGGTAGGGACGACCTGCCGGTCGTCCGAGGCCGCGCAGCAGCGCGGCCCTACCGTTTTTTAGTTTGGTTTTGCGATGAGTTTTTCGTTCACAATTTTCCCGCCATGAGTCACTAGGCAGCCCTTGATGATTTCGTCGTCGAGTTTGAGGACGAAGGTCTTTTCCTTCTTGTCCCAGAATTCCTCGATGAGGCTCACGAGGTTCGCGGAATAAACCTGGCTGGCATGGAGCGGCGCGCGACCGGGCAGGTTTGCGATGCCGATGATTTTCACGCCGTTGCGGTCGGTCACTTTGTCATAAACGACGCCTTCGACGTTGCCGCCCGTTTCCACCGCCATGTCCACCACGACACTGCCGGGCTTCATGGCGTTGAGCATTTCGGCGGTGACGAGAACCGGCGCTTTGCGCCCAAACACCTGCGCCGTGGTGATGACCACGTCGGAATCGCCGCAGGTCTTGTTCATTGCCTGGCGTTGCTTTTGGATTTGTTCATCCGTCAGCGCCTTGGCGTAGCCGTCCTTGGTCTGGCCGGTTTCGCCGAGGTCAATCTTCAAAAATTGCGCACCGAGCGATTTCACTTGTTCCTCGACGACGGGCCGGGTGTCATAGGCCGTGACTTTTGCGCCGAGGCGTTTGGCGGTCGCGATGGCCTGCAAACCGGCCACGCCGACACCGATGATGAAAACTTTCGACGGCAGAATCGTGCCTGCCGCCGTGGTCATCATCGGGAAAATCTTGTTGGAATATCGCGCCGCCAGGATGACGGCTTCGTAGCCGCCGAGGTTCGCCTGCGACGAAAGCACGTCCATCTTTTGTGCGCGAGTCGTGCGCGGGATGAATTCCATGCTGATGGCGCTGACACCGCGCTCGGCGAATTTATTGACCAGTTCCTTTTCGTTGAATGGATCCAGCAGGCTTGCGTGGATGCAGCCGGATTTGAGCCAGGCGATTTCTTCCACGGGCGGTTTTCGCAGGCGCAGCACGATGTCGCCGGAGCCGATGAGCGCCTTGCAGTCAGTGGAAATGGTCGCGCCGGCCTTGGTGTAGGCTTCGTCAGGAAAACCGGCGGCGGTGCCGAGGCCGGCCTCGACCTCGACTTGTGCGCCGAGCTTGACGAGCTTGGCCGTGCTGTCCGGCGTCAGCGGCGCGCGGTTTTCGCCCGGATGAATTTCGCGTGGAACGGAAATTTTCATGTTCAAAAAATCTGGGCGCAGCGTATCAGAAGCCTGACGGTGCGACACCCATTTGTTGTCTTTCACCTTACAAAATTTGCCATGCTTTCAGCAACCGGCAACTTAACATTCCTTGACACGTCAGTTTTGCGCCTGCAACCGCAGGCAAACGTCCGGATTTTCAGCGTGTCCGCACATCTGCCGGCCTCAATCCGCCCCGGCCATCTTTTGCCGCCAGCCGAACAATTTTTTTGCCTTGATGACTTCAAAAATCCGCGGCGGGATGATTTGGGCGAGCGCTTCGTCGCCGGAATGGATTTTGGCCAGCACTTCGGCGGAATAAATTTTCAGCGCGTCGGCGTCGTAGTTGGCGATGTTCTCGATGAATTTGTTTTCAACCAGATGCGCGTAGAGATGGCGCAGGTTCGGCGCGACTTCCAGGTTTTCGACAGTGGTGAGCTTGCCGGTTTTTTTGTCGCGCGAGGGATAGACGTAGAGTTTTGCGCCGTTTTTGAAAAGCTGGCCGAGCGATTCCATGAGGCCGCCGGGAAGGTCGGTGTAAAATTTTTCGTCGAGCACGTCGCGCAGGCGCACGAGGCCGATGGGCAGGGCGATGGGCCGGTCGGTCTGGCGTGCAAGATAGGTTACAAGGCGGTGATAGCGGAGAAAATTGGAGATCAGCACCGGTTTGCCGAGCGCGCTCAACGTGTCCACACGATCGAGAAAATCCCGGTGGTCAATCGCGTCGCCGATCTGCAACTGTCGCAACGTCATTTCAAACATGACGACGGGCGGATCGTCTTGCAGGGTTTTGTCCTGCACGAACTGTTCCTGCGCGCGTTCGAGCATGTCGAGCATCGGGTTCGTGAGCGGACGGAAGCTGCCGCGTTCGACCAGCACGGGCTTTTTCCAGAGCAGTTCACCGGGGATGATGGTCTCGCCGTCGGCGGTGAAAAGCGCGGCTTCGGTCAGTTCCTGTTCGACAAGCTGGAGCGCCATGAGCCGGTTGTCCACGCCGGTGAACGCCGGGCCTGAAAATTTGATCATGTCCACTTCCACGCGCGAATTGGTCAGGTCGTCCAGCAGCGAACCGATCAATTCGGCCGGCTCGGTGGACTTGTAAAATGCGCCGTGGATGAGGTTGACGCCGACGATGCCGAGCGCCTCCTGCTGGCGCAGGCTTTCCTTGTCGAGCGTCCGCACGTGGATGATGATGGTGGAAGGATCGCCGTGCAGATGAACCTGGAATTTGACGCCGAGCCAGCCGCTGCCCTCGTCGCGCTTCGTGGCGACCGTGTCGGCGAAGACAAAAAAAGTGTATTTGTCGCCGCGCGTCTTGTCGAGCCGTTGCAGCAGCAGGTTAAATTCATGATCCAGCATGGATTGCAAACGCTGGCGGCTGACGTAACGGTTGGACGCGCCGTAAATCGCGTCGCTCACCGCCATGTCGTAGGCGGAAATGGTCTTGGCCACGGTGCCCGACGCCTTGCCGACGTGAAAAAACCAGCGCGCGACTTCCTGCCCCGCGCCGATCTCGGCGAACGTGCCATATTTTTTTGCGTCGAGGTTGATTTGGAGTGCCTTCTGCCCGGTGCTTATTTTTTCGCGGTTCATAAAATCCTTGCGCGGCACGATACAGAAAAACTCCGGCGGGCTCAATGGCATAGTGCTTTGGGGAAATGAAGTGCCGGGTGGCGATGTGGATTTCATATTTTGGAAAGGCGGCTTGCAAAAAACCGGCTTCGCCGGATAATAAAGCCATGAGCACGCAGGAAATATTGATCGAAGAAATCAAGCATCAGCCGGAGCCGGTGTTGCGTGAACTTCGGCATTATCTGGATGTCTTGAAACACCGGCGCGAACCGGAAGCGCCGATGGACGACGTCGTGGCGGACACCTGGGAAAAACTCGGACCGGCGCCGGAAATTGATTATGACCGGCTTTAAGCGCGGCGATGTTGTGCTTGTGGATTTGGGCATGGCGGCCAAGGTGCGGCCTTGCGTGGTTATTTCCGTCAGCAATCCCGACAGCCGGCGCAATATGTCGGTTGTCGTGCCGATGACGACGGAAATTCGCGGCGGCGAATGTGAGATACAATTTCAAAAACCACCGTGGCTGCGGCAGGAATCCGTTGTGAACGCGCTGGGCATCGCCGGAGTGGACAACGCAAAAATCGAGAGGCGGATTTCCGTGTTTCCCGCCGATAAAATCCTGGAGATTGAATCTGTGCTGAAACGATTGCTTGCCTTGTAAGCCATCCAAATAAAGAGCCATGAAACGTGCTGGCATTTTTCCGCGCAACGGTTTATCTGTCTTGCACTATGAAAAATTTGATTTCCGCCATTCTTGTTTTATTTTGCGCCATGAAAACGCAAGCAGCCATCCACATCGAAACGGTTGATTACAAACAAGGCGACACGACGCTCGAAGGCTTTCTGGCCTATGACGATTCCATTTCCGGCAAACGCCCCGGCGTGCTTGTCGTCCACCAATGGCTCGGCCTGACCGATTACGAAAAGCGCCGCGCCATGATGCTCGCGCAGCTCGGCTACGTCGCGTTCTGCGCCGACATTTACGGAAAAGGCGTCCGCCCGACAAATGTCACGGAAGCCGGCGCGCTGGTCGGGAAATTTGAACATGGAAGCGATCGCGCCCTGCTCCGCGCCCGCGTGAACGCTGGTTTGGATGAATTGAAGAAAAATCCGCTCGTTGACACAAATCGCGTCGCCGCCATCGGCTATTGTTTCGGCGGCACAACGGTAATCGAACTCGCGCGCAGCGGCGGGGAATTGAACGGCGTCGTCAGTTTCCACGGCGGACTCGATTCGCCGACACCAGCCGACGGGAAAAATATCAAATGCAAAGTGCTCGCGCTCGCGGGCGCGGACGATCCGTTCCAAAAACCGGAAGACCTGACCGCGTTTGAAAGCGAGATGCGCGATAATAAAGTGGACTGGCAGATTGTGTTTTACGGCGGCGCGGTTCACGCCTTCACGCAACCCGATCCCGGCTTCGTCAATGCCGGCGCGAAATATAATGAAAAAGCCGACAAGCGCTCATGGGAGGCGATGAAAACTTTCTTCGCCGAAATTTTTAATTAAAGATTTTCACGCCACAGATGGGCACAGATTAAACACAGATAAGAAAAGAAATTTTCATTCTGCCATCTGTGTTTCATCTTTGAAAATCTGTGGCTAAACAAAATTCATGCGCATCACCGGCGGCAACGCGGCACGGCGGATTTTGAAAGTCCCGAAAGGACTCGACGTTCGCCCGACGCCGGATTTGGTCAAGCAGGCGGTTTTCAATTCACTCGGCGCGCGGGTTGTTGGCGCGAAAGTTTTGGAATTGTTTGCGGGCAGCGGCGCGTTGAGTTTGGAATGTTTGAGTCGCGGCGCGGCTTCCGTGATGTGCGTCGAGAAATCGCATCGGCACGCGGAATTTATCCGCGGCAATGCGGACGCGGCGGGTTACGGTGAAATTCTGGAAGTGCGGACGCAGGATGTTTTTCCCGTGATGAGTCAGCTTGCGGAAAGCGGACGGCAATTTGATTTGATTCTGGCCGATCCGCCTTACGGCGAAAAAAATGTGAACCGCCGCTCGACTTCATTTGCACAGCAATTGCTCGACGATAAAAATCTGCCAAAGCTGCTCGCGTCCGGCGGAAGATTTGTCCTCGGCCACACGAAACGCGACACGTTGGAAATCGTCGCGCCGTGGACGGAAGTGAAAATGCTCAAGCATGGCGACACCGTAATGCGATTTTTGGAATTGTAAGCGGCAACAATTTAATAATTTGTCGCGCGAAGGACGCGAAGCGAACGCAGATTGACGCTGACGAATTTTCAGCGCAAATTCGCATGGCTTGAAAATTTACATCTCATCGCATACAACTGGTAGATAGTAATACGCACTGAAAATTAAGATGAATCAAAAAATCAAAGTCCTCAGCTTGTTTACCGGCGGTGGCGGTCTGGACATTGGGTTTCATCAGGCTGGATTTGATGCTTTTGCGTGTGTTGAAATCACCCCGGCTTTTTGCGAGACGCTCCGGCTTAATAAGCCAAAGTATTTTTCACCTGATTGTCAGATTATCAATCGCGACATTCGAGACGTGAAATGTGAGGACATTCAAGCTGCCTCTTGCGATTTCATCATTGGTGGTCCGCCTTGCCAAAGTTTTTCTGCGGCGGGAAGACGTGCGGGCGGAGTGTCGGGTGTCAATGACAAGCGCGGCACATTGTTTGAACATTATTGCCGGATGATTTCACACTTTCAGCCGAAAGGATTTTTATTTGAGAACGTGCGTGGAATTTTGTCGGCGAATAAGCGGAATGATTGGAGCGAGATTCTGGGCAGATTTTCAGACCTTGGATATGAAATTGCATTTCGGATTTTGGATGCGGCTGATTACGGCGCACCCCAACACCGTGAGCGTTTGATTATGGTCGGCACGAGAGTCGGCCAGCATTTTTTATTTCCACGTCCAACGCACGGGCGAGATTCGGCGTTGAAGATTCCTCACGTTACTTGTGGCGAGGCTGTCGCCGACTTGCAAGACCCTGACGAGAAGATTCATGACTACAACGGCAAATACGGTGCTTGGCTCAAAGAAGTGCCGCCCGGAATGAATTATCATTTTTTCACCAAGGAACTCGGCTATCCAAACCCGGTCTTTGCGTGGCGTTCGCGATTTTCAGATTTTCTCTACAAAGCCGACCCGAACAAGCCGGTCAAAACAATTGTTGCCCGGCTAGGCGCATATTCCGGGCCGTTCCACTGGAAAAATCGGAAGTTCACTGTCGAAGAGTTCAAACGCCTGTTCACTTTTCCTGACGATTATCAATTGGCCGGAGGGAAAAACATCGCGCTCCAACAATTGGGAAATTCTGTCGTCCCGGCTTTTGCAAAACAGTTGGCACTGGCCGTTGCAAAGCAGGTTTTCGGGCGTGAAATTCCAGTGCAGCTTCTTTCATCTGAAACAAAACTTTCGTTCGACGGCAGAAAAGGTGAAAAGGCACGGGCAACACGTCAAAAGCGCATTGTTCGGCAAAATGCCGATGACCTTCCGTTGTTTGCTCGATCATCACCTCCGAAATCAATTAGTGTTGTCAGCAATCAGCGGGATTATTTTTGCACCTACCCAAACTGGAAAACGCGGGTTGTCGTGCTTCAACCTGACATGGCGCAATTCAAGGTTGTTGAAAATCGAAAAAATGGTTCATCGGTTCTTCGAGTGTCCCGGATGTTCCAGCAGAAAGCAGACAAGCATCCATTGCTGGAATGCACTTTGAATTTTCATCATCCAATTGGGGATGGGCTGGAAAAAATCACCTGCAAACTATATTCCGAACAAGAAGAGGACATCGTTGCTGCTTGGGACGCCATTGAAGATTGTCTGAACCGCAACACGAACTACATCTCGCTCATGGATGTCTTTGGTCATTTCACCGAGCCGCATCCCATTTTCGATTTCAAACTCAAGTTGCAATCATTGCAGCCGGGCTTTTTGCTTAAGTTCGCAGAATATTTTAGCAACTACGAACGCCTTGCAATTGATCATCCGGCCGCTCTCTTGAAATCTTTTTGGAGCGGCACGAGGGAATTTAATCTTTTCGAGGTTGCCAAATGGCTTCGGTCTCTGCGTTTTGATGTCAGGGTTTTTGAAACAAACGCGAACATCAGACCCGGCTATTTCCGTTGCTGTTATCCGTTCACCATCCACGTTGACAAACAAGTGTCCGTTTCCTGGGTTGACCGGCCAAATGGAAATCCCGTCCAGCGGAATCTGGTGTCTAACTTCAAAGGCTATGAAGAAAAAATCTGTGGATGATATTTTGGCGGAACTTCAGCAAGCGATTGACGATGCGACTGAAACGGATTCGCAACGCTGGCGTCAGAAGCTTGCGGGAGCACCACTGGCAGTTTGCGACAATGCCGTCCGAACTCCGGCCAACGTGGCGGAGGCACTGGAAACCATCGTCAAAAACCGAGCCGCCAACAAATATCTTTTCAGCATCCTTCTGACTTGCTGCGTTAAAAAGTTGAGTGAGCCAAAGCAGGATGTCCGCATTGGTCAGGAAAACATGAACAAGGGTTATTCCAACCGCTCGTTAGACCAGAGAAAAGTGACGCCGTTTCTGAAAAGTAATGGCTACACTCACTGCGAGGCTTCAGGTTTGGAAAGTGGACGCAACCTTGAGCGTCCGCATCCTTGGGATTTGAAATATTCCACAAATCCGCGTGGCGAAGGAAATCGCGAATCGTTTCTCGGCATACTTCACTACATTCAGGCACAAAAGGGAGACGTTAAAACCGTCGCGCTGTATTTGCTTCATTGCGACCGCGCAAACCGAAAGCAAATTCAAAAAGCAGCCGTGCCACCGAGCGAGTCGCAAATTTCAAAAATCATGCGGATTTTTGAAAGGCATTTTTCAGAAGGCTCCGGCCAAGGCAAATCGCGGCTGCCGGTGCTTGCGTTGTATGCGATTTATCAACGCTTGATTGTGGAGGTTGGCCGTTACAAAGGCACCGTGTTGCTGGAATTGGAGCGGCACACGACAGCGGATTTAAGGTCGGCCTCGATTGGCGATATTCAGGTGGACATTGCTGACACACCGTTTGAAGGCGTTGAGGTCAAAAGCGAGAAGCCTGTGACGGCAAACATGGTTCGCGAGCTGCCCCGAAAATTTAACGGCCGAAAAGTTTCCCGCTACTACATTCTTTCAACCAGCGATCCCTGCCTCAAAGCCGAAGACAAAGCCACCGTCGAAAAGGCAGTCGCATATGTGGAATCAGAAACCGGAACGCAAGTGATCGTCAACGGGCTGATCCGAACGCTTTGGTATTATCTCCGTTTGTTAAAAGATCCGGCCTCGGTGCTTCCCAATTATCAGGTATTGCTAGAAACAGACGCAGACATACGACCGGACTTGAAAGATGCTTGGAACAATATTTTGACTTCTGAATACAAAACAGGAACTTCTGAATAACATAGAAAAGCAGCCTCCGTTTCCGAAGGCCGCTTGCGGGTTGCGGACGGCTACAATCCTTGCCCTCACAAAAATTATTCGGAAGCTTCCTCAACTTCCTTGCGGATCGTATCCCGAAATTTCTCCATCCCTTGGTCAAACGCGGCGGAAATCGGCAATACGTTCACTTTTTTAATTTTCGTCTTGAACTGCTTCAGGTTTTTCTCGGCGACGACTTCGTCCATTTTGTTGGCGACGACGAGGCGCGGTTTTTCGAGCAGCGCGGGATCGTAAAGTTCCAGTTCGCTCAACAATTGTTTGTAATCGTCCCACGGCTTGCGGTTGTCCGTGCCGGCCATGTCGAGCAGCAGCACGAGGATTTTGCAGCGCTGGATGTGGCGCAGAAATTTGTGGCCGAGGCCGACGTTTTTGTGCGCGCCTTCGATCAAGCCCGGCACGTCGCAGACCGTGAGCCGTTTCCAGTCGGCGTATTCGACGATGCCGATCTGCGGCTGCAACGTGGTGAACGGATACGGTGCAACTTTCGGGCGCGCGCGGGAAATGGTCGTGAGCAAGGTGGACTTGCCCGCGTTCGGATAACCGACGAGGCCGACTTCCGCGACGATGCGGAGTTCGAGCAGAAAATCGCCTTCGTCGCCCGGCTCGCCCGGCTGCGCGAATCGCGGTGTCTGGCGCGCGGCAGTGGCGAAATTGCGGTTGCCCAGTCCGCCGCGTCCGCCTTTGCACAAAATGAATTGCTGCCCGTGCTGCGTGAGGTCAGCGACGAGTTCGCCTTTGGCTGAAAGGACGGAAAGTTTTTCCGCATCCGCGTCGTCCTTCGACAGATCAATTTCCATCGCGCGACCGCTGGCCGCGCGGCGCAGCAACGGACGTTTGCCCGTGCTCGTGCCGAACATCGGATTTTTATTTTCCTGCTCGGCTTCGTCGTCGTCATCCTCGTCCTCGATTTTTTCAATCGGTTTTGCCGACGGCAATTTCCACACGAGCGTGCCGCAGGGGACTTTGATGATGAGGTCTTTTCCGGCGTGGCCGTCCATGCCCTTGCCCATGCCGTGCTCGCCTGCCGGAGCGACGAGGCGCGGAACGTAATACTGGCCGATGAGGTTGTTCAGGTCGTGGTCGGCCTGCAAGATGACGCTGCCGCCGCGTCCACCGTTGCCGCCGCTCGGGCCGCCCTTGGTGATGTAAGCCTCACGATGGAACGCGACGCAGCCTTTGCCGCCGTGCCCCGCCTGCGCGTAAATTTTTATTTCGTCAATGAACATGAAATTATTCTTTGACCGATTCCAGAACTTGTCGCCGTAATTCCCGTGAAATCCAAAAGTTCGATTCGCACTCCAAACGGTCGAGCAATACTTTTACACTCGGAATTAATTTATTAGTTTTTGCTTCGGCTAATATGCCCAAAATTCCGACGGTGTGGACTCCGAGTTTGATGGCTACTTTCCTTCCGATTTTTTCGTCAATTAACAACGCATCCGCTTTTTGTTTCAGAAACAGGGCAATGGCTGCGGCTTCACCGGCGTGCAGCTCGGCTTGGATCGTTTCAATTGGCAACGGTTTTGGTGCAGGCAAAATTTCAATCCACTTCGGCAGAATCAAACGGGAAAATCGCTTTTGAATTTTTGTCAGCCGGATAAATTCATCAGCAACTTCCGTTGGAATCAGAACGCGTTGAAAAAGATGTTGCAACAAATGTTCATGCCGAATGCAGCACAAATTCAGAATGACTGAAGTGTCGGCGACGACAATCATCGCTTTTTCAGTTCGCGAAGTTCCCGCAATGTGCGCATATCCTCTTCAAAATCCTCGATGTCGTAATGCTGCGGAATTTTGCGGTCTTTCAGCAGGCCTTGAAATTCAAAAAAACCGACGCCCGCGATGTCCGCCGCCTGGATGAGCGTGACTTTGTGCGCGGCATAAAGCGACAGCGCGAGTTCCTGCTTCAACTCGTCCTCGCTAAATTTTGTTTCCGGCAATGTCAGCGTCATATCTGGACTTTAATCAATTTTACACCTGCGGTCAAACGCGGTCTGGCAAACAAAAAAAGCGAGGCGTGAACCTCGCTTTGAAAATGGTTCGCGCCGGAATTTAATTCTTCGCGGCGGCGGCCTCGGCCACGACGTTCACGCGGCGGCAGTTCTTGTCGAACTTTACCTTGCCGTCCACGAGCGCAAAGAGCGTCCAATCGCGGCCCGTGCCGACGTTCTTGCCCGCGATGAACTTGCTGCCGCGCTGGCGCACGATGATGCTGCCCGCGCTGACGACCGTGCCGCCAAATTCTTTTACGCCCAGCCGTTTGCTGACGCTGTCGCGCCCGTTGCGGACGCTGCCTTGACCTTTTTTATGTGCCATAAAATTTTAAGCGTTGATCGCCGTGATTTTCACCACGGTCAGTTCCTGACGGTGGCCGATGGTCTTGTGATAACCTTTGCGGCGTTTCATCTTGAACGTGAGTTTCTTCTCGCCGCGCTTGTGCTCGACGACATCCGCCACGACGGTCGCGCCGCTGACGGTGGGCGCGCCGACGGAAAGCTTGCCGTCGTTGTTGACGAGCAGCACGCGGTCAAACGTGAACGGTTTGCCAGCTTCCGTCTCAAGGCGTTCGATTTCGAGCTTGTCGCCCGCCGCGACGCGATACTGTTTGCTGCCTGTTTCTAAAACTGCATACATAAATTTATTTCCCGCAAAGGGTCGTGCATTAAACCAGATTTTCGGAGACTGTCAACGCCTGATTATTAGGAAAACGGAAAGCAAAGGCTGCGAAAACTCAACTGTCATTTTTTCCTGATCCACATAGTTGAATTATGCCAATTGATACGGTTTCCATTGTTTGCGAGAGTTCCAACCAACCCGCCTTCCCAATCTGTGGCAATGACGTGGGCATCATCCTTAAAATAGCCATTCGATTTATCGCCCCTTTCATTGGTGAAAGTCAAATTATTCCCGTTCTGAACGATTTGACAGGCCTGCCCGTTATAAGTCCAATCTCCCGCCAGACTCGCTTTGTGTTTGCATGATGTGACAAAAAGCAACCCCAAAGCCAAGACCAGCAGGCCGCCCAATGCCTTTGAACGAAGAATTTTCATGCGCTGATTGAATCCATTCCAATGAACATGGTCAATGGTTTTCCAGCCGGCGAAATTCACGCTCGCGTTTTTTGATTTCATTGCACAGCAATTCTTCCGCCGACCAGCCCCTTGTTTGCGCCAATTCAACCAAATTAAATAATTTTTTGCCGATGCCGTCGCGGAAAATGTTTTTATGCGAAAAATTTTCATTCAACAAGTCCGCCTTCCGCGCCTTCTTCAACAATTTTTCGGCACGGAGTAGCGCCGGCAGATGTTTCGGAATTCCGTCGAACGCGGATTTGCGCTCCAGATGCGTGCCTTCCTTTTCCGCGCGCTTGATTTTTTCCCAATTCGCCCAGACCTCGTCCACGTTTTTGACTTTCGTTTTTCCGAAAACGTGCGGATGGCGGCGGATAAGTTTCTCGACGATCAAACGGCAGACCTTTTCAAAATCAAACGCGCCGCGTTCGCGCGCAAGCTGGCAGTGAAAAACTACCTGCAAGAGCAAATCACCCAGCTCCTCGGACATTTCGTGGTCGTCGCGCGCTTCGATGGCGTCAATCAATTCATAGACCTCCTCAATCGCATGGCGACGCAGGCTCATGTGTGATTGCTCTCGATCCCACGGACAGCCCGTGGGCGAGCGCAGCTTCGCCATGACTTTGAGCAAATCGTTTATCGCCGGTTTTTGTTTCATGTTTCTTTGCCACAGAGACACAGAGGTGCAGAGTTTTTAATTTGGATTTTCTCTGTGACTCTGCGCCTCTGTGGCTAATCACAAAATTACTAAGTCATCGCGGTGCACGAGTTCCACGCGCGCAAGTTTTTTTGCGCGGATTTCCTCGCCGCTGAATTTTGCGATGCCGCGTGCAAATTCGGTTCCGTTCAAATCGCAAATGCGAACGACGTCTTCCGCCGCAAAATCGCCCTCGCAACGCGCAACGCCCGGCGGCAAAAGACTTTTACCAGATTCGCGCAACGCTTTTTTTGCGCCGTCGTCCACGAACAGCGCGCCTTTGGGATGATGGAAAAACGCGATCCAGCGTTTGCGGCCTTGCAATTTGTTCGGCTGCGCGACGAACAGCGTTCCTTCGTCTTCACCCGCAAGAACTTTTGCGAGCACGTTTTTTTTTTTGCCGGACGCGATGACGAGCGGGATGCCGGAGCGCACGACGATTTTCGCGGCCTGCACTTTTGACGCCATGCCACCGACGGCAGTTTCGCTGGTCGTTCCGCCCGCGAGTTTTTCAATCGTCGTGTCAATCTGTTCGATGACGGAAATCGTTCTTGGATTTTTTTTGCCGAAATTTTCCACCACGCCGTCAACCGTTGTGAGAATCACCAGCAAATCGGCGGGCAGCAGCGAGGCGACGAGCGCGGAGAGTTTGTCGTTGTCGCCAAATTTGATTTCGGTGAACGAGACGGCGTCGTTTTCGTTGATGATTGGAATCACGCCGCGACCGAGTAAAGTCACAAGAGTATTTCGCGCGTTCAAATGCCGCTCGTGATGTTCCAAATCATCGTGCGTGAGCAGAACCTGGGCGACGTGCAGATCGTGTTTCACAAACAGTTCGGCGTAATTTGCCATGAGCCGCGACTGGCCCACGGCGGCGCAGGCCTGGAGTTCCGCGAGTTCGCCCGGACGCTTTTCGTAGCCGAGCGCGCCCATGCCCGCGCCGACCGCGCCGGAAGTCACGAGCACAATTTCTTTTCCCGATTTCCGCAGCGCGGCAACTTGCGCGACAAGCTGCTCCAACTGCGCCGGATCAATTTGTTTCCGGCTGTCGGTCAGCACGCCGGTGCCGAGTTTGACGACGATGCGCGAAATGGATTTGAGCGGGTCACGATGCACGCGCGAATTTAGAACGAAATCCGCGCTGGAAAAAGGCGAAAGTGGCGGACATTTTACAATCCAAGTTGTTTGAGAATGTCCAAACCCGGTATTTTCCGGCCAACCATCGGGTCAAAAAAGCCGTCGCTGCGCAGGTAAATGAGCGCTCCAAGTCCCGCGAGATCAGCCGGCGATTTCACGTTTGGAACCGGCACACTTTCCAGGCCGATGGTCTGCGCGCGGTTGTTTTGCGGGTTTTTCAGGTCAATAAACTTCACCTTGCCGATGGAGACATTGAGCGTGTCAATGCCTTTGAAATCGTAGCCGGTTCGCTTTTTTGAAACCAGTATCTCCGGTATGCCGGATTCTGTTACTCGTAATTTGTCGAATACAAAAATGTTCGTCTGGCCGGCTTCGTTCTTCACGATGTCCAGTTCGCCGAGGTTGAAACGCAGCAGCGTGATGTGAATCTCGCGGCGCATGAGCGCGGCGCGGTCGTATTCAACGTGGATTTCCGGAATGTCCAGGAATGGCGTGCCGCCGAAATTCGTCGGATTGTAAATTCTCAGGTTCTGGATCTCGATGGCCGGCTCGATGAGTGCGAGATGAAAACGCCCGATTTCCGCCTCCATTCCCGTTTGCCCGCGGATGCTGCGCTCGATGGCGACGCGCAGGATCGAATTATACGACAGCAGCAACACGATGACCGCCACGACGACCAGCGTGACCAGTGTCATGAGCAGCCGGAACACCGATTTGAAAATCCATCTAATCATTTTCGTTTTGCAATATACGATTTACGAACCCGGGTTGAATTGCGAATCAAATCATAAATCGGAAATCATAAATCTTAAATGACAACGTCTTCCGGCCTGACTTCCAGACATTCATCCTGGTCCTCCCAGATTGCGGCTGCATAGGAATTCAAGAGCTTCGGCGCGATTTCGCGGCCCGCGCGCGCGAGCAGATGCTCGGCTTCCTCGGCCGCGTTTTCGTAGGCCGCGTCGTAATTGCCCGCGCGCTTGCGCTGGCGGTCGTCCCAATGCGCGACGGCGTGGACGGGTTCGTATTGCTGCGCCCACGCCTCGATTTCGGCGCGAAGCTCGGCGGGAATTTCCTCGAATGGCACAAGCGTTTCGCTGCAATGCTGGCAGATGAGGCCGGACTCGCGCACGTCGCGCGTGAGCAGCGGCAGAAACGGCGCGCGGCAGCACGGCGATTCCGCGTAGGCTGCGGGCGGCGTGACGAGCCGCTTGAACCAGATCTGTTTTTCGTGCGCGATTTGCGCGGCGAGGCGATACGCGCCGACGAGCGGATGCGAAAGCCGCCACGCGCGGCCTTCGAGCTGGCCGAGCGTTTGCGCGAGCCAGCGACCGAGCGTGAGGTCGTCAAAATCCTGAAACGCGCGTGCGTATTCCTTCCAGAGCGAGTCGAGCGGCGAACTGGATTCCGGTTCAAATGCCATGCGCGAAGGATGGCGCGGCGGAAAAGTTTTGTCGAGCGGCGTTGCGGAATGAAAATCAACCTTTGTCCCGGTCGGCATGGGATCAACAGTTTTTTCGATCAAAGCCAGCCCATTTGCCGCCACGTTGAACTCCGTGAAGGCTTTTGGGCTGACAAATGCGAGGACGATGAAGGCAAATGTCGCGAAGGGGAACTGAAATGGCTAATTGGGGTTGCCGAACAGTTGAACAACCAAACAAGACTTCGACTGGGCTTCCAAACCCCGAACTAAACGGCATCGTTATCATACTCAAAAGAATGGGTCGAACTTGATAGCGCAAAACACGAGCCATAAGCAAAAAACAGGGACTGTGACTACCGGGCCAATCAGAGATGTAAATATCATCTTCGGGTGTTTGCGTAATCTTGACAGTGAAGCGATATAGGACGAAAAAAATAAGGCTGCGAGCCATGACCAAGGCGCACCAATATCAATGATGCGCATCCAATGCTCACTGACAAAAAAACCTCCAAACCACAATCCACAAAAGATGGTGACAACGGCGAAATTGCACAGGAGCAGACTAACTATATTACCGAACGAACCAAAACATTGCCAAGGATGATGGCGATTCTCTCCAACCGTGAGCAAACCAAGTGTAACGACCAAACACGGCGTCCAGACCAGTAACGCCAGCAGAAGGGCTGCGACCAGGAGAAAAACGTATGCGCTCATAATCTGCCGCCTAACAGTTATTTGATTGAATTATTGCAGCCATTCTTCAAACCTGCAACAACTTGATCTGCTCGTCGTCCTTCTTGACGGCTTCGCCGAGCGTTTGCGTGGTGCGCTTGCGGCGTTCGATGATGTGTTTGTCGAGCAGCGGATCGTAGGGCACGGGATAATTTCCGTCGTAGCACGCCATGCAAAAAGAATTTTTCGGCAGGCCGGTCGCCTTCACCAAACCGTCCTGCGACAAATAATGCAACGAATCGGCGTTGAGATATTTTCGGATTTCTTCGAGCGAATGATTCGCGGCCATGAGTTTGCTGCGGTCGGGAAAATCAATTCCATAAACGCACGGGTTCATGTGCGGCGGGCAGCTCACGAGAACGTGGACTTCGCGCGCGCCGGCTTCCTTGAGCGTTTTCACGCGCGTCTTGCAGGTCGTGCCGCGCACGATGGAATCGTCCACGATGACGACGCGCTTGTCCTTCACAAGTTCGGTGATGAGATTGAGCTTCACGCGCACGTCGAAGTCGCGGATGAGCTGCGATGGCTGCAAAAAACTTCTGCCGACATAATGATTCCGCACGAACGCCATCTCAAATGGAATTCCACTTTCCAAAGAATAGCCGAGCGCGGCGCTATTGCCGCTGTCCGGCACGGGAATCACCAAGTCCGCATCAATCTTAAATTCGCGCGCGAGCTGGCGACCCATCTCGACACGGACTTTATAGACATTTCGGTCGGCAATCGTGCTGTCTGGTCGCGCGAAATAGACGTATTCAAAAATGCAGAACGCGCGTTTCGTCTGCTCTGGAAACGCCTGAAAACTGCTCAAGCCCTTTTCGTTGATGACGACGATTTCGCCCGGTTCGACGTCGCGGATGAATTTCGCATGGATCAAATCCAGCGCGCAGGTTTCGCTGGCGAACACATACGCGCCGTCGAGTTTGCCGATGCACAACGGGCGGAAACCGAACGGATCGCGCGCGCCGATCAATTCCTTCTCCGTCATGATGACGAGCGAATATGCGCCCTCGATTTTCCGCAGCGTGTGGGACAAATGATTTTCCCCGCCGTTCAAACCCGGCTGCGCCATCAGATGCAAAATGATTTCGCTGTCAACGGTCGTCTGAAAAATCGAGCCGCGATTTTCCAATTCGTCGCGCAACTGCGCCGCGTTCGTCAGGTTTCCGTTGTGCGCTATGGCGATCTGCCCGCGCGCGCAGTCCACGGTGAGCGGCTGCGCGTTTTTCAACTGCGACGAGCCGGTGGTGGAATAGCGCGTGTGGCCGACGGCGGTTTTGCCGACGAGGCCGTGCAAAATTTCGCCGTTGAAAATCTGCGGCACGAGTCCCATGCCGTGGTGCTTGTAAAATTTTCCGTCCTGACAAGTGACGATGCCTGCGCTTTCCTGACCGCGATGCTGGAGCGCGTAAAGTCCGTAGTAAGTCAGTTCGGCGGCGTTCGGATGGCCGAAAATGCCGAAGACTCCGCAATAATGTTTGGGATAAAGTTGTTCAGTTTGCATCGCGCGCGTCGCTGAATTTTTGCAGACGCGGGCGGAATGCGCAAGGCGGAAGCAACGTGGATTTCGTTGCAGAGGCGCGCATAATCGGCAACCATCCGGATAGCCACTAACCGGGGTTCGTTGGCCGCCGTTGCGTGTTTGAATCAAAAGATTTTTTTCAACGCTCAAACGTGAACATTTTGAGCGTCGAAATGTCGAATGATTGGATTGAAAAATCGTTGGAGAAGCAAAAGTTGAACAATTAATTTTCTCTGTTGCGCTTGAGCAGAATCATACGGCACATATTTTTAATCGTCGGATTTCTTTTTCTGGCGGCGGCGGGTTTGGTTTCACCGCGTGCGTGCGCGGCGACTTTCACCTCGTCGCTTGACCGCGACACCATCGCCCTCGGCGAACAGGCCACGCTGTCGCTTACGTTTGGCGACGGCCAGCCGAAAAACGTGCCGACGCCCGACGTGCCCGGATTGCAAATCATCCAAACCGGCAACCAGACCGGGTTTAGTTTCGTCAACGGCGCGATGAGTTCCACTTTTACCGTCACGTTTTCCGTCACGCCGCAACGCGCGGGGGAATTCACCATTCCGGCCATGAAAGTGGACGTGGGTGGACAAATGCTGGCCAGCCAGCCGTTGAAACTGACGGTCGCCAACCCAGGCGCAACAGTTGCCGGCGGAGCCAGTCCCGATTCGCAGTTCGCCTTTGCAAAACTGACGCTGCCGCAGAAGCAAGTTTACGCCGGCCAGATCGTCATCGCCGACCTGCAACTTTTTTACCGGCAGGACACGCAACTGGCAAATCAGCCGCAGATCACCGCAACTCCGGCGGAAGGATTCACCGTCGGAAAAATTGTCGGCGGCGCTCAAACCCTGACCCGGGTTGGCAACGCCATTTACAATGTCATTCCCGCAAAAATCGCGCTCACCGCGTCCAAGACCGGCACGTTGCATTTTGGCCCAATTACCATCGGCATTGATCTGCTCGTTCCTTCCAACGACCGCCGGCCCGATCCTTTCGACCCGTTCGGCATGATGCGCCGCAGCGCGGAAAAGCCGCTTTCGATTGCCACCGAAGCATTGGATGTCAAATCGCTGCCGCTGCCGTCCGAAAATGTCCCGCCGGGTTTCAACGGCGCCATCGGCGATTTCACAATGACCGCCAGCGTCGGCCCGACGAACCTTACCGTTGGCGATCCCGTGACGGTGCATGTGCAGATTTCCGGGCGCGGCGCGCTGGGTGCCGTTCAATTGCCAGACCAGACGGCGCTTCGGAATTTCAAAGTGTTCCCGCCCACGTCAAAAACCGAAACCAGCGACCAGCTCGGACTCGAAGGCACCAAGACGTTTGAAGAAATCGTCACGCCGCAAAATTCCGACGTGCAGGAGTGGCCGCAATTTTCGTTTTCATTTTTCAATCCCGACGACGCCCAGTATCACA
>Ga0208220_1000222_pt1 | contig 23755 bp, 17 predicted proteins | sample NGESurdeep092012_9_FD_184484 | JGI IMG/M metagenome (GOLD analysis project Ga0208220, IMG submission 184484) | Arctic peat soil microbial communities from Barrow, Alaska - NGEE Surface sample F53-1 deep-092012 (SPAdes) | ecosystem: Environmental > Terrestrial > Soil > Wetlands > Peat ...
CGTCCAGGCAGACTACCGGTTCGGCCGTGTCGTAGGGCTTCTCATATACCGCGAGTACGTCTTCCATCTTCTCGATGTACTCGTTATCGAGTTCGGCGATAGTCGCGGTAGGGATGCCAGTTACCCGGCACCCCCCGCACAGATCCCCACGTGCGGCACTACCGCATGAGGCTCCTATCTCGGATGTATGGCGTCAAAGCGAACTCGGGGATATGGATGGAGAACACGCGGCTGCGGGAGCCACCGATTCGCCAGCCGCTGCATCCTCGCCCAATTCAGGTAATGCCGTTGGCCCCGATGGCGCAAAGTGCTCCGCCAGAGCCGGATCACCCGATAGCGGAATGCGGACAGACTGTCGATGTTCCCGGTACTGCGTGGTAGTTGAAGTAGCCTTGCACGATTGATCGGAGCCATTTACCGTTCCGCGCCACGGGCTCATGCATGCGCCTGCGGAGCTGCTGCTTCACTTCCAGTAACTTGGCCCGCATCCGCTTGTTGATCGTTTTGCGCTTCACCGCATAGCTCCCCTTCCGGTCCTTCCCGCTGATATGCGTGAATCCCAGAAAATCGAACGTCTCGGGCTTGCCTTCTCCTCTCTGTTTCCGGTTGATTTCGGAGAACCGCCCGAACTCAATCCGGCGCGTCTTGTCTGGGTGCAGTTCCAGCCCGAACTTCCGCAGCCGTTCCCGAAACTCCTCCAGGAACCGGTCTGCATCAGCCACATGCTGAAAACCAAGAACATTGTCGTCGGCATATCGGACGGCAATGACATCGCCGTGCGCGCACTTCCTGCGCCAGGCTTCCACCCACAGGTCGAACACGTAATGCAGATAGATGTTCGCGAGCAGCGGCGAAATCACCGATCCCTGCGGACTACCCATCTCCGTGTCCTTCCATTCGCCTTCCTCCATCACTCCAGCCTTCAGCCATTTCTGGATCAGCCGGAGAATGCGGCGGTCGGCAACGCGATGCTGGACTAACTTTAAGAGCCAATCGTGCGACAAATTATCGAAAAAGCCCCGAATGTCACAATCCAACATCCAGTTCACCTTCTTCCGCGTGATCGCGACGTACAATGCATCCAGCGCTTGGTGCTGGCTGCGCCCTGACCGGAAGCCATACGAGAAGCCCCGAAAATCTTCCTCGTAAATCTGGTTGAGGATGGTGACCACGGCCTGTTGAACAATCTTGTCCTCCAGGGCCGCAACCCCGAGCGACCGTTGCCGGCCATCCGGTTTCGGGATGTACACTCTTCTCGATGGCTTCGCTCGATAAGCGCCGCGGTGAACTCGGCTGTGCAGATCGGCGAGGCGATCTTCCAGCCCGGTCTCATACTCCTGCCACGTGATGCCATCCACCCCGGGAGCAGCCCTACGCTTCAGCGCGTAAAAGCTATCCCGGAGCAGAGCGACTGTCAAATGGTGGAGCAAAGCGGTGAACTTCATCTCCTTCCGTTTCCTCGCTGCTCTACGCACACCCGCCAACCCTTGGGACACACGAACCTCGCTCTGTGTCGAGTGCGTGCCGGATTGATGAGTGTTCTCCTTGACCAGCGGCCTTCCCTCCTCACCCTCCGCCGACGGTTTCCCATCTTTGTTCAAGTGATTCATAGGTACAGATATGCCGCTGTCCGACTCCTCAGAGACATACATGCGGGACGTATGGCTTTTGCCTTCTCCCGCCGTCCTGTCACGATGGTTCGCTTCAGGCATCTCCGAGGTCTCCCGGTTCTCGTGCATGGAATTTCTGGACGTGCATGGGGTCTGTGACTACGCAGGGCTGCCCAGCAGCTTGCGCTGCCGCTGCTGGTCATGTTGCCTTCCGCAGTAGTGACGGCGTCGGCGCCCTGATTGCAAATTTTCGAAGCTCGATACCCAGCCCATCCATACCCCTGTTTACGCTTCACTGGACACTTCACAGCGCCCAGCGCAAAACTCGGGGCCGAGTGGTTCGCTACTCCTTTCTCGTAAGGCTCTTTCATCCTCTATCCCATGCCGGTTCATCCCGGCGCACCACCACATTTTTTTCCCGCCACGGCTTCAGGTCGTGGCTTTGGAGCAGAATTCGAATCGTCTCGCGACCTACCTGGGGTTTTTTCAGCGAGCGTGCGACCTCCGGCGAACTCGTCCCTTCGGCCAGATGCAACAGAGCCAGCGCTCGCAAAACGACCCGCACTGGCTGGATCTCGCCGCTCAGTAACTGGTGCAGCTCTTTCCGGTCTCGCGCCGAGACCGGAACACGCAGAGGCCTTCGTGCCATGGCCTATTATCGGCCAAAACATTTTCATGTGCAAATGATTTATAAAACCGGTTCAGCCGGTCAGAGACCTAGCCTGTCTTCTATCATGTAGGTTCTGGCGCTCAGGTCCAAAGTCTAAACTCATGAAAGTCTCCGTCATCATCCCGGCGGCCGGGCTCGGTACACGCATGGGCCGCAGCGCGCCGGAAAAAGAAGGCATCAGCCGCAAGCAGTTTATGCTGCTTAACGGCTCGCCGATCCTGATCCATACGATCCGCAAGTTCATCAGCTCCCCGTTGGTTAGTGAAATTGTGGTGGCGCTGCGGGCGGAGGATCTCGCCTGGGCCGCGGAGCTATTCAGCACCCACGGGCTTAGCGGCACGGTGCGCGCCGTCGAAGGCGGTGAAAGCCGCCAACAGTCTGTCGAAAATGCTTTGAACGCCATTACCGGCGATGGCGGCACTCAACTGGTTGCCGTGCATGACGCGGTTCGTCCTTTCGTCGAGCGGGAGGTGATTGAGAAAGTAATCCATGAAGCGAGCGAGACGGGCGCCGCGATCCTCGGCATCGTGCCCGTGGATACCGTCAAACAGGTTCATCGCAACAAAGTGCGCGTGACGCTGCCCCGCGAGCGCTTGATCCTGACCCAAACGCCGCAGGTTTTTCGTCTCGATCTATTGCGACACGCTTTCGAAAAGGCCCGGCAGGATCTCTTCGTCGGAACGGACGAATCGTCGCTGGTTGAGCGCCTGGAGCAAGTGGAAGTCTCCGTCGTATTGGGCACCGACCGCAACATCAAAATCACGAAGCCCAGCGATATGGATCTCGCCCGCCTGTATCTGGCATTGGAGCACACAGCGCTCGGGCTTGCGTGACCAAATGGCCGGATTGACTTCGCCGCCTTTCCGAATCGGTCAAGGCTGGGACACGCATCGCATTGAACCCGGACGCCCGTTGATTATCGGCGGCGTGCGCGTGCCTTCCGAGTTCGGACTGGCGGGACATTCCGATGCGGATGTTCTTTTTCACGCCGTGACGGATGCGCTGCTGGGGGCGCTCGCGCTGGGCGACATTGGAATGCACTTTCCCGATACCGCGGAAGAATGGAAAAATGCGGAGAGCGCGCAGTTCCTCCGGCACGCGCTTACACTCGCCGCAAGCGCCGGTTATCAATTGGCGAATGTGGACGCGACTGTGGTTTTAGAGCGTCCCAAATTGAAGGATTTCCGTCAAGCGATTCGCGAGAGCCTGGCCCGCGCGCTGGGGCTGCCGCTCACTTCCGTCAGCGTGAAATTCAAGACCGCTGAAAAGGTGGGACCGGTCGGGGAGGGGAGGTCCTGTGAGGCGCAAGCCGTGGTTCTGCTGGCCCGCGAGAGGTAGCCGGGAGGAGGTTCATTGTCCAAATCGGCATTGAAACAGATCAGCCGCATCTTTGTGACCGGCCATCGAGGTCTTGCCGGTTCCGCAATTGTCCGACGCCTGCGCGCCGAAGGCTTCGGCAATTTGCTTCTGAGATCGCGGAAAGAACTGGACCTTACGTCCGCAGCCGATGTAAACGCTTTTTTTGAATCCGAGCGCCCGGAATACGTGTTTCTCGCCGCTGGTAAAGTCGGCGGCATTCTGGCGAACTCGACTTACCCGGCCGACTTCATCCGCGATAACTTAGCCATCGAGCTGAATGTCATCGACGCAGCGTGGCGCCACTGCGCCGAGAAGTTGCAATTCCTCGGCTCCTCCTGCATCTATCCAAGACTCGCGCCCCAACCCATCAAAGAAGAATCTCTTCTAACCGGCCCGCTGGAGCCAACCAATGAGTCGTATGCGATCGCCAAAATAGCCGGCATCAAATTGTGTCAAGCCTATCGCGCTCAGCATGGCTTCAATGCCACTTCTCTGATGCCTACGAATCTATACGGTCCGGGCGATCACTTCGATCCGCAAAATTCGCATGTGCTTCCCGGCCTCATGCGGAAGGTTCACGAGGCCAAGTCTGAAAAGCGCGGCGAAATCGTCATTTGGGGCACTGGAACGCCGCGCCGGGAATTTCTTCACGTAGACGATCTGGCCTGCGCCGCCCTATTCTTAATGCAGCATTACGATGAACCCAACATCGTAAACGTCGGCACGGGCGAAGATATCCCGATCGCCGATCTGGCTGGGATTGTCGCAAAATGCGTTGGGTACTCGGGTAAATTTGTCTTCGACACCACGAAGCCCGACGGGCCGCCTCGCAAGCTTCTGGATGTTTCGCGGCTTCACGAGCTAGGATGGCGGCACTCCATAGCATTGGAAGATGGGATTCGCTCAACCTACGAGTGGTTCCTGAAGAATGTCGAACAGGCCCGAACGATCGGCGCCAAGGGCTAGGCGGAAACGGGATTCATTTGGCTGCCGTTTCGTTGGTTATCATGCGTTGGCTGCTGATCGGGGCCGCAATCCTAGGCGCATACTATTCGATTCTTTTCGCGCGCGCTTCGCTCCTGTTCCAAGAGGACACCGCAAGCTCGGTTCCCGCCGCGGTTCATCTGGTCCCCTACAATGCGGATTACCTGGCGCGATTGGCAGTATGGCAGCCCGATCGAAAAACAGCTTTGCTTCACCGGACGGTTGAGCTGAACCCCTTTGCCGCCGATTCCTGGATTCAGCTTGGGTTGACGGCCGAAATGCAGCAGCACGATATTGCTTCCGCCGAGCGCGATTACCTCAAAGCCGCTCAAGTGGATCACATGTTCCTGCCGAAGTGGACGCTCACGAATTTCTATTTCCGGCGGCAGGATGAGGAGCGATTTTTCCAATGGGCGAAAGCCACGCTGGCGATCACTCCGTACCCTCCCTATCCGGTTTTCGAGCAGATGTGGCTCTTCACACAGGACGCTGGGAAAATAGCGGCTTTCATTCCGGAGCGGCCCCGCATTCTGGTGCAGTATGCCGTATTTCTTGCGGACGCGCATCAGTTTCGGGCGATTCCGCCGGTGGTGAAGCGTTTGGTAACCAGCGCGGGCAGCAGCGATCCCGTGGGCGCCGGACGGGACGGACTGATCGCGCCGGTGGAAGATCGTCTCCTTGCGGCCGGATACCTTCAGCCCGCTCTTCAAATTTGGACGAGTATGAAAGAAGGCAATTGGATTGGTCTTTCCATTCCCACCGCGGCGAGCCCACTGACCAACGGCGATTTTCGCGCTCCCTTTTTCCGGCACGGATTCGGTTGGGTTCCGATCGAGACGAGCGGCGTGGGCATCGAGCAAATGCCGGACCAGGACGCGGTGGGTGTAACACTCTCCGGCTCTCAACCGGAGCATTGCGTGTTGCTGCAGCAATATGTTCCACTCGATCCCAATCGCTCTTATCGCCTGGAATGGCAGGCGAGCGCGCAAGGCATCGCGAGTCCCAGCGGTCTTGCCTGGCATCTGCATCCGGTTCAGAGCAATTTGCATTCGGATCTCGCCGGCGGCGATCTCCTGGCATCCAGCTCGGGCACTTGGGATTTCCAGGCTCCCCCGGGCGCAGAGGTGTTTCTTCTGACGCTCGAATATTCGCGGCCGCTCGGAAATATTCTCGCCAGCGGAAGCTTCCATTTGCGATCCGTTTCCCTGCGCGAGCAGTAGGCGCGATGAGATCCTCTCCTCGAAAAGCGGCGCTGAAGACGCTCGCGAATCTTACGGGTAATCGATGGAGCCAGTCCTTATTAGAGAAGGCCGTCGAGGCGGCGCAGTATCTTCAGGGCATCGGCTCGGGCGGCGACGTTTCTTCGAGCGGCGAAGCGGCCATTCTCTCGAAATTAGACGCTCAGTCGGACCCCGCTGGGCACGGTCTCTGCATCTTCGATGCCGGCGCCAATACCGGACAGTTCCTCACTTTGGCATGTGAGGCGCTGCGCGGGCGTCGCTTTCATCTGCATTCGTTTGAACCCGGCTCGGAGGCATATCGGCAGTTAAAAGAGACCGCGCGAAAGTATCGCGACGCAACGATTAACAATTTCGGCCTTGGACGCGAGGCGGGAGAACGCGATCTATTCTACGAGGCTCCAGGATCGCAACAAGCTTCGCTCACCAGGCGAAGATTGTCTCATTTCAACGCGGAAATGCGGTTGTCCGAAAAAGTTCGAATCGAAAGCTTAGACGATTATTGCGCCGCGCATCGGATCGAGCGAGTGGATCTGCTGAAACTCGATGTGGAGGGTCACGAGCTTGATGTTTTGAACGGCGGCGCCAGGATGTTCCGCAATTCCGCCATCCGCATGGTCACTCTTGAATTCGGCGGATGCAACATCGACACGCGCACTTTTGTGCAAGACTTCTTTTATTTTTTTTCAGATCACGGGATGCGGATGGGCCGGATCACCCCTTCCGGCTACTTGTATGAGCTTTCCTCGTACAAAGAGATTCTAGAGCAGTTTCGCACCACAAATCTCGTATGCTACCGGCCTTAGAGGACGGCTACCCGGCTGCTACCGGCTGATATTCTTCGTAAGAGCCGGCAAAATCTTCGATTTTTCCGTCCTCGAAATGCCAGACCCGCGTGGCGACTTCATCGACCAGATCCTCGTCGTGGGTGACCAAAAGAACTGTGCCTTCAAACTTTTGAAGCGCGATGTTCAACGCGTTGATGGATTCGAGATCGAGATGATTGGTGGGCTCATCGAAGACTAAAAAATTCGGCTTCTGCAGCATGAACTTGCAGAATATGAGCCGGGCCGCCTCGCCGCCCGACAAAGCGCCGGTGGGCTTGAGACCCTCTTCGCCGCTGAACAGCATCTGTCCCAGCAAGCCGCGAATCTCTTCTTTGGAGGCCTGTGGATCCCAGTCGTGCAGCCAATCGGCCACGGTCGTGCCGCTCCGGATGCTGCCGCGGTGATCTTGAGCAAAGTATCCGACCTGCACCTCGTGGCCCCAGACGACGGTTCCGGAGTCTAAGCCGGTATCGGGATCTTCGACGCCAGGCGCGTTTGCGAGGAGAGCCTTCAGCAGAGTTGTCTTGCCAACTCCATTTCGGCCCATGAGCGCGATCTTTTCGCCGCGCTGCAAGGCCGCTGAAAAGCCGCGGATGACCGCTGTATCGCCGTAACCCTTGGTTACTCCCTTGAACTCAAGAGCGCGGCGGCCGGAGGGACGCTTCATGTCAAAGCGGATATAAGGGCGTTGAATATTGGAACGCGCGAGCTCGGTCACCTGCAGGCGCTCGACTTCCTTCTTTCGCGAGGTCACCTGGCTCGCGCGAGTGCCGGCGGAAAACCGCGCGATGAATTCGTTCAATTGGGAAATCTTCTTTTCCCGCTGCGCATTCTCCGCCTCGATCCGGGTGCGGATCTGCGTCTTTTGCAGAACCATGTCGTCGTATCCGCCCGGATAGGCGATGATCGTCTGATAGTCGATATCCGCAATGTGCGTGACGACGTTATTCAGAAAATGACGGTCGTGAGAGATGACGATCAGCGAGCCTTCATAATGCGTCAGGAAATTCCGCAGCCAGTGAATCGACTCGAGATCGAGATAGTTGGTGGGCTCATCGAGCAGCAGCGCTTGCGGATGTCCAAAGAGCGCCTGAGCGAGCAGCACCCGCACCTTTTGACCGCCCTGCATCTCACCCATGCGGCGATGGTGAAACGGCTCGGGAATGTCGAGACCGTCCAGCAGAACGGCGGCGTCGCTTTCCGCCGTATACCCGTCCTCTTCGGCGACAATTCCTTCCAGCTCGCCGAGGCGCATGCCGTCTTCATCCGACAAATCCGGCTTGGCGTAGAGGATTTCACGCTCTTCGAGCGCTCGCCACAGCGGCATATTGCCCATGATCACCACGTCCACCACTCGATACTGGTCGAACGCGAACTGATCCTGACGCAGAATTCCAATTTTCTTGGGACGGACGACGACGCCTTTTTGAGGCTCAAGCTCGCCGGAAAGCAGCATCATGAAGGTTGACTTTCCAGACCCATTGGGACCGGTTAAACCGTAGCGCCGACCGGGTAAAAAACTGGTGCTTACTTCCTCAAAGAGGATTTTGGCGCCATAACGCATGCTGACATTGCTGACTGAAATCATGGAATAAAACCGCTGGTCCTCAGGAGAGCGGAAGGCTCATCCTGGGAAAGCGGGGAGGAAATTCCAGTCTAGCGCAACCAGTGGACCGGCTACTTTCCGGAGTTTTTTCTGCGGCGAATGAAGGCGCCCATCAGGACCAGGCCGCCGCCAAACAGGGCCATGGAGGCAGGCTCGGGAACTGAAGAGAGGTGGATGACCATGTCGTTGAAGTCTCTATCGCCACTGGCGCCTCCATCTTCCACGCCCAGGTAGTAGCTGCTGCCCGCAGTCTGCTGGAACAATGCGAAGCCCTCGAAATTGTCGCCAAGCGAGTCGTACTGCGTCTGGGTGTAAAAGGTACCCACCCCGTTGCTGATCAAGTAAAACCCGTAATTTGCACTTGGCGTGAACAAGAGGGTTGTACCAGTTTGCGTGCCGGTGAACAACGGATGCTGAACAGGAACCCCACCGACCACTGAATACCAGCCGAATGAATCGTTGGATTTATTGCTGGTAATCGCAACCAGCAATTCCGCGGTATCGGAAGTGCCGGTGTTCGTCAGGGAAAAGCCGGCGACGGGAGCTGCCCCGCTACCGTTGGAAAGATAGGGAATATTACCCGGGGGATTGGAGATGGTGCAATTGCCGCCACCAGCCAAGCAAAAACCTATGTTGGCGTTATCGCCGTCTCCGGGGTCCTGGTTATTCCAGTAAGCTCCCGTAGCGGGCGACGCCAGGATACTCGAGTTCCAGGTTTGCCAACCGCCACCGACGACGCCGTCCGCATTGGCCGTAAAACCGCCAAGCAGAGAAAGCGTCAGGATGGCTAGAGCTGAATTGCCAATCTTCAAGCGCATTAATTCTCCTCCTCCGAGAAACAAGTGCTCCTTTAAGGGTAAACCCTAAAGGCTTAGAAGCAATAGGACGGGGGTACTAAGTAAATTAAAAATTATGAGTAATCGTAAGGAAAGCCACTGAAAGAGTACCGGTACTGTCAGAAATGCGGCTTGCTGGCGGGACACCTCGCCTCATAAGCTGGGCTACAGTGATGTAACAGGCCACACGGAGCAGCGTCCAGGAAGTGCACTTAGAGGGGTTTACGTTTGTCTTGGAGATTTTTTGCGGTCCAGAATTTCTTTGATTATCGCCATTTCACTCGGCTTATGCACGACGGCGCTGGGACAGAATTTCGACGGAAAAGTAGTAAAGTCCGTTCGATACGACCCACCCAATCAGCCGATCGACTCGCGAGATCTGAAAAATATGCAGATCGTGCAGGTCGGCGAGGCGCTCAATCGAAAGCAGATCGCGGCGACCATCGACCGCTTGTTTGCGAGCGGGCTTTATGACGACATCCAGGTGGACGGGGAGCCGAGTGGAAATGGCGTAGCGCTTCGATTTATCACCCGGGCGCGACGATTCATCGGACACGTCGGCGCGCAAGGACAAATTAGCGAGCCACCGAGCCGCGCGGTGATCATCAGCGATTCGCAGCTCACTCTCGGAGCGCCTTTTGACGAAGATTCGCTGGTAACCGCGAAGAAAACGCTGGAAAGCGAGCTCCGCGGGAACGGCCTCTATGAGGCGCAAGTCGGCGTCGCCACGATCACCGACCCGGAGACTCACCAAGTCACAATCCGATTCGTGGTGGAGACGGGTAAGCGCGCCCGCTATGAAATGCCGGCGATTACCGGCGATGCCAAACTTCCCATTGCAACGATCGTGCGGGCCACGGGGTGGCGAATTCCGCTGATTCACCGATGGCGTCAGGTCACGGGATCCCTGACGGATAAAGGCACTGAAGGCATTCAGAAGAAGTACGCAAAGGTCAGCCGGATGACCGCCTCTGTGAACCTGACTTCGATGGACTACGACGCGGATACGCGGCGGGCCAAGCCGACTCTGGACATTGAAGCGGGTCCCAAAATCACGATCAAAGCGGTCGAGGCGAAGGTATCGAAAGGAAAATTGCGCGAGTATGTGCCGGTCTACGACGAGGCATCGGTCGATAACGATTTGCTGACGGAAGGAGCCAAAAACTTACGGGATTATTTCCAATCGAAAGGCTACCCGGATGTCGAAGTCACGTTTAGGCGCGAGCCTGTCAAGAACGACGAGGAAGCGATTAATTACTACATTGCGACGGGGCCGCGCCGCCGGCTGGTTCGTATAGACATTTTGGGGAACAACTACTTCGAGCCCGACACCATTCGCGAGCGAATGTTTCTACGGACTAATTCCTTGATCCTCAGATACGGGCGGTACAGCGAGACCTTCCGCAAGAGCGACGAGAGCGCGATTGAAAATCTATATAAATCCAATGGGTTTCGGGATGTGAAGGCGAGATCGACGGTCGCGACAAACTTCAAGGGGAAGCCCAACGATATAGCAGTCACGTTCCGTATCAGCGAAGGAAAGCAGTGGAAAGTGGCGAAACTGCGGATTGAAGGCGCGGTTCGCCTGAACCTCTCTTCCATCCGGAATGAACTGGCCTCGGCCGAAGGCCAGCCGTATGCGGACGTGAACGTCGCGACAGACCGCAATCGCATTCTCGAGTATTACTATGCGAACGGATTTCCAGCGGCGGCTTTCAGCTTTGCCGCGAGTCCCGGCAAAGAGCCGCAGACCATCGATTTGACTTACACCATCACGGAGGGTCCGCGTGAGTTTGTGCGGAAGGTAATCGTCTCAGGCTTACATCTAACTCATGCGTCTTTAATTGAGCGCGATATCGACATCCAGGATGGCGAGCCGATCTCGATGACGAAAATTAACGATGTCTCCCGACGCCTTTCGGATCTGGGTATTTTTGCAAATGTCAGCACCGGCCTGCAAGATCCGCAGGGCACGAATCTATACAAATACGTTCTTTACGATCTTGACGAAGCTGCGCGCTACACGTTCAACGCCGGGTTCGGTCTCGAAGTGGGGCAGTTCGGCAGCACGACGACCAACTTATCGGCGGCGGGCGGCTCAAAAGGCGTTTCTCCTATCGTCTCGTTCGACGTAAACCGGTTGAACTTTTTGGGAATCGGGCAGACCATATCGCTGCAGACACGCTATTCGACTTTGGAGCAGCGTGAATCGCTGAACTACATCGTGCCGCGCTTTCTCGGCTCACCGAAGCGGACCGTGACGTTCTCAATCCTGTACGACACTACGCAGGACGTACAGACATTCTCCGCGCGACGCCAGGAAGCGTCTGTGCAGACTTCGCAGAGGTTCAATCGGGCGTCGACGCTGATGCTGCGCTTTGCCTACCGGCGTGTCAGCACGGGGAATGTGGAAATTTCATCGCTGCTCATTCCTCAATTGCTACAACCGGTTCGCATCGGAATCCTGTCGGGGAGCTATATTCAGGATCATCGCGACAATCCCGCGGATGCGCACAGCGGTTTCTGGAACACGATAGACGCCGGAATAGCGGGCAATTTCTTCGGATCGCAACGTAACTTCGCGCGGGTGCTCGCGCGCAACGCGACGTACACCTCGATCGGACGAAATCTCGTTTTCGCGCGCCAGACCCAGATTGGCGCGATCATTCCCTTTGAGACGCCACCGGGGACGACCAGCTTCGACGCGATTCCGCTTCCTGAGCGGTTTTTCGGCGGCGGCGGCGTTTCGATGCGTGGGTTCGGGGACAACCAAGCAGGCCCGCGCGATATTGGAACCGCGACCGTTGGGGCGACCGGTTTCCCGATCGGAGGCAATGGGCTGTTCTTCAATACGTTTGAACTGCGCTTTCCGCTCTTAGGACCGAATATCAGCGGAGTTGTGTTCCACGACATGGGCAACATCTATCCCAGCTTTAGCGATATCTCGCTGCGGTATCGCCAAGACAACGACCAGGACTTTGATTATGCCGTTCAATCGGTGGGATTCGGAGTCCGTTATAAGACTCCGCTTGGGCCGGTGCGCGTGGATCTTGCCTATGCGTTGAATCCCACACGCTACAGGGGTTTCAGCAGCGACTTGACCATACAGCAGTTGATTAGCTGCGGTATCAATGCGTGCCCCAGCTCGCCGCAGCAACTCAGCCATTTTCAATTCTTCTTTTCGATCGGGCAGGCATTCTGATGAGGTTCCGGGCAATTCCATTTTTCCTGCTCGCGTGCCTCCTCGGAAAGGCCGCCGTTCTCGACCGCATTGCGATTGTGGTCGGCGCAGGGGAAGGAGTGCGGCCGTCGATTGTCAAAGACAGCGACATCGATCGAGATATCCGGCTTACCAGCTTTCTGAATGGCGAACCCCTCGACTTAAGCGCGGCCGCCCGCAAGAAAGCGGCTAACCGGCTGATCGATCAGGTTTTCATTCGCCGCGAGATTGAGTTGGGGGATTATCCGGCGGCTACGGTAGAGCAAGCGGACCAGCAGCTTGCGAAATTGGAAAAACAGAAATTCAGGACCACGGCGGCGTTGCAGGAGGGGCTGCGCAGATATGGCTTGACCGAAGCCGATCTTCGCTTCTATTTCGAATGGCAACTGACAATTCTTCGATTTATCGATCTCCGCTTCAGGCCGGCAGTGCTGGTGACAGACGACGACATTGCGAAATATTATCAGGAGCGCCAGGCGGCGCTGAGCCGCGCTCACCTGGGGAAATCGTCGCTCGACGATCTTAGCGAAGAAATTCGAGACATCCTGACTGGTGAACGCGTGAACCAACAGTTCTTCGCCTGGCTGGACCAGCAGCGAAAAGCCTCCAAGATTCAATTTCACGAGGAGAGCCTGGGATGACCAAGCGAACCAAGAAGATCCTGATAACAGTTGCGGCTTCGCTGGCAGGCCTGGTGGTAGTGCTGGTGGTCGCCTCAATCCTGGTGGTCCGCACCGCCTGGTTTGCGAATTACGTTCGCGAAAAGATTGTTGCCGTTACAGAAGAATCCACGGGCGGCGTCGTGGAGATTGGATCGTTTCAATTCGATTGGACGCACTTGACCGCGCGAATCCGGAACTTCGTTTTACACGGGACCGAGCCGAAGGGCAGCGATCCGTTGGTGAGGGTTTCGCTTCTCGAGGTGCAATTACGGCTCTTCGCGGAATTGAAAAGGGCCGTTGATATCGAATATCTGGGAATACAGGAGCCGCAAGTGAACCTGATCGTCTTCCCCGATGGCACGACGAACATTCCCCAGCCGAAGATCCATAAGCAGCCCGGCCAGACCTCCGGACTCGAAACGGTAGTCGATCTGGCGGTGGGGCGGTTTCAGATTGAGAATGGATTGATCGAAGCCTCGAAAACTCCTTTTAGCGGCCGCGGCGAGAATCTTCACGTTCTGATGAATTACAACGCAGCGACACCGAGCTACCAGGGGAACCTTTCTATCGATCCGCTGCTGCTGAGTTCGGACAACCGGCCGCCGATTAACTTGCACGTGAATCTGCCCGTGACGATTGAGAAAGACGCGGTGAGAATTTCGGGAGCCACGCTGCATACGGATCAGTCGCGCGCGGCGTTGAATGGGTCAATCGAAAACATGAACGCGCCGGTGATCTCCGGGCAAGTCAACGCAAGCGTCTCGCTGCCTGAAATGCAGCGGAGCCTGGATCTGCCGATCGACGCTAATGCGAAAGGCGCTCCCAAGCTGCTCACCGCCGAAGTGGCGGCGCGCCTGGATGAGAAGAATAAGACGATTCAGATTCAGACTGCGCGTATCGGCTTAGGGCAAACAACGCTACAAGCCTCCGGCACTCTCGATCCGTCGAAAGACTCGTCGGCTCGGTTCAATGCAAATTTTGCATTGGGAGAATTGAGCCGTTTACTGAAAGTTTCTTCAGTGGAGGCGAGCGGCGAGCTTCAGGCCAACGGCAGCGCGAGACTGGATGCGCAGAACAACTACTCAGTGGATGGAACGCTCGACTCTAAAGGATTTTCCGTTCGCAGTGGAACGGCCCGCGTCTCGGATGTCACGCTTTATTCTCCTTTTCACGCGGACCCTTATTTGATCAGTCTCGATGGGCTCAGACTCGACGCATTCGGCGGCGATTTGGCGGCGAAGATTTTTATCGAGAAGATGCAGCGCCTGAGCGTCGAAGGGAATTTGCGAAATTTTTCCGTGCCCGTGCTGGTTAGCGCGTTTACAGGGAAACGCTTGGGGTATGACGGCACGATCAACGGGGTGATTAAAGCGCAAGGCGATTTGAAGTCGAAGGGTGCGACCGGGTATACGGCGGAAGCAAACCTGTCGATTGTTCCCGGCCGTCGCGGCGTGCCGGTAAGCGGCCGTTTGAGCGCTCGATACAAAGGAGCGAACAATACGATAGAGGTAGGCAACTCCTATGTGGCAATGCCGAATTCGCGGCTCGATCTATCCGGCTCGCTGAACCAGCGGATCGATCTCACTTTGGTGTCGCATAACCTCAACGATTTTCTGCCCGCCGCGAATTTCGGATCGACCACGCCGGAATCGTCTTTACCGGTTACGCTTAAAGGCGGTACAGCCACGGTTCAAGCGCAGGTCACAGGGAGCCTTTCCGCGCCGCATATCACGAGTCACTTAGAGATGAGTAGATTTGCGGTGGAGCAGAGATTGTTCGACCGATTCTCAGTGGATCTCAACGCTTCACCCAGCGGCGCGGCTGTCGAGAACGGTTTATTGACCAGGAAGAACTCGCGGGCGACTTTCGATGCTTCGATCGGACTGCGCAAGTGGGATCCGAAGCCGGATTCGGCGGTTACCGCCAACCTCTCGATGCGGGACGGCGATCTGGCCGATCTGCTGAGTCTTGCGGGAGAATCGTCGATTCCAGCCACCGGGAATCTGAAGGCGGACGTGGCCATCAATGGAACCTACGGAGATCCTTTGGGCAGCGCGACTCTCGAAGCCGTGAACGGCAGCGCGTACGAACAGCCGTTTCAGAGGCTGTATGCGCAGGTGAATCTCTCCGACCAGCTCATCAAGCTATCGAATCTCGAGCTGGATGCCGCGGGAGGACGGTTGAATGTAAACGGCACGTTTCAGCATCCGCGCGATAGCTTCACGACGGGACATGCGCAATTTCATGTCGCAAGCTCGAACGTGCAGCTCGCAAACATTGTGCCGCTCCAGCGCGAGAATGCGGGCGTGGCCGGCGCAATCGAGTTAACCGCCGACGCCGGAGCGGATATTCGCAAGGAGAACAATCAATCGGAAGTTACTATCGTGAACGTCAGCGCGGATCTCTTGGCACGCGGCTTGCGAGTTGAAAATCAAGACGCGGGCAATTTGACCGCGACGGCGCGAACGGTGAGCGGGAATGTGAATTACGCGATTACGTCCAATTTCGCAGGCTCAAGCATTCGATTGAACGGCCGCACGGCACTATCAGGAGACTACCCGACTTCAGCGGATGCTTCCATTCAGAATCTTTCGATTGAGAAGGCTCTCCTGATCGTGGGCCAAAGCTCGTTTCCGGCTCGCGGCGATTTATCGGCAAACGCTCACGTGGCCGGGACGATCGAAGAGCCTAATGCGGATCTGACATTCAGGCTGGCGAAGGCCAACCTGTACCGCGAGCCAATTAACCGTTTGCAGGGAACGGTGCGCTATTCCAATACGCTGGTCGATATTCCGTCGATCGAGCTGGATGCGCCGGCGGGGAGGCTGACGCTATCGGGATCCCTGGCTCACCCGTCGAAAGATTTCAATGCGGGTTCGCTCACGCTGAAGGTCGGCAGCAGCGACATCCAAGTTGCGAAAATTGAGCACGTGCGGCAGGAGAAGCCGGGCCTTACCGGGACACTCCGCCTGGCCGCGGATCTTTCAGGGAACCTACGGGAGAGGAGCGGCAATCGCAGCGTGCTGCTTTCAAACGTGACCGCGGATGCTTCCGCCAAGGCGCTGCGGCTGAACGATCTTAGTTTGGGCGATGCCCTTTTCACGGCCCGCACGACGGGATCAAGCGTGAATTTCCGCCTGGATTCCGATATCGCACAAAGCCAAATTCACGGGTCAGGCGAATCGCAGCTCACGGGCAACTACCCGCTGCGCGCAAATCTCACGTTTAGCAATATCAAGTATTCGAATCTCGCGCCACTATTTTCTTCCGAGCCAAACATGAAGCCGAGCTTCGATGCGCTCGTGGAGGGCCAGGCGTCGGTGAATGGTCCGATCTTGCAAGCGGACGAGCTCACGGGGCGGCTCGAGATCAATCGGCTGGAGGCGCAAACGCGGCCGCACGCATCTCCGACGGGAGCGCCTGGGGGAAAAGCTGTCGATTTTCACAACGACGGTCCGATCGTTATCGCCCTGAATCGTTCGGCGGTTCAAGTGCAGCAGTTTCATGTTGTGGGGCCGGGAACCAATATTATTGCTTCGGGCGCTATCAATCTGAAGGACGCCAGCGCGCCTCTGGCCTTGAAATTGAACGCGAATGCGGATGTGGGAGTGCTTCAGGATGTCGATCGGGATTTTTATTCATCGGGCAGCATCGCGTTAAACGCTGCAATCCACGGGAGCTTTTCCGAACCTCTTGTAAACGGCCGAGTCGATCTGAAGAACGTAAACGTGAATTATTCGGAAGTGCCGAACGGCCTGTCGAATGCGAACGGCGCGATCCTACTGAATGGAACCAGCGCGAGCATTGAGAATCTGACCGGCGAGAGCGGCGGCGGAAAGATCGTTTTGACGGGCTTTGCCGGCTACAGCGGCTCTGCTTTGACTTACAATCTGAAAGCAACGGCTACCCGGGTACGCTATCGTTACTCCGGCGTCAGCGCGACCTCGAGCGCCACTCTGAATCTCACCGGCAATACGAACCGATCGCTATTGGGCGGGACGGTGACGGTGCAGCGGATCGCGTACGGGTCATCGAGCGACGCCGGCTCGCTTCTTTCCAGTTTCGCGTCAGCCCCGCCCTCCACGCCGACGGCTCCTTCCGGCATTCTTTCGGGAATGAGGCTGAACGTCCACATATTAACGGCTCCGGATCTGCGTGTCCTTACGATGTACGCCAACCGGCTTTCGATCGAAGCGAATCTCACGGTGCGCGGCACAGCCGCGACTCCAGGAATCGTAGGCAGCGCAACGGTGACTGACGGCCAGCTGGTTTTCTTCGGGAATGAATACACCGTCAATACCGGAACGATCAATTTTTACAACCCGAATTCAATCGATCCGGTGCTCAATATTTCACTCGAAACAATTGCCCAAAATGTGGATGTGGTGATTGGCGTCTCGGGACCGATGAATAACCTCAAATTGAGCTACCGTTCCGATCCACCTTTGACCTTCCAGCAGATCGTCGCGCTTTTGGCCACCAATACAACGCCGGCGAACCCGGTGATTGCCGCGCAGCAGCCCACTCCCGCGCAGCAATCGCTCAGCCAGATGGGGGAATCGGCGGTTCTCGGGCAGGCTGTGGCTAATCCGCTCGCCAATCGCGTTCAGCGGGTTTTCGGTATCACGCAATTCAAGATCGACCCCTCGTTTCAAGGCAGTAACGGCCAGCCGGACGCGCGAGTCACGCTGCAGCAGAAGATCGCCAGCAACATCACCTTTACTTACATAACCGATGTGACTCAGACAAACTCCGAGATTATCCGCATCGAATGGGCATTTACTCCAAAACTTTCCGGCGTGGCCTTGCGCGACTTCAATGGCAACGTTAGCCTGGAATTGTTTTATAAGTTCAAGGTTCGATAAACGAGTCTCATTCCAAACGAATGAAACTCGTCGTGTTTGGCCTTTCGATCGGCTCTTCGTGGGGAAATGGGCACGCTATCCTTCTGCGGGGGGTATTTCGCGCCTTACGGGCGTACGGCTACAAAATGGGCGAAGCGGACCCGCAGCCCTTAGAGGAAGTTGTATTCGCTACAATGAGGCATTGTTGCCCTTTTTGCGGGCCGGTCGGTCCCACTTCTCTGCAACTTATGCGAACCCAATGAAATTGTGAATGGCAATGATTGACCTTTGGCGGGATACGTACCGTTACCGCGAATTAATATGGGCGCTGGCGCTGAAAGAGCTGACGATCCGCTATAAGCGGTCTGTTTTGGGCTTTCTCTGGGCACTGCTGAATCCGACCCTGATGATGATCGTGCTGACGCTGGTCTTTTCGCATATTATGTTGCTTAGCACGCCGCATTACGCCATCTTTCTGCTGAGCATGCTGCTTCCCTGGACTTTCATTGCACAGTCGTTGTCATACGCGGCGGAATCCATCGTGGGCAATGGAGATTTGATTAAGAAGGTTGCGGTTGCCAAGCTGGTTTTTCCGGTAGCGGCGGTGGTATCGAACCTGATCAACCTGCTGCTCTCGATGATTCCGCTCGCGGTGATCGTCCTTATTTTGCGCGCGCCGTTCTACTGGACCTGGATCTACTTGCCGGTGCCGCTGGTCGCCCTTACGATCTTCGTGTTGGGCGGAACGTTTTTCTTCGCGACTGCGAGCGTTTACTATCGCGACGTATCTCACATTCTGCAGATCCTGCTGCAGGCTTGGTTTTACGTCACGCCGATCATCTATACTCTCGATTTCTTTCCGGCGAGATATCGATGGATATTCAAATTGAATCCAGTGATTTATGTAATGAACGGATTCCGCCTGAGTGTCTATTACGGCAAACTTCCGACTGCGGAATCGATTATTGCTTCTTTTGTTTGCGCGTTCATCGCCTTGGGCGTGGGGTTTGCTATTTTCCGTAAGTACCAGGATGAGTTCGTCTTCTACGTTTGATTCGCGAATGGCTTCCGATTCTGTCGCAATCCGGGTCGAGAATGTAACCCAGCGGTTTCGGGTGATTCACGAGCGGCCCGACACCATACGCGCTCTTTTTTCCAAACTTTTCCGGCACGAACTGAATTATTACGATTTCGAAGCGGTGAGCAATGTATCTTTCAGCGTTCATCGCGGCGAGATGTTGGGAATCATCGGACGGAATGGCTCGGGCAAGAGTACGCTGCTCAAGATCATTGCGGGCATCTATACGCCCTCCGCCGGACGCGTGGAGGTGAGAGGCTCGATAGCGCCGCTCATTGAATTAGGCGCGGGGATGCACCCGGAGCTGACCGGCCGCGAAAACATTCTTCTGAACGGGCTTCTTATGGGGTATTCGAAGCGTGAAATGAACGAGCGGGAGGCGAAGATCATCGAGTTCGCGGAAATTGGAGATTTTATCGACACTCCCTTAAAGCAATACTCCTCCGGCATGTACATGCGGCTCGCGTTTTCGGTTGCGACCGAGATAGATCCGGAGGTTCTGGTGATCGACGAGATTCTCGCGGTTGGCGATTCGGGCTTTCAGCAAAAGTGCTTTCAGCGCCTGCGGCGCTTCCAGGAGGCGGGCAAGACGATTCTTCTCGTCACCCACAGCCTGCAGCAGGTGACGGAATCCTGCGACCGCGCCATTGTCATGGATAAAGGGCGGATGTTGATAGATGGGCGGCCGGGAGACGCTGTGGAATTGTATAAACGTTGTGTGGAAGCTCCAGAAGGCGCGGCGCTAGTGGAAGCGGCGCAATCGTGACCGCTGGGCTTTACCGGCTTGCAGCGACGCGGAAGAACGCGTGTTGTTATCCTGGAAGTTCTAAGCGGTTCATCTCCCGTTTCCTGTAACTACGGATTCATTACCCCTTGAAAATAGGATTTGTAAGTCTGGGCTGTCCCAAGAACCTGGTTGACACCGAGGTCATGATGGGCCAGCTCGCCGCGAACGGGCACGAACTGACTGCCCAGCCGTCTGAAGCCGACGTGATCGTGGTGAACACGTGCAGCTTTATCGATCCGGCCAAGCAGGAGTCGGTGGATACGATTCTTGAAATGGCGGAGTACAAGAAGACGGGGAAGGCGCAACGCCTAGTGGTTGCCGGGTGTCTGGTGGAGCGCTACCGTTCCGACATTCGGAAGAACATTCCCGAAGTGGATGCGGTGCTAGGCACGAACGAGCTCGAAAACATAACGGCATTGTGCGAAGGCCTGACGCCGAGGCAACTCGCGCCCGAGCCGTACCTCTATCACGATCTAACGGCGCGCGTGTTTACGACGCCGCGGCATTCGGCATACATCAAAATCGCGGAAGGCTGCGACCATCCTTGCTCCTTCTGCGTGATTCCACAGTTTCGAGGTCAATTCCGCAGCCGTCGCTTCGAGAGCGTGATCAGCGAAGCCACGCGGATGCTGGCCATGGGCGTGCGCGAGATCAACCTGATCGGCCAGGACACCACGGTATACGGGCAGGATCTGGGGATGAAAGACGGCCTTGCGGATCTTCTCGCCCGACTTGCGGCGATTCCATCGGAACTGCCGAAATGGATCCGGTTCCTTTACGCTTATCCGAATAAGATCACGCAGAGGCTGCTCGATACGATTGCGGCGCACGACTCGCTGGTTAAGTACATCGATATGCCGCTGCAGCATGCGAGCGCAGCGGTGCTCAAACGGATGAAACGCGGCGCGAACGCGGAGATTTTTCTGAATCTGCTAAAACAAATCCGCGCAACTATTCCCGGAGTGGCCATTCGCACCAGCATGATCGTAGGTTTTCCGGGTGAGACCGACCGCGATTTCGAAGAGCTGTGCCAATTTGCGCAAGCGGCGCAATTTGACCGGCTGGGAGTCTTCTCCTATAGCGATGAGGAGACCAGCGGAAGTTATCATTTGGACGGCAAGGTCGACCAGCGGACTATCTCGCATCGCAAACGGAAGCTGCTGGCGCTGCAGCGGCGCATCTCGCACGCGCGCAATAGACGGATGGTCGGGCAAGAGCTGCCGGTGCTTGTCGAAGGAGTGTCGAAAGAAACCGAGTTGCTGTGGGAAGCGCGTCTTTCGACGCAAGCTCCCGAAATCGACGGCATTTGTTACATCAACGACTTGGACGCAGGTGGGACCCCTGGCGAAATCCGCACGCTACGCATAACGGAAGCCCACGATTACGATCTGGTAGGCGGCCTGATCGATCGACCCGAGCGCGTCTCGGCTGCGACAAACGCCAATCCGTTTCCGATTCTGCCGTCGATATCGGTCAGCAGCCTAGCCGTTCGATAATCAGAGGGGGGAGCGGCATCGTGCGTTGTCCGATCTGTAAGAAAGAAGTTAAGCCAAGCGATCCGTTCATGCCTTTTTGCAGCGATCGCTGCCGTATTATCGATCTGGGGAATTGGGCGTCGGGAAAATACGTGATTTCCACGCCGGTCGAACAGAGCGAAGTGGAAGAACAGGAAGACGTTGAACCACCGGAGGGGCTGCCGCGGTGACGCGGTTAGCCTTAGTATTAGCCACATGGTTCGGGTGCGGTTACTTCCCATGGGGGCCCGGCACGGTGGGATCGCTGGCCGCGGTTGCGATTGCCGCTCTGCTGCATGTGTATCTCGGAGTGGGCCGGCCGGCGCTGCTGGTCCTCGTGCTGGTGCTTCTGGCCCCCGCGATTTGGGCGTCCACGCAGGCCGAACATCTCGTGAAGCGGACGGACCCCCAGATCGTAGTGATCGATGAGGTTCTGGGGCAATGGGTGACGCTTTTGGGAGCGACCACTCTCGCGTGGAAAAGTTTTCTGGCCGCGTTTGTGCTGTTCCGGGTGTTCGATATCTGGAAGCCTTGGCCGGTGCGGACTTTTGAGAAACTGCCTGGAGGGGTGGGCATCGTGACGGACGATCTGGCGGCCGGATTGTATGGGGCGCTTATCGTGTATATAGGTGGGGCGTTGAACCTTTATTAATTATGGCGACTAAACAACAGGCGAGCGATCCATCCACGATGCGGCCTACCATAGCCAGAGTGGAGCCTCCGGCGGCGATCACGGGGGGCGAGTTGCACATTCGAGGCCAGCATCTTGCTTCGGCCGGGCGACCGACAGTGCGCCTGGGGGATCAGACCGCGCATTTGATCGTGGCGGGCGATTCCTACATTGTCGCGAAAGTGCCCGATTCCGCCGTGGTGGGAAAACTGGTCGTCGCAAGCGGCAATCTGCAAAGCGATCTTCGTGAAACCCATATAGGGATTCAGATAGCGGACAGCCTTCATCCGGTTGCCAACCCGGCCGTAGACCGGGAAGGAAACGTGTATAGCACGTTCAGCGGCTCGCGCGGACAGAAATCTCCGGTTTCGATTTACAAGATCGATACCAGCTACAACTCAAAGCCTTTCCTCACAGATTTGATGAACCCGACCGGTCTCGCGTTCGACCGGGATGGCTTGCTGTATGTATCGAGCCGCTACGATGGGATCGTTTACCAGATCACGCCGACCGGAAACATGACGGTATATGTCGAAGGCATGGGCGTGGCGACGGGCATTGCGTTCGACCGCGAAGAAAACCTGTATGTAGGCGACCGGAGCGGAACGATTTTCAAGATTAGCCGGTCGCGGCAGATCTATGTTTTCGCAACGCTCGAGCCGTCGATTGCCGCTTATCACCTGGCGTTCGGCCCGGAAGATTATCTGTACGTTACAGGTCCAACTACCTCGAGTTTCGATTCGGTGTTCCGCATTTCCAAGGCTGGTGAAGTGGAGACGTTCTTCCGGGGATTGGGGCGGCCTCAGGGAATGGCGTTCGATGCGGAAGGACGGCTCTACGTAGCGGCTTCGATTGCCGGGCGGCGAGGCATAATACGGATCGATAAATCGCGCAGACCGGAGCAATTTCTCTCCGGCCCCGGGATTGCGGGCCTGGCGTTCACGCCCTCGCGCGCGATTGTTCTGGCCACGCAGAATGCGCTTTTTCGAGTGGATGTAGAGATCGCCGGGCGTCCTCTGCCATAGAATCTTTACATGCCGAAGGACGCCGAGATCATCGCAATCGGCAGTGAAATGTTGACTCCCCAGCGGGTGGACACGAACTCGCTGGTGGTGACGGAGCACTTGAATCTGCTCGGTGTCGAAGTGGTGGTCAAGCAAGTGATCGGCGACGACCGGGCCAGGCTGACAAACGCGGTACGGGTGGCGGTGGAGCGCTCCGATATCGTTATTCTGATCGGCGGCCTGGGTCCCACAGAGGACGATGTTACGCGCGAGGCTGTGGCTTCGGCGCTCGGCGTAAAGCTGCTTTTATCGCTCGAACAGGAATCGATTCTCATCAGCCGGTTCCGGCAGATCAACCGGCCCATGGCGAGAAACAATATACGCCAGGCTTATCTGCTCGAAGGCGCGGAAGCGATGGCGAATCCGCAGGGAACCGCGCCGGGCCAATTTCTATCCACCCACCGCGGCGCGCTGGCGCTTCTGCCGGGACCTCCGCGTGAGCTGAAGCCGATGGTGATGAACGAGCTCATTCCCCGCCTCAGGCCAGTGCTTCCGCCCCAGGTAATCCGAGTTCGAAACTTTCGGATTACCGGAATTGGGGAATCGGATCTCGACACGCTGATCGCCCCGGTTTATACGAAATATCACAATCCGGTGACGACGGTGCTTTCGTCTCCCGGAGATCTGTTTGTATCGCTGCGCGCGCGATCTGGAACGGGTGAAGAGGCGGAGTTGCTGCTTCGGGAGGTGGGTAATCCGATTGCCCAATTGCTGGGAGATCGCATCTATTCGGAAAAGGCGAACGAGCCGCTCGAAGCGGTTGTCGGTTGCATGTTACGCAAGCAG
>Ga0208220_1000224_pt1 | contig 23721 bp, 38 predicted proteins | sample NGESurdeep092012_9_FD_184484 | JGI IMG/M metagenome (GOLD analysis project Ga0208220, IMG submission 184484) | Arctic peat soil microbial communities from Barrow, Alaska - NGEE Surface sample F53-1 deep-092012 (SPAdes) | ecosystem: Environmental > Terrestrial > Soil > Wetlands > Peat ...
TGAAGGCGATTCCGGTCAGCACGGCAATTCATAATCTGGAAGTCACTCCCGGTCGCGGCGGACAGATGGTTCGTTCAGCGGGCGGTTCGGCGACATTGATGTCGCGCGACGACGGTTACGCGCAAATCCGTTTGCCCTCGGGTGAAATTCGCAAGATCAACGAGGAGTGTTACGCGACAATCGGCCAGGTCGGCAACACGGAACACGAGAATATTATTTTAGGCAAAGCGGGTCGCACGCGCCATCGCGGTCATCGCGGCATCACGCGCGGTGTGGCGCGGAATCCGGTGGACCATCCGAACGGCGGCGGCCAGGGCAAATCCAAGGGCGGCGGCGGCTGGCAGGCGTTGGTGTCGCCGTGGGGCTTTGTCGCGAAGGGCGGCAAGACGCGGGCGAAATACAAAACCTCAAACCGTTTCATCGTTGTTCAACGCAACGGTCTGCCGATGAAAAACAAATAATTTATGGGACGTTCGATAAAAAAAGGTCCGTTCGTAGATTTCAGCCTGCTCGACAAAATCGTGAAGGCGAAGGCCGCGAACCAGAAGACGCCGATCAAGACGTGGTCGCGCCGCTCGACGATCACGCCGGAATTTGTCGGCCTGACGTTCACCGTGCATAACGGAAAGATTTTCAACCCGGTGTTCGTGACGGAAAACATGGTGGGCCACAAGCTCGGTGAATTTTCGCTGACGCGCACGTTCAAGAAACACGGCGCGCACACGGCCAAGGCGGAGGCCAAATAGTTTTATGGAAGCTTTTGCAATAATGAAAAACGTGCCGATGTCCGCGCAGAAAATGCGCGAGGTCGTGCGGCAGGTGCAGGGACTCGGCGCGCTCGAAGCGATGGCGGTGCTGCAATTCGTTCCGCGCAAAGGTGCCCGGCTCGTCGCGAAGACTTTGAAGTCGGCCATCGCCAACGCGGAGAACAACAACAAGCTCAAGCCGGAATCGTTGCGCGTGAAGGAAGCGGTTGCCGGAGCCGCGACGACGCTGAAACGTTTTCAACCGAAGGCGCGCGGCTCGGCGGGACCCATTTTGAAACGCCGTTGCCATATCAAGATCACCGTTTCCGACGAATAATCTCATGGGCCAAAAAACAAATCCAATCGGTCTGCGCGTCGCGGTCAACAAAGACTGGCGCTCGAAATGGTATGCCAACAAAAAAGAATTTGGCGCGCTGTTGACCGAAGACCGCAAAATCCGCGCGTTCCTGAAAAAGAAACTTGAAGGCGCGTCCGTGCCGAGAATTTTGATCGAACGCGCGACGAGCCGTTGCCGCGTCACTATTATGACCGCGCGTCCCGGGGTTGTCATTGGTCGCAAAGGTTCTGAAATTGACAAGCTCAAGGAAGATTTGAGCAAGATGACGGGCAAGGAAGTTTATGTGGACATCGTCGAGGTGAAGACGCCGGAACTCGACGCGCAACTCGTCGCGGAAAATATCGCGTTGCAGCTCGAACGTCGCGTGGCGTTCCGTCGCGCGATGAAAAAGGCTTTGCAGACGGCGAAAGATTTTGGCGCGCAGGGGATCAAGATCCGTTGCGCCGGACGTTTGGGTGGCGCGGAACTCGCGCGCACGGAATTGTATCACTGGGGTCGCGTGCCGTTGCACACGTTGCGCGCGGACATTGATTATGGTTTCGCGGAAGCGTTGACAGTTTACGGCAAGCTCGGCGTGAAATGCTGGATATGCAAAGGTGACACCAAACCGCAAAAAGCCGCCGCGCAAACAACAGCCGCGCCGGCTGAAGTCACCGCGAATTAATTTTAGAAAAGATTTTTGTTATGGCAATGCAACCAGCAAGAGTGAAGTTTCGCAAGATGCACCGCGGCAGCCGCAAGGGCACTGCGCGCGCCGGTCACACGGTCGCGTTCGGCGAATACGGCCTGATGGCGCTGGAACGTTGCTGGATGGACGCGAAGCAGATTGAGTCCGCGCGCGTGGCGATTGCGCGCAACATGAAGCGGCACGGCAAAATGTGGATCCGCGTTTTCCCGCAAAAATCCTTCACGAAGAAACCGCTCGAAACCCGAATGGGCAAGGGCAAGGCGCCGCTCGAAGGCTGGGTGGCCGTGATTCGTCCGGCGAATGTTTTGTTCGAGGTGGACGGCGTGACGGAAGCGATCGCGCGCGAGTCAATGCGGCTGGCGGCGACGAAATTGCCGATCAAAACGAAATTCATTTCGCGACACAGCCATTGATTTTATGAAATTTGCAGAATCAAAAGACATGACGCTGGTTGAGCTGTCGGCCAAAAGCCGCGACTTGCGCCACGAGATGTTCAACCTGCGTTTGCAGCAGGCGAGCGCGCAGTTGGAAAAACCCGCGCGCCTGACGGTGTTGCGCAAGGACATCGCGCGCATTGAGACGCGCATCTCGCAACTGCGGAACAAGGCGAAAACAGTTTAATTTTGTATGGCTGAAAATGTAAAACAACCTGAAGCGAAACGCGGCAACCGCAAGGAACGCGTCGGCGAAGTCGTCTCGAACAAAATGACCAAGACGATTGTCGTCAAAGTCGAGCGCCGTTTTCCGCATCCGCGCTACAAGAAGATTGTCACCGCCTTCAAGAAGTTTTACGCGCACGACGAGAAGAGCGAGGCCAAGGTCGGCGACACGGTGCGCATCGAGGAAACTCGCCCGTTGTCGAAATTGAAATGCTGGCGGCTCGTTGAGGTCGTCGAGAAGGCGGTCCAGGAAACATCGGTGGCGGCTTAAAAAGATTTTATGTTGCAAGTTCGTTCCAGTTTGGATGTCGCGGATAATACGGGCGCAAAAATCGCCTGGAACATCGGCGTGCTGGGCAAGAACCAGCGTTACGCCGGCATCGGCGACGTCATCAAGGTGCATATCAAGGTTGCCGCGCCGGATGGCACGGTGAAAAAGGGCGAAGTGCATGACGCCGTGGTCGTCCGCACGCGGCAGATCATTCCGCGCGCCGACGGTTCGTATCTGCGCTTTGACCGCAATGCCTGCGTGATCATTGACAAGGAGCTGAACCCGAAGGGCACGCGTATTTTCGGCCCGGTGGCGCGCGAATTGCGCGACAAGAAGTTCATGAAGATAATTTCGCTCGCGCCGGAAGTGATTTGAAAAATTTATGAAGCGTCATGTTAAAAAAGGTGATGAAGTGGTCGTGCTGGCCGGAAAAGAAAAGGGCAAGCGCGGCAAGATCATCGCCGTGTTGACGAAAAAATCGCGCGTCATCGTCGAGGGCGTGCAGATGATCAAGCGGCACACGCGCAAGAGCCAGCAGCATCCGCAGGGCGCGATTGTCGAGCGCGAAGGCACGATCCACATTTCCAATGTGATGAAGGCCGAGCACATGAAACAACCGGCGGAAGCAGCCGCATAAATAATTTTGTCACGGCAAAACCCGTGACGCATAAAAATGAAAGCCAGACTTTACGAAAAATACGCGAAGGAAGTCGCGCCGGCGCTGAAAGAAAAGCGTAAATACACGAACTTCCACCAGATTCCGAAGATGGTGAAGATCGTCGTGAACATGGGCGTGAGCGCGTCGCTGGAAAAAGGTGCGGTCGAGGATGCGGCGAAGGATTTGTCGCTGATCACCGGGCGCAAGCCGGCCATAAGCAAATCGCGCCACAGCATCGCGCAATTCAAGCTGCGCGAAAACCAGGCGATCGGCTGCCGCGTGACGTTGCGCCGCGACGAGATGTATGAATTTTTTGACCGGCTGGTTGCGACGGCGTTGCCGCGCATCCGCGATTTTCGCGGATTGTCGCCGCGCAAGTTTGACGGTCGCGGAAATTACACGTTTGGCGTCGGCGACCAGACGATTTTTCCGGAGATTGAACTGGATAAAATCAAACGCCAGCAGGGCATGGACATCACGATTGTGACGAGCGCGCCGACGAATGAAGAGGCGCTGGATTTGCTGAAGCTGATGGGATTTCCGTTCGCGGAAAAATAATTTAATTTTTTATGGCCAAGAAAGCATGGTTGGAGCGCAACAAGCGCAAGCAGGAAACGGTGAAGAAATTCGCCGCAATCCGGGCTGAAATGAAGGCGAAGCGCGATTACGCCGGCCTCGCGAAACTGCCGCGCGATGCCAGCCCGACGCGCGTGATCAACCGCTGCTCGTTCAGCGGACGCCGCCGCGCTTATCTCCGTAAATTCGGCTGCTCGCGCTTGACGTTCCGCGAGGCGGCTTTGAATGGTTTGATTCCGGGCGTCACAAAGGCGAGCTGGTGAGAATGAATCACCCTCATCGTCATGTTCCTCATAAATCGAGGGCGAGGACGAGGACGAGAATGAATAAAATATGAGCGATCCGATTTCTGACATGTTGACCCGCATTCGCAACGCGAGCCGCGCGCTGCTGCCGGTGGTGGAATTGCCGCACTCGCGGATGAAGGAAAGTCTTGCGCACATCTTGAAAAAAGAAGGCTACGTCGCGGAAGTGTCCGTTGACGGCAAGGTGATCAAGAAGCTGAAAATCCAGCTCAAGTATCAGGGCAAGAAAAATGTCATCGAAGGTTTGAAGCGCATCAGCAAGCCCGGTTTGCGCAAATACGTCGGCGCGACGGAAATTCCGCGCGTGCTCGGCGGCCTGGGCGTTTCGATCGTGTCCACGTCCGAAGGCGTGATGACGGGCACGCAGGCGAAGAAAAAAAATCTGGGCGGCGAGCTGCTCTGTTACATCTGGTAATATTTTATGTCGCGAATTGGAAAACAACCGATTGCCATCCCTCCGAAAGTCAAAGTGGAGGTGAAGGGGCAGAAAGTTTCCGTCGAAGGCCCGAAGGGCAAGCTCGGCTGGGAACTGCCGAAGCGCACGAGCCTCAAGGTTGACGGCGGCAACATCATCGTCAGCCGCGACGGCGAAGACGCTCAGGCGAAGGCATTGCACGGATTGAGCCGAGCGCTCGTCAACAACATGGTCAAGGGCGTCGCCGAAGGTTTCGTCAAGAAACTGGAAATTCAAGGCGTCGGTTTCAAAGCCGCGGTCACAGGCAAGGTTGTGAATTTGTCTCTCGGTTATTCGCATCCGGTCAATTACGACATTCCCGACCAGATCAAAGTGACGGTCGAGGAAAACACTAAGCTGACGATTGAAGGCCCGGATAAAATGATGGTCGGCAAGGTCGCGTCGGAAATCCGCGCGTTTTATCCGCCAGAGCCTTACAAGGGCAAGGGCGTGCGTTATGTCGGCGAACACGTCGAGCGCAAGGAAGGCAAGACGGTTCAGTAACAATTAATTTTGTCCACGGCCAAATCCGTGGACGCGAAAAAATGAGAACGGAAAAGAAACAAAAATTGAAGCAGTTGCGGCGCTGGCGCATCCGCAAAAAAGTGACCGGCACAAAGCTGCGTCCGCGCATGGCCGTGTGCTTCACAAGCGAAAACATCCACGTCCAGTTCATTGACGACGACGCAGGCGTGACGATCGCGGCGGCTTCGACGGTCAGCAAAACTGCGGCAAAAGATTTGTCAGCAAATGTGAAGGGCGCGAAAACGATTGGCGAGATCGCGGCGAAGAACGCCTTGGGCAAGGGCATCAAGGAAGTCGTGTTCGACCGTGGCGGCACGCGCTATCATGGCAAAATCAAAGCGCTCGCGGACGCGGCGCGGGAAGCTGGATTAAAATTTTAACCTGAAAAAAATACTGTGGCTGAACTCAATAAAACTGGTGGCGAAGGACAGCGCGGCCCGCGCGGGCAGGGTGGTCGTGGCGGGCGTCGCCGTTCGCCGGGTGACGTGCCCGAAAATGCGTTTGGCGGCGGAGCGTCGGAGGAATTGATGGAGAAGGTTGTCTTCATCAACCGCTCGTCGAAAGTCGTCAAGGGCGGACGCCGTTTCAATTTCAGCGCGCTCGTCGTTGTCGGCGACAAAAAGGGCCGCGTCGGTTATGCGCTGGGCAAGGCGAGCGAAGTCGCGGATGCCATCAAGCGTGGCGGCGAACTCGCGCGCAACCAGATGCTTCCCGTTTCGTTGAAAGACGTGACGATTCCGCATGAAGTTTATTGCCGTTATGGGGGCGCGAAAATTTTGCTGCGCCCGGCCTCGCCCGGAACTGGAATCATCGCGGGCAAAACCGTCCGGGCCGTTCTGGAATCCGCCGGCATAAAAGACATTTTAAGCAAATCGCTCGGTTCAAGCAATGCGGCGAACGTCGTGAAGGCGACGCTCAAGGGATTGTTGAGCCTTCGCACCCGCGAAGCCATTTACAAGGGCCGCGATCTGGAAATCAAAAAAGTGAAAACGCCAGAAGCGCCGGCGGCGATTCCGGCAACGGCCTAAAATTTTATGCGACTGCACAATCTCAAACCTCGTCCCGGCGCGAAGCACCGCACCAAACGTCTCGGCCAGGGCGAATCCAGCGGCCACGGGAAAACTTCTGGTCGCGGCGGCAAAGGCCAGACGGCGCGTTCCGGCAGTTCGATTCGCATCGGCTTCGAAGGCGGCCAGATGCCGCTCATCCGCCGCATCCCCAAGCGCGGTTTCAACAACGCGCGCTTCACGGTGATTTACAGCCCGGTGAACGTCGGCGATCTGAACAAATTTGACGACGGCGCGAAAGTTGACGAGACGGCGTTGCGCGCGGTCGGCCTTGCCAACGGCAAATCCGCCGGGATAAAAATTCTCGGCAATGGCGAGCTTGAAAAAAAACTTACCGTAAGCGTGAGCGCGTTCAGCGCCTCTGCGAAGGCGAAGATCGAGGCCAAAGGCGGCACGGTTGAAATCATCGGCCGCAAACCCGCCGCGCCCGCGACAGCTTGAGCCGGGACTGACCTATGTTCCGCAACATCGCAGACACCTTCGCCAACTGCTTCAAAATCCCGGAGCTGAAGTCACGCATCTGGTTCACGATTGGCGTTCTGGCGATTGTCCGTATGACTGCATACGTTCGCGTTCCAGGACTGGACGGCACCGCTTTAAGTAATTACATCAATTCCCATGACCAAGGCGGGGCGATGAGCATGGCAAATATGTTCAACGGCGGCGCGCTTGGAAATTGCGCCATCGGCGGAATAGGCATCATGCCGTATATCAGTGCCACGATCATCATCCAGTTGCTCACTGCGGTCTGGCCGAAATTGAGCAAGCTGTCGCGCGAAGAGGGCGGTCGCGCAAAAATCGTCCAATACGGACGTTACTTGACCGTGCTGCTGTGTTTCGGCTGGGGGTTTGCGACGGCCATCAGTTGGGAAAATCCCGCAAAAGTTTTTGGTGGGGAAATCGGACGTCTTGTGCTTTTCAACGACAGCCATCTTTGGTGGTATCGGATTCAAACGACCTTGATTCTCACGACCGGAACCATGCTGTTGATGTGGCTTGGCGAACAGATCACAGAGCGCGGGGTTGGCAACGGTGTTTCACTGGTCATCACAATCGGCATCTTGGCCCGTATCCCGGCGGCTTGGTATGGGCTACACGATATGTTTGGGGGAAGCCGTCCTGAACACAGCTTTATCGGCGCGGGGCTGGTGATGGTGTTTCTGCTGGCGGCGGTGATCGCGGGCGTCATCGCCATCACGCAGGCGCAGCGGAAAATTCCCGTGCAATATGCGCAGCGCGCCGTCGGACGCAAAATGTATGCGGGCGGAACGTCGTTCATGCCGCTCAAGGTGAATTACGCGGGCGTCATGCCCATCATCTTCGCGCAGTCCATCTTGATGTTTCCGCCGATCATCTTCAAGAACGCGAGCATTTTTTTCTCAAAGAGCCCGTTCTGGACGGAGATTTTCCGCCAGCTTGGGGCCGCTCTTGACCCGATGACGGCCTCGTTCTGGTATCTGGCGACCTATTCCCTGATGATTTTGTTCTTCTCCTATTTCTGGGTGGCGACGCAGTTCAATGAAATCCAGATCGCCGACGACTTGAAGAAGAACGGCGGCTACATTCCCGGCGTCCGTCCGGGCACGGGCACGAGCGATTACCTGCACAAGGCGATGAGCCGCATCACGCTGGCGGGCGCGATTTTTCTGACCGTCATCGCGACGATTCCGATCATTCTTTCGAGGCAACTGGGCATTCCGTATGCCGTATCGAGCTTTTTCGGCGGCACGAGCATTTTGATCACGGTCGGCGTTTTGCTGGACACGATGCGCCAGATTGAATCGCATCTGATGATGCGCCATTACGACGGCTTTCTGAAAAAAGGCCGCCTGCGCGGACGGTTTTGAAACGGTTGAATTGTTAAATCGTTGAATCGTCGAACCGGACAAGCGCGGGACGATTTAACAAATCACAATTTGACGATTTAACGAACACTGTGGCCGGAATAAAATTAAAGTCCGAGGACGATTTGAAATTGATGCGTCCGGCGTGCGCGGTGGCGGCGGAAATTTTGGACGAGATCGCCGCGTTCATAAAACCCGGCCTGACGACGCGGCAGGTGGATGAATTTGCGGCCGCGCAAATAAAATTGCACGGTGGGAAGAGCGCGTTTTTGGGTTATCGCAAGTATCCGTGCCACACTTGCATTTCGGTGAACGATGAGGTCGTCCACGGGCTGGCAGGTGAGCGCGAACTGCGCTTCGGCGACATTGTGAGCGTGGATGTCGGCGTGAGTTACAAAGGTTTTATCGGCGACAATGCGCGGACGGTGGTGGTTGGCGGCTGCGGAGTTCTGGCGCAGCGGCTTCTGGACGTGACAGAGCAATCGTTATATCTGGGAATCGCGGCGGCGAAATCGGGAAACCGGGTGACGGATATTTCGCGCGCGATCCAGGATTACGTCGAGGGCAACGGTTTCAGCGTCGTGCGCGAGTTTGTCGGCCATGGCGTCGGGCGGACGATGCACGAAGAGCCGCAAGTGCCGAATTTTGTTGACCGGAAGATGAACGACAAGCTGCGGGCGGGGATGACGATTGCGATTGAGCCGATGGTCAATGCCGGGCGGCCCGAAGTAAAAATCTTGAAAGATGGCTGGACAGTGGTCACGCAAGATGGTTCATTATCTGCTCATTTTGAGCATACCGTCCTGATAACGGACGGCGAACCGGAGATTTTGACATGGCCGGAGACGAAGCTTTCAAAATTGAAGGTCACGTGACCGAGGTTCTGCCGAACGGCACGTATCGCGCGGAATTGAAAAACGGACATCGTTTGACGGCGTTCGTCGCGGGAAAAGCGAAGAAAAATTTTGCCGGGCTAAAAACCGGCGATAAAGTGAAATTGCAATTGACGCCTTACGATTTAAGCGTCGGCAGGATCATAATTTAACGAAGCTGGGACTTGAAAAGTCTCGGCTTTTTTCTTTTGTGCAATATGTGAACGCGGAATTGACGCTTACAAATTTCCAGCGCAAACTTCGCGCATGGCAAAGAAATCCGCCGCGAAACCAACCGTCACTTCTCCACGGTTAAAATCTTCCGCGCTCGTGGACACGCGACTTATTTATTGTGGCGACAATCTCGAACAACTTAAAAAGTTTCCGAAAGAATGTGTTGACCTGATTTACATTGACCCACCTTTCAACTCGAACCGCAATTACGAAGTGTTCTGGCCGGAAACGAGCGAGCGACGGCGTTTCGATGACCGCCATGAATCCACGAAGGCTTACATTGATTACATGAGGCCGCGTTGCGCGGAAATGTCCCGCGTCCTGAAAAAAACTGGCAGCTTTTATTATCACTGCGACTGGCACGCTTCACATTATGTGAAGGTGATGCTTGACCAGATTTTTGGAGAGAATTTTTTCAAGACTGAAATCATTTGGAAACGGACAAGTTCAAAAGGACTTGCCTTTCGGTCTTATCCCAACAACCACGACACAATATTTTTTTACACCGGCAGCGATAATTACACCTTTAACCGCTCGTATCTTCCACATAATCCAGAGTATGTTGAAAAATTCTACACGCATATTGACGAGCAATCCGGCAGGCGATACACGCTGGACAATTTGTTGAATCCAAACAAAGACCGGCCAAATCTCACTTATGAATTTCTCGGCATTACGCGCGTGTGGCGATGGACAAAGGATCGAATGGAACAAGCTTGGAAAGACGGATTGGTCATCCAAGCGAAGCCCGGCGCAGTTCCAAGACTGAAGCGTTTTTTGGACGAACAGGAGGGTGTTCCAGTTGACAGCGTGTGGACTGACATTCCCCCGATTCAATCTCAATCCAGCGAGCGTCTCGGCTATCCAACTCAAAAGCCGCTTGCGCTACTCGAACGCATGATTGAAACCAGCAGCAATAAAAACGACATCGTGCTGGATGCGTTTTGCGGTTGCGGCACGGCACTCGTTGCCTCGCACAAACTTAAACGGCAATGGATTGGAATTGATATTTCGCCGACGGCTTGTCGCGTCATGGCGAAGCGGTTGCGTGATGTTTGCGGCGTTCCTGAAAACGAATCGCTCTGGAAAGCTGGACGCGGTTTCATCGTGCGCGACTTGCCGAAAACGGAAAAAGAACTCCGCAAGTATCCGCACTTTGAATTTGAAAACTGGGCGGTTGTCGCGCTCGGTGGAATACCGAACAAAGTTCAAGTCGGCGACATGGGGATTGATGGCCGCATTTATCCGGTTTCGTCCAGTGCCACGCCGCGCAAGAAACAAGAAGGTGAATTACCTTTGAAAGAACGGTGGTATCCGATTCAAGTCAAGCAGACCGACAAAGTTGGCCGTCTCGACATTGATTCATTTGAAGCCATGATGATGCGCGAAGATTGTGACAAGGGATTTTTCGTAGGCTTCGATTTTTCCAGCGACGCGCTGATGGAAATCAGCAAATTTTTCAAACGCACCGGCAAAGTCATTCAAGCCCTGACCGTGCGCGAGATTTTGGAAGAAGAAATTGCTATGAAGCTGGCGTGAAAAATAGCTTATGGATAGGAAAAATGCCGGCTTGCAAAAATGAAATGGAGTTTTTAGCAGCCACCTTCCCGTTAAGAGAATTCTGCGCTGAAAGAGGTTTGAAACTTGAGACATACCGTGATCTGTAATTTTGACTGAATGTCGTTTCTCAACGCAGCCTTCACCTCACGGAGAAAAAGAATAATTATTTCGCCACCGCTTTTTGGCGGCGGATGATGCCCGCCAGCGCGCGAAGCGAATCGTTCACGGTTTCCGCATTGAAGAAAACCTTGGCCACGTCCGGCTCCAAGACCACTACGTTCGCGCCGCGATTATAGCGACGGAAATGTTTGCCGCGCACGCCGCGCGAAAAATCATATTCGGCCTGCATATCCTTGTCGGCTGGTTTAGCTCATGGTTTTTTCATAACTCTTTCTTTCGCGCCGCCCCGCGCTGATGATGCGGATATTATCGCCGCGTTCGGTGTGGATGACAACCAACAATTTTCCGTGATGCGAACGTCCAAGGATGATGAAGCGCGTTTCCGTCTGCGAGTGTGCCGGGTCGGGAATCGTGATGGAAACGGGGTCGCCAAAGACCGTCGCCGCCTCTTCAAAGGTGACGCCGTGCTTGGCCAGATTTGATCCGGCCTTGTGTGCGTCCCATTCAAAAGTCAGCATGGCCGATGTTGAACTTGCCGAGGCCGCTGCTGCAAACAAAAAAGCGGCCTTTGTTGCACCAAAATTGTTTGAAAATGTTATTGCAAGTCGGGTTGGGTCTGATAGTTTAACCGCTCCGTTTTTTGCGCCGTTCACGGCAATTAAATGAAACGGCAAAAATAATTTAAGAATGAAAGTCAGAGCATCGGTAAAAAAACTGTGTGAGCATTGCAAGATCGTGAAGCGCAAGGGCGTCATTCGCGTCATCTGCTCGAACAAACGTCACAAGCAACGGCAAGGTTAAAAATTTATGGCACGCATCATTGGTGTTGAAGTTCCGCCGAACAAGCGTATAGACATTGCGCTGCGCTACATCTACGGCATCGGCCCCATCAACGCGCTGGAGGTTCTCGAGCGCGCAAACATTGACCGCTCGATTCGCGCGAAGGATTTGACCGAGGCGCAACTCTCGCAAATCGTCCACGCGATCCAGGAAGGCAAATACGTCATCGAAGGCGATCTGCGCCGCGAACTCGGCATGAACCTCAAGCGGTTGCAGGGCATCAAATGCTATCGCGGCATCCGCCATATGCGTAGCCTGCCTGTGCGCGGCCAGCGCACGCAGACGAACGCGCGCACGCGCAAAGGCCCGCGCAAAACCGTCGGCGTGCAGCGCAATCCGAACGCGAAAACGGGAATTCACTGATCTGAAATTTAGATTTGAAATTTGAAATTGAAAAATATGGCCGAAGAACCCAAAAAGAAAGCTGCTCCAAAAACCGAGGCGAAGCCTGAAGCCGCTGCAAAGGCAGGCGCGGAAAAACCCGCTAAAAAGCCCGCGACGGCTGAAACTGCACCGGTCGCAGAAAATCCCGTTGCCGCCGCACCGACCGCCGCAGAACTTTTGGGCGAGGACGCGAATGCCAAAAAGGTCATCAAGGCCAAGCACGCGAAAAACATTGTTGCCGGAGTCGCAAATATTCTTGCCACGTTCAACAACACGCAAGTCACGATTACAGATAACCACGGAAATCTGATTGGCTGGTCGAGTGCCGGTCGCGTTGGTTTCAAAGGCTCGCGCAAAAGCACGGCTTACGCCGCACAGCAGGTCGCGCAGGATGCCGCGCGCCAGGCGATGGCTCATGGCATGAAGGAAGTCGAAATTCGCGTCAAAGGTCCCGGATCGGGCCGTGAATCCGCAATCCGCGCTCTTCAGGCGATAGGTCTTGAAATCAGCACAATCAAAGATGTGACGCCGATTCCGCACAACGGCTGCCGCCCGCGCAAAAAACGCCGCGTGTAAAATCTTAAATCGTAAATCAAAAATTAAAAATTTCTATGGCTCGTTACACAGGTCCTCGCGTTCGCATCAGCCGCCGGTTCGGTCTGCCGATTTTCGGCCCGTCGAAATATCTTGAGCGCCGCAATTACGGCCCCGGAGTCCACGGCCCGAAGTCTCGCCGCAAGCACACGGATTACGGCCTTGGCCTGATCGAGAAGCAGAAGTTCCGTTATTTCTACGGCCTGATGGAAAAACAATTTCGCGGCGTTTATGAAAAAGCGTTGCGCCGCCGCGGTGTCACTGGCGAGCAGATGTTGCAGATTTTGGAGACGCGTCTCGACAATGTCGTTTATCACCTCGGCTTGGCGAACACGCGCGCCGCCGCGCGCCAGATGGTTTGCCACGGCCACATCACGGTCAACGGCCGCAAGGTCGGCATCCCATCGTTCGCGTTGAAAGTGAACAATGTGATCGAGGTCAAAAATCACAACGTGTCGCGCCAGTTGGCGACGAAGAATTTGGAAGGCTCCGTCAGCCGCGCAGTGCCGGATTGGCTGTCGTTCAACAAAGAGGAATTCAAGGGCACGGTTTTGCGGATTCCGACTCGCGATGAAATCCAGCCGATTGCCAATGAACAGGCCGTCGTAGAATTTTATTCCCGATAAACCATAAACAAAAAACAATTACACGGATTTCTCCGGCACGGGAATAAATCAGCCGGAGCGGTCAGATTAAAATTGTTGAAAGGAAAATATGCCAGTCAGACTCGGACGTTTCGAAATGCCCAAGCGGTTGCAGAAGAAGAATCTACCGCGACGGACACCTACGCAAAATTCATCGCCGACCCGTTTGAAACCGGCTACGGCCACACCATCGGCAACTCGCTCCGCCGCGTGCTGCTCTCCTCGCTCGAAGGCGCGGCCATCACGTCAATCAAGGTGGATGGCGCGATGCACGAATTCACCACGATTGACGGCGTCGTTGAGGACGTGACCGACATCGTCTTGAATCTGAAGAAGGTCAAATTGAAGGCGCACACCCGCGACGAACAGGTGCTTTTGCTTTCGGTCAACAAAGAAGGCGTGGTGACCGCCGCCGACATTCAGGTGAACCAGAATGTCGAGATGGTGAATCCCACGCAGCACATCTGCACGCTCGATAAAAAGAAAAAGCTTGAGATGGAGCTGACCGTAAAAATCGGCCGAGGTTTCTGCCCCAGCGACGAAAACAAAAAACCCGGCCAGGCCATCGGCATCATCGCGATTGACTCCTTGTTCTCGCCGGTCACTCGCGTTCGTTACAACGTCGAGGCCGCGCGCGTCGGCAACCGCACGGACTATGACAGGCTGATTTTGGAAGTCTGGACCGACGGGCGCATCACGCCCGACGACGCGCTCACGCAGTCGTCAGTCGTCCTCCAGAAGCACCTCGACGTTTTTGCGCTTTACGACAAGAACGCGATTGAGTTCGAGGAAGCCGCCGACAAGCAGGACGACGAGAAGATGAAGTTGAAGAAACTGCTCAACATGAGCGTCAACGAAATCGAGTTGAGCGTCCGCGCGGCGAACTGCCTGAACAACGCGAACATCACGACCGTCGGCCAGCTCGCCTTGAAGTCCGAGCAGGAAATGCTCAAGTATCGCAACTTCGGCAAAAAATCGCTGAACGAGATCAAGGACAAGCTGACCATGCTCGGCCTGTCGCTCGGAATGAATTTCGAGCCGGGATTGATTGACACCACGGTCAAGGAAGAACCGGCGGCGGAATAGGAATTTTATGCGTCATCTTAAACGAACGGCCAAACTGGGGCGCACGTCCGAGCATCGCAACGCGATGCTGGCGAACCTCGTTTGCAGCCTCATCAAGCATCGCCGCGTGACGACAACCCTGGCCAAGGCCAAGGCCGCGCGTTCCGTTGCGGAAAAACTGGTCACACTCGGCAAAAACGGCACGATCCACGACCGCCGCCTCGCGGTGGCGCGGTTGCATCAGGAAGACGCGGCGAAAATCCTGTTCAAGGAGATCGCGCCCGCGTTCAAGGAACGCAACGGCGGCTACACGCGCATCGTCAGGATGAACCAGCGCAACGGCGACGCCGCGCAGCGCGCGATTCTGGAATGGGTGGACGTGACGGTTGTAGCTCCGGTTGAACCTGAAACTGCGCCCGCTGCGGAAGAAGCCAAACCGGAAGAGAAAAAGTAATTTTGAAATCAAACACAAAGCCCGCTCGAATTGAGCGGTTTTTTTTATTTTCAATGAAGGAACGAATATAGAAACAATCCGAGGAGCAGCAGGGCGACAAGCCAACAAAGCCAGCTTATGCCGCGCGGTTTTCCTCCACCGGAGCCGAATTCCTTCTTCACGAAATCGTCGTAATCGAATTCCTCGTCCGGCAGACCGAGGTTGTTGGCGTAAGCAGTTTCCGACCAGCCGGTGTTTTCGTCCGAGCCGCAGCCGGGACAGGCCTTTGCGTTTTGCGGCACGTCCGCGCCGCAATTCGGACAAATTTCGGGAGACATTTTGGAAATGCAGGATGATTTTAGCCTTTGGTTTTTCTTTCCGAAACGAGATTTTCAACGTCGCGCGCACCGTGCAGAACCGCCAACACCCAGACTTCATTTCCCATGATCAAATAATACACGCCATAATCCTTGAACCGGCGCAAGCGGAGACAGCGGACATCGGCAAACCGGATGGAGCGAAGCAGGGCGTTTTGAGCGAGCGATGAGATTGCAGTTTCCGCTTCATCAAGAAAATCGCCGCCCAATCCCGGCAGTTGTTCGTCATACCAGGCCGCCGCAACCAATGTGTCGTCGTCAGCGAGCTGGCGATTTTTGACGGCGAATTTCATTCAGGCGTTCGCGGACTTTTTTCAGGCCGTCCCACGGTTCAAGCAATTCAGGATGGGCGATGGTCTCGTCGCGTCGGCGAAGAATCTCCGCCTTTACGGACGGGTGAATGTAGTCGTCATCCTGCGGATTGAGAATTTCGTTCTCGTGCGCGTAAAACCAATCGGCAAACTGACGGCGTTCCTCGCTCGGCAGTTGCAACAGGGTATTTTCAATTTGTTCCACGCTCATGGCCGTCAATTTACAACTTCAATTTGGATTTGCGAATAAAAAATTTCACCCCGCCGCGCTGACATATTCCTCATCCGTCCGCAAATCGAGTCCCATCAAAATATAGTCGTGCGAAACCGCCTGCATATCCTTGACGTAATCTTCCAGCCTCATCAGTTCGTTGAAGCCGAGCATCGCGAACATTTTCATGGCCGTCGCCTGTTCGCCTATGAATTCCGCCTCGACGCGCTCCAGCCCCGCGCCCCGCGCGATTTCCAGAGTCTCGGCGATGAGTGCTCGCGCCAGCCCGCGTCCGCGAGAATCGGGATGCACCGAGACGCTCACGCGCCCGATCTGCCGTTTCCAGCCGCCCAACTGCTGGTGCAACGTCGCCACGCCGGTGATTTTTCCGGCGAGCAGGCCGATCAGCGGCAGGTTGCGCCCGTAGTCAATGTTGCTGCACCATTCGTGGATGACATTGATGTCCGTGACGCGATGCTTGATGAACATCCGTTCCGGTTCTGGGATGCCGAGAAACAACTGGTGAAAATCCTTTTCATCGGCGATGTGCAGCGGACGCAGCGTGGCCTTTGTGCCGTCCTTGAGCGCGACGGTTTTCGGAAATATTTGCAGTTCGAGTTCAATGCTGTTTGCCATGTTTTTCCTTTCTGGTTCAATCGCACTCTGCGCCAAACTTTGCGCGCCTGCAACTAATAAAGTTGTGACAATTCACCCGCCAGTCCGCTCGCGTGATTCAGTGAACTTTCGTCAATCGCCGCAGGATCAAGGCTCCAGCGCGCCGCCAGCGCCGCGACTTTTTCAAAATTCATCTCGACGGCTTCTTTTGACGGCAAAATGTCGCCGTAAGCGAAACATTTCAGGCCGAGCATGGTTTCCGGCATCGTCTTCGCACCCTGGTTCCAGACCGTCTCTCCCGCCCACGCATACGCGCGCGTCACGCAGCCGTCGTCCAGCCTCGCCCACGCGTGATGAAGTGAAAATTTTTCCGCGTGGAAAAACTGGACATGGCCAAGTTTGCGGCTCAATGCGGTCAGAAAAAGAAAACACGCATCCACGTCGTCGCCGGGGGCCGGCAGCGCGAGGCCGGTGACGATGACCCAGCCGTTGATGCGCGGGCTGATGAAAAATTCGTGTCCGCCCATCATGCCCTCCGACCACGAACACGGCGCGGAACGTCCAAGGCCCAGCGCGGCATGGACCGCCTGGGGGCTTACTGAACGGATTGCCAGCCAGTGCGTCGGGCGTTGCGGGAAAATTGGCGCAAGGAAAACTGATTTTGGGATTTGGGGCGAGATTTTTTCAAGCCGCTGCGCGCGGCGATGCAGGAAAATCATCCAGAGGAAAACCATGACGGCCACTCCCAATGCCAGAAAGTGCGTCAGCAGCAGCATCAATGTCACTGCATCGTTCTGATTCACGGATTGAATCACGCCCTGAATTTACGCCCGCGCCGCGCAGGTTCAATGAAAATGTTGTAGCAGCGGACGTGGATCCGCTCTGATTTCCTAAAATCATAAAAATGAGCCGACTCACGTCGGCTGCTACGAGTTCTGCGCCAGCCAGTCGAGATATTTTTCGCCGCCCGCGCTCAATGGCAGAACCACAAACTCCGGCGCGTCGTATGGATGCCTGGCAAGGATCAATTTTTCCAGTTCGGCCAGTTTGGATTTCTGCGTTTTCAAAACCAGCAAAACTTCCGCGCCCGATTCAATTTTCCCCTGCCACCGATAATGCGATTCGATTTTCGGAACCAGATTTGCGCAGGCGGTCAAGCGCGCCTGCAACGCGGCCTTGGCCAGCGCGCGCGCCGTTTTCAAATCCGGCGCGGTGAGGAGAACGACGGCGAATTTTGCAGCGGATTTCATGGTCAATTTGCTTGCATCCACAAACCCTGCAATATGCCCCAATCGTTGCGCAGTTCTTTCGAGAACAAACCCATTTCTTCATCGCTGCGGCCATCGGACTCGGTCATTTGAGTTGTTTCGGTGGCAGGAATTTGAAGTGATAAAAAGCGGGTAAAACTGTTCACGGAATAAATTCCCGCGCCGCCATGACATTGATTGCAGTTTTGAAGCACAATCGGAGGCTCAATCGGTTGATTAGTATCTAAACTTCTTTCATTTCCAAATCCTGAAAATTCAAACGGGTCAAGCCCAATGGAAAAAGGAATTCTAGTGAAATCTCTTTCTTTTTGGCCAAGAGAAATCATTTGTGCTGATCTGCGCTTCATTTGAAATTCGTTGAATCGCTGGGGTGGAATAGTTTGGCTGTCAACTGTTCCATCAGCATTGGTTGTCTCTATATATTCCGGTTCTCCAAATCCCAAATAAGTTCTTAATTGGATGCTTTCTACAATATGCGTCGTCTGGATTTTTCCATTCGTATCAATCACGCGCATACGCCGCGCTAATGCCCATTGCGAATTGGTGGGAAATTGTGGAAAATGGTTCAAAGTGATTGGAGAATTGGTGTCGCCCGAAGGAACAAACATCGGTTCTACTGCGCCAATTTGCTTCAGATAATTCAAGCCGGCCTTCCGTCCGTCTGCGTCATGGAACAAAACCATGAAAGTCGAGCGTCCACCGAAGCTTAAATCATGCGCTGGCACCAGCCCGAGAACATCTTGGATGCGGATATTTATCCAATCGCCATTGGTGTTGAATAATCCGCGAGGCAAATCGGTCAAATTATTTTTTTCCGCAAGCGCATAATTATCCGGCAGCGATGCGATTTCATTCGTCGTGAGTTCCAGCCGCCGAATCACAATGGCCAATCGCTTTAGCAATTCCATTCGTTCAGTTTTATGATCGTCATTAAGACGTGGAGCCGCCCAATCGAACAGTGCCCAAAGGTCGCGCTGCAACAAGGCTTTCTTGAGTGGGTCCTGGATTAATTTTTCACCCTTTGTATTGATGAATTCATTGAGTACGTCCAGCGCCTGTTGATGCGAAGCACCCGTCAACAAATTTGTCGTGGTCGCCCAGTAAAGAATGTCCAATTCATTCAAGCCGTATTTCTTGCCGTCCTGCGCCGTCCGCTCGAACAAAGTTTCGTTCAGCCGGTTCCAAAGATGATTTGTGTTGGAATCGTAAATCGTATTTTCGGCGGGCGTGTCGCCTTTCGATTCAATGGCGCAAAATAAAACAACTGCGATTAGCGTGGCGAAAATTTTCACGTTGGTTCTTTTGAAGTTAAATTGCCGGACTCCTTTCATTTCACGCCCGATTTCCGTTCAAGTCAAGACATGGCCGATTTTGAAAAATCGAAAACTGGCGCATCCTTTGCCTGTTTGTTACCTTACCGGCGATGGATAGCAAGCGATTGGAATTAAAAGTTGGCCTGTTCGTTTTCGTCGGGCTGGCGCTGCTGGCCGTTGCCGTGATCCAGTTCAGCAAGGGCACGAGCCTGTTTCGCGGCACTTATACTTTGCGCCTTCACGCGGTCAACGTGGGCGGACTCAAGGAACGCGCGGGCGTGCTGCTCGCGGGCTATCAGGTCGGCAGCGTCTCGGTGATCAAGCTGGCCGACGACGAAAGAAGCGTGACAATCCTGTTGAGCATCTACAAAAATTTCAAAATTTACCACGACGCGCGTTTTGTCATAGAACAGTCGGGTTTTCTGGGCGACGAATATGTTTCCGTCATCCCTACCGCCAACACGCTGCCGGTGTGGACCAACAACGCGGACGTGGAATGTCAGGAGCCGTTCAACTTGCAGGAGGTCGCGCGCTCGGCGGCGGGTTTCATCCAGCGCATTGATGACACGGCCAAGAAGCTGGACGCCTCGGTCTCGGATTTGCAGCGCGTGGTGTTGAACGAGCAGACGCTGACCAATTTTTCCGTCGCCGTCAGCAACCTGCGCACGTTCACGGAGCAGGCGATGGGGACGATTGGTGACATCAACGCCATCATCGCGACAAACGGTTCGCAGGCCAGCCTCGCCGTGAGCAACGCCGTTGTTTTTTCGCAGGAACTCGACCGGCTTGCGGGTTCCGCCGACCTTTTGCTCACGACTAACGGCGCGGAGATTTCCGTCGCCGTGAAAAACATTGAAGCTTCCACGGAAATCCTGACAAACTTGATGGCAGATTTGCAGTCCGGCAAGGGACTTGCCGGAACGGTTTTGCAAAACCAGCAATTGTCAACCAACGTGCAGGCCATCGCCAGCAATCTCGCCACCGCCACCGCCAACCTGAACCGGCTCGGCCTGTGGCATTTCCTGTGGCACAAGGAACCCCCGCCGCCAAAGTGGCCAACTCCGGCACCATCGCCGCGCGAAGGCGGTCAACAACCATGACACCGCTCTGGATAATCCGCATTTTGTTTTTGAGCCTGTGCATCACGGCGGGTTACGCCATCAGCCAGAACGAGGAATTTCTCAACATTCCGCATAATGGAGTGTATGGGATGTTCATTGGCTTCGGATTCGGCGGACTGCTGATTGCCGTGGACGAAATGCTCAAGGGTTTTTCACTGCGCGCATTTTCCTCCATCACTTTTGGGCTTTTGCTCGGCACTTGCGTGGCAATGCTCATTGACAAGTCCGGCCTGTTCGACATATCCAACCCCAATGCCGCCGACCTCCAGCAGCGCTGGCTGATCCGGCTCGCGCTGTTTCTCATCTTCGGCTACATCGGGATGATTCTCGCCATGCGCAGCAACAAGGAGGATTTCTCGCTCATCATCCCCTACGTCCGCTTTTCACCGCAGAACAAGCCGGACAACCTGCTGCTGCTCGACACCAGCGTCATCATTGACGGGCGCATCGCGGATTTGATCGAGGCGAAATTTATCGAGGGTCTCATCATTGTCCCGCGCTTTGTGCTCAAGGAACTCCAGCAGGTCGCCGATTCCGCCGATCCCATCAAGCGCGCGCGCGGGCGGCGCGGCCTCGAAATGCTCAACCGCATCCAGCGCAACACCAGCAACGAAGTCCGCATCCACGAGGCCGATTTTCCCGATGAAAAGGAAGTGGACAGCAAACTTGTCCACCTCGCGCGCAACCTCAACGCGCGCCTTTTCACCAACGACTACAACCTCTCCAAAATCGCCGAGCTGCAAAAAGTCAGCTACGTCAACCTCCACGAAATCGCCAAGGCGCTCAAAGTCATCCTGCTGCCCGGTGAAATCCTGAATTTGAAAATCGCCCGCGAAGGCAAGGACAAGGGGCAGGGCGTCGGTTATCTGCCGGACGGCACGATGGTTGTCATCGCCGGCGGCGAGGCGCACGTCGGCCATCATGCCGAAGTGCAGGTGCAAAGCCTGCATCAGACCGGGGCGGGCATCATCGTCTTCGCCGATTTGAAGAGCGTCTCCGATTCCAAGACCGAAACCACATTCATCACCAAGTGAACCTCGTCACCATTTGCACCAGCTTTTATCTCGCCGAGGCGGAACTGACGTGCTCGCGCCTCGAAGCCGCCGGTTTTCACCCGTTTCTCGCCAATGAAAATGCCGCCAACTGGTTGGGCGGAGTTTCCACCGCGACCCTGCTGCGCATTGAAGTTCCAGAATCCGAGGCCGCCGACGCAAAAGAATTTCTCGACGCGCCCGCCACGCCAGCCGAATGAATCACGAACAGCGTTCTGAATCCACGAACTGGCTGCCTGCTCGCGCAACCTGAAACGTTTCAGCAGCCAAACCGCTCTTGCTGAGAGTCGCTGCATCTGCGAGAGCAGCCATGCTTTTCCCGACGATAGCCGGACGATCCGACTTGGTAGCTGTCACAGTCCCGTCAATAGCCAGACCATTCCCGCCTTTGGCTGACATATTCGCGTCTGTAGCCAGATCATTCCCGCCCGTAGCTGATGTATTCCAGTTGATAGCCAAAATTTCCAATTCCAACGCATCAATTTGCAAACCAGCAACTTATGAGTGCATTTAAGCATTGAAAATGCTTCGCCGAATAAAAATCCATTTCCCTGCTTGACACATTTTTTATTTGCTGTCAAACCACAACTCACAAAAAATATGTCACAACGAATCTTCAACTTTCCCGTCGCGCTTCTGCTGGATGATATGAGCGGCGGCGGCATTTTGGTCGGCGCGGCGATTGCAAAGAACAAAATGAGCGAGGGTGTTTCCTTCCATCTGCGCGCTCCACTGGTGGACGGCGCGCATTATTTCCTACTGCAAAACACCTGTCTGGACACCAATGGTGTTTCGATCAATCCATTCTTGGAGCCTCTGGCTCTGCCCATCAACTATCAACCATAACATCTTATGAAACTGTCTTCCATCTGCTATCTTCTATCTGCGTTCTATTGCTTCGCCCAGCCGCAGCAAGCCTGGATTGCCAGCTACAACGGGGGCTTCACCAACAAAACGCACACGCCTTTGGCGATGAAGCTGGACAGCGCCGGTAATATCTACGTGGCCGGTTCTTCACAGAACGCCAGCAATTTCTACGACTACGTGGTGCTGAAGTATGCGCCCAACGGCGCGCAATTCTACGCTACAAGATACAGTTCAACCAATGGGATGAATTTCACGATCAACGGCTTTGCATTGGATCAGAATGGCAATACCTACGTCACCGGCACGGGCGGGACGGTAAAGGTCGGGACTAACGGCGTGGTGGCTTGGAACGCGCCTTATGCCGGGAATGATGTGGCGGTGGATACGAACGGGAACGTGTATGTGACGGGATTTTCCTCCACGGAGTATGCGACGGTGAAGCTGAACTCGATGGGCAGCAATATATGGTTGCGGACGTATGTGGCCGTCACGGGTCCAGACAATCCGGTTGCAGTATCGCAGAAGGTGGCGGTGGATGAGGCGGGGAATGTGTATGTGGCTGGATGGGCAGACCTGCCGCCAGGGTTCGTTTATCCCGGACATACGAATGTGAACTATTATTCTGGGCAGCAGATATTGATGTATGACCTGGCGGGGAATCCGGTTTGGACCAATTCTGCTATTAATTACGATGGAACTTGGGGTTATACCATAGCACTCATTTCAAACAATCAAGGCAATATTTATACCACAGCTAACATCTTGGGGGGGGCGGGAGGAACTGCCCGAATCAATATCGGCGGGCAAGAGGAATGGGAACAATCCGCCGGCCCAACCGCTGGTGTAAATGGAATGGCAATCGATACCAACGGTAACGCATTCTTAACCGGCGGGCCTTATGTGGTTTTCAAATTGACTTCGACCAACGGCCAAGTAGTTTGGTATATTAACCCAAGCTCTGGTCAAGCAAATGCCATTGCATTAGATAGCTCTGCCAACATCTACGTGACTGGCTTTATCAATGCTGGTGCCAGTAGTAACGATTGGAAAACAATCAAATACGATAACAACGGCAACCAGCAATGGGTCATCCGCTACAACGGCCCGGCCAACGGCAACGACGGTGCCACCGCCATCGCCGTCGCTCCTGATGGCAGCATCTACGTCACCGGCTATTCCCAAAACACCTCCGGCGGCAGCGACATCACCACCATCAAATACGGCAATTTGACCAACATTCAAAAAAAAGGTGACGGCAGCATCCAACTCCAGTTCTTCGGCAACCCCGGCCAGAGCTACAATTTTCAAGCCGCCACGGATTTTTTGAATTGGACCAACCTCGGTTCCTCCTTGGCCGACACCAACGGCATCTTTGAATTTCTGGACACCAACGCTCCCTTATTCCCCTATCGCTTCTACCGCTGGTATTAACGCGGTTCCATGAAAATTGAACTCGACACGCCAACCAAGGCACGCCGGATGCCAATGAAAAATAGACGCCGGAGCAGGTGAGGCTTCCCAAGCCCCCACAAGTTAGTTGCCCAACATACGCCGTTCGCTTCGCGAACCGTGGTCTCGGCTACGAACCAAGTGAAAGCTCGCCTACATCAAACTGAACATCCAACCAACCTTCGTTTCACTACGGCTCGGCAGGACGCCTTGCCCGCCTCGTGGCGCTGTCCCGGTCAA
>Ga0208220_1000226_pt1 | contig 23707 bp, 22 predicted proteins | sample NGESurdeep092012_9_FD_184484 | JGI IMG/M metagenome (GOLD analysis project Ga0208220, IMG submission 184484) | Arctic peat soil microbial communities from Barrow, Alaska - NGEE Surface sample F53-1 deep-092012 (SPAdes) | ecosystem: Environmental > Terrestrial > Soil > Wetlands > Peat ...
ATCTCGGAGCCGGAATAGCTTCGGCTGGGTTCCAAATCCTAGCGTCGCGTTCCCGCCCCGGTTTTCTAAAGCGGACAGATCATGTGTGCATTGGACCGGACAGATCGTATGTTAACGACATCGAGCTTTTGTCACTCTTGGTAATCAGACGTCGCGCGGCTTATAATGCATTCGCAGCCGCCCGTGCCTAAGGTCTTCATCTCCTACAGCCACGATTCCCGCGAGCACCTGGATCGCATCCTCGCGCTTTCACAACGCCTGCGCCAGGGAGGTATCGATTGCCAGATCGATCAGTATCAAGATTCGCCGCCGCGAGGCTGGCCTAACTGGTGTACGGAGCAAATCGAAGAATCGCAGTTTGTCCTCGTTGCGTGCACCGAAACCTACCTGCTCCGCTTTCGAGGGAAAGAAGTTCCAGGTAGAGGTTTCGGAGGCACGTGGGAAGGTCACATTGTTATTCAGGAGCTGTACAACGCTCAGGGCAGGAATAGCAAATTCATCCCGGTGGTCTTTTCAGAGGACGATCTCCGCCATCGCCCGCCTCCGTTACAAAGCGCGACATCCTACGATCTCAGCCTCGGCTACGACACCTTGTACAACCGGCTAATCGGTCGACGTCGGGTGATCGAAGCCCCGCTAGGCGAAATTCTTCCCGTCCTCGAGCGAAAACAAACGTTTCTTCCGCCGTGGAACATCCCTCATGCTCGAAATCCGTTCTTCACAGGTCGCGAAAAGGTCCTGGAACGCTTACAAACCGTTCTCGAAACCCGCCGCGCAGCCGCGCTCAGCGGCCTCGGCGGCGTCGGTAAAACGCAAACCGCGATCGAGTACGCCTGGCTTCATCGCGACGCATACCAAGCCGTCCTTTGGACGAAAGCCGAAATTCGCGAAGATCTCGTATCAGGTTTCGTCGCCATCGCGAAGCTATTGAATCTGCCGCAAGCCGCTTCGACGGATCAACAGGCTGCCGCGGCCGCCGCCAGACAATGGTTCGAGCAGAATTGCGGCTGGCTGCTCATCCTCGACAATGCCGACGACATCCCATGGTTCGCGACTTCATTCCAAGCACAGCAAACGGCGAAATCCTGTTGACCACGCGCGCCCATGCCATCGGCAAAGTCGCCGAACGCATCGAAATCGACGAGATGCAGCCCGAAGAAGGAGCGCTCTTCCTCCTTCGCCGCGCCGGAATCGGCAGCCCATCCGTCGAAGATCGCCAGCTCGCCCATGAAATCTCAGAAGCGCTCGGAGGCCTTCCCTTAGCGCTCGATCAAGCCGGAGCATTCATCGAAGAAACTCCCTCGAGCTTGGCTGAATATCTCGCCTTCTACAAATCCGAAGCGGCCAGCTTGTTGGATAGGCGCGGCGAAGTGACCGAGGAACACAAGTCGGTCGCCGTCACGTTCTCACTCGCTTTTGAAATGGTCGCCAGAAACAGCGCGGTAGCAGCCGATCTCATCCTCGTGTGTTCTTTCCTCGCTCCCGATGCTATCCCCGAGGAAATCTTCTCCAAAGGCGCGCCCGATCTCGGCGACAATCTCGCGGCGCTTGCCAATAAGCCACTGGAACTCGTCAAAGCCATCGGGGAAGCCGCCCGCTTTTCGCTCATCGACCGCCATCCCGAGAAGAAGATGCTCGACATCCACCGTCTGGTGCAAACAGTTGTGAGAGTTGGTATGAACGAGGCCGGCCAACGCCTCTGGGCAGAGCGCATCGTGCGAGCGGTGAATCGAACGTTTCCCTACCCGGTCGAGTTCGCCAATTGGAACCAATGCGAAAGGATGCTCGCCCAAGCCCAGGGCTGCGCCGGCCTGATAACGGATTTCGATCTCGAAACGGCCGAGGCAGCCCGGCTCCTCAACCAAGCGGGCTTTTACCTAAAGGAACGGGCTCGTTTCGCCGAAGCCGAGCCGCTGTTAGTTCGCACGCTCGCTATCCGCGAGAGAATACGTGACGTGGACCATCTTGAAGTGGCCACTTGCGCCAACAACCTCGCGCTCCTCTACGCCCACCAAGGCAAGTACGACAAGGCCGAGCCGCTCTATGTTCGCGCGCTCACGATCTGGAGAAAGGCGCGCAGCCCTGACCATCCTAGTCTCGCCACTTGCCTCAATAATCTCGCGGCCCTCTTCTCCAACCAAGGCAAATACGCCGAAGCCGAGCCGCTCTACCTTCGCGCGCTCGCGATTCGGGAGAAGGCGCTCGGACCCGACCACCCCAACGTGGCCGCTAGCCTCAACAATCTCGCGAACCTCTACTATAAGCAAGGCAAACGCGCCGAATCCGAACCGCTTTACGTTCGCGCGCTCGCAGTCCTGGAGAACGCGCACTTGCCAGACCACCCCAGCCTCGCCGCCACCCTTGAGAATCTCGGGCTGCTCTACCAAGCCCAAAACCGGCACGCCGAAGCCGAGCCACTCCTCTGCCGCGCCGCTGAAATCCGCAAAAAGCGAGAGGAAGGCTAAGCTTCCGGTTTCTTCCCTGCGGACGCTCCCTAAACCCCTCCGCTCCCGGCCGCCTTCTTCCTCGCCTTGGCGGATTTCTTCACGGGCTTCGCCGCAGCGTGTTCGGGCTGATTCGCATGCACACGCTCCAGGGCGTCCTCCAGCTTTTGACCGCCCTTTAAGACCGGCGCGAACAAATCTCCCACTCTCTCGAATCTCGCAATCGCGTTATCAATTCGAAAGTCCTCCGGCTTCAACCCGTGTTTCACTTCCTTCCAATCGAGCGGCGTCGCCACAGGCGCGCCATTGTAAGCCCGTGTCACGTAAGGCGCGGCAATCGTCTTCCCCGTGCCGATCTGCAAATAATCGAAGTAAACGCGACCTTTTTTCCGCTTATCCACGCCGCGGGGAGTAGTAAACAAATTCGGCTCGCGATTGACTGCAAGATGCGAGACGATTTCCGCAAAGCTGCGAACCTGATCGTAGGTGTATATCGGCTCGAGCGGCACATACACGTGCATGCCATCGCCGCCGGTGGTTTTCGGATAACCGTTCAGCCCCAGCCCCGCAAGGATTTCCCGAACCAGGAGCGCGGCCTCGACAATCCGATCGAAAGACGCCTCAACCGGATCAAGATCGAGGAGCATCCAATCGGGGCGATCCAGGCTTCCGGCGCGGCTCATCCAGGGATTCTGGTCAATGCAGCCCAGGTTCACCAGATACAGAAGACTCGCTCGATCGTTCGCGATCGGGTAGTGGTTGATTTTGGGCGGCTGGTGCTCCCGGATCGGCTCACAATGCATCCACTCCGGAAAATGATTGCCCGCGTTCTTCTGAAAAAAGTATTCGCCCGCTATCCCGTTCGGATAGCGTTTCATCGAAAGCGGGCGGTCTTTCAGATGAGGCAAGAGCCACGGTGAAACGCCATCGTAAAACGCCAGCAGATCGCGTTTTTTCCAGCCGTCCTTCGGGAAAAATATCTTGTCCAGATTAGTGAACTTCAAGCGATGGCCGTCGACTTCGACCGCGGCCTCGCGCCCGCTCAGATCCAATGCGCCTTTTTGAAAGTCCGCAAGCGTTTCGACCGGAGGCGCCTCCTCGCGCACTACTTCATCTGCCGCCTTGTCTTCGCGCAGCCCAACGAAAACGGGCGCCCGCAAAACGCCGTCCTGCGTCCATTCCAAAAAACGAACCTGGCAAACCACTTCCGGCCGAACCCACGTCACTGCTTTCAACCCATCCTTAATTTTGGGCTTTTTGTCGAACGGGCTGGTTTTCGAGATCAGCGGTTTTAGCCGCTCGTAAATCGCTTTCATAGACTTCTGGTCGAACCCCGTGCCCACCTGGCCGGCATGCCGCAGCGTGCCGTTCTCCTGAATGCCTAGCACCAGCGCGCCGAAGTAGTCGCGCTCCCCCTTTGTGAATCCAGCGATTACGAACTCTTGCTCATTTAGAACTTTAATTTTCAACCAGCGAGTAGACCGGGCCGATTCGTAAGTGCTCAGCCGGTCTTTCGCCAAAATGCCTTCGAGTCCCATCTTCCGAGCCGCCTCAAACATGTGCTCGCCATCGGAATCGAATGCCTCCGAAACACGTATCCGCTCATTGGGAGTGACCACGCTATTCAGCAGGCGCTTACGCTCCCCGAGCGCAACCCCGCGAAGATCGTACCCATCGATATACAGCGCATCGAAAAGAAATAGAGTCACGGGAGCCGTCTCGGCCAGCCTGCCGACTGCTTCGCCTTTCACCGAAATACGCGGTTGAATCAATTCAAATCGCGAGCGCCCCTGCTCGTCAAGCACACAGATCTCACCATCGAGCCACGCGGTTTTTGCATTCACTTGCGCGGGCAGGTCCTGCAACTCGGGATACTGCTTTTCGCACCGATTGCCGCGCCGCGAATGAATTTCCACCGCTCCGTTCTTAATCAGGCACAGCGCCCGCACTCCGTCCCATTTGATCTCGTACATCCATTGCGATCCCGCCGGCGGCTTGGTAACGGCAGTGGCCAACATGGGTTCGAGATGCGCCGGAAGGCTGGCCTTGCGCGCACCGGGCAGATCCGCCGCTTCCAGCGGGTCCTGGTTTTCCGCAATCTCTTCCTGGGAGCGTTTCGTTGCCACGCTCCAGGCAAACTGGTCGATATTGTAGCCCGGAATCGCGAACTCATCCTTTTTCTTAATCAGCAGCCATTCATTGCCCTTTCCGGCATGCTTCATGTGCACGATGGCAAAGGAACCTTTCAGCTTCGCCCCATTCAAGTTAAACTTGAAGTCTCCGCGTTCAAGCTGCTCCTGTGCGGAGGGATCTCCGAGCACTTCATAAGTGCCCTTGTCCCACAGCATGACGCTGCCGCCGCCGTAGTTTCCTTTCGGGATATTGCCTTCGAATGTTCCGTAGCCGAGCGGATGGTCTTCCACTTTCATCGCCAAAGCCTTGCGGGCCGGATCTAAACTAGGACCTTTCGGAACGGCCCAACTCACCAGCACTCCATTCACTTCCAGCCGGAAGTCATAGTGCAGACGGGTGGCATCGTGCCGCTGCACGCAATAGAATCCTTCGCGCCCATTGCTCTTCTCAGCGGGCTGATCGGGCTTCGGTTCCGGCGTCTTATCGAAATGGCGTTTGCGCGCGTATTCTTTCAGGCCCATATGCTGCTCGCCATTATGTCAATCGGCCCGCGGCTTCCGAACTGCGAACATTGCTAACCTAAATAGCACCCTCCCCTCCTCAACAGCAGGATGACCTTTGCGGAACAGCTTAAGTCTCAGCTCAACATTGTCGATGTTGTCGGCCAATACGTTCGGCTGAAGCGGCAGGGCGCCGGACCGCGCCACGTCGGGTTATGCCCTTTCCATTCTGAAAAGACGCCGTCCTTCGGCGTGCACAGCACGCTTCAACTCTATAAGTGTTTCGGATGCGATGCTGGAGGCGACGTCTTCAAATTCGTCCAGCAAATCGAGAGCCTCACTTTTCCTGAGACCCTGAAGCTTCTAGCCGAGCGCTATGGCATACCCATGCCCGAGCGCCAGCGTTACGACGATCCCGAAGCGAGGCAACGCGACGCTCTCCTCGAAATCCACGACGTCGCGACGGATATTTTTCAAAGCAATTTCCGCAGCCCGGCCGGAGCGGCAGCGCGCGAGTACCTGGAAACCCGTGGCGTCTCCCGCGCAGCCATGGATGAATTTCGTTTGGGGCTTTCCGATGCGTCCGGCCAGCAGTTGCTTCAGCGCCTTCAGAAATTCACTCCCGCGCTTCTCGAACAAGCGGGCCTGGTCGTCAAGCGCCAGGAAGGCAGCGGCTTTTACGATCGCTTCCGCGGACGCCTCATGTTTCCCATCCATAACGAATCGGGGAAAGTGATCGCCTTCGGCGGACGAGCGCTCCGGCCGAATGACGAGCCCAAATATCTGAACTCGCCCGATACGAAGATTTATAAAAAGTCGTCGGTTCTTTACAACCTGCATCGCGCCAAGATCGATGCCCGCAAGCTCGACCGCATGATTTTGGTCGAAGGCTACATGGACGTGATCGGCGTCTATTCGGCGGGCATCCACGAAGTAGTGGCGAGCAGCGGAACCTCGCTTGGCGCGGAGCAAGTCAGAATGATCAAGCGCCAGGTGTCGCAGCAACAGGCCGGCGCCGGGCAGATCGTTCTCAATTTCGATCCGGACGCGGCAGGGGCCCGCTCGACTGAGAAGTACATTTCCGCGCTGCTCGCTGAGGGTCTACGGGTGAGAGTGCTCGAAATTCCCGGCGGATTGGATCCCGACGAGTATATTCAGCAGCACGGCGCCGAGGCTTATCGAAAGCAAATAGCCGATGCCCCTTCCTATTTTCATTGGCTCGCCGACCGCGCGCGCGGGAAATTCGATATGCAGACGGCTGAGGGCCGCATGGACGCCTTTCGATTTCTTTTTCCCGTTATCCAGCAGGTGAATGACCGGTTGGAGCGCGACGCCATCGCAAATGAAATAGCCGAATATCTGAAAGTCGACCGCGCCTTGGTGCGGGATAGTTTTCGCAGGATCGCGCGGCCCGAGGCGGCGCAAAAGCCCCGCGATCTTACCTCCGCCATTCCGCCGAACGAAAAGCTGTTAGTTGCCTGCCTGCTGTCCGGCGAGGAGGCGCGAGGCGCGATCGAACACTATCTGCTGCGCGGGGACATCCTCCATCTTCTCGAGCTGAGACCGATCTTTGAAGCTCTTCTGATTCTCCATAACGAAGGCGTTCCCTTCTCGGTGGAAGCGCTCGCAAGCCGCTTGGAACCGCGCATGCAACGAATACTGCTCGATCTCAGTTTTTCAGATCTGGGTGTCCGGGACGAGAGTGCCGCGCAGCAGGCTCTGTGCTGCCTGGAAGCGCTTGAGGCCAAGTCGGTAAGCGCGGCTCGCGACAGCCTTCGACGCCGCATCAAGGAGCTTGAGAAGGAAGGCAACCTCACTGAAGCGTTGCGGTTGGCCGATGAGTTAAACAGGATAAGGCGCGAATCTTCGGAAGGGTGAATCGTGTTGTACTATGGAGAGTCGAGGAACGCAGGGGTGCTTCCACGGATTCCAGGGGTTTAGTTCCGCCACAACTTTTTTCGAGCGATCGATCCGCGTAGCGATTGATGAAAGCAGTTGATGCAAGACAGTAACGACAAGGGTTTCGCTTTGTACGACGACGTCACGGAAGTCGTACGCGACGATTTGGCAAATGGCTCCGATCTAAACGATTTCTTAGCCGATCTCGAAGCTCCGCCCGTCGAGCTGCTCGAAGAGCCGAAGGATTTCGATAAGAAAGAAGACGAAGCCGAGGATTTTTCCGACCTCGATTTATCGCCGGGCACTCTCGACAAGAGCAACGATTCCGTTCGCGTGTATTTGCGGGAAATGGGCATGGTGCCACTGCTCACGCGCGAGGGTGAGATTGATCTCGCCAAGCGCATAGAGCGAGGCCAGGCCGCGGTTCGCAAGGCCATCTCGCGGTCCCGCCTGGTAATTCAGATCTTGCTCGATACCCGGCATAGCGTTGAGCGCGGAACGCTGTCGGTTCTGGACGTGCTCCAATCTCCGGACCCTCAAATTTGCCGCGATGAAGAGAACATCGCGCGTGCCCTGAAACAGCAGCTCTTAGAAACCACGCAGCAGATCGAGAAGCTGTATCGCAAGGCGCGTCAATCGCAGCAGAAGCTGATTAGCACTTCACGCAACATGAAGCCGAAGCAGCATCGAAAACTGCGCTTCGAATATGCGCGCTTGATGGTTTCGATTTCGCGCGAAATCCGCACCCTGCCGTTCAGCGCGCGCTATCGACGCTTCTTAAGCAGCGCGCTGCGCAAGCTGGTCAATCAGGTCCGGCCGCTCGAGCAGGAAATCGCCCGGCTCCAGCGCAAACTCGAGCAGCCGTCCGTCGCCGAATCCGGCTCGGTTTCCTCTATCCGGAAAGAATTAAGAACCCTATCGGCTCAGCTTCAGATGCTCGAGGACCGCTCGGGAACCACTGCCACCTACCTGCGCCGGACATTGCAAATCGTCGAGCGAGGCGAGATCGAAACCGAATGCGCAAAGAAGCGGCTGATCGAAGCCAATCTTCGCCTGGTGGTTTCGGTCGCCAAGCGATACACCAATCGCGGGATGCAGTTTCTAGACCTTATTCAAGAAGGCAACATTGGCTTAATGCGAGCTGTCGACAAGTTCGACCATAAGCGCGGCTTTAAGTTCTCCACATACGCCACTTGGTGGGTGAGGCAAGCCGTGACCCGCGCCATTGCCGATCAGGCGCGCACCATTCGGATTCCCGTTCACATGATCGAAACCATCAATAAGCTGGTGCGTCTGCAGCGGGTCATGCAACAGGATCTCGGTCGCGAGCCGACCACTGAGGAACTGGCGATTCGAATGGATCTTTCGCCGGGCAAAATTCGCCGCGTGCTGCGCATCGCCCAGGAGCCTATCTCGTTGCAGACGCCGGTCGGCGAAGAGGAAGAATCCAATCTTGGCGACTTTCTGGTTGATAGCAGAATGATCTCCCCGTCCGAAGCCGTTATCAACCTCAATCTTCGGGAACAGACTGCCGAGGTGCTCAAAACGCTCAGCCCGCGCGAAGAAAAAATCGTAAAGATGCGTTTTGGATTGCAGGACGGCAGCGAGCACACACTCGAAGAGGTTGGTCAAAGCTTCGCTGTCACCCGCGAGCGCATCCGGCAGATTGAGGCCAAAGCGCTTCGCAAGTTGCGGCACCCCAGCCGAAGCCATCGCCTACGCACTTTTCTGGAAAACGGCGCCCCCTCTTAGTAACTGGCTGGCGTGGACCTTCAGGGCGCGGCGGTCTGCGGTATTTTAGTTCTTTCCTTCATGCCCGATACGAAAATTGCCACTCCCACGCCCGTACATCCCGTTACTCCGCCGAAAAAAGTCGCAAAGCCGAAGAGTGCCGCAGACAGGCGCGCGCGCCTGAATCGTATTTTCGATGAATTGGACAAGCTCTTCCCCAGCGCTACCTGCGCTCTTCATCACAACAATCCCTGGCAACTGCTCGTGGCCACCATCCTATCGGCGCAATGTACCGATGAGCGAGTCAACAAAGTAACCCCGGAGCTTTTCAAAAAATATCCGACGCTTCGTGATTTCGCCAATGCTTCCCAGGAAGAACTGGCTGGCGACATTCGCTCGACGGGTTTCTTCAACAACAAAGCGCGATCGGTGATCGGAGCGGCGAAGAAGATCCTTGCCGATTACAACGGTCAGGTGCCACGCTCGATGGAAGAACTGCTTTCCGTTCCCGGAGCGGCGCGGAAAACGGCCAACGTCGTTCTCGGCACGGCCTATGGAATCCCCGCAGGCGTGGTGGTAGACACCCACATTCAGCGCATTTCGCTGCGGCTCGATTTCACCAAGAATACAGATCCAGTGAAAATTGAGCAGGACCTCATGAAAATCGTTCCGCGGGAGAGATGGATTCTTTTCGCCCATCAGGTGATTCATTTCGGCCGTCAGATTTGTATCGCGCGAAAACCGCGCTGCGCTTCCTGCCCGCTCGATCCAATTTGCTACGCGAAAGACAAAACGCTCGCGTGAAACCCGATCCGACGCTTACGCTCTGATGTCCCGCTTCTATCTCGGCATCGACGGCGGTCAATCGAGCACAACCGCTTTAATCGCCGACGAAGCCGGCCGGGTGATCGGACGCGGGCACGGCGGCCCCTGCAATCACGCCAAAACCGGGCAAGGCCGGGCAAAATTCTTCAGCGCGGTCGGCCAGTGTCTTAAGGAAGCCTGCCTCGAAGCCGCTTTGGATCGGTCGACTATTGTCTTCGCTTCCGCTTGTCTCGGCTTCAGCGGCGGCGCGGAAGATAAGGACGCATGCTCGCGCGAGCTGATCCGCAGTTTGAAATACAAAATCACGCACGATGCCGAGATAGCGCTCGCGGGCGCAACCGCCGGCCAGCCCGGAATCATTGTGATTGCGGGAACCGGCTCCATGGCGTTCGGCCGGAACGCGCAGGGCGGCACAGCGCGCGCCGGCGGCTGGGGCTACGTGTTTGGGGACGAAGGAGGAGCGTTCGACCTTACACGCCAGGCGCTGCGGGCCGCGCTTCAGGCCGAGGAAGGTTGGGGGCGTCCAACTCTCCTTCGCAAGCTTCTGCTTGAGGCAACCGGAGAGCCCGATGCCAACCACGTCATGCATCGCTTCTACACTCCTGAATATCCGCGAACGGAAATCGCCGCGCTTGCCCCGCTGGTAACGCGAGCCGCCGAAGCGGGAGACGCGGCTGCGCTCGAAATTGTCAGTGACGCCGCGGGCAAATTGGCCGAGATCGTCGAAGGCGTTTACCGGCATTTATTTCGGACCGATGAAAGAGTCCCCGTTGCGCACGTCGGCGGCGTTTTTCAAAGTGATCGCATGCGCTCCCAGTTCTCCGATCGCATTCAGCGGGATATCGGCTGCGCGAGCGGCCCACCGCGGCTCAGCCCCGCCGCCGGCGCTCTTCTTGAAGCGCTTCGACTGGACGCCAATCAAAGCGAATTATCCGGTGTGCCGGAATCCGGGAAATAACCCTCGAATCTTAACGCAAGGTTCGCTCAAACAGCTTCAAAAGTTCTTCGAAAGCTCGCTCCGCCTGTGTCGGGTTGTACGCCGGACTGTCAGAGGAGGTCCATCCATGATGCGCGCTGTCATACACTTCGCTCGTGTATTTACCGCCCCACGCGGCAAGCGCCCGATCGAATTCCCGAATCGCTTCTTCCGGCATGCTATGGTCGTTCACGGCGTGGCCAAAGTAAAGCTCCGCTTTGATGCGCGGAAGAAGTAAGTGCGGGCTGGACGGGGAATCCGTGTATAATTTCCCTCCGTGGAAGGATGCGGCGGCTGCGACTTTGTCCGGCCGCGTGGCGGCCGCGTGCATCGCCACGGCTCCTGAGAAGCAGTAACCGACAGCGCCAATCTTCGCACCCGCGCCAGCATCCAGATGGGCCGTTAATACGTCCACGTAAGTCGAAACATCGCGATCGATGGCTTCGGGAGTCAATGGCGCCGTCAGTTCCCCCATGCGCTTCTTCTTGTATTCCTCTCCATTGGCAGGCTTGGTTTCAAATACCGGCGGACGCGCGGTCCGGTAAAACACGTTGGGCATCAACACCACGTAACCTTTCGTCGCAAGCCGGCGCGCCATGTCACGATGCGCCGGCCGAATGCCGCCTATATCGGTCAGATGAATCACCCCCGGCCGGCCTTTCTCTTCGGGCCGGAAAAGCACTCCATCCGCCGATCCGTCCACCGTCTGAATCTGAATGTCTTCTTCGATCACCCTTCCTCCTGATGCTATTGCAGTATTCATTACTCACCCTGCATTGTCTCTCTCACATAATTAGAACGAGACGACTCTACGGTCGCCCAGTCGAGATCCCTCACAAGAGAAAAAATTGATTCAAGCAAGTTTTCAGCCGATCGACATCTCGATCAAGCTAGCGATTGCGATCGGCATCGGCATGCTCGTTGGATTGGAACGCGAGTGGTCTCAAAAAGATCTCGGGACGCGCACGTTTGGAATCACCGCGATGGCCGGCACGCTGAGCGTTCTTGCCGCGCCCACGATAGCTTATATCACCTTCGCGGGAATCCTTCTGATCGTTGCCATGGCCGCCCTGCGGAACGTACACGACGGCAAGCAGGTAGAGACTACAACTTCAGCCGCCGTGGTCGTGACTTTTGTCCTGGGCGTCCTCGTCGGACAAGGCCATCACTACACGCCCGTCGCGGCAGCGGTCGTGATGACCATGCTGCTGTCGCTGAAGCCGGCGCTCACGCATTTCGCCGGCGGCCTGAAAGTGAGCGAAGTACGTAGCGCCGTATTGCTGGGCTTGCTGGCATTCGTAATCTATCCGGTGCTTCCGAACCGGCCGGTAGATCCCTGGCAGATGATCAACCCGCGTGAGGCGTGGCTGACCGTGGTCGTAATAGCGGTACTCGGATTTGCGAATTATCTGCTGCTGAAAATCTATAGCTCGCGCGGCCTGTACTACTCGGCGCTGCTCGGTGGCATGGTGAATAGCACCGCGACCATCGCTGAGTTGTCTGAATTTCTGGCTCTACCGAAAGAAAACACAATGCCGGTTGCCATCGTGATCGACCTGCTGACGATTGTAGCGATGTTTGTCCGCAACCTGCTCATCCTCGCGATTTTCGCCCGCGCCGCCGTGATCACCGCCGCCGCGCCTTTAACCGTCATGACGCTGGCGGCTCTCGGCTGCATATGGCAGCAGAGAAAGCACGGTCGGAGTTACATCGGCGATGTGAAGTTGTCCTCGCCGCTATCGCTGTCGAAAGTCCTGAAGTTCGGGGCGATCTTTCTCGTAATTGAAGTTATTGGGAGCATCGGTCAACGATATCTCGGTCACTTCGGCTTTCTGCTGGTCAGCGTCATAGGGGGTTTGGTATCGAGCGCCAGTACCGCGGGTGCCGCTGCGACGCTCGCGATTCATGGGAAGATTACGCCGCAGACCGCTGGTCTTGCAACAGTGCTTACTTCCATGGCCAGCGCACTCTCCAATTTGCCGTTGCTGCACCAGCAGATCCGGCAGTGGCCCGTCACTCGCAGGCTGACGATTTTATCCGTTGCCATCGTAGTTGCCGGTCTTGTCACGATGCTGCTATCTCAAAAATTCTAAGCAATCACATCGTAAGGCCGCATCATTTCGTAATCTTCGTGTTCGAGTACATGGCAATGCCAGACATAGCGGCCCACGAAGCCCTCGAAACGAATGACGATCCGGGTGACCATTCCAGGATCTGCCCGCACAGTGTCTTTCCATCCAGCTTCGTTCGCTTCCGGAGGGGCAGCAGCCGCCGTATACCTTAACTGCCGATCATTCAGATAACTGAAAAGATCAAATGAACGGCGGTCGATAATTTGAAATCGAACCAGGTGGAGATGGATCGGATGAGCGTCGTCCGTCACGTTGATTAAACTCCAGATCTCCACGGTATCGAGCGTAGGATTTTCCGTCACCGGGTCGTGCCAGTGAGCGCCGTTCAACAGCATCGGCTGGTTCATGGTGGTTGGGTCGTCCGGATCGCCTCCTCCTTCGAGAGTAAGCAGGCGCGTCCTTGCCGCCTCTTTCTCCGGAATTCGCTGGACAGTTCGCAGTTTCGCCGGAAGCGCGCTGTCATCCGCGCTGGAGTTATCCGAAACGCGAAACTGACAAATTGTGTAGTTGTCACTCGTCAGCAAAAGGCTTTGACCGCCCTGTTGCGCGAAGTCGACGATGACGTCCGCGCGCTCGCCTGGAGCGAGAGTAAGAGTTCTTAATTCAACCGGAGCCGTTAACAATCCCTGATCTGAACCGATTTGCCAGAGTGCCCGGTTGTTGGAGAGCTTCAAATACAGGAAGCGGCTGTTCGAGGCGTTCAACAAGCGAAAGCGATACTTGCGCGCTTCAATCTCGATGAACGGGAAAAGCGTTCCATTCACGAGAATCGCGTCGCCAAAGAACTCGGGGACCCAAGGCTTAGCGGGATCTCCCGAAACCGGGTAATAAAGCTGGCCGTTTTCGCGAAAACTTCGATCGTAAAGGATCAAAGGAATTTCATATTTGCCTTTCGGAAGATTGAGCTCGTCTTCCCATTTATCGCGCAGTAGGTAAACGCCAAAAAGCCCGGCAAACATATTCAGCCGCGTAATCGACATCGCATGGTCGTGATACCAAAGCATGGCGGCGTCCTGCTGGTTGGGATAGAAGCTGACTGCCGATTTGCCGGGTCCATACCAGTTCTCCGGATATCCGTCGCTCTCCGGCCGCACGCGCCCGCCATGAAGATGTATCACCGCGCGCACGTCCGTTTTTCGGGATTCCGTTCCAAGAATGGAATAGTCGATGGGAAGAAAATGCCGGTCCGGTAACTCATTGGTCCACTCGACAAACAGCGGCTGGCCGCGTCGCGCCTCGATCGTCGGACCTGGCGAAGTGGAGCCGAATCCCCACATTCTCGTCGCCGGCAGGTCCCGATGAATGCGTTGCATTACTTCCCGAAGGGAAATCCGATAAAGCGGAGCCATGATTTCCGTATGGAACGGGCTTGGCTTCAGCCCGCTACTGTGGGCAACGGGCGGCACGATGAGCGGGTCCACAAACTTGGGCAGCCTGCTTGGATCCATCACCGGAGAGGACGAAGCACCCGCGCGCTCTACCAGCAGGGAACTCGCCAGGCTAGCCTCGAGAAACTCTCGTCGTGTCATCGGAAGAAGAATGCCGACGCAATCGGGGCGGATGCGCCGCGGAGCGTATTATCGGCCTGCTCGTTGAGCCGATTCTTCTTCTCCTGTCCCCTTGTTCAAGATCAACCTGTGCATGCGCGGCGCGCTTCGGAAATCGAACATGCCGGTAATCGAGTTCGAGATGCTATCGAAGGAACCTTTCCCGAGCCGTATACCGTGAAGCCAGTTATCTTCGATGAAAGCTATGATGGAGGCTTGATTCGTCACTGAATGATCCACGAAATTCACTTTCGCCCACGGCGAAATAATCAGTAAAGGCAGCCGCGGGCCAAATCCGCATCGGCCTTGCGCGTGATCGTTCGAAGGGTCCACACCCGGGAGCGCGCTTCTCCCGTCGCCACAACTACCCGGGCCGGTCAGCGCGTCCGTAGTACCGCTCGATTGGTTGAGAATCGGGCTCATCTGGTGGTCGTACCAACCGTCGGAATCGTCGTAAGCAATGATGATCGCCGTATTCTTCCATTCCGGCGCGTTTTGAAGAAAGTCGATCGTCTCAACGATAAATGTTTGTTCGTCGAGCGGATTGGAATATCCTGCATGAGCATCCTGATATGACCGAGGCTTAAGAAAACTCACTTCGGGAAAATTGCCGGCTTTAAGCGCGTCGAAAAAATCGTGCAGATCATACTGATGATTCGCGGCATCGCCTCCCCGCCCTATCGATTTAACGGAGTTTGGACGCGCATGAGTTGGATTGGCCGTCGATGAATAGTATTGGAACGGCTCATGGTGTGGGATATAGTCGGGCACGACCTTACCGGATACTGGAGATTTCGAAGATCGCTCGCAGCGGGTCGTGCCGTTGCTGTTTGTGACGCCTAAATCAAAACCGCCGCTGAACCAGCCCCACGTGATTTGCGCATCGTTCAGCAGATCGCCGATATTATTCCCCGCCATCGAGGCCAGCATCCGGGTCGGCGCGGAACAAACATCGCCTACCGGATCGGGATCGCTGATGAGCGTCAAGGAGCCGTTGCCCCCGTCCGCCACGCCACCCTTGCCGTTCCGGATATCCACTACGCCGTTGGTCTGGCCTGAGATCAAATTAATCGCGCCCGGCGTGGACGGCCCAAACGTCGAGCCATACGAATTGTCGCTCATGGCGAAGCGCTGAGCGTAATTCCATAACGCTGTAACCGTGTTTCCGTCGAAATAGCCCATGGTGAGTCCGGTAGTGTTCAGCGGAGAGGGAGAGCCTGTCTTCGGGCCATTGCCTTTGCCGACGGATTTCGGGAACAGATCCATAAGCCCGGCATGAAAGGCCATCTGTTCCGGTCTGTAATCGTGATTCTGGTCCGCCGTCGCAGCTTGCGCGCGATCGAGCCGGAAAGGATTCACCGCGCCTACGCCGTTAGCCGGATTCGAAGCGTTTGGATTATGCGTCAGAAGTACCGGGCTCAACCCATTCACGGCCGGAGTTTCAGGCGAGCCTGCGAACTTAGGTTCGTTCGGAGGATTCTCCGCGTGGGGATACGTGCCGAAATAATGATCGAAAGAAATGTTCTCGGGGAAGATCACCACGATGTGCTTAATCGGTGTCGCGGAAACCGCCTGCCGGCCCCACATAACGCCCATCGGCAACGCAGCCATCGCCAGTACCCCGAAAGTAAACGGGAGGAGCTTGTGCATTGAAATCGAAATGATATTTAACTTTAGATGATATACGAATCCAACTGCGGCGACGCCAGCCGACTAGAATCAAGCCGGCGCTTACCATTGCGAGGCTTGCGGGTTCCGGTACTCCGGCCGGTTCAACTGTGACAAAGACGTCGGGCGCTCCGGTCGAATCGAAACCGCCATTGAAGGAAACTGTCTGAATGGTGGAACACGCAGCAGCGCCTGCGGTTGAGCCATGGCGTTTGACATTCCAGCTCGGAAAACTGTTCTTGTTCAGCGCCGGCCGTGGTGAGTTCCCAACGGCCCGCAATGGGGTACTGCAAAACGAACTGAAAGTTCCCCGTGTTTGACTCGGGATAGAAGTTGGGCAATCCGCTGAGTGTGTTCGCTCCAAAGAGTTCGGCAAAAACAGGACTCAAAGTTGAATCGGTCGTGAGGATCTGAATTTCGTTGCAAGCATGCAGGTCCGTCGTGCAGCTACTTACCTGGCTGGCGGTGTCGTCGTCAATGAATTCGGTGGAACCCACGCTTCGGGCAGCGGATTGAACTTGACGCTAAGGTCCACCGTAACGGCGCCGCCGGCCTCGATGGTGCTGGGCGAAAGAAACGCAATGTTTGTCACGACATCGGCTTCAGCGGTAGCCGCTGCGCCGAGGAAAATAAGCGGCAGAATCGTGCATAGTCGCATCTGTTACTTGTGATTTCCCTTCAACCTGATAAGCGACAAATCGAGCGTGATTCCGTCATCGGCCTGAAAGAAAGTTGCCGCCGGCTCTCAAGTTGCGGACGCGGTATCCCGGTGGCCGTCTTCTAGAGGCTGCTTTAAACATCCCAACGGACCAGTTTGGCGATGAATGCGACTGCCTCGTCCAAATCGGAATAAAGCATTTCGTAGCTTGGAAGCGATTGAATCCAGTCGAGAAAGGCTTGTATGCTGTCACGGTCATGCGCGACCCAGAAACTACTATCGTTCAGCCGAACAAGCACTTCGAAACTGTCAAGTGAAGAGATGGCCGTGGTTGCATGTGGCGCCCACCGGCTAAACACAATCGCAGCCGCCCGCGCGCTGGTATGGTGAGCTGCCCGCGTGGGATGCAAGAACCGCACATTCTCGCCGTAGCGTACGTGAACGGGCGCATTTGAAAAGTTCGGGAAACGTCGGGATACGGCGGGCCAGCTTCCCTCGCGGATCATGAGCGCGAAGGGCATTCCTGGAATCGTCAAGGACTCACGTTCCAAGGGAATTGAATCGTCCCCATAGAACGTCATGCCGGCATGCATGAGAGCGGCGGCAAGAGTCGTTTTGCCGGAGTGCGAGGCGGCAGGGAAAATGACGCAATCCCGATCCGTGCCGCATGCGCCGGCGTGCAAGATGGCAGCCCAATCGCGGTTAGGTTGTGTATTCCTGACGAGTTCCTGCAAAAACAAGACGCGAGCTGCCGCAGGGTGGTCTTCGGTGGCGAGGTACGTTGAACCGGAGAAGATGTGGTAGCCGTTCCCCCAGGCGGTGGCTTGCAGGGTCAGGCGCGGATGAGAGGAAGCGGGAGCGAGCAGGGGTTCGAGGCGGGGAGCGATCTCAGCGATCAGATCCGGATTGTGAAGAACAACACGAATGTCCTTACCATGCAAACGGTAAGTGCGCGAGAACGCATCGAGCGAGGAGTCGGCGGGAGGAGTGGGCGGAGATGGAAGGGGGCCGGGGGTAGGGGCGGGAGCAAGAAGACTTTGCTCCCATTCACGCCAAGTGAGTCCTAGATCGCGGGCCGCGATATCAGTAGAAATGTCGTACTGCGCGGCGAAGTCGGCTACCGCTTCAGTAAACGACTTGCCCACACGCAAGAGGTACCAAGCGTACCGGGCAGTGGGATTGAGGATGTAAAGCCCGGGCGAATCCGGATGAGCCAAAACGAGAAAACCAGCGATGGGAAATTCCCAGACTGCCTCAATAGAAATTAGGATAACCCCTAGGAATTAAAGATGTTCCTCCTCCGGTGCGTTTTGAGGAGAACAATTCCAGTCTAGTGGATTTGTTGAGGTGCTTGGCGCCTTTATCGGCGCGAAAGACATTGACCACTGGTTGCGTGAGTTGATTAACAATGATTGTCTTCCCAGCTATTCTGGGAGTGCAAAACTCAATCCGCTTTCGGCTGCGATAACGTGTTATTTTCGCGACAAACTCTTAGTACTTTGCACCGGAGGAAAGTAATGATAGCATTGCTTTACTCCTCAGGAATAACCTGAGGGGAGAGACTCAAATATCGTCGGAGGTTTAATCTTGCATAAGAAATTAAGAACGGGACTCATTCTCGCTGCCACTCTAGCAACTGCGAGCGCTGGCTTCGGGGCATCAGTCATTGACGTGAACAGCGTGTGTCAAACGGCAACTTGCGCGCCGGGCACGCTCTCAGCAGGACAAAGCGATAGTGGCTCATTCAATTTCGACGCCGCCATTAATGGTGACAACTTCAGCTTCGTTGGCAACTACCTGAACACGCTGAATGCGGCGGGCACGAAACCGCAGGAGAATTTGAACCTCCTTGTTACCCTTTTGAGCACAAAAGCTGGTGGCAACTCCCAATTGGACGACATCAACATCACCGACTTAATCGACAAGTTCGTGTGGCCGTCGTCCGGTTCCCAAACATTTTTTGAGCTCGCAACGTTTAGCTTCGGTGGACATTTGGCGTCCTCCAGTCAGGCTGAGGAGCAACTTATCGTCGGCACCACAAAGCTGCCATTTGTAGGTCCCTTCGCGCCATTTTCTACCCAAAGCGGTATGGGGTCAGCCTCCATCGATACGACAGGTGAGAACCCCTTGCAACTCGACCTTAGCGAGGTTATGGAATTCGGGGCTGGGTCGCAGCCGGGCGCGTTTATACAGTTGGGTGTCGCTCCTATTCCAGAACCGGGCTATGCCATTCCCGTGGTACTCGCCGTATTCGGGCTCGCTTTGCTGAAGCGGCGTCGGACTAGTAGCCAGAAGCCAAGCGCTATAGGATCGGCGTGCTAGACTTGAATAAACCAGATTCTTCGGGAGGAATAATGAACGACATTAATAATCAGACTAATAGCGACAATCGCAGTGCTTCCCAGAACGAAGTTAGCGGCCACGTAGAAGCCGAAGACAGGCGAGAGCTGTTGCGGCGCGTCGGCAAGTTTGCCCTGTACGCTGCACCCTTTACGGTTCTGGCCTTCGCTAAGAAAGCTCAAGCCGCTTCATGCGCTAAGGGGTTTGGCGGCTGCGGAGGTGTAAAGTAACTCCACCCCTGCGAAGCACTAGGTTTCTTTGCCAGCTACTCAGACCCAGCGCAGGAGCGTTGCGATTAGCGCGCTCCTGCGCTAGTTCATTTTCACAAGCCGACTCTACTCGGAAGTTTCTTCTATCTTCCCCGCCCTTCGATCAGGTCCGTGAAGATGCGTCCGTAGACGCCCGGCTCGAAAAGTAGCTCGAAGAGGTGGCCCGCTCCTCCCGGGGTACTCAGCATGTTACGGAGAACCCGGAAGCAACGAATGAAGACTGCTGAAAACATGTAAACAGGGTCGAAATAGCGCAGCGTAGGCCAACGTCTTAAGAGTTTTCGCCGAAGCCAACGCAGGCGCGTGAGTCCCGTATGACGAATAGGGATCGGCATCTTGTGGCCAAGGGTGCCGCAAACGTGCAGAAGGTGCAGGGTCAGCAGTCCATGCTGCCGACCTTTACGAAAGCAACATTCGATGTTTGTCCAATCGATTGACCGGCCCAACTGGCGCTGCAATAGTACAAGGTCATACATTGCGCGAAGCGGCGGCCAGATCCGCTCGTTATAGGGATGAACTACCCGGGAATGCAGGATGAGGTGCGTCATCAAGTGCTCCGGGCAAGGCAGGCGGACGTTTGCGCCACCGAGATCGTGGGGGACTGAACGATCAAGGACTTCGCGGACGGGCAATACCGAAACACACCGACCCAGGCCAAGAGTGTGATGGAGTTCGATGGAAACAGAACCCGGGCGGCGCAAGGGTGGGTGGTGATGACGGAAACGACCGAACCGGTCGGTATCGTCACGTTCAAAACCGTTCCGCATGAGAGTTTCGGCTGCCGCTGACAATTGTGCCTCGGGTATCAGCAAGTCGATGTCCATCAGATAGCGTGCCGCGGGATTGCGATACACGCCAGCCGCAAGATAGCCGGTGCCTTTGAGCAGAACTGGCTCGATGCCGACGGCGTTGAGAAACGCAGCGGCGGTCTTGAGCTCCTCAAAAATGACCCGGTTGCGCTCTCTGCTGAGAACTTCGACTGCGGAGAGGAAATCTGAGACGTCCCACGGGACCGGAAGACCGAGTTCGCTTATTGCATCGGATAAGGCCGGCAGCACCGTTTCCTCGCTCGCGCGCTGAAAAAGATATTCCCAATTCCACCGAGGCGAGTCCATTATTGCCCTCGCCTCGGCGCCATGAGAACCGAGGCACGCGCACAGAAACCGATAATGGAGATCGGGAGAAGTCAACAGGCTTTTACCGCTGCGATTTTTTCGATTTGTGATGGGCTCAGGCAGCGATGGCGGCACAAGCGGGGAATTGTCTCTCTTCGAGGGAGGCCTGACGCGCTTTAATGAAGTCCTGAACAGCCGCTAATGGGTATCCACATCGTCCATTGGAAATCGAACCCATCGTGGTTAGAAGGCTGACTTTGGGCAACGGCGTTGATAGGAGCTGGCGCAGTTCGGCGAGATCCTTTTCGCGGTGACGGCGTAAACGGGACTCTTGGATCGGGAGATTGCGGAGTTGCTTCTCGTAATGCAGGAAGGTGTGCATCTGAATGAGACTGCACCGCAGGGCGGGATCGCGGTCGGCGAATTGTTCGGCGAACTGCTCGTGACCGGAGGCGTCGAGGGCCATTTCGAGCGCGGGAATGCGCTGGAGACGCCAACTGTTGTCAGCAAGAGCTTGGACGAGGACGTTTTCGCGAGGGGCGACTGACTGGAATTCTCCGGCAAACTCCTGGAGATGCTGCTCGTACAGGGCGGCATCGTCAGAGGGAAGCAGAACGGTACGTCCGGTGAGGCCGGTCGCTTTTTGAATCTTCGGCTCGCCGAGAGCCGCGGCCTCATCGGGCCGCGCCGCCATCGCGAGGGCGCTTATCTGGCGGAAGAAAAATCTGGAACTTCTGTGATCGAGTTTAGGCCGGCAACCGGATTTTCAATCGCCAGCCAGCGCCAGCGATTCCACGTTCTCGCGAGCGGCCAGTTGCGCCGCGATCCAGGCATAGGTTTTCTCGAGACCCTCGCGTAAGGACCGCGATGGTTTCCAACCGAGTTTTTCTGCAATCAGGCGGTTATCGGAATTCCGGCCACGGACGCCGAGAGGGCCTTCAATGTGCCGGATCGAGAGTTTCCTACCGGCAATTTTCATGGCGAGCTCGGCAAGTCGGTTGATGGTCACCATTTCCTCAGAACCGATGTTCACTGGGCCTGTGAAGCCGGATTCCATCAGACGCCGAACACCTTCGAGACATTCGTCGATATAGAGGAAGGACCGGGTCTGCCGCCCGTCTCCCCAGATCTCGATTTGGCCGTTCTCTCCAGCCTCGGCTACTTTCCGGCAGATGGCGGCTGGCGCTTTCTCCTTGCCGCCGGCCCACGTGCCTTCGGGTCCAAAGATGTTATGGAAGCGGGCTACGCGGACTTCGATGCCATTATTCCGCATATAGGACAAATAGAGGCGCTCGCTGAAGAGCTTTTCCCAGCCATACTCGCTGTCGGGCGCGGCCGGATAGGCTGAATCCTCCGAGCACTTAGGATTATCGGGGTCGGTTTGGTTGTACGCGGGGTAGATGCAGGCTGAGGAAGAATAGAAGAATTTGCGTATTCCGGCGCGGTAGCCGTATTCCAAGATGTTGAGATTGATAGTCGCGGAATTGTGCATCACGGCGGCATCGTGCTCCCCCTTGAAGATGTATCCGGCGCCTCCCATATCGGCGGCGAGTTGATAGACTTCGTCGATGCCGTCAACGGCTGCGCGCGCGACAGTCTGATCGCAGAGGTCTCCGAGGAGAAACTCATCCGCGGGCGGTTCGGCGTATTCGTGGCGTTTGATGTCGGCGCCGCGCACCCACAAGCCTTCGGCTTTTAATCTTTTGACGAGGTGGCCGCCGATAAAGCCGCCGGCACCGCAAACCAGGATTTTTTTGTTTTTCATGTGCTTATAGACTCAACAATTTTCATTCACTGCGCGTGCCGGACTATTGGGGATCCAGATGAGTTCCGATCAGACGCGCGAATTGGACCTAACGAGATTTTTTGATCGAATACGGCATTTAGCGCGAACGCGAAACCAGCGAAAATCAAAATCAACTTGAGAACGAGTTCGTACCAATGGAAACTGTGGCCGTTGCGAAGTAGGCCCTGTAGCGTCTCAACGCAGACTGCAGAAACAGAGGCAAGAAAGATTCCCCGGTTAAGGGCGTTGAACCGCCAAAACGCCAATGGCGCGATGAAGCCAAGCAGGACGAATAGTAGAGCTTTCATGGCGCAGTAGACGTAGAACGGCTTGGGCGGCATAAGTGGAATCGGCATGAGTTCAACGACGACTATTATGATGGCGATTGCTATCCAGAGGAGGCGCATGCCGCGGGTGAAGACGCGTAAGGAAAGACCTCCCGTATTCAGATCGCCATGAGGTGCTGTGGTACTTCGAACCATGATGATCCGATTTTCGCAGGATTGTATCCGGGATCAGTAAGCTCCGTGACCGGTGATAACGACACTGGCGGTACGAGCGAGGATATAAAGGTCCAACCAAACCGACCAATTTTGAATAACATACCGATCGAGTTTTGCTCGTTCCGCAAAGCTGAGATGGTTACGGCCGGAAACCTGCCATAACCCGGAAATTCCGGGCCGAACCTGCTTGTAAAGGTCAAACGCCGGCCCATACATCCCGATCTGCTCTTCCAGAATCGGCCGGGGGCCTACGAGGCTCATATCACCGCGCAAGACGCTCAAAAACTGCGGAAGCTCATCAATGCTTGTTTTTCGTATTAGCCTTCCGACGCGAGTCACGCGGGGATCATGCTTCAGCTTCTGGGTGGCATTCCATTGCAATAGCGCTTCGGGGTTTTCTCGAGGTACTTCTGTAGCACTTCACCGCCATTAGGCATCATACTCCGACGCTTCCACGCCTTGAATTTCTTTCCTTTGTAGCCGACGCGCTCATTCGAGTAGAATATGGGCCCGCGGCCTTCGAGCCTTATCAACATCGCGAATACTCCTACAAGCCCAAATATCACCGGAGATGCAGCAATGGTAGCTGCAATATCCAGAGACCGTTTTATTAAACGTGAGAAAGGCCGGAGTAATTGCTGTCTAACTTCAAGGCCAACTATATAGCGGCCCATCTCGCGGGCGCGTATGCCCAAACTGGCGATGCCCATCAGATTGGGAATAACCATCACGTGCCCGAACATTGACCGTACTCATCCAGCAAATTCAACAATTGCTGCCGCGACAGGCTGGGCATACAGACGACCGCATAGGAGATCTTATGCTCATGTGTGATTTTCAAGCACTTCGATAATGGGCCCCGAGCTAATTGGCTATCCAGGTGCGCGTATTGTGCGGGATCGTCGTCAAGAATCGCGACTGGTCTTAGGCCAATCCGAGGATTGGCCGAAAGTGTTTGCAAAATTCTCTTACCGGTTGTACCCGCACCCAGGATGGCGACAGGACTACCCCACCATGGCCGTTACGAGAGCGCGCTACGAATGGCATGCCGGAATATCAATGCGGCAATAAGTAAGTAGACATGGGCCGGTTATTCAGGATACGGCATACTGCGTGTGCGGAGTGAGAAAGAACATGCGTACCGTCCAGGGCAGACGCTGCAGCGAACGCAGACGGGCGAG
>Ga0208220_1000227_pt1 | contig 23687 bp, 18 predicted proteins | sample NGESurdeep092012_9_FD_184484 | JGI IMG/M metagenome (GOLD analysis project Ga0208220, IMG submission 184484) | Arctic peat soil microbial communities from Barrow, Alaska - NGEE Surface sample F53-1 deep-092012 (SPAdes) | ecosystem: Environmental > Terrestrial > Soil > Wetlands > Peat ...
ATGGCAACTGCTGTCACCCTGTGACGGCGAACCTCACGGACAAATGATCAAGGGCCTGACCGCCGCTTCTGGCGGTCAGGCCCTTCACCTGCTGCTTCTCGAGTAGCCCCGACGGGATTTGAACCCGTGCTACCGCCTTGAGAGGGCGGCGTCCTGGGCCGCTAGACGACGGGGCCAGGCAACACACAAAATAGCGACTGGAACGGAGGAGTCCAACCCGCTGCAGAAGCCGGACCCGCCATCCCCAGTCGCGAAGCAAGGTTAGCGCACCTCGCGAGGACGCGCCAAACCAGCCGAGGACGCGCATCTTGCCGCAGGTAGCGGCCTCGTCCAGCGCTGCAGGACGGCCCGCTGGAAGCCGCCGGGAGTGAGCGGCCTGATTGATCAGCCGAAATCTAGGTACCTAGTCCAGCATGTTGGTATTCATCGTTGTTCTGATCATCATCGGACTGATCGTCGGCCTCATTGCCCGGCTGCTCGTGCCGGGCCGCGATGACATCGGCATCCTGGGAACGATCCTGCTGGGCATCGTGGGGTCGTTCGTCGGTGGCTTCCTCCAGCAGCTCATCGAGCACCACACCCTCGAAGTGACCCATTTCAAGACCGTCGGCATCATCGGCTCGATCCTGGGCGCCATCGTGGTCCTGCTGATCCTGCGGGTCACTGGCCTGGAGCGGGGCCATGGCCGGTCTCGGTCCCGCGCCCGGTCGACCCGCCGCAGGTGGATCTGAGCCAGCCAGCCTGGTCGGCGGCCAGCCTGGGCCGCTGACCAGAAAGCGCGGGCGCCCGAGGCGGGCGTCCGCGCTGGCCAGCGTGGTGATGGTGCGTGGTGCTGGTGGTGCGTGGCTGGGGTACCAGGACTCGAACCTAGACTAACGGGGCCAGAACCCGTCGGGCTGCCAATTACCCCATACCCCATGGGAGCGCGCCATGCTCCACCCAAGCGCGCCTGAGCAGTGTAGCCGAACCCGCAGGCGTGGGCCAAAGCGATACGGCGGCTCGGACGAACCGGCCGCCATCGCCTCAGCCGCTGTCCACGACTCGGTTACTGAGCGTTCCGATGCCCTCGATCGTGACCGACACCTGATCGCCGCGCTCCAGCGGCCCGACGCCGTCGGGTGTGCCGGTCAGCAGGACGTCGCCGGGCAGCAGCGTCATGACGGCGGTGACGTAGCTGACGAGCGCGGCCACGTGATGCAGGAGCAGTGACGTGCGCGACTGCTGTCGAACCTCGCCGTTGACCGTGGTGGTGAGGGCCAGGTCGGCGGGGTCGAGGTCGGTCTCGATCCACGGCCCCAGCGGGCAGAACGTGTCGAAGCCCTTGGCTCGCGCCCACTGGCCGTCGCTGGCCTGAAGATCACGGGCGGTGACATCGTTGGCGCAGGTGTAGCCGAAAATTGACTCGGCCGCGCGCTCCGGCGGCACGTCGCGGCAGACCCTGCCGATCACGACGGCCAGTTCGCCCTCGTAGTCGACTCGCTTCGACAGGCGCGTCGGCCGGACAATCGCGTCGACGGGGCCGGCCACGGAGGTCGAGGGCTTGAGGAAGATCACCGGCTCGGCGGGCGGCTCACCGCCCATCTCACGGGCGTGGGCGGCATAGTTCTTGCCGATCGCCACGACCTTGCTAGGCAGGACCGGTGCCAGCAGCCGGACGTCGGCGACCGGGTAGCGGGCCCCCGTGAACCGGATGGAGTCTGCCGCCCCGAACGGGTGCCCGGCCAGCTCGGCGACCTGTAGCTCATCACCGGCTGAACCAGGGTCATGACCGGGAGCGCCGTTCGCCGCGGGACTGTCTACCACTCCGTAACGGACCTCGCCGCCGAATGCAAACCTCGATATACGCATGGCGGGAGCCTACTGAGGCCCCGCGGCCCGGCACACAGCGAGCCTGTCCTGCTCACTCCCCTGCTCGGCCCTCGGCAGTACCAGCTCGGCCCTCGGCGATGCCAACTCGGCGCTCGGCAGTGCCAGCTGGCCCTTCGGCCTGGCCTGCCCCGTCCCCGGGCATGTCTGGCCGGTCCTGCTTGTCCTGCTCCTGGAGACGATCACGCAATAACACCGCGTCGGGCTCATGAACTGCGTACAGCGGCGCACCCGGGCGGTGCTCCTGCCGGAAGTTGCCCCGGCGGCGGGCGTGCCACCAGCCGGTGCCGTCTCGCCAGATATGCCAGGCCGGATGAGCGCGCCGCAGCTCGGCGGCCAGGTGCCAGGTGGCGAACGGCGGCGCGGCGCCGATGAGGGCCCGCAACCCGTCCGGCCCGGTCGCCCGGACCGTGTGCCCGTCGTCGAGCCGGTGCGCATGCCACCCGTAGATATCGTGGCCCGCCAGCCAGCCGGGGTGCTCCGCGGTCAGCCGGGCGGCGATCACATCCCGCGCCCGGTCCATCAGCTCGCGCTCGCCTGTCATACGGCGAGTTTAGCGTGATAGGTCGCAGTCGTCTAGGTGCTATGAGTGCTCTGTTAGAGCGCCGCCCGATGGGCTAGAGCGCTGCCCGGTGGCCTACTGGAGGTAGCCCTCCACCTCGTCGACCGGGCGGGGGAGCGCGCCGGACGGGTCGTCGCCCGACTCGCGCCGGGCGCGCCGCTGCCGCAGCAGGTCCCAGCACTGGTCCAGCGCTTCCTCGGTGGACCGCAGCTGCGCATGCTCTTCCTCAGTGGACAGCTCCCCCGCCGCCAGCTTGGTTCGCAGCTGGTGCTCGGTGGCGATGAGCTCGTCAATCTGCCCGAAGATCTCCTTGTCGTTCATGGCCCCTACCGTATGAGGCGAGCCACCCCTCACGCGACGCCGCCCTGCACGTGTGCGGGCCGCAGCGGTGCGGCCGGGCGCGCGGCAGGTGTATACGTTGGCGTATGCCGCTGAGCCGGGAGCGCATCGTCACGGCCGCCATCGACATGATCGAGCGGCACGGCGTGGAGGCCGTCTCGATGCGCCGCATCGCCGCCGAGCTGAGCTGCGGGGTCATGTCGCTCTATAACCACGTACCCAGCAAGGCCGCGCTCCTGGACGACGTCGCCGAGCGGGTGATGTCTGGCATCGAGTTCACGGCTGCGCCCGGCGCGGGCTGGGAGGATCAGGTGCGGGCCCAGGCCCGCGCGTTCCGCGCGATCGCCCGGCGCTACCCGCGCTGCACGATGGTCGTCGTCAGCCGCCCGACCAACTCGGTGACCGGCCTGCGGCCCATCGAGAACGCGCTCGCCACCCTGCGGGAGGCCGGCTTCGGCGGCGGCGACGCGGTGCTGATCATGCGCGCGTTCGTCGGCTTCATCCTGGGCTCGCTGCTGCGCGAGGTGGGCGTGTCGCCCGCGCTGGGGGATGCCCACCCGAGCTACTCGGCCCAGGCCCCCCAGCGGCTGCACCTCGATCCCGAGGAGTTCCCCCAGGTCACAAGCCTGACGGCTGAGCTCACCCGCCGGGACCCCGACGCCGACTTCGAGTTCGGGCTCGACCTGCTCGTGCACGCGATCGCGGCGATGGTGCCCGCCACTCCGGCGAGCTAGCCCGAGCCGGGCGGACCTGACCGGCGCCGACTTCCGTTACATCATTGACAGGCGTACACCGTACGTGCTTGGCTCGGCATACCCGGACACTGACGTACAGCGTACGTAGGAGGCCGCCGTGTCGACCAATGACCTCTACACGATCCCGCCCGAGCAGGCCGGCTGGCAGGTGCCGATGGCGGGCGCCTCGCGATTTACCTGGGAGTACGACGAGGGCCGGGAGCGGCTGCTCGCGCTGTACCAGAAGGGCAAGGACAAGCAGTGGGACGCGGTCCGGCGGATCGACTGGGATCTGGAGGTCGACCCCTACGACGTCCTGGGCCTGCCCGACGAGTCGATGGCGCTCTACGGCACCAAGTACTGGGACAAGCTGGGCCCCGACAATATCCGGGAGCTACGCCGCCACAACGCCGCCTGGCAATTCTCCCAGTTCCTGCACGGCGAGCAGGGCGCGATGATCTGCGCGGCCAGGATCGTGGAATCGGCGCCCGACCTTGACTCCAAGTTCTACGCGGCGACGCAGACCATGGACGAGGCGCGGCACGCCGAGCTGTACGGTCGGTTCCTGCACGAGAAAGTGGGCCTGCTTTACCCCATTAACGGACAGTTGCAGGCGCTCCTGAACGACACTCTCCGCGATTCTCGCTGGGACATGCCTTACCTGGGCATGCAGGTGCTCATCGAGGGACTGGCGCTGGCCGCGTTCGGGGTCCTGCGCGACTTCACCACCAAGCCGCTGCCGCGGCAGATCCTGGCCTACGTGATGCAGGACGAGGCCCGGCATGTCGCCTTCGGCCGGATGGCGCTGCGGGACTACTACCGCGAGCTCACGGCGGCCGAACTGCGCGAGCGCGAGGACTTCGTCATCGAGGGCTGCTACCTGATGCGCGACCGGCTGCGCGGCGACGAGGTCTGGGACAACTTCGGCCTGCCGCGGGACGAGATCAGCGCGATCACCGAGAATTCCGAGTACAGCCGGACCTTCCGGTCGCTGCTGTTCAGCCGCCTGGTGCCCTGCGTGCGCGACATCGGGCTGTGGAGCGAGCGGCTGCAGCAGGCCTACGCCGACATGGGCGTGCTCGACGCGGCCAAGGCGGACCTGGAGGCGCTGATGCGGACGGACGAGGAGATCGCCGAGCAGCTCGACCGGGAGCGCTTCGCAGCGGAGGAGTCCGCCCGCGCCGCCGAGGTCGCCGAGGTCATCGCCGAGGGGGCGGCCACCTAGCCCGGTCCCGCTAGCCTGGTCCCGGCCGCCGGCTGGTCCTAGTAGCCCGCCACCCGCTCGGCGATATCGTCGCCGACCTCGCGGGTGGAGCGGGCCGCCCAGGCGCCCTGGCGTTCCAGCAGGTCATCGGCGACCGCCTGCTCGATCCGGTCGGCCGCGGCGGTGAGGCCCACGTGCTCGCACAGCATCGCGACCGACAAGATCGCCGCCGTCGGGTCGGCCTTATGCTTGCCCGCCAGGTCGGGCGCGCTGCCGTGCACGGGCTCGAACATGCTCGGCGCGGTTCGCTCCGGGTTGATGCTCGCGCTCGCGGCCAGGCCGAGACCGCCGGTCACCGCCGCCCCCAGCGCCGTCAGGATGTCGCCGAACAGGTTGTCGGTGACGATCACGTCAAACCGCTCCGGCTGGGTCACGAAGAAGATCGACGCGGCGTCCATGTGGCAGTACTCGGTCTCGACCTCGGCGAACTCCGGCGCCATCGCGTCCAGGCTGCGCCGCCAGAGATCCCCGGCGTAGGCCAGCACGTTGCTCTTGTGCACCAGGGTCAGCCGCCGCCGCGGCCGCTCGGCGGCCCTCTGCAGCGCGTACCGGACGACTCGGCTGACACCGAATGCGGTGTTAATACTTTCCTGGGTCGCCACTTCCCCGGGGGTGTTCTTGCGCATGACGCCGCCCGCCTCGACATACGGGCCCTCGGTGCCCTCGCGGACGACGAGCATGTCGATCGACTCCGGGCGCACCCGCGCCAGCGGGGACGCGACGCTGGGGTAGAGCCGGACCGGTCGCAGGTTGACGTACTGGTCAAGCTCGAATCGCAGCCGCAGCAGGAGACCGCGCTCGAGCACGCCGCTGGGGACGCTCGGGTCGCCGACGGCACCGAGCAGGATGGCGTCGTGGGTGGAGATCTCGCTCAGCACCGTGTCCGGCAGGATCTCGCCCGTGCGGTGCCAGCGCGCGGCGCCCAGGTCGTAGCTCGTGGTCTCGATGGTGACATCGCCGGCCGCGGCCAGCATGACCTTGGTCGCTTCCGCGACTACCTCCGGGCCGATGCCGTCGCCGCCGATGACCGCGATCCGGATGCTGCGTCCCGTGCTATGTCCCGTGCTAGGTCCTGTCACGGGAGGTACTTTACTTGCCTGTTACCGGCCGGCAAGATCCGCGTCCTGGCGGCGGTCAGTCGTCCCCCAGGTCCACCACGCGGGCCACCGTGGCCCCGATCGCCTCGGCGATCTCAGCCAGCGCGTCCGCAGGCACCGCGGAGTCCACGGTCAGGGCGATCAGGGCCTCACCGCCGCGGGCGTCCCGGCAGACCTGCATCCCCGCGATGTTGATCCGCCGGCTGCCGAGGATCTGGCCGACCACACCGACCACGCCCGGCCGGTCGGTATAGGTGAGGAACATCATGTGCGCGGCTGGGACCAGCTCGGCCTCGAAGCCGTTGATCTCGACGATCTTCGCCGCCTGCCGCAGCCCGGTCAGCGTGCCGCTGACGGAGACGACCTGGCCGTCGGGCAGCGTGCCGCGCAGCCGCAGCAGGTTGCGCCAGTCCGGGCACTCGCTGGTGGTGCGGAGGCTGACCTCCACGCCGCGCTCCCGCGCGACCAGCGGCGCGTTCACGTAGGTGACCGGATCGGCGACGGAGTCGACGAAGATGCCCTTCATCGCCGCTAGCTGCAGGACGCTCACGTCCAGCGAGGCGATCTCGCCCTGGACCTGGACCTCGACCCTGGCCGCGACGCCACCCGCGAGCGCGGTGAAGATCCGGCCCAGCTTCTCGGCCAGCGGCAGCCCGGGCTTGATCTCGTCGGCCACGGCCCCGCCCTGGACGTTCACCGCATCGGGCACGAACTCGCCGGCCAGGGCCAGCCGGACCGACCTGGCCACGTCGGTGCCGGCCTTCTCCTGCGCCTCGGCGGTGCTGGCGCCCAGGTGCGGGGTGACGACGACGCTGTCGAAGGCGAACAGCGGGCTGTCGGTGCACGGCTCGTGGGCGTAGACATCCAGCGCCGCCCCCGCGACCCGGCCCTCGCTCACCGCGCTGGCCAGTGCGGCCTCGTCCACGATCCCGCCCCGGGCCGCGTTGATGATCCGCACCTCCGGTTTGACCAGGTGCAGCTCGCGGTCACCGAGCAAGCCGATGGTCTCGGCGCTCCTGGGCAGGTGGACGCTGATGAAGTCCGCCTCGGCGAGCAGCTCGTCCAGGCTCGCCAGGCGGACCCCCAGCTCGCCGGCCCGGGCCGCGGCCACGTAGGGGTCATAGGCGATCACCGTCATGCCGAAGGCCGCCAGGCGCTCGGCGACCAGGACGCCGATCTTGCCCAGGCCGAGGATCCCGGCCACCTTGCCCTGGAGCTCCACCCCGGTGAACGCGGCGCGCTGCCACTGGCCGCTCTTGAGTGAGGCCATGGCCTGCGGCACGTTGCGAGCCAGCGAGAGCAGCAGCGCCACGGCATGCTCGGCGGCGCTCACGATGTTGGAGGTCGGCGCGTTCACGACCATGACGCCGGCCTTGGTCGCGGCCTCGATATCCACGTTGTCCAGGCCGACCCCGGCCCGGGCTACCACGCGGAGCCGGGGCGCCCTGGCGATCGCCTCGGCGTCGATGATGGTGGCGCTGCGCACGATCACCGCGTCCGCGTCGGCCAGTGCCTGCAGCAGCTGGCCCCGGTCACTGCCGTCGGCGTAGCGGACGTCGAACGCGGAGTCCAGCTGGGCGATTCCGGCCGGGGAGAGCTCCTCGGCGACGAGGACGATCGGTCTGAGCACAGGTACGGTCCTCCGTCGTCGGGGGCGGCGATGTCAGTCTAACGGCGGGTTTGTGAACGTCTTCACATGATCGTTAGCGGGTGAGGTGCGCGTGGCGAGCGGGTGTTTGCGCGGGGCCGCTAGGGGTGCAGGGCTGGCCGGCCGGGGCTAGCCCCGGCCGGCCAGCTGGCGGGGGCTAGCTGGCGGGGGCGACCGCGGGGGCGTCGTGTGCGGCACCCGCCTGGCCTGCGGCGCCCGTCGGCCCCTCCAGGCTGGCCGATCCTGCGACACCCGCCGGTCCTTCCACCATGGGGCCCGCCGGACTCGGACCGGGATCGCTCGCCGGGCCCGGACCGGCCGCCGCGCCCAGGCTCCCCGCCGGGCCCAGGCTCCCCGCCGGGCCTGAGCCTTCCCCCGGTCGTGGCTCGTCGTCCGCGGCCGGAGTCGGCTCCTGGTCCGCCGCCAGCTCCTCGATGCCGCCGGCGGCCATGGGCCTGGCCACCAGGTAGCCCTGGCCCAGGCCGCAGCCCATGGCCCGGAGCAGCTCCAGCTGCTCCGGGCGCTCGATGCCCTCGGCCACGACCTCAATGCCCAGGTCATGGCCGACCTGGACGATCGTCCGGGTCAGCAGCGCGAGGGTCCCGTCGGTACCCAGGCCGGCCACGAAGGACGGATCGATCTTGATGATGTCGACGGGCAGCTCTCGCAGGTAGGCCAGGGATGCGTACCCGGTCCCGAAGTCGTCGATCGCCAGCCGGACTCCCCGCTGCCGGAGCTGGGCCAGCCCTTCCACCATGGGGCCTGCCCCCTCGACCAGCACCTGCTCGGTGACCTCGAGGGTCAGCGCGCTGTGCGACAGGCCGCTGTCGTCCAGGGCGGCCAGCACGGCCTCAGCGAACCGGGCGGAGCTGACCTGGCGCAGCGAGAAGTTGACCGAGAGCCCGATCTCCCAGCCTGACGCCCGCCAGTCCGCGACCTGGCGGCAGGCCTCGCGCAGCACCCAGTCACCGAGCGGCACGATCAGCCCGGAGTCCTCGGCGACCCCGAGAAACTCTCGCGGCGGCACGGGCTCCCCGTGCGGCGACCACCGGACCAGCGCCTCCACCCCGGTGACCCGTGATGTGGCGAGCTCCACCACGGGCAGGTAGTCGATGCCCAGAGACTCGTCGGTGATGGCCTGGCGCAGCTGCGTGGCCAGTTCCAGGCGGCGTACCGCATCGGCGTGCATGTGCGCGGCGAAGACCTCCACCCTGCCGCCGCCAGCTTCCTTGGCCCGGGACATCGCGACGTCGGCGTTGCGCAGCAGGTGCTCGGTCGCGTCCCCGGCCGACAGCGCGACCCCGACGCTGGCGGTCAGCGGGATATCCCGGTCCGCGACCCGGAACGGCTCGGCGGCAATGTCGACGGCCAGCCGCTCGGCGATGTCGACGGCCTCCTGCGGGCTGGCGGCGTCGGCCATGAGGACCGCGAACTCGTCGCTGCCCCAGCGCGCCACCATCTGATGCGACGGCACCGCGGCCCGCAGGCGCCGGGCCGCCTGGGCCAGCAGCAGGTCGCCTGCCCCGTGGCCCACCGAGTCGTTCACGTCGGTAAAGCCGTCCAGGTCGAGGAAGACGGCCGCCACCGGCTGGTCCGCGCCGAGCAGTTCCTTGGCGCGCTCCTCCAGGTAGGCCCGGTTGGGCAGCCCGGTGACACCATCGTGGAAGGTCAGTTGCGTGAGCTGCCGGCGCAGGGCGACCTGGTCGCTGAGATCCCGCGCCGTCACCAGCAGCCGGTCGGCCACGCCCGGCTCGGTGTACCGGGAGATCGTGGACTGCACATGTCGCCAGGTGCCATCCGCGGCGCGAACCCGGCACGCGAATCTGGCCAGCCCGGCGGAGCTGTCTCCGGCCGCCAGCGCCACCCGCGTGCCGCGCGCGCGGTCTTCGGGATGCACCAGCTCGGCGAGCGATGTGCCGATGAGCTGGCCGGGCGCGTAGCCGAAGTGCGCCACAGCGGGGCTGGCGTAGGCGATGGAGCCGTTCAGCTCGCAGACCAGCACCGCATCGCTGGTCCGGTCGGCCAGCTCACTGAACTGGCGGCTAGCCTCGCGCGACAGCGCCGAGGCGGCGGCCGCCTGCCGGAACACGCCCGCGAGGCGAAAGACCAGGGCGAGCACCACGGCGGTGACCCCGACGATGACGACCGGCTCGATCGAGCCTCCGGCCAGCGCGCGACCCAGCGTCAGGACCGCCGCCAGGGCCGCGGCGCCGATGGCGGCGTAGGCGGGCAGCCGGGAATCGGGCTGGCTAGCGTGGGCCGATTCCCCCGATTGCCCCAGCTGGTCCAGTGGCGGCCCGACCTTGGCGGCTCTCGACAGCGCGAGCGGCGTGGCGCCCAGCAGGCAGATGCCGGCCAGCCAGGCAAGCTGCGCCACCCAGCCCGGGTAGGTGCCGATCATCCGGTCGCTGACGGCCAGGCAGTCACCGGCCGTCGCGAGCAGCAGCGCCAGGCACGGGAGCAGGCCGCGCCAGCCGCCCCTGGCCGCCAGGTACAGGACGCCGGCCAGGACGGCCAGGTCGGCCAGCGGGTTGATCAGGTCAGCGGCGAACGTCCCCGCGCCCACGGCGGCCGAGGCGTACACCGGAGCCAGCACCGTGACCCAGCCGATCAGGAACAGCGAAGCCGCCAGCAGGCAGCCGTCGGCGAGACGCGTCACGCCGACCCGGGCGAGCCTGAGCTGTACCAGCCCGGCCAGCCCGCCCGTCGAGCGCGAGGACGCCAGGCCGGCCAGACCGAGCGCGAGCGGCGGCAGGGCGGCCAGGCCGAGCAGGCCGGCCAGGGTCAGCGGGCCTGCGGCGCCGATCACGCCGCTGGCCACGTTCTGGGCGATGGCGGCGCCGCCCCACAACGCGGCCGTGACCGCGAGCCACCGCCGGGGAAGCCGGTCGGCCTCGCGCTGCTGACGACCGCCCAGCAACGCCACGACCGCACCGGCGGCCGCCAGCGAGCCCAGCGCCGTCCAGACCGACGGAGCCAGGCTCATGACGCGCCACCAGCTGAGTCAGCGCGCACCTAGCCTCCTTGTCGGCAACGTCGAGAGCCAAGCGCGAACCCGGTGGCCCACGCTGGCCACCCGCTTCACGCCGCATCAGTGCCCGCGGCTCCTCGTTGAGCCATGGCGGCACGCGATCGCCAGATACGTTTCGTCCCGTCCTACCAGTCGAAGCTCTGAAATTGCCCCGGGGCACCTGACGTGATCTCGCAAATCAGCGATACGTAATAACTCTAAGTGCCGGAGGTCACGCTTCGATTGAGGAAGGGCGTCCAGCGGGAGACAACTTGTGAGTAGGAGGTGACGGATGAGATTCATGTTGGCCACTGCGCATGTTGCTAACCGGTCGGCGCCACCCGGATTTCCCCGCTCGTTCTCCAGTGGCGCCGCGAGCCTATCCCTCCGGCGCCGGGCTGGCGAGCCGCGGGAAGAGCCGCCGGGGCTCCGGCACGACGGCGCCCGGCGCCCCGCAGGCCGCGCCGATCTGGGCGGCGAGATCGGGCACGAACGGCGACAGTTCGCCGGCGAGCACCCGGCAGGCGTCCAGCAACGTGCCCAGGATCGCGTCGAGCGTCGCCGCCGCGGCGACATCCCCGTCCCGGGCCGCTTGGGCGAGATGCCAGGGCTCGGTGGCCTCTGCGAACCGGTTGGCTAGTTCCACGATCTGCCAGAGGGCCGCGATGGCCGCCCGGAAGTCGAAGCCGCCGAGCGCCGCGCGGACCAGGTCCGGCGCCGCCCCGGCCGCGCCGCGGAGCGCCGCCGCCGCATCTGACGCCGCCGGCGCCGCATCCGCCGGCGCCGGCGGCCGGGGGGAGACGGCCGGGCCGCGGGCGCGGGCCAGGGAGGTCACCCGGCTGACCAGGTTGCCCAGGCCGTTGGCCAGGTCGCGGTTGGCGCACTCGACCAGCCGGTCCTCGGTGAAATCCGTATCGCCGATCCGCGGTACCTCCCGCAGCAGCCACCACCGCACCGCGTCGGTGCCGTACCGGCCGACCAGGTCGACCGGATCCGCGCGGGCGCCGGGAGCCGATTTGCTGATCTTGCGACCGCCGGCGGTCAGGTAGTCATGCACCACGATGTCGGTGGGCAGCGGCTCCCCGGCTGACAGCAGGATGGCGGGCCAGTAGACGGCATGGAAGCGCAGGACGCCCTTGCCCACCAGGTGGATGCGGCGGTCGGCGTCGGCCCACCAGCGCCGGTAGCCGTCGGGGTCGGTGGCGTAACCCGGTGCGGTGATGTAGTTGCCGAGTGCGTCCCACCAGACATAGATCACCTGCCCGGGATCGCCCGGAACCCCGATCCCCCAGCCGCGAGCCCGGCTGGCCGGCCGGGAGGCGCTGAAGTCCTCGAGGCCGCTGGCGATGAAACCGAGCACCTCGTTGCGCCGCTCGGCCGGCTCGATCCGCAGGGCACCCGAGCCGATCAGCTCCTGCAGCTGCCCGGCGTACCTGGACAGCCGGAAGAACCAGTTCCGCTCCGCGATCTCCTGCGGCGGCGTGCCGTGCTCGGGGCACCGCCCCCCGGTCAGCTCCGCGGGCTGGTAGAACCGTTCGCAGCCCACGCAGTACAGCCCCTCGTAGTCCTGGCGGTAAAGATCTCCGCTGGCGGCACAGGCCTGCCACAGGCGCTCGACGCCGGGCCGGTGACGGGGGTCGCTGCTGGTGTGAAGGTAGTCGTCGTAGGACAGCGCGAGCGGGCCGCGCAGCTCGGCGAAGGCCCGCCCGTTGGCCCGGACCAGATCCCGCGTGCTGCACCCCGCCGCCTGCGCGGCCAGCACGTTCTTCAGCGAGTTGTCGTCGGTTCCGCTCTGGAACCGGACCTGGTCACCGAGGCGGCGATGGTGCCGGGCGAGGACATCGGCCTGGACTAGCTCAAGGGCGTGCCCGAGGTGGGCACGCGAGTTAACGTACGGAATGGTCGTGCTGAGGTATACGCGCGATGATGGCATCGCAGCCTCCTGGCGTTAATACGCCGGCCGGGGCCGCAAGCACACCCGCGTTTCGAGGCCCCTGGCCGGGGCCTCCTGCGGACATCGTCCTGGCAGCTGAGAGTGGCCCCGCTAGCGGGGCATCATCGCCGTGGGCAGAACGTAACTCACCATTCCAGGATAGCGGGCCGGCCAGCCCGGACCGGCCGGCTGGTGCCGGCCAGGCTGGTGCCGGTGCCGGTCAGCCCAGGCGCTGCAGGATGAGCTCGCGCGCCCTGGTGGCGTCGGCCTGCCCCCGGGTGGCCTTCATGACCGCACCCACCAGCGCACCCGCGGCCGCCGTCTTGCCCTCGCGGATCTTGGCCGCGATGTCAGGATTGTCCGCTATCGCGGCGTCCACGGCGGCTGTGAGGGCGCCGTCATCGCTGACGACGGCCAGCCCGCGGGCCGCCACGATCTCGTCCGGCTCGCCCTCGCCCGCCACGATCAGGTCGAGCACCTGCCGGGCGAGCTTGTCGTTGAGCGTTCCCGAGGTCACTAGCTCCGTGACGCGCGCCACCTGGGCCGGCGTCACCGGCAGCGCGGCGAGCTCGGTTCCGGTCTCGTTGGCGCGCCGGGCTAGTTCGCCCAGCCACCACTTGCGCGCCTCGCCCGCCGATGATCCGGCGGCGACGGTCTGCTCCACCAGGTCGAGGGCGTCGGCGTTGCGCAGCGCGGTCATGTCCAGGTCCGACAGGCCCCAGTCGGCCTGCAGCCGCGCGCGGCGGGCCGCCGGCAGCTCCGGCTGGGCCGCCCTGAGCTCCTCCACCCAGTCGCGAGACGGGGCCACCGGCACCAGGTCCGGCTCGGGGAAGTACCGGTAGTCCTGGGCCTCTTCCTTGCTCCGCCCGGCCGTGGTGGTCCCGGTGTCCTCGTGGAAATGCCGGGTCTCCTGCACGATCTTGCCGCCCGCGTCCAGCACCGCGGCCTGCCGCTGGATCTCGAAACGCACCGCGCGCTCCACCGAGCGCAGCGAGTTGACGTTCTTGGTCTCGGTTCGCGTGCCCCAGCCGTCCGATCCCACCGGCGCGATCGAGGTGTTCACGTCGCAGCGCAGCGAGCCCTCCTCCATCCGGACGTCCGAAACGCCCAGCGCCCGGAGCAGCTCGCGAAGCTCGGTGACGTAGGCGCGGGCGACCTCGGGGGCCAGCGCGCCCGTCCCCGGTACCGGCTTGGTGACCACCTCGACCAGCGGAATCCCGGCCCGGTTGTAGTCGACCAGCGAGTAGTCGGCGCCGTGGATCCGGCCGGTGGCGCCGCCCACGTGCAGGGACTTGCCGGTGTCCTCCTCGAGGTGGACGCGCTCGATGCCGATCCGGAACCGCTGGTCCTCGACCGCGATGTCGAGCCAGCCCTCGGTGCACAGCGGCTCGTCGTACTGCGAGATCTGGAAGTCCTTGGGCATGTCCGGATAGAAGTAGTTCTTCCGCGCGAACCGGCACCAGGATGCGATGGAGCAGTTCAGGGCCAGGCCGATCCTGATCGTGTACTCGATCGCCGCCCGGTTGGCCACCGGCAGCGAGCCCGGCAGGCCCAGGCAGACCGGGCAGACGGCCGAGTTGGGCTGCGCCCCGAAGACGGTGGGGCAGCCGCAGAACATCTTGGTGACGGTGCCGAGTTCCACGTGTGTCTCGAGCCCGATCACCGGCTCGTACCTGGCCAGCGCCTCCTCGTAGGACACCAGCGTGGCAGCCTCCGTCATCGCCCGATCCCTCCGGCTTCGCCCGTGCCCGTTGCCTCGCGGCGGCCCCGCGGTGCCGCCAGGCCCCGTGGTGCGGCTAGACCCTGAGCCTGCGCCAGCAGCGGGCCGCCCCAGCGCTGCTCCAGCGCCGCCTCGACCGCGGCGGCCACCCGGTACAGCCGATCATCGCCCAGCGCCGGCGCCATCACCTGCAGCCCGACCGGAAGCCCGTCCTCCGGCGCGAGACCGCACGGCACCGACAGCGCCGCGTTACCGGCCAGGTCCGACGGGATCGTGCACAGGTCGGCCAGGTACATCGCCATCGGATCGTCGGCGCGCTCGCCGATGGCGAAGGCTGTCGTCGGGGTGGTCGGCGAGACCAGCACGTCGACCTGCTCGAACGCCGCGTCGAAGTCACGGCAGATCAGCGTGCGGACCTGCTGCGCCTTGCCGTAGTAAGCGTCGTAGTAACCGCTGGACAGCGCGTACGTGCCCAGGATGATCCGCCGCTTGACCTCCGGCCCGAAGCCCGCCGCGCGGGTCAGCGACATGACCTCATCCGCGCTCCGCGAGCCGTCGTCGCCGACCCGCAGGCCGTAGCGCATCGCGTCAAACCGGGCCAGGTTCGATGAGCACTCGCTGGGCGCGATGAGGTAATAGGCGGGCAGCGCGTAGGTGAAGTGCGGGCACGAGACCTCCACGATCTTGGCGCCTAGCGCCTCGAGCAGCTCGACCGCCTCGCCGAACCTGGCCAGCACGCCCGCCTGGTAGCCGTCCCCGCCCAGCTCGCTCACCACGCCCACGCGCAATCCGGCCACGTCGGCCTGCCGGGCCGCGGCGACCACCGGGGGCACCGGCGCGTCCACCGACGTCGAGTCGCAGGGGTCATGCCCGGAGATGGCCTCGTGCAGCAGCGCCGCGTCCAGCACATTGCGCGCCAGCGGGCCGGGCGCGTCCAGCGATGAGGCGAACGCGATCAGCCCGTAGCGGGACGATCCGCCGTAGGTCGGCTTGACGCCGACGATGCCGCAGACCGCCGCGGGCTGCCGGATCGAGCCGCCCGTGTCGGTGCCCATCGCCAGCGGTGCCTCGTAGGCGGTCACGGCGGCGGCGGAGCCGCCGGACGAGCCGCCAGGCACCCGGGCCAGGTCCCACGGGTTATGCGACGGCCCGAAGGCGGAGTTCTCCGTGGAGGACCCCATCGCGAACTCGTCCATGTTGGTCTTGCCGAGCAGTACCACGCCGGCCTGCCGCAGCCGCCGGGTGATCGTGGCGTCGTACGGCGGCTGCCAGCCCTCGAGGATCCGCGACCCGGCCGTGGTGGGCATGTCCATGGTGGTGAACACGTCCTTGAGCGCCAGCGGCACTCCGGCCAGCGGTCCCAGCGGCTCGCCGGCGGCCCGCCGGTCGTCCACGGCGCGGGCCGCGGCCAGCGCCTCGTCGGCGGCCACGTGCAGGAAGGCATGGACCTGGGGGTCCACGGTCGCGATCCGGTCCAGGTGGGCGGCGGCGACCTCGACGGCCGAGACCTCGCCGGCCGCCACGGCGGCGGCTATCTGCGCGGCGGTCAGCCCGGTCAGCTCGGTGCTGATCTGCGAGCTCATCTCAGTCCTCCGTCAGGATCCGCGGGACCCGGAAGCGGCCCTGCTCGGCGGCCGGCGCCTGGGAGAGCACCACCTCCTGCGGCAGGCAGGGCACCTCCACGTCGTCCCGGAACACGTTCACCACCGGGACGGCATGGGTCATCGGCGGTATTCCGTCGGCGGCGACCTCCTGAACCCGGGCGACGGCGGTGAGGATAACGTCCAGCTGTCCGGCGAAGTGGTCGAGTTCCGCCTCGGACAGGGCCAGCCGGGACAGCCGGGCCAGGTGCGCTACCTCGTCACGGGTAATGGGCATGTGGGCCATCCTAGAGGCCGTGGCGGCAGGAGCCGACCGCATAAACCAGCGACGGCCAGGCCGGGATGGCCGCGGGCCGGACCTGTGATGCGGCGCTGGCCGGGCGGTCCGGCCAGGCAGTCCGGCCGGGCGGTCCGGCCAGGCAGTCCGGCCAGGCAGTCCGGCTAGGCGGTCGGGGGGACCGCGCCGGTTACCGGCTGTCCCGCCGCCGCCGGGGCGATCGGCTTGCGCGCCCGCTCGCGGGCCAGCCCGTCGCCGGGCGCCTGCCGCTCGGCCAGCCAGGCGGTGGCCGAGGCTGCGTTTAGCGGCTTGCTGAAGTACCAGCCCTGGGCGGCGCCGCAGCCCATGGCCACCAGTTCCGCCGCGACCTCGGCGGACTCCACGCCCTCCGCGACCGATCGGATGCCGAGCGCCCCGACCAGGTCGACGATTGACCTCACGATCACCTGGTCGTCGGCGGAGTGCAGGAGCCGTCCGACGAAGGAGGAGTCGATCTTCACCTCACTGACCGGCAGGCGTTTCAGCCGGACCAGCGAGGAGTACCCGGTGCCAAAATCATCCAGGCTGAGCGACACGCCCAGCGCCGCGAGGGCCTCGGCGGTCGCCACCGCGTGCGCGGGCTCGCTGGTGAGGACGCGCTCGTCGATCTCCAGGAGCAGCGCCTCGGCGGGCAGGCCATGCCGCTGCAGGCTGCGCCCGACAATGTCGGCCAGGCCGTTGTCGAGCAGGTCGCGGGCGGCCAGATTCAGCGAGACCTGGATGCTCATGCCGCCCTGCCACCACAGCGCCGCCTGGCCAAGCGCCATGTCGATGACGCGCGCGGTGAGCTCGCGCATCAGGTAGGACTGCTCGATGAGGGGGATGAACTCCTCGGGCGCCATCAGGCCGCGGGCCGGGTGCTGCCAGCGCACCAGTGCCTCCATGCCGGCCGTGCTCCGGTCGGCCAGGAGGACCTTCGGCTGGAAATGCAGTTCCAGCTCGCCACGGTCCAGGCCCCGGCGCAGGTCGCCCAGCAGCGCCAGCCGGGCCGGCGAGTTGCGGTCGGAGTCGGCGACGTACCGCTCGACGCCGCTGCGGCGCTCCTTCGCCAGGTACATAGCCACGTCGGCGTGCTGCAGAAGTACCTCGAAGCCGCTGGCGTCGTCCGGGTACAGCGCGATCCCGACGCTGGCCTCGATGTCAAAGGACATCCCGTCCATCCGGATCGGCTCGGCCACCGCCGCCCGCAGCCGGGCGGCAACCTCCCGGGCGGCCGCGGCCTCCTTCACCGACGGCAGCAGCACGGCGAACTCGTCGCCGCCCAGCCGCGCCACCATGTCGCCCGGCCGCACGCTATGAGTGAGGCGGTGGGCCACATGGCGCAGCAGCCGGTCCCCCACCGGGTGCCCGAGCGTGTCGTTGACCTCCTTGAATCGGTCGAGGTCCAGCAGCAGGAACCCGACCATGGTCTGCGACCGGGCGGCCTGCGCCAGCGCGTCGTTGGTGCGGCGGATGAGCAGCTTGCGGTTGGACAAGCCGGTCAGCTCGTCATGATGGGCCTGGTGCTCGCGCTGTACCGACATGGCGGCATTGACGTAGATAGCGGCCAGCGGGAACGCGAACAACAGCAGCAGCAGCGCGGACTCGGTGCTCATCACCACGGCCACCAGCGGCGCCGTGGCGAGCAGGACCAGGTTGACGAACGCCTGGTAGGGCAGGTTGTTGCGGAGCGTCTTCAGCAGCGAGGCCCGGGAGTGCAGCGCGATCGCGATGCCCACCAGGACGAAGTTGACCACGAAGAAGGCGGCAGCGGCGGGCAGCACCACGAACAGCTCGCGCCCGTTCGGGTCCCAGGGATGCGCCGCCGTGGGGTGCAGGTTGAAGGCCAGCAGCACGAGCCACGCGGCGCACATGCTCAGGGTGACCTGCGCGGCGTTAAAGGCGGAGCGCTTCACCGCCTTGCGCTCGGCCAGGCCGACCGCCAGCGTCGAGGCCGCCTTCAGCAGCACGGCGACCGGCAGGCCCCAGTACAGGAGGGCCGCGAAGCTGAACGTGAGCGAGGCGACCGGGGACTCCGGGCCGGAGCGGCCGGGCGTGATGATCGGCCAGATGTCGCCGACGAGGACGAGGGCCGCCAGCAGCCAGAACAGGGGGTGCCAGACCAGTCCGCCCGGCCGGGGCACCAGTCCGTGCAGGTGCAGCATCGCGAGAAGGAAGGCGACCGCGCCCGCTGCGGTCACCGTCATCAGGTGAATCCACAGTGGGGAGCCGACCCGGGGACCCATGTCCCTCGTGTCGTTCGGATCCTTCATAGGCGAACCTCATCGCTGCAATCGATTGCGCCGCGAATGCACGTGCCTGATAACAACCCTACGGCCAACAGCGAACCTCTCGAAGCCAATTGCATACTATCCGTTACTAGATGTCTTTCCGTAGTCGTCCGGCTACAGTACGTCCTGCGGGGGGCCTCCTTCCGGCAATCTGGCCATCCCGCTCACGATGCCGCCAACCTCGGGCTACAGCATCGCCGGGCTCAGCTGTCCTCCCTCGGCGCCGCGAGGGAGGCGGCCACCTCTGCTCCCTCCGAGAGCAACACGTCGAGCCCGCTCTCGTCTAGTACCGGCACGCCCAGGGCTACTGCCTTGTCCAGCTTTGACCCGGCATTCTCACCCGCCACGAGGAACCGGGTCTTCTTCGACACCGACCCGGACACCTTGCCGCCGAGCGCCTGCACGGCCTCGGCGGCCTCATCCCTGGTTCGATCGGCCAGGGTGCCGGTCAGCACGACCGTGACGCCCGCCAGCGGCCCGGCCGCCTGGCCGCTCTCGCCGACGACCACGGGCGGCGCGGTCCAGCCCTCCTGGGCCAGCTGGACCCCGGCCGCCCGCCACTTGTCCACGATGGCCACGTGCCAGTCCACGCCGAACCAGTCCCGGATGGATGCCGCGATCGTCGGCCCGACGTCCCCCACGCCGGTCAGTGCCTCGGCCGACGCCCCGGCGATCGCGTCGACCGAGCCGAACGCGACGGCCAGCGCCCGTGCGGCCGTCGGCCCCACGTGGCGGATGGAGAGCGCGACGAGGATCCGCCAGAGCGGCTGGCGGCGCGCCTCGTCCAGGTTGCGCAGCAGCTTGACGGCGTTCACCGTCAGGGTGCCCTGCTTGCTGACGAAGAACGGGCTGCTGGCCAGGAATTCCTCGGTCAGCCCGAACAGGTCCCCCTCGTCGGTGACCAGTCCCGACTCCAGCAGCGCCACCGCGGCCTCATAGCCGAGGACCTCGATGTCGAGGGCGCCGCGGCCGGCCAGATGAAACAGCCGCTCGCGCAGCTGCGCCGGGCAGGACCGGGCGTTCGGGCAGCGCCAGTCGACGCCGCCCTCCTCGCGCGCCAGCTGCGTCCCGCAGGCCGGGCACGTCGTCGGGAAGTCGAAGGCCCGCTCCGTGCCGGTGCGGAGGTCGGCGACCGGCCCCACGACCTCCGGGATCACGTCGCCCGCCTTGCGCAAGACGACCATGTCGCCGATCAGCACGCCCTTGCGGGTCAGCTCGTCGGCGTTATGCAAGGTGGCCCGGTCGACCGTCGACCCGCTGACCTTGACCGGCTCCATCACGGCGAACGGCGTCACCCGCCCGGTCCGGCCGACGTTCACGCGGATGTCCAGCAGCCAGGTGTTGACCTCCTCCGGCGGGTACTTGTAGGCGATCGCCCAGCGTGGCGCCCGGCTGGTGGCGCCCAGCTGCCGCTGCAGGTCCAGCCGGTCGACCTTGACGACCACCCCATCGATCTCATAGGCCGGGTCGTGCCGGTGCTCGGCGTAGTGGGCGATGTACTCGCGCACGCCGTCCAGGTCGTCGACCACGCGGCACAGGTCGCTGACCGGCAGGCCCCACTCACCGAGCCGCTCGTACCAGCCCGACTGGGTGCCAGGCATGTCCATGCCGACGGCCGCCGCCGCGCCGGCGTCATCGGGTGCGGGCATGCCGCTCTCCGGGGAGCCGCCGGGCACGAACAGCCCGTGCACCAGCATGCTGAGCGGCCGGGTGGCGGTAACGCGGGGATCCTTCTGCCGCAGCGAGCCGGCTGCCGAGTTGCGGGGATTGGCGAACGGCGGCTTCCCCTCGCCGGTCAGCCGCTCGTTGAGCTCGTCGAACGCCTTCACCGGCAGGAACACCTCGCCGCGCACTTCCAGCGTTTCCGGCCAGCCAGAACCGGCCAGGCGAGCGGGCACTGCGGCGATCGTCTTGATGTTGGGCGTCACGTCTTCGCCCGTCACGCCGTCGCCGCGGGTCGCCGCCTGGACTAGGCGGCCGTTCCGGTAGACCAGGGCGATCGCCAGACCGTCGATCTTGAGCTCGCACAGGTAAGGCCCGGACGCACCCAGTCGGTCGGCCCGCGCCGCCCACGCGTCGAGTTCCTCCGCCGAGAACGCGTTGCTCAGGCTGAGCAGCCGCCCCAGGTGCTCCACCGCGGCGAAGTCGGTCGAGATCGCGCCGGCGACCTGCTGGGTGGGCGAGTCCGGCGTGCGCAGCTGCGGGTGGCGCTCCTCCAGCCCTTCCAGCTCGCGCATCATCGCGTCGTACTCGGCGTCGGACACCAGCGGCGAGTCGAGCACGTAATACCGGTAGCTGTTCTCGGTGAGCTCGGCCGACAGCTCGGCGTGCCGGTGCCGGGCCTGCGGGGTAGCCTCCGGCGCGGGTTCCACAGCGGCCTCCGCCTCAGTCACCGGGCCACCTCCTCGATCAGCTCCGGGGCGATGCGCGCCGCCTCCCGGCAGCTCTTGAGCGCCGCGCGGGCCGCATCCGGCGACAGGCCGGCCAGCCCGCACGCCGGCGTGATCACGACCTGCTTCGCCAGCAGGCGCGGGTCCAGGGAGGTGTGCCGCCACATGGCGACGACCTCCGAGGCCGTCTCGCGCGGCGCCCGCCGCCCCGAGTCGCCGCTGCTGGTCGGCACCGCGCCGACCAGCAGCCCGAGCCCGGCATCGGCAATCTCGGCGACGCCGTCGATGCCCGCCCGCCCCACCAGGGCAAGATCGAAGCTGGCCGCCCCCGCCCCCACCTCCTTGGCCAGGAGGAACGGATAGTCCGGCGCGCAGCAATGCAGCACCGTGAAGGCGGTCGTCGCGGCCAGCACCGACCGGAGCGTGGCGCTGGCCACGATCGGATCGAGAGCGGCCACGGTGCCTAGCCCGCTGGCCGTCGGCACCCTCCCCGCCAGCACCGCCGGCAGGGCAGGCTCGTCGACCTGCACGACCACCGTCGCGCCGGGGATGCGCTCGCGGATGCCCAGGACGTGCGCCGCGATGCCCTCGGCCAGCGAGTTCGTCAGGTCGGCCAGGGCACCGGGGTCCGCCAGCGCCGGATTCATGCTCCGGCTGAGCTCGATCCGCGCCGCCAGCGTCAGCGGCCCGCATACCGACACCTTGTAGGGCCCGCTGTAGCCCTCGGCCGCCTCCTGCGCGGCGTCCAGGTCGAACGACAGGAAACTGGCCGCGGCGCGCTCGTCGCGCCCCGGATGCGCGGCGAACTTCCAGCCACGCGGCGTGGTCTCCACCGGAAGGTCCACCAGCAGCGACGCGGTCCGGCCGATCATGTCGGCGCCGACGCCGCGATCGGGCAGCTCCGGCAGGTACGGAAACTCGGGTAGCTCATCCATGATCACGGCACACGCCCGCGCCGGGTCGGTCCCCGGCATCGAGCCCACTCCGGTAGCGCTTGCCTCTGGCCAGGGAAGAGAGCGCGCCGTGGCGTCCTGCGCTGCGATGTCGTACACGGTGCTGAGCTTAATGTCCTGCACAGACAGTCGGCATGACCCACGACGAGGCCGTGGCGCGGGACCAGCGAAGCCAGCCGCCGAAAGGGCCGTGCCGCACCGCGCTTTCCCCCAGCGACGGTGCGGCACGGCGTCAGTGGCGCCCTAGCGGGCGCGCGGGCCGACCGGGCGCTCGAACCAGGGCGGCTCCTCGCCCAGATCCTCTTCCCTCTCGGGCCGCTCTTCGGGCAGCAGGTAGAAGTGGGCGCCGAGCACGCGGCGGGCCAGCAGCGCACAGACCGTCGGCGGCCGACGCCCCCGGAGGATCGTCTTGCACCGCTCTTCCTGATGGATTCCGATGATGACCAAGATGGTGGCGACGACGATGACCGCGAAGCCTGCCGCGGTGACGAACACGATCGCTTCGATGGCTGCCATGACGGGTCCCCCTTTCTCATCCGGCCGGCACCTGACTGTGGTGTCGATCGACTCCCTTCGGCGGGTGAGCGCCGTGATGAGCAGCGACAGGACAGGCCACCGAGCTGATCTCCAAGTCCTTGCCAGCCCAAGAGCTAGGACTGCTAGGATCAATCCTGCAAACCCATCTGTTGGAGCCATCCCAACCTTTGGGATAGATTCAGCCTGACACTACGCAAGATCGAACACAATGGGTTATCCCAATAATTTGAGCCATCGGTACGGTTCTAGCCAAACCACCCGGACCTGCCGTTGGTGTAGTTGGGACATCTGAGGAGGCCTGTGGCTGATCCGATGTGGCGGCAGATCGCCGAGGATCTGCGCCTGAAGATCGAATCCGGCGAGCTAGGCGGCGGCGGCAGGCCCTTGCCGTCCGAACTTGAGCTCCGTGACGAGTACCACGCGTCACGCAACACGGTTCGCGATGCGGTCAAATGGCTCACGACCCGCGGCCTGGTGGAGACCCGGCCAGGACGCGGAACCTTTGTCGTGACCAAAATCGACCCGTTCGTCACGGAACTGTCGACTGGTATCGGAGCTGGGCCGGGTGCCGAGAGCTCTGCCTATATCTCCGAGGTCGGAATTCGGCGCAGAACAGCGGAAGTGTCGGCACCCCGGGTGGAGATCCACCAGGCCAAGGGGCTGGTGTGGGACGAACTGCAGGTGGCCGAGGGCGCCACCGTAGTCAGTCGACACCAGAAGCGCTACATCGATGGCACACCGTGGTCGCTGCAGACGACGTTTTATCCGATCCGCCTGGTTGAACTGGGTGCCACGCGGATCATCCAGGCTGAAGACATGCCTGATGGAGTAAGCGCCTACCTCGAAGAGACGCTCGGGATCGCCCACGCGGGGTGGCGCGACAGGTTCACGGTTCGTGCGCCGGACAGGGCCGAGACGGACTTCTTCGACCTCCCTGACGACGGGCGGATCGCTGTCTTCGAGATTATCCGGACCGGTTATGACGACTCCGGTGATCCCTTCCGCGTTACGATCACGACCTATCCGGCCGATAGGAACGTCTTCGTCATGAATGTCGGGGAGGTGCCCGCCGAGGCCCGGGTCGATACCCCCGGACCCGACGGGTGAGACGCTTCGCACCACCTGAGAGAGCCACCGTGCGCAGCTCTTTCGCTCAAGGCATCAAGCTTCCGCGCTCCCGGCTTAACCGCAGGGGAGCCCGGTCGATAGGTGTCACGGTTAAGTCTTCCGTGGCATTACTCATATAAACGAAAGGATGTGTCATGGGCAAGCGCTATGGGCGACCATCGCCGCATTACCGATATGAGCACTATGATCCAACCCATATGGCCGTTTGGCCGAGCCATGGCAGCACAGGCGACGCCGAGGCCGGCAGTCCGGCTAGAAGCTGAGCGATTGGTCGAGGATCGACAGTCGCTCGGCTGGCCCGTGGACCATGGGCCAGCCG
>Ga0208220_1000228_pt1 | contig 23670 bp, 17 predicted proteins | sample NGESurdeep092012_9_FD_184484 | JGI IMG/M metagenome (GOLD analysis project Ga0208220, IMG submission 184484) | Arctic peat soil microbial communities from Barrow, Alaska - NGEE Surface sample F53-1 deep-092012 (SPAdes) | ecosystem: Environmental > Terrestrial > Soil > Wetlands > Peat ...
CCCCGGCGGGCGTGGCCGCCCCGGCTAGCGCGTCGTCCAGGCTCGCGGATAGCTGGAACATCGTGTCGACGCCGGTCACCTTGAAGATGCGCAGCAGCGTCGGCTCGCGGATGACCAGGCGCAGCTGCCGGCCTTCGGCGCTCAGCTGCTTGTGGGCGCGTACCAGGACGTTCAGGCCGGTGGAGTCGCAGAAGGCGGTCTCGCTCATGTCGATGATCACCGCAGGTCGCCCGGCCGAGCTCGCGGCCAGGATGTCGGCCCGTAGCTCCCCGGCGTTGGCGATATCGATCTCCAGGGGCGGCGTCACGACGGGCTGGCCGCTGACCCAGGTGACCGAACTGCGTTCCTCAGACACGTCTGCCACCTCGATGACGTAAAGACGACCCTGGCCGCATGCCGTGGCCGGTCCCGAATGGCTGACGGCGCGGCAACGGCCGGGCGGCCGATGGCTGAGCCGTGGAGGTCATCGTACGGCCAGCGCGGCCCGCCGTTCCAACGGGGGAACGAGCCGGGCCGGGCGTGATGGCTGATTCCCGGGACCGGGCCGTGGCCCGGCTGCTGGGGGCCCGGCACCTGGCCCAGGCCGCCCTGTCCGCGACCCGGCCGAGCCCCGCCGTGCTCGTGCTGGGCGCGCAGGTCGACCTGCTCCACTCCGCCTCGATGCTGGGGCTGGGGGTCATCGACGGGCCGCGGCGGCGGATCGGGCTCACCGACGGCGTCATTGCCGCGGCCTTCGCGGCGGACGAGGTGACCACCGCCCGGCGGGCCGTCGCCGGGGCCGGGAGCCGCCTCGCCGATGGCACAGCGGCCGGCTCGCCTGCCGGCGGCCCGGACGGGCCGTACGGCGACCTGATCAGGTATCGCGACGCGGCGGCCGGCCGGCTGGTGGCCAGGACCCTGCCCAGGGCGTTCCGGGCGTGGCTCACCGGCGTCGCCGGTGCCGCGATCCGGTCCCCTTAATAGTATTTTGATAGTATTCATCCCGCATAGGCTGCTCTAGCGCTCCGGGCCGCTGTCGCGCACCGGAAAGCGGAGCGCGGCCAGTCGAGTAGCGTATGCCCACCCGGGCCCGTGTCGCGCCGAGCCGGCCTGGACGCGGCGGCCGGCCCGCGGCCGGATCCGCGCCGCGGCAGGTCGAGCCCGAGGCGGGCGGGGCGCGTAGATGCACGCGGGACGCACGCGGGGTGCGCGTGGGTGTGAGCGAGAGTTAGCGGGGTGTTCGCCTTGCGAATGCGGTGGCAGCATTAACTCAGGAGATCTACGGGCCGCCGCCATCGTCGCGGTCGGGCCGCAGGGAGAGGAGACAGCAGTGCTGAGCCGAGATCTTGCCGCTCAGACCGCTGACCTGCTAAAGATTGCTAACGCGTCCGAACCGCGCGCCCTGGACCGGCTCGTAACGCTCGCCGCGCTCCAGGTGCCGGCCTGCTCGGGTGCCGACGCCGCGATGTGGCGCGACGACGAGATGGTGGTGGCCGCCGCCAGTCATCCCGACCTGACCGAGCTGACCGAGGTGCAGCGCGCGGCCGGCCGTGGGCCCACCCTGCTGGCGATGGCCGGGGACGGCCCCGTGAGCTGCCGGGACACCCTCGTGGAGGACCGATGGCCGGAGTACGCCGGGGCGGCGCTGCGGTGCGGGGTCCGCTGCTCAGTCACCCTGGCGCACCGGGCCGGGGCCACGGCGGTGACGCTGACGCTGTCCGGCGCGCGACCGCGGGCGATAGATCCCGACCAGCTCCCGCTCGCCGAGTTGCTGGTCGCGCTCGGCGGCGCCATGCTGGGCAATGCCTCTGAGTACGGCGACTCCCAGCGGACGGCCCGCCAGCTTCTCGACGCCGCGCAGTCGCGCGAACTGGTCGATCAGGCCAAGGGGATGCTCATGCACGCCCTAGGCTGCAGCGCGGCCGAGGCACTCCAGCGAATGCGGCATATCTCGCAGCAACGCAACATTAAGGTAACTGAGGTCGCCGCCAGGATCATCGACTCGGGCGGCGGCGGTATCTGACTGGAGACCGATGGCGCCTAGGCCCATGCCCCGCGACCGGGGCGTGAACCGCCCCGCTCGCCGTGAGCCGGGTCCGAGACCGGCATCCGCCGCCCAGCGGTCGCGCGGTGCCGAGCTCAGGCTGGCCGCGGCCCTTCCCGGAGCCGAGCTGAGGCCGATCCTGGATGCCGCGCTCGCCGAGCTCGAGGCCGCGGCCGAGGCGCTCGCGCGACGTAAGCCCGCTGACGCGGACCCGGGGCCGTCGGGTGCCATGCATGCCGAGCGGCGCCTGCTGCACGCGGTATTCCAGCAGCTGCCGGTGCCGGTGTTCCTGCTGGGTCAGGACTCGACCATCCGTCGCGTCAACTCCGCCGCCGCCAAGCTGCTCGGCTCGGGACCCGGCTACGCCACAGGCAAGCAGTTCGGCGCCCTGGTCGACATGCCGGTCCGGGCAGGGCTGCAGACCCAGCTCGCCGACGCCTTCCGTACCGGCAAGCCGGCCCGGCTTACCTGCAGCCTGCTCAGCGCGGACGGCCTCGTTGACTGCGAGCTGACCGTCTGCCTCGCCGGACTGCGCGGCGACTCCGATCAGCTGATCGTGGCAGTCACCGGCACCGGCACCGGCACGGGCCCTGCGGCCGGGGCGGACCAGGGCTCGGACGGCGCCGGTGCCGAGCTTGGCGAGGGCGAGCACGCCGACCTGAGGCTGGTCAAGCAGCTGACCAGGCGGCTGGACCTCGCGGCGGCCGCGACCCGGCTGCTGCTGGAGAACATCACCCTCAGCGAGTCCGCTACTTTGCAGCGCTGCGCCCGGCTGCTGGTCAGCGAGCTCGCGGCCTGGGTCATTGTCGACGTCGAGCACCGCGGCAGCCTGCGGCGCCAGTTCGTCATTGGTCCCGACGATCCCGCGGCGGAGGAACTGGCCAGGACCGTTTCTGGCATTGCGCCGGAGCCCGGATCGGCGCCATCCCTCGTGCACGAGTCCGCCAGCTCCCTGCTGATCACGCACGCCGAGGACACCGACAGCCTGGGCACCGGCCCCGACGGGATACCGCTGGTCATGCTGCTGGGAGCGACCTCCGTGCTGTCCGTTCCGCTGTCCGACAGCGAGCACAGCTACGGAGCCCTGACCTTGCTGCGGCGGGCCAGCGAGGGCCACTTCGGGCTGGCCGACGTGGCGATCGCCGAGGAGATCGGGGAGCAGCTCGCGCTCGCGATCCGGGCCGACCGGATGTTCCGGCGGCGCAGCGAGGTCGCCGAGGCCCTGCAGGCGAGCCTGCTGTCGCAGCAGCTGATGCCGATCCCTGGCGTCGAGATCGCCACGGCGCACATCGCGTCGGCGACCGGGCCCGACGTCGGCGGTGACTTCTACGATGCTTACCGGACCCCCGAGGGCTGGGGGATCACCATCGGCGAAGTCTGCGGCACCGGGCTCGACGTCATACCGCTGACGTCCGCGGCTCAGCATGCGATCAGGGTCATCGCCCGGTCGAATCCGGATCCCGCGGCGGTCCTGCGCGGCGCGAACGAGATCCTGCTGGCCGAGCGGCTCGACAGCGACTTCGTCACGGCACACGCGGTCTACCTGCGCTGGACGGACGGAATCCTGCGGGCCATCCTCGGCAGCGCCGGGCAGCCGGCGCCGACCCTGGTGACCGCGGACGGCCAGGCGCGCCAGCTGCGCGGCGGCGGACAGCCCCTGGGCATCTTCCCGGACGCCGAGCCGTCGGCCCAGGACCTCGAGCTGTCGACGGGCGATGTCCTGTTCTTCTTCACTGACGGTGTCACCGACGCCCGCAGCCCGCAGCAGGGCTACTTCGGGGATCAGCTCACCGACGAGCTCGCGGCGCTCGCCGGGAGGTCACCGGCCGATATCGTGTCCCGCATGCGCAGGCGCGTCCTGGAGTTCTGCGACGGCCAGGTTCGCGACGAGATGACCATGCTCGCCCTGCGAGTCGGCGAGCCGCCCGACTTCTGAGCCGCCCGAGCCCTGAGCCGCCCGAGCCCTGAGCCGCCCCTGCCGCCGGCCAGCGCTGCGGCCGGCCGGCACTTGCCGGCCTGCCGCCGCCTCGCCCGGACCTCCGTGGCCGGTTACTCCTGGAAGTACTCCTCGACCGTCTCCTCGTCTGGCACCACTTGGGTGGTGTCGACGTAATCCTTGGGCTCGACGTGGGCAGGAACGCCGGGAATCGGCGCGCTCTCGCCGCCCACGGGGGGCTCGGCCGCCGCAGCCGGGTTGATCATGATGTAGGGCGGGTTCCCCGCCTGCCGCACGCCCACCACGTGGCCGGTCGGCCCGCGTCGGACCACCATCTGACGCCGCAGCCAGCCGTAGCCACTACGCGGGATGACCAGCCCGGCCACGCCGACCGCCATGATGATCCAGCCGCAGATCTGCAGGTTCAGGAACCAGGGGTGGCCATTCACGGCGAAGGCGAGCACAGCTCCTATTGCTATTAACGTCAATCCGGTCGCGATCTTCATTTCGGGGGTCCTCCTAGACCTGCTGCCTGGGCGTGGAAACTAGTACCCGGACTGGGGGCTTCAATCGTCGTGCGGGTTACGTAACAACCATCGCATATCAACTGCCAGGGCAGGGCTGTGCTCGGGGCTCGGTGATCTTGTCGCGGAGATAATCAATGGCCCGGGTCAGGAGCCGGGACACGTGCATTTGGGAAAGGCCGAGCTGGGCACCGATCTGTGCCTGCGTCATGTTCCCGTAGAACCGCATCATCAGCAGCCGCTGCTCGCGGCCCGGCAGCTCCTTCCAGTGCTTCCAGACCGATTCCATGTCGACGGTGTGCTCCAGGTCCGGGTCGTCGGCGCCCAGCAGATCAGCCAGGCTGCTCGCCTCGCCCTGGCCGTCGATCAGTGGCGCGTCCAGCGACGATGCCTGAAAGGCGAAGCTGGCCAGCTGCGCCTCGCGCACCGACGCCTCGCTGACATTCAGGTAGCTGGCCAGCTCGGCATTCCGCGGGGTGCGGGCGAGCTTCTGACTGAGCTCGGCGTTGGCCTTCCGGAGGTCGAGCCGGAGCTCCTGGACCGACCGCTTCACCCGCACGTGCCAGCGCTTGTCGCGGAAGTATCGCTTGATCTCGCCGCTGACGCACGGCTGCGCGTAGGCGGCCAGATTCTCGCCGATCGCGGTGTCGAAGTTGTTGATCGCCTTCAGCAGCCCGACGTAGCCGACCTGCATCAGCTCATCGACGGGCTCGGGGCTGTCCCGGTAGCGCTGAACGCAGGACCGGACCAAGGGCTGATAGCGCATGACCAGCGTCTCGCACGCGGCCTCCCGGTCCGGATGACCCTTCGGCAACGACTGCACGACGCGGACCAGGTCGCGGTCTGCCGACCCGTGCTCTGCCAATCCGTGGCCGGTGCGGGTGCCCTCAACGGGGGTGGGCGCCGTGGGGCTGCGGGTGCTGGTGCTCATTGCTGTTCCTCCGCGTGAGCTCCGGGGTCTGCGCTCACCCAGTGCGTCATGCCCTCCACTCGAGATCCAAACATCGGCTCGAGATCCGGCGTTGCCGCCGCCTTAACGGACGGCGGGGCACGCCCGTGACGGCGCTGAGCTCAGACGTCGGTGCTGCCGTCCTGCACGACGAGCACCGGGCAGGGCGCGTGCCGCAGCACGTACTGGCTGACCGTCCCGAGCAGGAGGGACATGCTGCCGCGGGCCGCCAGGACGATGAGCTCGGCCTGGGCCTCCCGAGCGGCCTCCACGAAGCGGCGCCCGGCCAGCCCGCGAATGACCCGGCACTCCACCCCGACCGCGTCGTCGCCCAGCGCCGATTCGACCGCCTCACGCAGGATCATCTCGGCCTCTACCTTCTCGTCCGCGGGCGCGCGCAGCGTCGCCACCGGCCGGGCCGCCGGGGCTCCGAGGGGCCCCTGGCCGCTATAGGCGGTCACCGCCACGAGCGGGCAGTTCCGGTACCGGGCCTCGCGGGCCGCCAGCCGGATCGCGGCGCCGGTTCCGGCCGAGCCGTCGATGCTCACCATCACGGTCATGTCATTCCTCTCCTCGGGCCGAGCCCAGGTCAGGTAGCGGCCGGGGCCGCGCCGCCATGGACGGAGTCGGATTCCTGCGCTGTCAGCGGCCTGGCGATGTCCGCCAGGCTCTGCCGCTCCGCCTTGACCCGGAGATGATCTCGGTCATGCCGGCCAGGATCATCAGGTCCGCGCCGATCGAGAACGCGATCACCGTGTCCGACACCTTGCCGGTCCCGACGAGCTTGGCGAACAGCAGCGGGCCGGTGATTTCCCCGACTCCGGTGCCGATGGCGTAGAAGAACGCGATGGCCAGCGCGCGGGTCTCCATCGGGAACACCTCGCTGACCGTGAGATAGGCACCGCAGGTCCCGGCCGAGGCCATGAGCAGCACGACGGGCCAGCACGCTGTCAGCGTCACGGCGCTCAGCAGGTGCTGCCCGAACAGGTAGGCGGTTACCAGCAGCAGGGCGCCGGACAGGATGTAGGTGCCAGCGATCATGGGCTTGCGGCCGACCGTGTCGAACAGGGTCGTGATGGTGCCTGTCTGTCCCTCGCTCACGCGGCGCGCCTCCACGCTCGGGAACCCGCGGAGACCACTACGTCACAGTCGCGTCTGGACCGTCAGGTTCGCGGATCGCGCTCCACTGCCCGGCCTCAGCAAGATCAAACGCGGCGAATCGGCCGCGCCAGGCTAGGTCCCTAGCCCGGCGTCCTGCGGCCGGGCCGCCGGACGCGGTTCCGCCGGGCAGCCTGCCGGGCCGGAGACCACCGGCCGCAACTGCCGGTCGGTATCCGTTACGGCGATCTTCCAGATGATCCAGATGAGCGCCAGCGCCGCGAGAGCGAATGCGTCCGTCAGTACCATGGCGGGCAGCCCCGGCATGATGCGGGAGAAGTACAGGTATCCGCCATAGGTCGGCAGGACGCTCATGTACAGGCCGCCGGTCGTGATGGCGGTGATCACTCGCCGCTCGTTGCGGCAGTCGCCGGCGATGGCGCCGATCGCCACGATGATCCAGCAGTAGTGGTGGATCCAGGCCACCGGCGACAGCAGCGCCGCGAGCAGCCCGGTGATGGCGACGCCGCCGATCTCGAACCCGCGCTGCCAGGCCCGCCGCGCGGCCGCGAATCCGGCGGCCGCCACCACGAGGGCGAGGATGACCCACACCGCGGTCGGCGGCGGTGTCGGGAAGAACGCGCGCAGCACGACGCCGCGCAGCGACTGGTTGCCGGATATGGCGTTTGGCCCCAGCCGGTGAGCGTTGAATACCGCGCTGGTCCAGTACGCGGTGGAGTCGGCGGGGGCGACCAGCCAGGCCAGGCCGGTCCAGGCCGCGAATGACAGCGCGGCGACGCCGGCGGCCTTGCGGCGCCCGGTGATCAGCAGGTAGATGATGAACACGCCGGGCACCAGCTTGACCGCGGTGGCCAGGCCGATCAGCGCGCCGCGCGGCCACCAGGTGCGGCGGGCCGTGCAGTCCACCGTGCACAGGGCCACCAGGAAGATGTCGATCTGGCCGTACCCGACCTCCTGGCGCATCGGCGTCAGCAGCGCGCAGCTCGCGAGCAGGACGGCGAGGACGGCCGGGGCATAGCGACCGGCCCGGGCCAGCAGCGGGCGGAACGCCACCCAGATCACGAGGCCCAGCGGCACGTAGATCATGGCCATCCACGCGATCTGCGCCGTCCGCCAGGGCACCCAGGTCAGCGGCACGCCCAGGATCGCCGACACCGGGGGATAGGTGAACAGCAGCTTCCCGTTGGTCACCATCGAGTACAGGTGCCCCCCGTGCAGGATGGCCAGGCCGCCGTTGCGGTAGACGTGCAGGTCGGACATCCGGTGGCGGTGGCTCCGGACGGTCAGGGCCTGGAAGGCCAGGTCGCAGATCAGGGCCAGGGCAGCCGCCCAGGCGCCGGCGATGATCAGGCGGACGGCCCAGGGCCGCTTAGCCCAGCCGGGGAGCCGCTTGGGCCAGTCGCGGGACCGGCTTACCTCGCCGCGAGTGCGGCTGGTCTGCGTGGACGCCATGCGATGCTGCTACCTCCCCGGATTCTCGTAGGTCTCGTAGGTCACCAGTTAAATTCGCTGGTCACCGGCCACTAGCGGCACTCCAGTCCAGGTACCCAGCGGCCAGGTGCCTAGTAGCCCAGGCCCGCAGCCTGCCCTGTACCTGGCGGATCCTTTACCTAGCCGACCTGGTGACGAGCGTGACAACTACCGAGCGTGCCAGGCGGCCAGCGTGCGACGTAGCCGTTTTGCGGGCTGTTGACACTTGGGCGCTAGGCACGCAGCCGCAGCCCCCGTGGGGTGGGCCGGAATCCGGCGGCCTCCAGCGCGTGCGCCAGCGGTGAGTCGTAGACCGTCTCGCCGTCGGCCCGCTCGACGGTGAGCCTGCCGAGCGCCCCGGCCCGCCCGGCGGCGGCCAGGGCGCGGGCCGCCGGCTCCAGGACCTCTGGGTCACTGCTCCAGGACAGCAGGGTCTTCCCGCCACGTTCGACGTAGAGCACGAGCTCGCCGCGGGCCAGGACGACGAGCGCACCTGCCTTGCGACCGGGCCGGTGGCCGCCCGCCGTCTCCTCCGGCCGTTCCGGCCAGGGCAGCGCGGCGCCGTAGGCGTTCGCCGGATCGGCCGCGGCGAGGACCATCACGGGGGGATCCGGGCGACGCTGGGTGATCGCGGGCAGCTGGGCCGCCCAGTCCGGCTGACCGGTGGCGGCGGGGTGGATGTTCCAGTCGGGCTCGGCTGCCTCGCCGGGACGGGCCTGGGTCGGCAGGGTCTCGGCTAGGGCCCGCATCCGGTCCACGGCCCCGGGCAGCGCGAACTGGGCCGCCCCGAGCCCTTCGACGAAGTAACCGCGGCGGCACTGGCCGCCGTCCTCCATCGCCCGCAGGACCGGGTAGATCGCGCTGAAGCCACCGGGCACCCGCTCCGCCGTGACCGCGCCCCGGAGCACGATGCCGTGCCGTTCGAGCAGCGTGATCGCTAGGGCATGCAGCCGCCTGGTCCGGTCGGTCTCCGGCGGGGCCAGCAGGGACCACCGGCCGCTCACCGTCGGCGGCCCGCTGCGGGAGGGCAGCACGGCCCGGCCGTAGCCCGGCCGCCGCCCACCGCCGCCCCGGCGGACCGACAGCTGCAGGCCGCCGCCGCCCGGGGGCCGGCCCGGCCCCGGCGGCCCCGCGGCCAGCGAGCCGGGCGCGGCGGGTGCCACGGGGCGGCCGCTGCCCAGCACGGTGCGCAGCGGCGCCAGCGTGTCATTGGTGAGGCGGCCTGCCCACACCAGATCCCAGATCGCGCTCGCGATCGCCTGGTCCCCGGTCCGGCTGGCGCCGAGGTCGGCCAGCCGCGTGGCGGGCCGGTCGGTAGCCGCCGCCGGGCCGGGCCGGGCCGCGGCCAGTAGCGCGCTGGCCCGGTCGGCCAGCGCCCGGAAGAACAGCGCGCCGCCGCCGTCCAGCACGGACAGCAGCGCCTCGTGGACCAGGGTCATCGTGATATCGCCGGGCTCGGGCAGGAGCAGCGGCGCGGTCTCGGCGGGCGCGAGCACCAGCCAGCCGTCCCCGCCGGGCAGGGCCCCGGCACCCGACCAGACGACGTCGCCCGCGGCGGTCAGCTCGTCCAGCAGGGCCGGGGAGTACCCCGGCACCCGGCCGGGCAGCACCAGGGTCTCCAGCGCCGACGCCGGCACCGCCGCGCCGGCGAGCTGCTCGACTGCCTCATAGACGGCGTCGACCCGGGCGGCCGCGCCCGCTCCGCCGCGCGCGCCCGTCCGGCCCTGGCCCGGCGGCGCCGGCTGCCCGGCGTGCTGCCAGGCGGGCAGGAAGGCGCCGAACGCGCGGGCCGGCGCCGGCTCGACCTCCTTGCGGAGCTTGGCCAGGCAGCGGCGCCGCAGCAGCCGGAGGACCCCGGCCTCACACCATTCGGTCCCCCGCCCGCCCGGCCGGAACTCACCCTCGGCGACGCCGCCCTCGGCGGCCAGCCGGTGCAGGGCCCCGCTGACCACGGCGACCCCGAGCCCGTAGCGCTCGGCGACCTCGATCGCGGTGAACGGCCCGTGCGTCCGGGCGTAGCGGAGCACGAGGTCGCGGAGCGGGTCGGGGACCGGCTCGGTGAACGCGTCCGGCACGCCCGGCGGGAGCGCGACGCCGAGCGCGTCGCGCAGCCGCCCGGCGTCCTCGATGGCGGCCCACCGCTGCTGCCCGGCGATCCGCACGTCGAGCACCCGGCGCTGCGCCAGCAGCCCGGCAAGCCAGCCGGCCGCGGCCGGCGGATCCGCCGCGCGCTCCGCCACCTCGGCCGTGGCGAGCGGCCCTAGGCTGCGCAGCAGGTCGGCGACCGCCTCGGCGTCCCGGCAGGCCCATCCCGGGGCCAGCCGCTGCAGTTCCCGCTCGGTCTCCTCGACCACCACCGGGTCGAGGAGCTCGCGCATGTCGGCCTGGCCGAGCAGGTCCGCCAGGAGCGCCGAATCCAGCGCCAGCGCCTGCGCGCGCCGTTCCGCCAGCGGCGCGTCGCCCTCATACATGAACGCGCCCACGTAGCGGAAGAGCATCGACCGGCTGAACGGGGACGGCGCCGGCGTCTCGACCTCCACCAGCCGGACTCGCCGGGCGGCCAGGTCACGCATCAGGCTGGTCAGGCCCGGAACGTCGAACACGTCCTGCAGGCACTCGCGAACCGTCTCCAGCACGATCGGGAACGTCCCGTACTGGCTGGCCACCGACAGCAGCTGGGCCGAGCGCTGACGCTGCTGCCACAGCGGCGTGCGGCGACCGGGCTGCCGCCGGGGCAGCAGCAGGGCGCGCGCAGCGCACTCCCGGAACCTCGAGGCGAACAGCGCGGAGGCGCCCAGCTCGGCGGTCACCAGCTGCTCGACCTCGTCCGGGTCGAGCATGGCCAGGCCGGCCGGCGGCGGGTCGTCGGCATCGGGAACCCGGATGATGATGCCGTCGTCGGTGTGCACGGCCTGCACGTCCATCCCGCCGTAGCGCTCCCGCAGCCGGGCCGCGATGGCCAGCGCCCAGGGCGCGTGCAGCTTTCCCCCGTAGGGGCTGTGCAGCACGAGGCGCCAGTCGCCCAGCTCGTCGCGGAACCGCTCGACCACCAGCGTCCGGTCGTCGGGCAGGTAGCCGGTGGCCTCCCGTTGGGAGGATAGGTAGGAGACCAGGTTGGACGCGGCGAGCTCGTCGAGACCCTCCCGGCGCAGCCGGGCCGTGGCCTGCTCGTCGCCGGCCGCCCCCAGCTCACGGCAGTAGGCGCCGATCGCGGCGCCGAGCTCGGCCGGGCGGCCGGGCGCGTCGCCGTGCCAGAACGGCAGCTTGCCGGGCTGGCCCGGCGCGGGGGAAACCAGCACCTGGTCGGCGGTGATGTCCTCAATCCGCCACGAGCTGGCCCCGAGCACGAACACGTCGCCAACCCGGGACTCGTAGACCATCTCCTCGTCGAGCTCGCCGACCCGGCGGGAGTGCCGGCCCGAGCGGTCCCGCTGGCCCCCGGCCAGGAACACGCCGAACAGCCCGCGGTCGGGGATCGTGCCGCCGTTGCCGACCGCCACCCGCTGGCCGCCGGGCCGGCCGCGCAGGATGCCCGTCGTGCGGTCCCAGACCACCCGCGGTCGCAGCCCGCCGAAGTCCTCGCTCGGGTACCGGCCGGCCAGCATGTCGAGCACCGCGTCGAGCACCGGGCGGGTCAGCCCGCTGAACGGAGCCGCCCGGCGCACCGTCCGCTCCAGGTCGCCGACCTCCCAGTCGTCCATCGCGGTCATCGCGACGATCTGCTGGGCCAGTACGTCGAGCGGGTTGCGCGGCATGCGCAGCTCCTCGATCTGGCCCGCCTGCATGCGCTGGATGACCACCGCCGCCTGCACCAGGTCACCCTGATACTTCGGGAAGAACACGCCGCGGGAGACGTCGCCCACGTTGTGCCCGGCGCGGCCGGTGCGCTGCAGGCCGCTGGCCACCGACGGCGGCGACTCGACCTGGATGACGAGGTCGACCGCGCCCATGTCGATGCCGAGCTCGAGGCTGGAGGTCGCCACCACGGCGGGCAGCCGCCCGGCCTTGAGCGCCTCCTCGATCTGGGTCCGCTCCTGCCGGGAGACGGAGCCGTGGTGGGCGCGGGCCACGATCGGCGGCGCCCCGGATCCCGTCCCGGCCTGGGCCATCAGCTCCGCGGGCGGTGGCAGGCCCTGCTCGGCCGCCTCGGCCAGCTCGGCATCGGCCAGCTGCTCCTCGGCGCGCTCGGCGGCCAGCTCGTTGAGCCGGGCGCACAGCCGCTCGGCCAGGCGGCGCGAGTTGGCGAACACGATCGTGGAGTGGTGGCTCTGGATCAGGTCCAGGACGCGCTCCTCGACGTGCGGCCAGATCGAATGCTGGCGGACCGGGTCACCCGAGCCCGGCTCGAACTCGTCTACGTCCGCCCCGCCCGGCCTGGCCGGGCCACCGCCCGGACCGCCCGGACCGCCCGGACCACCGGGGCCGGCGGCCGTCTGCAGGTCGGCCAGGTCCTCGACCGGCACGACGATCTTCAGGTCGAGCTGCTTCTCGCTGGGCGGCGCAACGATGCTGACCGGCAGCGCGCCGCCGAGGAACGCGGCGACTTCCTCCGGCGGCCGGACCGTCGCCGACAGCCCGATCCGCTGGACCGGCTGCTGGGTCGGCTGGACGGAACCGTGGCCCTCGGCCTCGCTGGGCGCCGCGCGCAGGGCGTCCAGCCGTTCCAGGGACAGCGCCAGGTGGGCCCCTCGCTTGCCGCCCGCCAGCGCGTGCACCTCGTCGATAATGACGGTCTGCACACTGCGCAGCGTCTCGCGGGCCCGCGAGGTCAGCATGAGGTAGAGCGACTCGGGCGTGGTGATGAGGATGTCCGGCGGCTTGCCCGCCAGCTTGCGGCGCTCGTCGGCCGCCGTGTCCCCGGTCCTGACCCCGACCCTGATGTCCGGCTCGGCCAGCCCGAGCCGCCGGGCCGCGTGCCCGATGCCCGTCAGCGGCGAGCGGAGGTTCCGCTGGACGTCGACCGCGAGCGCCTTGAGCGGCGAGACGTACAGCACGCGGCAGCGCTGCTTGGGATCGGCGGGAACCGGCTCGCTGGCCAGCTTGTCGATGGCCCACAGGAACGCCGCCAGCGTCTTGCCTGATCCGGTCGGCGCGACGACCAGCGTGTGCTCGCCCCGCGCGATCGCGCCCCACGCCTGAGCCTGCGCCGGGGTCGGCGCCGCGAAGGCGGCCGTGAACCAGGCCATGGTGGCCTCGCTGAATCCGGCGAGGTCCAGGCCGTGCGCAGCGGCGGCGGGCGGGCTGGCGGGCATTCCTCCATACTGCCTCGTCCCACCGACAGCCCGATCCGTGCCGTCCGCTGGCGGCGGCCGGCCTCGCGGGGCGCCGGGGCAGCTCGCCGCGGTCATGAGCGGAATGAGGCTACGGAGCTGGCGTGCCTCCGTTATCAGCCCTTATCGGCCTACGCCCCGGCAGCGGCCAGCGCCGGGCGGCGGGAGACGGTGCGGTACCGGTCGATGACCAGGCCCGCCATGGCCGGGTGGCTGCCCAGGGGCGCGGTGACCCAGCGGGCCCCCGCATGCTGCAGCTGGTCGTAAAAGTGGCCGGGGGACAGCAGGTAGGTCGCCACGGCCACGGGCTTGCCGGTGCGCTCGCGCAGGTCAGCGACCGCGTCGGGGACCCGGGGCCGCCCGGCCGACGCATATGCGGGCAGGACGGGCACGGCCAGCCGCTCGGCGAGCAGCTTGGCCTGCGCCTGGACGTCCGCCGCGGCGGACGGGTCGGATGAGCCGGCCGCCGCCAGCACTACGGGCGTCCCGTCCGGCACGCCCGCCTGGCCGAGCCGGCCCGCCAGGGCGGTGACCAGCAGCTGATCGGGCCCCAGCCGGTCGGCGACCCGGGCGCCGGCCGCGGTCGCGGCACCGTCGATGTCGGTCCTCAGGTGATATCCGGTGGACAGCAGCAGCGGGACGATGACCGTGTTGGCTCCCGCGGCCGCGAGCTCGGCGGGCAGCGACGGCTCCGCGTGCTGCACGAAGGCGACGCGCACGTCGAGCACGGGAGCCAGCCGCCGGATCTGGCGGGCGAGCACGCCGACCGTTTCCTGCGCGGCGGGATCCTTGCTGCCATGCGCGACGGCCAGCAGGGTGGGGTTACTCATGCCACCTCCAGAAGCTCGCGGAGCCGGACTACCTCGCCGATCACGACGACCGCGGGCGGGCGCACGCCCGCGCGGTCGGCGTCGGCCGCCACCTGCCCGAGGGTGGAGGTCAGCACGTCCTGACTGGGCATCGTGCCGTCGCGGATGACCGCGACCGGGGTGGCCGCGTCGCGGCCGCGCTTGATCAGCTCGGCCGAGATCTCGGCCAGGTGCGCCACCCCCATCAGCAGCACCAGGGTGCCGGGGCCGCGGGCCAGCGACTCCCAGTCCACGGTCGCGCCGGGCTGTGAGGGGTCGAGGTGCGCGGACACCACGGCGAAGTCCTGCGTGATGCCGCGGTGGGTGACCGGAATGCCGGCGTAGGCCGGGACCGCCACGGCGCTGGTCACACCGGGCACGACCCGGAAGGGGACGCCCGCCCGGACGCACGCCAGGGCTTCCTCGCCGCCGCGGCCGAAGACGAACGGGTCGCCGCCCTTGAGCCGCACGACGCGCTGGCCGGCCAGCGCCCGGTCCACGATCAGGTTGTTGATCTGTGCCTGGGTCAGGTTGTGCGCGTGCGGCGCCTTGCCCGCGTCGATGACCTCTACGTCGGGATCGAGCTCGGCCAGCAGCGAGCGGGGCGCGAGCTTGTCCACCACCACGACATCGGCCTCGGCGAGCAGCCGGCGGCCGAGCACGGTGATGAGCCCCGCGTCGCCGGGCCCGCCGCCGATCAGGGCCACGCTGCCGACGGCGTCCCGGCGGCGGGGGCGGCGGGCCGGGCGGCGCAGCGGCAGGCTGCCGTCGGCGAGCGCCGCCGCGATAGCGGCCCGCAGCGCCTGCGACCGCCGGGGATCACCGCTGGCCGTGACGGCGACGGTTATCTCGCCGTGCCGGGTGACCGCGGGGGTGGACGCCGCCGAGACGCTGGCGTCGTCGGCGCGCACGCACCAGATCCGCTCGCGCTCGGCCTCCGCCGCCACGGCCGCGTTAACGGCGGGATCATCGGTCGCGGCGTGGGCCAGCCAGGCGCCCGCCAGGTCGCCGTCCCGGTACTCGCGCGGCAGCCGCGTCACGGCCGGCCCGCTGGCAGCTAGTCCTTGGTCCAGGGCGGCGAACTCGGCGAGCAGCCGCGGCGCGATCACGGTGACCAGCGCGCCCGCCTCGACCAGCGCGCGGGTCCGGCGCAGCGCCACCTGCCCGCCGCCGACGACCACGACCGGGCGTCCGGTCAGGTCCAGGGCCAGCGGATACCCGGTCGTCCCGGCAGTCCCGGTCATGACGCCATCCCGGTCAGCGGGTCTCGCGTCTGGGGGCGCAGGACGGCCACGAAGCGGAGCTGAAAACCGCGCGCGCAGGCGGCGCACTCCCAGTCGCCGGCCTCGGGCCCGGACGGGCGCAGCGTCTCCTCGCCGCAGTACGGGCAGTAGAACGGCACCTGCCGCTCGCCGCTCATGCCAGCAGCCCTTCGTCGGCCCGCCGCACCCAGGTGGCGAACTCCTCGCCGTCCGTCCGGTCGGCCTGGTAGTTGCGCAACACCCGCTCGACGTAGTCCGGCAGCGCATCCGCGGTGACCTTGAGGCCGCGCAGCTTCCGGCCGAATGACGGGTCCGCGCCCAGCGACCCGCCCAGGTGAACCTGGAACCCCTCCGTCCCGTCGACGATCGAGCCCTTCAGGCCGATGTCGGCGAGCTGGAATCGGGCGCACGAGTTCGGGCAGCCGTTGACGTTGATGGTGATGGGCGTGTCGAAGTCCGGCAGCCGGCGGCCGAGCTCGGTGTACAGGTCGCGGGCCCGGCCCTTGGTCTCGACGATGGCCAGCTTGCAGAACTCGATGCCCGTGCAGGCCATCGTGCCGCGGCGGAAGACCGACGGCTTGGCCTGCAGGTCCAGGTCGTCGAGCGCGCTCAGCAGCTCGGCCAGGTTCTCCTCCGGGACGTCGAGGATCAGCAGCTTCTGCTCCGTCGTCGTGCGGACCGTCCCGGAGCCGTAGGCCTCGGCCAGGTCGGCGACCTGCCAGAGCTGAGTACCGGAGCTGCGCCCGACGTGCGGAGCCACCCCGACGTAATAACGGCCGTCGCGCTGGCGGTGCACGCCGACATGGTCGCGGCTGCCGTGCGCCGGCCGATCCGGGGCTGGCCCGTCGGGCAGCGGCTTGCCCAGGTACTCCGTCTCCAGCACCTCGCGGAACCGCTCCGCGCCCCAGTCGGCGACGAGGAACTTCAGCCGGGCCCGGCTGCGCAGCCTGCGGTAGCCGTAGTCCCGGAACAGGCCGGCGACGCCCGCCCACACGGCGGGCACCTGGTCCGGCCGGACGAACACGCCCAGGCGCTTGGCGATCATCGGGTTGGTGGACAGCCCGCCGCCCACCCACAGGTCGAAGCCGGGGATGCCGTCCGGGCCGATAACGCCGACGAACGAGATGTCGTTCACCTCGTGCGCCGTGCAGTGCGAGGCGCAGCCGGAGATGGCGGTCTTGAACTTGCGCGGCAGGTTCTCGAACTCCGGGTTCAGGGCGGCGACCGCCTCGGTGGCGCGCAGCGTCGCGGTGGCGTCGATGATCTCGCCGGAGTCAATCCCGGCCACCGGGCAGCCGAGGATGTTGCGCGGTACGTCGCCGCAGGCCTGCAGCGAGGACAGGCCGGCCTCTTCCAGGCGGCCCCAGATCGCCGGGACGTCCTCGATCCGGATCCAGTGGTACTGCACGTTCTGCCGGTCGGTGATGTCGGCCAGGTCGCGGCCGTACTCCTTGGCGATGCCGGCCACCGTCCGCAGCTGCCCGGCGGTCAGCTGCCCGCCGGGGATCCGGACCCGCATCATGAAGTAGCTGTCCTCGATCTCGGCATCCTCGAGCGCGCCCGTCCGGCCGCCCTCGATGCCCGGCCTGCGCTGGGTGTACAGCCCCCACCAGCGGAACCGGCCGCGCAGGTCGGACGGGTCGATGGAGGCGAAGCCCTGCTGGGCGTAGCGGTTGACAATCCGGTCGCGGACGTTCAGCCCGCCATCGTCTTTCTTGAATCGTTCGGCGGCGTTGAGCGGCTCCAGGTGGCCCAGGGCCCACTGACCCTGGCCCCGCCGTGGCTGCGACGGCATGCGGCATCCTTCTGCTGGCGTGCGGACATGGCTGACGGTGCCGGGAGCTACCCGGTCGAGAAGCGCAGGGGTGGATCCGTTACAGGCGGATCAGCAGAAGGAACGACACATGGCGCTAGAAACGCGCAGGAGATCGACGTGACGCCGCGATACCAGCCACAGGCCAGGGCTCTCGGCCAGGCGTGCCACTGTGTGCCTCCGAAGGCTAGGCGTGGTCCTTGTTCTCCACTAGGACAGTAACATCCGATGCCCGCGGGAGCGCAAGAACTTATTTCTGTTACGAAACACTACCTCGGCGGCGACGGTGCCCCGGGCCTGTCGGCGCTCGGCCCGTGCCTGTCGGTCGCGGCGCGTCTACGCTGGTCGCCGCCCGGCTACGGCGCGGCTACGGCCCGGCTGCGGCCGGGGTAGCCTGGCCCGCGTGCGGCTAACGGCGTTCTGGGATCAGATGCGCGCGCAGTTCGGCGACGCGTACGCCGAGAGCGTGGCCAAGGACCACGTCATCGGCGCGCTCGGCGACCGCACCGTCAACCAGGCACTGGCCGACGGCGAGGACGTGAAGACCGTCTGGCGCGCCGTCTGCGACGCCTTCCACCTGCCCGAACGGGTGCGCTGACCGCTGGTGGAGCGCTCGGGCCGGCGCGTAGTCCTCGTCTCCGGGTCTCCCGGCGCGGGCAAGTCCACCCTGGCCGTGCCGCTGGCCGCTGAGCTGGGGTTCATGCTGCTGCGCAAGGACCGGATCAAGGAGACCCTGCACGACGCCCTGGCCCGCGAGGCCCGTAGCGGACCCACGGTCGACCTGGCCTGGTCGCGCAGGCTGGGCGCAGCCGCGATGGAGCTGCTGTGGGCGCTGGCGGCCGACGCGCCCGCGGTGGTCCTCGAGGCCAACTTCCGGCCGCACTGGACCTATGAGCGGGACCGGCTCTCGGCGCTCGGCGGCCGCGTCGTCGAGGTGAACTGCGCCTGCCCGCCCGAGATCGCCGCTCGCCGCTATGCCGCCCGCGCCGCGACCGCTCATCCCGTGCACGTGGTGACCAGCCTGTCCCCGGAGATGCTCGCCGAGTACGACCGGCCCGTGGGCCTCGGCGAGGTGATCACCGTGGACACCACCGGGCCGGTGGACGTTCCCGCGCTGGCGCAGGCCGTCCGGGCGCGCCTGCCGCGCCTGCCGCAGGCCGGGGACGGTCCTGAGCAGGCCGGGGACGCCGCGGCGTGGTCCGTTTGACGTGGTGGCGAGACGATTTCGGCCAACTCGGCGTGTCGCCTGCATGATCGAACAGTTGTTCGCTACAGTAGGGGTCGCTGGAGGTCCCGTGCGCCTGGCGGGAACCGCCGGGAAGGCCCGGCATGAGGACGGCAAGAGGAATGTCAGTGGTGGCGCGTAGCGTCTCCGCCGTTAGCAGATGACATGGTCAGGCAGTGCGGATCCAGGTAGGCGGATCGCACGCTGCGAGTGGCTCAGCGGAGCCCCTTGATCCCGACAGGAGTTCACATGGCACCCAGCGATAAAGCGGGCGGCAGGGGCGGTGGCGACCGGGAGAAGTCCCTGGAGACCGCGCTCGCGCAGATCGAGCGGCAGTTTGGCCGGGGCGCCGTCATGCGGCTCGGCGACGAGACCCGCGCGCCGATCGAGGTCATTCCCACCGGCTCCATCGCACTGGACGTCGCGCTCGGAATAGGCGGATATCCGCGCGGCCGAATTGTCGAAATATACGGACCAGAAAGTAGCGGCAAGACCACGGTCGCTCTGCACGCGGTGGCCAACGCCCAGCGGGCCGGGGGCATTGCCGCGTTTATCGACGCGGAGCACGCGCTCGATCCCGACTACGCCAAGAACCTCGGCGTGAACACCGATGCGCTGCTGGTCTCCCAGCCGGACACCGGCGAGCAGGCGCTGGAGATCGTCGACATGCTGATCCGCTCCGGCGCCATCGACATCGTGGTCATCGACTCGGTCGCCGCGCTGGTCCCGCGAGCGGAGATCGAGGGTGAGATGGGCGACAGCCACGTCGGCCTCCAGGCCCGGCTGATGTCCCAGGCCCTGCGCAAGATTGCCGGTGCCCTGAACAACACGCACACCACCGCAATCTTCATCAACCAGCTCCGCGAAAAAATCGGCGTAATGTTCGGATGCATGTCCTACGGGACGCGAGTGACGCTGGCCGACGGCACTCAGGAGAAGATCGGGAAGATCGTTAATCAGCGGATGAACGTCGAGGTCCTTTCTTATGACCCCGAGACTGGCCAGATAATCCCACGGCCAATCGTCAACTGGTTCAACAACGGCCGCGCCGAGCGCTTCCTCCAGTTCACCGTCGCGAAGTCCGGCGGCAACGGCAAGGCTCAGTTCGCAGCCACGGAAAATCACCTGGTCCGGACGCCGGGCGGCTGGCGTCCAGCTGGAGAGCTGATCGCAGGTGACCGGGTCCTTCTGGCCGAGCCGAAGCGGCTGGGCGACCAGCAGTTGCAGCTGATCCTCGGCTCCCTGATGGGTGACGGGAACCTGTCACCCAACAAGCGCGGTCGGTCCGGGACACGGTTCCGGATGGGCCACGGCGTCCGGCAGGCAGCGTACTTGGACTGGAAGGTCTCGCTTCTGGGCAATATCGAGTGCACACGGTCTGCAAATTCCAAAGGCGCGGTATTCGCGGATTTCAGACCCCTTCCCGAGCTGGCGGACCTGCACGACGCCGTGTACTTCGGCGATGGAAAGAAGCATCTGAGCTGGGACTACCTGAAGGCTCTTACGCCGCTGGCGCTGGCGACCTGGTATGCGGACGACGGCAGTTTCACGCTCCGGTCGAAGGGGCTTCAGGCCAGAACGCAAGGCGGGACAGGCCGCATCGAAATCTGCGTGGAGGCGATGAGCCCCGGCTCGCGAGAGCGGCTCGTGCAGTATCTGCGGGATACCCAGGGCTTGAACGTCCGGCTGCGTGCCGCCGGGGCGCGCAAGATAGCCGTCCTGGTGTTCACCACGCCGGCCTCCGAGAAATTTCAGAAGCTTGTGGCGCCGTACGTCCATCCGTCGATGGAGTACAAGCTGCTGCCGCGCTACCGCGGGCAGTTCGGCGTCGAGGCCGAGTCCGTCCCGGCTGAGTTGCGGCCGCAGCCTGCTCGCATCCTGGACATTCGCGTCAAGGCGCCGACTCGCTCGATGAATAAGTTCGACATCGAGGTCGAGGGCGGTCATAACTACTTCGTCGACGGCGTCATGGTCCACAACAGCCCGGAAACGACCACCGGTGGTAAGGCGCTGAAGTTCTACGCCTCCATCCGGCTGGACGTGCGGCGGATCGAGACCCTGAAGGACGGGACGGACGCGGTCGGTAACCGGACCCGCGCCAAGGTAGTGAAGAACAAGGTTAGCCCCCCGTTCAAGATCGCAGAATTCGATATTTTGTATGGAATCGGGATTAGCCGCGAGGGGAGCCTCATCGACCTCGGCGTCGAGCAGGGCATCGTCCGCAAGGCCGGCGCCTGGTACACCTACGACGGCGATCAGCTCGGCCAGGGCAAGGAGAACGCCCGGACGTTCCTGAAGGAAAACCCGGACATGGCCAACGAGATCGAGAAGAAGATCAAGGAGAAGATGGGCCTCGGCGCCCGCGTGGATGCCGAAGTTACGGCCGTGCCCGAGGCCGGTGCTCCCGCTAAGCCCGTCGTCGCCGCGAAGGCCACGGTGACCAGCCTGCGGGGCGTGGAGTAGGCATGGCTCGCGCCGTCGGAGCGGCCGCCGGAAGTTCTGCGACGGGGCAGGCGCGGCGGCCGCGCCGGGCGAGGTCGGGCGAGGATGCGCGTGCGGCTTATGCAGACCCCGACCTGGCCCCGCCCGACGAAGCCCCCGCGGAGCCTGCGGATCCCGAGGCGGTGGCCCGGCAGATCTGCCTGCGGATGCTGACGGTCGCGCCCCGGACCAGGGCCCAGCTCGCTGACGCGCTGCGCCGGCGTGGCGTGCCGGACGAGGCCGCCGAGGCGGTGCTGGAGCGATTCGCTGACGTCCAGCTGATCGACGATGCGATGTTCGCGGAGGCATGGGTCGATTCCCGGCACCACGGGCGCGGTCTCGCCCGCCGCGCCCTCGCCGCCGAGTTGCGCCAGCGCGGCGTGGCCTCCGAGGACATCCAGGCGGCTGTCGGCCGCCTGGATCCGGAGCAGGAACTCGCGACGGCCCGCGCGCTCGTGGAGCGCCGCTTGGCGGGGATGCGCGGGCAGCCCCGGTCGACCCGGTTCCGGCGGCTGATGGGGATGCTGGCGAGAAAGGGCTATTCGGAGGGACTGGCCTACCGGGTCGTCCGCGAGGCGCTGGAAAACGAGCCGTCGGTTGATGGCCTGCCTGACCTGCCAGGACCCGAGCCGGATGGCGAGCCGACCGATTGGTGAACGGCCGGAGAAGGGCGCTCGGCCGCTCGGCGGCCATGTGCTCCTACTTGCCCAAATCGTTATCTCCGCTTAACCTCACGGCAGCGAGGTTTACTCTGCGCAACGCAAATCAGCGGTGTAAGGAAGATCAGATATGAGCACTGGGCGGCACGGCAGCGACTCAGCCGGGCGGCCCGGAGGCTATGAAGATGCGGCACGACCGATGGGCAGTAGCCGAGGCGAAACCAGGCCCAACGTGACCTGGGCAGCCAGTGGCGGCCCGGTGGAAGGAGTGAGAATGCCCGGGCGGTTCGCCTGGGCAGAAGCTGGGCCTGACGCAGAACTAGCTCGGTACCGGTTGTCTGGCTGCGCCTAGGTCGAGGTGGACTCGACCCAGCGCGCCCAGCCTGGCTGCTGCAAAATCCGAGCGCTGGCAGGGACGGCCTTCGGCTACCAGCCGGCAGGCGCCCCGGCCAGGGTCAGCGGCACACTCGGAGCTGAGGCAGCGGCTGCCTCGGCCGGCGGCTAGCCAGGGGGCTGGCGGCAGGTCAGTGGCAGCAGGTCAATGGCAGCGCTGTAGTCTGCGCCGGGCAGTTCGCGGTGTGTCAGCCGTTAGGTCGTCGGTCCATCGCTGCGGCGCCGGCGTGAAGTACCCCTCGCTGGAAGGCATGTGTGCAGGGCATGCATACCTGGTGGGGCTCGCGATGCGCGCGAGTCGTGAGCGAGAAGGGGCGCGACGTGAACAGCGGAATTGTGCTCGTGCTGGCGATAGTCGCGTGCGTCGTCGCATTGGCCGCGCTGGTCGCGCTCTGGCTGGTGATCCGCCGGAGCCCCAGCGCGGCAGAACCGGCCCGCTCGGACCCGCTCCACGCGACCGCCGTCCGGCCGGGTCCAGCGGCCGCCACCATCGACGAGGCCGCCGCTGGTCAGGCCGCCGTCGGCGGTTATCCGCCCGATGAGAGCCAGCCGTCCGAGGCGGCCAGGGAAGCGAGCAGGCAGGCCGCCGAGGAGGCGGCCCAGCGCGCCGAACAGCTACGCGTCGAGGCAGAGCGTGCCGCCGCGGCCATCGTCGCCAAGGCCGAGGCCGCCGCGGCGGTGGCCAACGAGGCCCGCCGCGAGGTCGAGACCGAGATCAAGACGGTCAAGGACGAGGTCAAGCTGCTTCGCGCCGACCTCGAGCGCAGGGAAGTCCGGCTGGCGGAGCGTGAGCAGCGGATCCACGAGGAGGCGCGCAAGGTCGACCAGCGTGCCGACGCGCTGGAGGTCACCCGGGCCGAGCTGGACGAGCAGCGCGCCGAACTGCAGCAGCTGGACGAGCAGCGCCGCGAGGTGCTGGAACGGGTGGCGGGGCTGACCGCGAGCCAGGCGAAGTCCGAACTGGTCGGCGTGATCGAGAACCAGGCCAAGCGCGAGGCGGCGCTGATCGTCCGCGACATCGAGGGTGAGGCGCGCAAGGAAGGCGACAAGCGCGCGCGCAAGATCGTGACCCTGGCGATCCAGCGGGTCGCCAGCGATCAGACCAGCGAGTCGGTCGTCTCGGTGCTGCACCTGCCCGGTGACGAGATGAAGGGCCGGATCATCGGCCGCGAGGGCCGCAACATCCGGGCGTTCGAGTCGGTGACCGGCGTCAACCTGATCATCGATGACACCCCCGAGGCGGTGTTGCTGTCCTGCTTCGACCCGGTGCGCCGGGAGGTGGGCCGGCTGACGCTGGAGCGGCTCGTCCTCGACGGCCGGATCCACCCGCAGCGCATCGAGGAGGCCTACGAGCGGAGCAAGGCCGAGATCGAGCAGCTGTGCGTCCGCGCGGGGGAGGACGCCCTGGTAGACGTCGGCATTACCGAGATGCACCCCGAGCTGACGAACCTGCTCGGCCGGCTGCGCTACCGCACGTCCTACGGCCAGAACGTGCTCAAGCACCTGGTGGAGTCGGCGCACATCGCCGGCATGATGGCCAGCGAGCTCGGCCTGGATCCCGTCCTGATGAAACGTGGCACCGTCCTGCACGACATCGGCAAGGCGCTGACCCACGAGGTCCAGGGCAGTCATGCGCTCATCGGCGCGGAGATCGCCCGCCGGTATGGCGAGTCGCCCGACGTGGTGCACGCCATCGAG
>Ga0208220_1000229_pt1 | contig 23595 bp, 18 predicted proteins | sample NGESurdeep092012_9_FD_184484 | JGI IMG/M metagenome (GOLD analysis project Ga0208220, IMG submission 184484) | Arctic peat soil microbial communities from Barrow, Alaska - NGEE Surface sample F53-1 deep-092012 (SPAdes) | ecosystem: Environmental > Terrestrial > Soil > Wetlands > Peat ...
CGACGACCTCGGGGTGTCGGCGGCGGCGGCGGATTCGAGGAAGGGCTTTGCCAGGCTCGTCACCGAGGTCACCATGGGACGTGCGGGCGTCGTGCCCGGGATCGAGATGTCCCGGCTGGCGCGGTCCGGCCGGGACTGGCACCAGCTGCTCGAGCTGTGCTCGCTGTCAGGGGCACATCTGGGTACCGGCCGCGAAGGCAGCGGGATTTCCCAAGGGCGTGGGCCTGCACAGTCTCCGCCACTACTTCGCTACCCGGTTCATCCACCAGGGCGCGAGCGTCAAGCGGGTCCAGTTCGCGTTGGGCCACGCCACGCCGACCATCACGCTGAACACCTACGTAGGCGAGTGGCCGGAGACTGATCAGGAATCAAGTGCGATCATGGACACGGCGCTCGGCCATGTGCCCCGGATGTGCCCTCCGGCGGGGCGGCTCGGATGAAAGGCCAGGTAGTTGCCCCGATGAGGACCTATGGGCTGCGGTTCGATGTCAACTGCTCGATTCTGTTTACCGAGTTGCCGCTGGTCGCTCGGGCGGCGGCCGCCAAGGCGGCCGGGTTTGACGGGGTGGAGTTCTGGTGGCCGTGGGCGGGGATGGCGCCGTCTGACGCGGAGGGCGACGCGTTCGTCCGGTCGATCGGCGACGCCGGGGTCGAGTTGGTGTCGCTGAACTTTCACGCCGGGGACATGGCGGCCGGGGAGCGGGGGATCCTGTCGCATCCGGGCCGGGCGGGTGAGTTCCGCGAGCACATCGCCGCCTGCGTCGAGATCGCGGCGCGGGCCGGGTGCGCGCGGCTCAACGCGCCGTACGGGCTGCGGGCGGACGGGGTCGATCACGACACGCAGGACGCCGTTGCCCTCGGCAATCTTCGGCTCGCCGCCGAGGCGGCGGGTAAGGTCGGAGCGTCGGTGCTCGTCGAGGCCATTAACTCCGTGGACATCCCCGGGTTTCCGGTCGACACCAGCACTCGCGCCATGGCGGTGATCGAACAGGTGGGGGCGCCTAACGTGGGGTTCCTGGCGGACCTTTACCACCTGGCGAAGATGGGGGAAGACGTGGCTGAGGTTCTTACCCGCTGCCGGGACGCGATTGTGCACGTCCAGGTGGCCGACCCGCCGGGACGCGGGGCGCCCGGCACCGGCACGCTCGACTTCGAGCCGGCCTTCGCCGCGCTCGCCCGCGACGGGTACGCCGGGTGGGTGGGGCTCGAGTACGCGCCGTCGGACGCGGCCGACAGCACAGGGTCCTTCGGCTGGCTGGGCGCGGAGGCCGTGCGATGAGCGACACGCTGGTTATCCGGTCGCGACGGATGGCGCTGCCATCAGGCGTGACAGAGGCAGCGGCGGCCGTTAGGGATAACCGAATTGTGCTTGTGACTGACTACGACGCGCCGATTGAGGCGGATCGCACGGTCGACCTCGGCGATCTTCCGCTGCTGCCGGGTCTGGTCGACTCGCATGTGCACGTGGACGAGCCGGGGCGGACCGAGTGGGAGGGGTTCGCGTCCGCGACCCGGGCGGCGCTCGCGGGCGGCATCACCACGATCGTCGACATGCCGCTGAACTCGCTGCCGGTCACCACCACCGTCGACGCGCTGCGGGCCAAGGCCGCGGCCGCGGCCGGGCAGTGCGCGGTCGACGTGGCGTTCTGGGGCGGGGCGGTGCCAGGGAACGCGCCCGAGCTCGGCGCGCTGCTCGACGCCGGCGTCGTGGGTTTCAAGTGCTTCCTCATCGACTCGGGCTTGGCCGACTTCCCGCCGCTGGGCCGGGACGACCTCAGAGCCGCGATGAAATCCGTGGTCGAGTCGGGCGCGCCAATACTGGTCCACGCCGAGGACCCGGCCGAGGTCACGGCGCCCGCCGGGCCGTCCTACGACGCGTTCGTCGCGTCCCGGCCCACGGTCGCCGAGCGGCGCGCGATCGAGACCGTCATCTCGGCCGCCGCCGCCACCGGTGCGCGGGCCCACATCGTGCACCTGGCGGCGGGCGACTGCGCGGCCCTGATCGGCGCGGCCCGGGCCGCGGGGGTGTCGCTGACCGCGGAGACCTGCCCGCACTACCTGTTCTTCGCGGCCGAGGAGGTGCCGCCGGGGCACACCGAGTTCAAGTGCTGCCCGCCGATCCGGTACGCGGTCAACCGGGAGGCGCTCTGGCGGGCGCTGGGCGACGGGGCGATCGACGGCGTCGTCTCCGACCACTCGCCGTGCACGCCCGAGCTGAAGGGGCTGCCGGACGGGGACTTCCGCACCGCCTGGGGCGGGATCTCCTCGCTTCAGCTGGGGCCGTCGGTGGTCTGGTCGGTGGCGCGGCGGCGGGGGTACTCGCTGGCCGACATCGCCCGGTGGATGGCGCTGTTCCCGGCGACGCTGGCCGGGCTGCCCACCAAGGGGCGGATCGCGGTGGGGTGCGACGCGGACTTCGTCGCGTTCGACCCGGAGGCGTCGTTCGTGGTGCGCGGGGCCGAGCTGCTGCACAAGCACCCGGCGACCCCGTACGAGGGGCGGACGCTGTTCGGCCGGGCGACGCGGACCTGGCTCGGCGGCGTCGAGGTGACACCGTCCGACCCGCCGCGCGGGCGGCTGCTCGCACGGGGAGGCGGGTTGCTTGCGCTCTGAGGACACGGATCCGCTGCAGCTGCCCGACCTCGCGTCGCGGGCGCTGCGCGGGTCGGTGATCGCGGCCTCGGACGAGTTCTTCGCGGAGAAGGAGAACCTGATCAACCCGAGCGCGCCGACGTTCTCGCCGCACACGTTCGGGCACAAGGGGCAGCTGTACGACGGGTGGGAGACGCGGCGACGGCGCGGGGCCGACGCCCGCTCCGGCCTGCTGCCTGGTGTCGATGAGCACGACTGGGTGATCGTGCGGCTCGGCGCGCCGGGTGTGGTGCACGCGGTCGTGGTGGACACCGCCCACTTCACTGGGAACTTCCCCCAGTCGTGCTCGGTCGAGGCGTGCTGGGCGGACGGGTATCCGGACCCGGCCGCGCTCCAGTCCGCGCGGTGGGCGGAGATCGTGCCCCGGTCCCCGCTCACCGGGGACGGGCGGCACACGTTCGAGATCCCGGCCTCGTCGCGGCACCGGTACAGCCACGTGCGGCTGCGGATCTTCCCCGACGGCGGGGTGGCGCGGCTGCGGGTGCACGGGGTCGTGGTGCCCGATCCGGCGCTGCTCGAGGGGCTGACGTTCGACTTGGCGGCGCTCGAGAACGGCGGCGACGTGGTCGCGTGCAGCGACCGGTTCTACTCGGCCCCGCGCAACGCCATCTCCCCCGGTCTGTCCCGGGTGATGGGCGAGGGATGGGAGACGCGGCGGCGGCGGACGGCCGGGAACGAGTGGCTGGCGGTTCGGTTCGCAGGGCAGGCGGTGCTGTCACTGGTCGAGGTGGACACCTCCGGGTACATCGGGAACTCGCCCGGCCTGGCCGAGGTGCGCGGGTACACCGGGCGCGGGCCGGGCGATGGAACGGCGGGAACGATTGAACCGGGCGACGACAGCGCGTGGGACGACCCGTCGTCGTGGGCGCCGCTGCTCGCCCGGACCCCGCTCCGGCCGGACACGCCGCATCGGTTCCGGGTCTCCCCCGCTCGCGCTCACCACCTGGTCCGGCTCGATGTGCTCCCCGACGGGGGCGTGGCCCGGCTGCGGTTGTACGGGTCGCTGACCGCCGAGGGACTGGCCCGGGTGCGCGAGCGCTGGGCGCAGACGGGGCTCTGATCTTCTTTCGCATCACAGCTCTCCGCGCATGTTAAGTCTGCCGTGAAAAAAATTGACCGCTCGTACTAAAAATTGTACGCTTGGGTTAATGGACGACGGCGGAGGTGCATCAGCCGTGATGGTGAGAGTCACGACCGGGCGGAAGTCATTCATCGAGCAGGCGCGGCGAGAGCAGATCGTCGACGCGGCGATCGACGTGCTCTACGAGAGCGGATTCGCCGCCGCGTCCCTCGGCGCGATCGCCGAGCGCATCGGGGTGAGCAAGGGCGTGCTCTCCTATCACTTCGCCGGCAAGAGCGAGCTGCTGCGCGAGGTCATCGGGCACGTGCTGACCGAGGCGGCCGAGTACATGACCCCGCGGGTCGCGGCGGCCACCTCGTACACGGACGCGCTGCGGATCTACGTGACGTCGAACCTCGACTTCATCGGCGCCCACCGCCGCGAGATCATCGCGTTCACCGAGATCGTGAACGGCATGCCGCCCGGGGGCGAAGACCCTCCGCCCTACCTGGAGGGGCACCGGTCGGCGGTCGATGACCTGACGCGGCTGTTCGAGGCGGGCCAGGCGACGGGCGAGTTCGGCGAGTTCTCCGCCTTCGTGACCGCGGTGTCGCTGCGCGCCTCGGTCGACGCCATCTCCGGGCTGCTGCGAGCCGATCCGGCGATGGACGTCGACGCGTACGGCCAGCAACTGCTCGGCCTGTACGAGCGGGCGGTGCGGGCATGACCGCGGCGCAGCCGACGCCGGGCCTGGTCGCGGGCGAGCAGGGCGCACCCGCTCTGCGGATCGCGGGGCTGACCAAGTCGTTCGGCGACACCGCGGCGGTCAGCGACGTCGAGCTGACCGTCGGCAGCGGCAGTTTCCTGGGCCTGGTGGGCCCGAACGGGGCGGGCAAGACCACGCTGCTGTCAATGGCCATCGGGCTGCTCCAGCCCGACCGCGGCACCGCCTTCGTGCTCGGCCAGGACGTCTGGTCGAAGGCGGGATCGGCGAAGGCGAAGGAGCTCATCGGGGCGCTGCCGGACGGGCTCGCCCTGCCGCAGCGGCTGACGGGGACGGAGCTGCTCACCTATCTCGGCCTGCTGCGCGGGATGCCCGAACAGGTGGTCGCCGATCGCACGGCCGAACTGCTCGACGTGCTCGACCTCGCGCCTGCCGGCCGCACCCTGATCGCGGACTACTCGACCGGCATGCGGAAGAAGATCGGGCTGGCCAGCGCGCTCCTGCACGGGCCGAGGGTGCTCGTGCTCGACGAGCCGTTCGAGGCGGTGGACCCGGTGTCGGCCGCGGTCGTGCGGGCCATCCTGGACGGCTTCATCGCGGCGGGCGGGACGGTCGTGATGAGCACGCACGTGATGGCGCTGGTCGAGCAGGTCTGCGATCACGTCGCGGTCATGGCGCACGGGCGGATCCTGCGCACCGGGACGCTGTCGGCCGTGCGCGGCGGGCAGACGCTCGAGGCCGCATTCGCCGAACTAGTCGGCGCCGCACCGGCACGGGGGCTGTCATGGTTCGCGTCCTGATCGCGCTGCGGCGTGCCATTCTCAGGAACCAGCTGGCCAGGACCAACCCGGCCATGCTGCTGGTGGGCGCCGGGCTGGTGCTCATCTCCGCCCTTGGGACGATCTGGCTAGGGCTGGTCTCCTACCCGAATCCGGCTGCCGCCACCGACGTGCTCGCGCTCGTGTTCGCGCTCTGGGTGGGCGGCCGGGTCGCGCAGAGCGCGCTGGCGGGCGACGCCGTGCTCCGGCCCGAGCTGTTCAGCCTGCTGCCGCTTGACCGCCGCCGACTCGCGCGCTCGCTGCTGGTCGTCGGCCTGCTCGACCCGGCCGGGGTGTTCATGGCGATCGCCTTCGCGGCGCTCATCGCCCGCGGTGCCCGGCTCGGCGCGGGACCGGCCGCCGTCGCGGTGGTGGCCGTCATCGCGTCGCTCGCGCTGGCCAGCGTGGTGTCGACGATCGCGGGGGCGGTGCTCGGACCCGGCTCGCGCCGCGGGCACGATGTCGGCACGATCGTCACCGCCGTCGCGCTCAGCGCGGTCGCGGTCGCCGCGACGCTGCTGCCCGCCCTGGACACGGCGCTTCGCCGCGGTTCGGTCCCGTGGCTGGCGGACGCGCTGACGTGGCTGCCGACCGGCTGGGGGCCGGTCGCGGTGCAGGCGGCGGCGCGCGGCGACTGGCTGGCGGCGGCCGGATCGCTGGCGGGTCTGGCGGTGCTCACGGTGGCCGCCGCGGACTGGTGGCCGAGGGTCTTGACCAGGCGGATGGACGCGGCGGCGCGGCCCGCCCACGCGGGCAGCGATCGGCCGGGCCGCTGGTCGACGCTGCCCCGTACCCCGGCCGGGGCGGTCACCGCCAAGGAGATCCGGATGTGGGTACGCGACCCGATCCGGCTGACCTGCCTGCTGATCGCGCTCATCGTCGGCGCCGCGGTCTGCGCCATCCCCAGGCTGACGGGCGGCAGCTACCTGCTGCTGCCCGACGCGGGCATCCTCACCGCGATCATCGCGGGCGCCTGCGCGTGCAACCTCTACGGCTCCGACGGCACCAGCCTGTGGCTGACCGTGATGACCCCGGGCTCAAGCCGGGCCGACGTCCGCGGCCGGCAGGCCGCGTGGCTGATCGTGGTCGCGCCCTACACGGTCGCGGTCACGATCGCGTTCACCGCGCTGAGCGGTGAGCACGCGGCCTGGCCGTGGGTGCTGGCGGTCCTTCCGGCCATCCTCGGCGGGGCGGCCGCGCTGGCGCCGTTCTCGTCGCTGATCAGCGTCCAGCCGCTCGACGAGACCGGCGGCCCCACCCCGGCCTACTCACTGAAGGTGCACATCGCCCTGGTGGTCGTCGCGCTCACCGCGCTGGTGCCTATCGCGGTCCTGGTGGCCGGCCAGCTCTGGCACGAGCCGTGGCTGACCTGGGCGGCGGTGCCGGCCGGCCTTGCGACAGGGGCAGCGCTAACGGCGTACCTGGGCGGGCTCGCGGTTACCCGCCTGGCGGGCCGGCAGGTCCGCATCCTGCGAGTGCTGGCCGACGCGGCCCGCTAGGCCGTCTAGGACTGGCCGTCGCGGACTCCCTTCTCGACCTTGTCGCCCAGGTTCTTGTCGACGTTCTTCCAGTACTGGAAGGCGCGCTGCAGGACCGGCTCGGTGACGCCGTTGAGCAGGTGGCCGGTGATGTTGCCGGCCAGCCGGTCGCGGGCGGCGTCGTCCATCACGTCGCGGACGAGGGCGCCCGGCTGGCCCCAGTCGTCGTCTTCCGCGTGCAGTTCGTAGGCGCTGCGCATGATGTCGCCGTCGGCGTACCAGGTGGGCGGGGTGTAGCGCTCGGTGTCCGCGCTCGGGCCGCCCTTGGAGTTGGGCGCGTAGACCGGGTCGGACACGTTCTGCATCCGCATCGCCCCGTCCTTGCTGTAGGAGTGCACGGGCGAGACCGGCGCGTTGACCGGGATCTGCTGGTAGTTCACCCCCAGCCGGGCGCGGTGCGCGTCGGCGTAGGAGAACAGCCGGCCGAGCAGCATCCGGTCCGGGCTGGCGCCGACGCCGGGCACCATGTTGTTGGGCTGGAACGCGGCCTGCTCGATCTCGGTGTGGTTGTCGGTCGCGTTGCGATCGAGGGTCATCCGGCCGACCTCGATCAGCGGGTAGTCGGCGTGCGGCCAGACCTTGGTCATGTCGAACGGGTTGAACCGGTAGGTCTTGGCGTCCTCGAACGGCATGACCTGCACCTTCAGCGTCCAGCTGGGGAACTCCCCGTCCTTGATCGCCTGGAACAGGTCCCGGCGATGGAAGTCGCCGTCGATGCCGGCCATCGCGTCGGCCTCGGCCTGGGTGAAGAACTCGTTGCCCTGCTCGGAGATGAAGTGGTACTTGAGCCAGACTTCCTGGCCGCCGGCGTTGATCCAGCTGTAGGTCTGGGAGCCGTAGCCGTTCATGTGCCGCCAGGTCCGCGGGATGCCCCGGTCGCCCATCAGGTAGGTGACCTGATGCGCGGACTCCGGGGAGAGGCTCCAGAAGTCCCACTGCATGTCGTTGTCGCGCAGCCCGTTGTCGGCGCGGCGCTTCTGGGAGCGGATGAAGTGCTGGAACTTCATCGGGTCCTTGATGAAGAAGATTGGGGTGTTGTTGCCGACGAGGTCATAGTTGCCCTCGGTGGTGTAGAACTTGACCGCGAACCCGCGGGGGTCCCGCCAGGTGTCGGGGGACCCCCGCTCCCCCGCCACAGTGGAGAACCGGACGACCAGGCGGGTCGTGGTGCCGGGCTGGAACACCGCCGCCTTGGTGAACTGGCTGACGTCGTTCGTCACCTCGAACCGGCCGAACGCGCCGCTGCCCTTTGCGTGCGGCTGCCGCTCCGGGATCCGCTCCCGGTTGAACTGGGCCATCTGCTCGATCAGGTAACTGTCCTGCAGCAGGATCGGGCCACCAGGGCCGACGGTCAGCGAGTGCTCGTCGCTCTCGACCGGGATGCCGGCATCCGTGGTGGTTGGCTTGGACTGGTCGGTGGTCATGCGCGCACCTCCCTCATGGATGGAACCCGGGCCGTGCGGAACCCGGGGTCCCGTTACCTCCCCAGCACCATCCGTCCAAACCAGTTCCTCCCCAGCGTCTCGCGTTCCATGCATCGCAACTAATAGTTATGGTTATGCGCAACTGGTTGCCAACTCATGAAAATTTTATCGATCAAGTGGCCGCCATCGCCCGGCGGCCACTTGATCCGACAGACGGGTTACGCGAAGAGGTCGCCGACCTCCGCGGCGGTGAGGGAACGGTCCAGCCAGGTGGTTAGCGTGTCGAGGTCGGCGCACGAGACGATCCGCTCACGCGAGTCGTCATCGACGGTGACCTCGCGCTTGTCGAGGATCCGCAGGATTGCCCGAGCTTGGCCCGCAGCCTCGCCTTGAGCGCGGCCCTCAACGCGTCCCTCAACGCGGCCCTCAACGCGGCCCTCAACGCGGCCCTCTTCGATGCCCTGCCGACGGAACTCCGACACGTACGGGATGAGCTGCTTGGCCATCAGGTCCCTCCACTTCTGCTGGCCGGCTGTTTCACTGAGGCCGGCTTCGGTTATCTCGATGAGTGTCAGGGCGGTGTCCCTGTCGGTCGCTTTCAGCGCGCCGGCCAGTGCCTCAAGTATTGCACTGACCTTTGAACTGCGACCGTGCGCGAGAGCGGAGAAGACGGCGAAGGTGACATCGCCTCCTGCCTCCGCTAGGTCCGTCACGGCCGGCACATTGTCCGGCCCAAGTACGACGGGGTGCACGAGCATGCAGGTCAGATCCGGCAACCCGATCACGATCGGCTGCCTGGCCCACCTGGCCGTGTACTCCTTGTTGCACACGACCAGGAGCACCACCGGGCACTCGTATTTGTCGTGCAGGTAGGCGATGTAGTACGGCCATCGCCTGAGTTTGGCCTCATCGGGGTCCGTCTGGGACTCGATGATCAGGACGTACCGGCCGGCCGGGTCGTCAATGAGCCACTCGGCCATGAGCACCGAGTCGGCCCGCCGTTCTAGCGGCTTGACGGTTGAGAGGTCGTTGCTGAGCACTGTCACCTGTTGGGGTTCCTGAACGACGATGCCGAGAATGTGCGCTGCGGCGCGCGCGAACAGGGTCTCGTCTTGCAGGAAAATGCGGTGCAGTGCCTCGTGCTGGGAAGTTGGAGGCATGGCAGGAATGTACAGGCAGACAATACAAGATCGCAAATTATATGCAATCATATGCGCAACTTGTTGCCACTTAACGAATATGTTATTGAAAATTAGACGATCGCTAGTCAGGATTAGGCGGAGCGACGGTCCGTTCGATAAGCCGGTTTGGAACTTTTGCCTTGTTGGGCTAGCCCTTGCCGAGGGCCAGGGCCGACAGCAGCTCGTAGCCGACGTGGGCGGCGGCGATGCCGGTGATCTGGGCGTGGTCGTAGGCCGGGGCGACCTCCACGATGTCCGCGCCGACCAGGTTGAGGGTGGCGAACGAGCGGAGCACGGCGAGGAGCTCGCGGCTGGTCAGCCCGCCCGCCTCGGGAGTGCCGGTGCCGGGCGCGAAGGCGGGGTCGAGCACGTCGATGTCCACGCTCACGTAGACCGGGCGGTCGCCGACGCGGGCCGCGATCCGCTCGATCACGCCGAGGCTGCCGAGGTGCTCGAGCTCGGTCGCGGGCACGATCTGGAAGCCGACCGCGCCGTCCCCGACCAGGTCGTCGGCGTCGTAGAGGGGCCCCCTGATGCCGACGTGCAGGCACCCCTCGGGGTCGAGCAGGCCCTCCTCGAACGCCCGCCGGAACGGGGTCCCGTGCGTGTACGGGGCGCCGAAGTAGGTGTCCCAGGTGTCCAGGTGGGCGTCGAAGTGGACGACCGCGACCGGGCCGTGGGCGGCGTGCACGGCCCGCAGCAGCGGGAGCGCGATCGTGTGGTCGCCGCCCAGGGTCAGCACCCGGGGCGCCCGCTCGAGCAGGTCGCGGGCGCCGCGCTCGATGGCGACGATGGCCTCGCCGATGTCGAACGGGTTGACGCCGAGGTCGCCCGCGTCCGCCACCTGGCGGACGGCGAACGGCGACACTCGCAGGGCCGGGTTGTACGGGCGCAGCAGCCGGGACGATTCCCTGATGTGACCGGGGCCGAAGCGGGCGCCGGGCCGGTAGCTGACCCCGGTGTCGAACGGGACGCCGAGGATCGCGACGTCGGCCCTCGGCACGTCGGACAGCCGCGGCAGCCGGGCGAACGTCGGCTCGCCGCCGTACCTCGGCACGACCGTGGCGTCGACCTGGCCGACGATCCCGTCGACGGTGACGCGCGGCTCGGTCCAGGGCAGCGGCGCGCGCCCGGGCTGGCGGTCGGGCTGGCCCTGCGGCTTGCTCTCAGGCACTCGTTGAACTCCCGCTGATCGTCTGCAGTTCGCGATCGCTGGCCTCGATAGCGGCGCGCTCCGGGGCCAGGTCCAGCGACCGGGACGCTACCAGATAGACCAGACCGGACACGACCAGGCCGACCAGCCACGAGTAGTCGACGCCGTGGGCCAGGTGCGCGGGCACGTACCCCTCGTAGGACAGGCCGAACAGCGGCGGCAGCACCATGAACGGGATCATGGCCGCGAACCCGACGCCGTAGGCGGTCAGCCCGCGCCAGCCCCACGTGCCGTACACCCCGTCGGGCTTGAAGATGTCGGTGATCGCGTAGTGGCCGCGGCGGACGAAGAAGAAGTCCACCAGGTTCAGCGCCGTCCACGGCACCAGCAGGTAGAGCATCAGCGTGAGCGAGTCCAGGACCGTGTTCTCGGCGGTCGCGTTGCCGCTGCTGGAGATGGCCGCGCCGGCCGCGTACCAGATGATCGCGAGCACCACGATGGTGACGACCCGCCAGGTGCGGTTGACGCGGATCGGGCGGAACGAGTCGATGCCGGTCAGCACCGTCAGCATGGCCCCGTAGGCGTTCATGCCCATGGTCGCGAGCAGCGCGGTGGCGGACAGGAACGCGGTGACCGTGCCGAGCGGGGCGGCCACGTTGTCGCCCACCTGCACCAGCCCGGACAGGCCGTCGGTGACGCCCAGCCGGGTCGCGAGCCACGCGCCCAGCGCGATCAGCCAGATCGCGGAGCCGGAGGCGCCGAAGAACACCGCCGCGATGATCCCGCGCGGCGAGGTGCTGCGCGGCATGTACCGGGTGTAGTCCGAGACGTAGGGGGCGTAGGTGATGTTGTAGGCGGCCGCGGTGGCGAACTGGGCCATGAACGCGGCGAAGAGGAAGCCGCCGGGGTGCTGCGGCGTGTGACCGCCGGCGTGCCCGATGAGGATCGCCACCGAGATGATCAGGTAGCACGGGAGGGAGATGACGAGCAGGAACCGGAACACCCGGTGCACCCAGTCGTGGCCGAAGATCGCCAGCAGCGCCGCGATCACCGCCGTGGCCGCCGCGACCCAGCCCGACGACCAGCCGAACGCGCCGTTGAGGCCGCTCGACATCAGGATCTGGTCGGCCACGTTGAACGCCATGTAGGTGAAGAGCGCGGCCACGATGGCGACGATCACGCCGCGATAGCCGAGCTGCGCGCGAGACTGGATGACCTGCGGCAGGCCGAAGACCGGTCCCTGGGTGGCGTGGAAGGCCATGAACAGCGTGCCGAAGGCGATGCCGGCGACGCCGGCCAGGATGGACCAGCCGAGCGAGAGGCCGAGCGCGGGGCCGACGAAGCCGATCGGGATCGTGAAGTACTGGAAGTTGCCGAGGAACCAGAGCATCGACTGCAGCCACGGCCGCCCGTGCCGCTCGGCGTCGGGAATCCAGTCGATCGAGTGCACCTCGATCTGGCCGATCAGGCCGTTGCCGCTGCCTGCCTCGTCGGCCCGCGTCTCGCTGGCTGTCGTCATCTGGCCTTCTCCCACATAGCACCTGCCTATGCCCCGATATAGTGGGGGATGAGTTTCCTGCTAGTCAACCCTTGTTTCCTGAATTAATACGGATGTTTCATGGATGACGCACGTGTCGGCGCCCAGCTGCGCGCGGCCCGGCTGGCTGCGCGCAAGTCGATGGCCGAGGTCGCGGAGGAGGCCGGGCTGACCAAGGGGTTCCTGTCCAAGCTGGAGCGGGACCTGGCCAACGTCTCGGTCGCCTCGCTGATCCGGCTGTGCGACGCGCTCGGAGTCTCGGTCGGCTCGCTCTTCCAGCCGTCGAAGGGCGAGGTGGTCCGGGCCGGCGAGCGGCCGACGATCAGCTTCGGCGGCAAGGGGATGGCGGAGTACCTCCTCACGCCGGCTCACGAGCGGCGCATGCAGGCGATCTTGTCCGACATCGCGCCCGGTGGCGGCAGCGGCGACGAGCAGTATGCGCTCCCGGCCGACGTGGAGCTGGTGTTCATCATGGCCGGGCGGCTCGAGATCACCATCGACGAGGAGATCGTCGTCCTCGAGGAGGGGGACGCGTTCACGTTCACGGCGAGCGCCAGGCACGCCTTCCGGGCGATCGACCAGTCGGGGCCGACCCGGGTGCTGTGGGTGGTCTCCCCCGCGCTGCCGGACACGACCCGCTATCCGTGATGATGACCGCCTAGTCAGGCGCCGGGCCACCGGGGCCGCACGACCAGGGCGGGATCGGCGTGCTTGAATCGGGTCATGGTCGAGCGGGTCGTGGTGGCGGCGGACAAGTTCAAGGGCAGCCTGTCGGCCGAGGACGTGACCGCCCGGGTGGCGGCCGGGCTGGCCCGGGCCGGGTTCGGCGGCGAGGTCGTGCCGGTGCCGGTGGCCGACGGCGGGGACGGAACGGTCGCGGCCGCGGTGTCGGCGGGCTACCGCCAGGTCGACATCGGGGTCCGGGGGCCGGTCGGCCGGGCCGTCACCGCCTCGTTCGCGCTGCTCGACGGGACCGCGGTGATCGAGGCGGCGCAGGCGTGCGGGCTGACGCTGCTGCCGCCGGGCGAGCTCGCGCCGCTGACCGCGACCAGCCGCGGCGTCGGCGAGCTGATCCTGGCGGCCACCCGGATGGGGGCCAAACGGATCGTGCTCGGGGTGGGCGGGGTGGCCACCACCGACGGCGGGGCCGGCCTGGCCCAGGCGCTGGGGGCCGAGCTGACGGACGAGTCCGGGCGGCCGCTGCCGCCCGGCGGGGCGGCGCTCGGCCGGCTGGCGTCGCTCGAGCTGCCGCGGCTGGACGCCCTGTCCGGGGTGGAGTTCTGGCTCGCCTCCGACGTGGACAACCCGCTGCTCGGCGCCGCCGGCGCGGCCGCGGTGTACGGACCGCAGAAGGGCGCCTCCGACGACGACGTGCGGGTGCTCGAGGCCGGGCTGGCGCGGTGGGCCGACCTGGCCGAGTCGGCGGTCGCCGCCTCGCGAGTCGACCCCGGCGCCGGGTCTGCCTCGCCGACCCGGGTGGCGGACGCGGCGGGGGCGGGCGCGGCCGGCGGGCTCGGGTTCGCGGCCCTGCTCTTCCTCGGCGCGCGGATGCGGCCGGGCATCGAGCTGCTGCTCGAGCTGGCCTCGTTCGGCGAGCGGCTGGACGGGGCGCGGCTGGTGATCACCGGCGAGGGGTCCCTCGACGCGCAGACGCTGCACGGCAAGGCCCCGGTCGGCGTGGCCCGCGCCGCCGCCGCGCACACGCCGCCGGTCCCGGTGGTGGCGGTGGCGGGGCGGTGCACGCTGTCGCCGGATGAGCTCAGGGCGGTGGGGATCTCCGCCGCCTACGCCGTCACCGATATTGAGTCTGACCCCGACCGGTGCATGACCAACGCGGGCCCGTTGGTGGAGCGGCTGGCCGAGCGCATCGCCGCCGACTGGCTCGGAACCAACGTCAACGCAATGTAACTAACCGACTCCGCTCAGATACCGACTCCGCTACTCTGAATCCCACGCTCGCCCGGGGGGTTGAGTGAACTCACACTCAACCGGGGGGTGGAGTGACTGAGTCCGCGTCGGCCGCGGCCGTGCGCTTCGACGAGGCCGCTCAGCGCGCGCAGCGACGGCTGCGGGACGCCGACGGCGCGCTCGGCAGCCTGTTTCCCGAGTCGCGGCAGGCGGCATCGCGCTCGTCGGGCCGGCTCCTGCTGCTGGTCGCGGCGCAGGTCGCGGCGGTTGCGCTCGGCGCGTTGGCGCTGCTGTTCCGGGTTCCCGGCCTGCCGTCCTGGGACACCATCTACGGCGAGGACTACTGGGAGTTCTTCCGGCAGGCGCTGCAGCAGCCGTGGCACGTGTTCCTGGTCTACAACGGCTACGAGCAGCTTGTCCCGCGCGTGCTCGCGCAGTTCGCGGCCTATTTTCCGCTGCCCGAGGTGACCCGGTTCTTCACCGTGTCCGGCGCGGTCGTGGCCGCCGCCTGCGGGCTGTTCGTCTTTCACGCGAGCGCAGGCCATGTCAGGTCGGCGGGGCTGCGGGCGCTGCTCGGCCTCGCCGTGGTGCTGCTGCCGACCGCGCCGATGGAGATCGCCGACAGCGGGGTCAACACCCCGTGGTACCTGCTGCTGGCTGTCTTCTGGGCGCTGCTGTGGCGGCCGCGGACGCCGGCCGGGATGGCGGTGGCGGCGTTCGTGGCCTTCGCCGCGGCCTCGAGCAACAGCGTGAACGCGCTGTTCGTCCCCATGGCGGCGGCGCGCCTGTACGCGCTGCGCCGCCCTCGGGAGCACGCGGCGACCGCAGGCTGGGCGGCGGGCTGCCTGGTGCAGATACCGGAGATCCTGCCGAGCTACTGGTCCGGCAAGTCGCGCCTGGCCGACAAGGCGGGGCCGTTCGGCCACTCGCTGGCCTTCTACGCCCACGACGTGGTGCTGCCGTCGCTCGGCTGGCACCTGGCGCTCGCACTGCAGTGGCTGGCCGGACGGGACGGCGCCACGGTGATGGTGGCGATCCCGCTAGCCGTCGCGATCGGCGCGATGCTCGTCACCCAGCCGCCGAACCGGCTCTTCGTGGTGAACGCCCTGCTGGCCGGCTTCTTCTTCTCGATGTTCGGCACGACCTTGACCCCGCACCTGGCCGCCCAGACGGTGTCGGCGGAGAACGAGCCCGGCTCCCGCTACACGACGCTGCCCATCTTCCTGATCGAGTGCATCGCGGTGATCGGGGTCGATTACGTCCTGCGGCAGCGGTCGAACGGCGTCCATCGCCGCCGCGGCGTCGGCCTGCGGCCGGCCTGGGTGGTCGGCGGGCTGATCGTCATCCTGGTGGCCAACTGGGCGGCCGACTTCCGCTATGCGGGCATCCGCAGCAACGCGTCCTGGGACTGGGGGCCGATCGCGGCCGAGTGGGAGCACGCCTGCGAGCATTCGCGGTCGGGCGTGATCGCGGAGAGGGCCGGCCCGGATCGCTACTCCCTCCCCTGCTACCACATAGCTCGCTACCGCGCGGCCCGCGTCGGCCGCCAAACGGAAAACGTTCTTAAGTAACCGATATGCGCACCGTCGCGCGTCGATAGCCTGGGTACCGGGTCCTGCCGCACCGTGTCCGCGCAACGCTGCCCGCGCGCCGTGGTCGGGGCCCAGCAGAAAATGGGAACGCGAAGGCCTGCGAAGGGATCCCCGACCATGTCGGAGCAGCCTGCCAGCCAGTACGCGGAATTGCTCCGGCAGCTTCGGGCCGAACGGGGACTGACCCAAGAGGAGCTCGCCGCGGCCGCCGGGATCAGCCCGCGCACGGTGAGCGATCTCGAGCGTGGTATCAACCAGACTCCGCGCCGGGCCACCGCCGAGCTGCTGGCCGATGCGCTGGAGCTTTCCGCACCGCAGCGCGAGCAGTTCATGGCGGCCGCCCGCCGCAGGCCCGCAGCGCCGCCCGGCCCCGCCCTCGGCGGGGCGGGCACCCCCCCAGACGCCAACTCGGCCGGCTCGGCCGCCGACGCGGACGGCTTCGCGGGCGACGCGGACGCCTCGAACGTGGTGTGGATCGAGTCGGCCGCCAGCGCGGCGTTCGTCGACCGCGAGGAGGAGCTCGGCGCGCTGCGGGAGGCGTGGTCGAGCGCGAAGGCGGGCCATCGGGTGCTGACGCTGATCGCCGGGGAGCCGGGGATCGGGAAGACGGCGCTGACGGCCGAGCTAGCCCGGCTGGTGAGCGAGGACGGCGGCCTGGTGCTATACGGGCGCTGGGACGAGCATGTGCCCGCCCCTTACCAGGCGTTCCGCGAGGCTCTCAATGACTACGCGCGGGCCTGCCCGGACGCGCTGCTGCGACACGACCTGGCCGGGCTGGCGGAGGAGATCGCCCGGCTCTGCCCCGAGCCCGCGCACCGGGTCGGGGCCTCGGCCGCGCCTGCGGCGGCGGCCCAGACCGAGCGCTTCCGGCTGTTCGAGTCGATCGACACGTGGATCGGGCGGATCGCGGCCCGCCGTCCGGTGCTGCTGGTCCTCGACGACCTGCAATGGGCGGACCAGCCGTCGTTCTTCCTGCTTCCGCACCTGATGCGGGCGAGGCGCTCGACGCCGCTGCTGACCGTGGCCATGTACCGCGATCTGGGGCCGGAGCGGAGCGAGTTCTCGGCCGCCCTGCCCTCGCTGACCCGCGACATCGACTGCCGCCGGGTGTCGCTGCGCGGGCTTGAGCATCACGCCGTCACCACCCTGCTCGAGGACGCGGTCGGCCGGCCATTCGGGGAGCGCGAGTCGGGGATGGTGGCCGAGCTTGAGTGGGAGACCGCCGGCAACCCCTTCTTCCTGCTCGAGATGGCCAGGCACCTGTCGGAGGTCGGCGCGTTCGACCGGGACGTGGTCCGGCTCGGCGAGACCCCGGCCGAGATCCCGCAATCCATCCGCGACATGGTCCGGTCGCGGCTGCGCCGGCTGACGCCCGGCTGCGTGGAGACGCTCGCGGTCGCCGCGCTGATCGGCGAGCGGTTCGAGGCCGGCCTGCTGGCGTCGGCGGCGTCGCTGACCGACGCCCAGACCGTCGACCGCCTGGAAGAGGCGGCGCGGGCGGGGCTGATCGCGGAGATCGACGACGAGCCCGATCACTGGCGGTTCTCCCACTCGCTGACCCGGCGGGTGACCTCCGAGGAGCTGAGCCGGGGCCGCCGGTCGGTGTTTCACCAGCGGATCGGCGACAAGCTTGAGTACCGCCCCGGTGTCGCCGCGGCCGAGCTCGCGCATCACTTCGGCGCGGCCGCCAACCGGGGCTCGGCGCAGAAGGCGGTGCGGTACGGCCGCCTGGCCGGGCAGCGCGCCCTCGAGGAGGTCGCGGCCGAGGTCGCGGTGCGGCACTTCAGGAAGGCGCTTGAGCTCCTCGACCGCTTCGGCCCCGAGGACCAGGGGCTCCGCTGCGAGCTGCTGCTCGACCTGGCGGGCGCGCACGACCGGGCCGGAGAGTACGCCTACCGGGACGAGCGGTTCGCCGAGGCGGCCGACACCGCCCGCCGCCACGGGAGCGACGACCTGTTCGCACGGGCGGCGCTCGGGTACGGCGGCGTGCTGCCCGCGTCAGTCCGCCCCGACCTGCGCGCGCAGGCGCTCCTGGAGGAGGCGCTCACGCGACTGGACTCCCGCGACGACGCGACTCGGGCGACGATCCTGGCCCGCCTCGCGCACTGGCTGCACAACGTGCGCCCCTATCCTGAGCGGCTGGAGCTCAGCGACCGTTCGGTGGCGATGGCGCGCCGCGCGCAGGACCGGCGGACGCTGGCCACCGTCCTGCTGCACCGGTGCTGGGCGCTCGACGGGCCAGGCGACGTCGGCGATTCGGCCACCGTGGCGGGCGAGATTCTCAAGATCGGGGCCGAGCTCGGCGACCCGGCGCTGACGCTCGAGGGGCTGCGCATCCAGCTGGCCGCGCAGTTCGAGAACGGTCGGCACGCCGCCGCCGTGCAGACGGCCAAGGAGATGAAGACGCTCGCGGAAGCGGCGGGCCACCCGGAGTTCATCCGGCTGGCCGCGATGTGGGATATCGTCGCCGCCACCATGGAGGGCAGGTTCAGCGAGGCCGAGGAGCTGGCCGGGCAGCTCGGCCGCCGACTGGACCAGATCGGCCATTCGCAGGCCCAGCTGATCTCGGTCGCGCAGAGCGCCTCGTGGCGGCTGCTGCAGGGGCACGCGACGGAGTACATCGCGCCGTTCGAGGCGATGTCGGCGGCGGACCCCGGCAACCTCGCCTGGCCCGCCATCACGGCCTGGTGCCTGGCCGAGGCCGGCGCCGGGGACCGGGCGGCCGAGCTGCTCGCCCGGACCGATCCGGCCTCGCCAGCGGACGCGGACAAGAACTACATCTGGTGGGCGATGATCGTGGGCTTCTCCGGCGCCGTCGACCTGGTCGGCGACCGGGGCTGGGCGCGGGCGCTGTACGACCTCGCCGTCCCTTACTCCGGGAGCAACTGCACGCTGGGGCTGGCGAGCTTCCTCGGCGCGGCCGACCACTGGCTGGGCGTGCTGGCGACGGCGGCCGGCCGCTACACCGAGGCCCTCACGCACCTGGAGGCCGCGCTGATGAGGCACCGCGAGATGGGCGCCCGGCCCTGGACGGCGCTCACCGAGGAGGCGTACGGCCGGGTGCTGTCCCTGCGCGGCCAGCCGGCCGACGCCGAGCTCGCGGCCGCGCTCACCGAGTCCGCGATGCGCGCCGCGCAGGAGCTCGAGCTGGCCGCGATCATCAACCGGCCGCGGCTGCGCGGCTGACGGCGCGACCCCTCGGCGCTAGCGTGGATCGAGGAAGTTGGTGATCCTCGGGTACACGTCGACGGCGGCGTTGCTCCCGATGATCGCGTCGAGATGCGCGTATCCCTGGAGCACCTCCCGCTGGTAGTCGCCCCCGGGGTTGCAGTCCTTGAGCCAGCGCAGCGTCTTGACCGAGCCGACCGGATGGAAGATGTAGTTCTGCGAACCCTGCAGGAGCAGCAGCCGGGTGTCGGCGATGCGCTCTGGGTGCAGGAAGTAGTCCATCCCGCCGGTGTGCGTGACCGCGAGACCGCGCCGCATCATCAGCGACAGGTGCTGCAGCGAGTCGATGTTCCCGAACCCGAACATCTCGTTCAGCGCGCGGTGGGTCGCGTCGTTGAGCTGCGCGTGACGGTGGGTGCAGCCGTAGATCGCGTTGATCCATCGGCAGACGGCCTGGCCGCAGTGCTCCTCGGCCGGCATCGGGAGCGTTCGCAGGCCGAGGTCGACCAGCTCGTCGGGCACCGACGGGCGGATGTCGGGCGACAGGCCCCCGATCCCCAGGGTGCGGAAGGCGCCGGGGGTGTGCAGCCGGGATTTCAGCCGGTTGAAGACCGAGGTGGAGGGGTGCAGGGGGAACTGCGCGCAGACCGCGGTGCGGACCCCCTGCAGGCCGGCCAGGATCGCCATCTGCAGCGAGCCCGATCCCACGCAGTGCCCGAAGGCCTGCAGGTCGTCCCGGCCCGTCACCTCGAGGACCTTCTTGACCGCGACCGGCCAGTCCACCCGGGCGATGTCGTCGATCGTGAACTCGGTCCGCGATGACGGCAGGTCGATGCCGGCCCGGTAGTCGAACAGCCAGATGTCGTAGCCCTGGGCGGCCAGGAACTCGGTCAGGTTCTGCTCGATGGTCGAGGCGAGGAACGAGTGGGACGACATGCCGAACCCAGTCGCCATGATCAGCGGTCCCTTGCTGCCGGCCCGGTACCGGGTCAGCCGCAGGAAGGCGTCGTCGCCGAGCCTGTCGTCGGCGTGCCACTGCTGGCGGCCGTCGCACCACCAGATCCCGTCCGGGTCGGCGGGCTCGCGGACCGCGGGGGCCGTCCTCGGCGCGCTCGGAAACGCCCCCACCTCGTCGAGGACGCCGCCGTAGACGTGCACCATCTCGTCGGCGAACATCTCAAGGAACCCCCGGCGGTACTCGCCCTGCTGCCGGCGCGGTACCCCGTCGACTTTGATGCTGCGGATCAGCTTGGGCAGGTCGGCGGGCTTCAGGTAGAGCATCCCGGTCCCCGGCTGCTGCCCGCCCGGCCCGGTGATCGTCGTGTACAGCGTGGTCGTCTCGGACCAGGCACGCCGGACCCCGTCCTCGCGGATCACCTTGTGGCCCTCGAAGGAGTACTGGTGCCCCTCATCGGATCGCAGCGTCATCCGGTACTGCATATGCCAGGTCTCCACCTGGGCCAGGTCGGGCTCGAAGAGCGCGAAGGTGCCCTCGGTGACGGTCAGGCGGCGGGAGGACAGCGCGGGCGCGACGACCGTCCCGGTGATCCGCGCCTCGCGCGCGGGGTCGTTGAGGGCCGCCTGGATGTCGTCGTACTCGATGGTGATGAGCAGGTCCACGCGGGCGTTGTCGGCGCGGCCCCGGTCGTAACCTCCGGTGTAGTCGTCGGGCACGGTCATCGAGACGAAGCCGGTCAGGCGCTCGGTGAACTGCAGCCGGGCAAGGCCCGGCGCCAGCTCCGGAGCGGCCTGCGGCGCGGGCTCCGGCGCGTCGTCCCGGTGGTCCGCCGCCCACCCGTGGTCCTCGATCAGCAGCGCGGCCGTCCGCTCGGCGATAGCCGAGATGGTGAGCGACGGGTTCGCGTCAAGCGCGCACGGCAGGACCGAGCCGTCGCACACGTACAGCCCGTCATGGACGCCGCCGCTGACCGGGTCGAACACCCGGCCCTTGTGGTCCACCACGCCGCCGGCCGCGTCGTCCGCCATCACGCACCCGCCGAGCGGATGCACGGAGATCAGCGACTGATCGTGCGTCCATGCCCACAACGGGTCTGGGGTCTCGATCCCGTGCAGCGCCTGGGTGGCCTCGGCTAGCAGCTGGTTGTCGCGGGCGAAGGCCGGCTGCTGGCCGCACTCGGGCCAGATCACCTGGATCCTGTCGTTCTCCATCGCGATCCGCCCGCCGGAGTCGTCGGTGCTCATGACCAGGTAGGTCAGGGTGCGGCCGACCGGCCCGCGACGGGAGCCGAACGGGATCCCGGCGAGTTCCCGCAATCGCTTCGCCGCCCCCTCGGGCACCCCGTCCGAGGCGGCGCTCAGCATGAGCGGAATGACCGAGGCGAGCGCGCCCGGGATCGAGCCGTCCTCGATGATCAGCGCGTCCTCCAGCCCTGTGTCCGGGCCGCGCAGGTCGATCAGGCCGGTGATCGTGGGCCCGACCGCGGTGTCCGCGCGCGGGACGCGGTGGCCGAGGCCGACGCCGCGGGTGGACTGGTCGGTGTCATAGGCGAAGGCCAGCACGTCGCCGTTACCCGAGAACCCGTCCCCGAGCCGCTCCGACACCGGCAGACCCAGCTCCCGGGAGCGCAGCAGGATCTGCGTCGACCCCAGGGTTCCGGCCGCGAGCACGACGACGTCGGCGGTGACGAACCGCGACACGGTGCCGGACGCCTCGCCCTGCGCGTCGAAGCCCACCTTCCAGGTGCCGTGGCAGCGCCGCACGGACTGCACCGCCACCTCGGTGAAGATGTGCGCCCCGTGCGCGTAGGCGTCGGGGAGGTAGTTCATCAGCGTCGTGTTCTTGGCGCCGTAATTGCAGCCGGAGCAGCAGTCACCGCACAGGTTGCACGCGTTCTGCCGCACCCCGGCCGCGTTCGGGCCGCTGATGAACGTCACGTTGAGATCGGGGCGGACCACCGGGCGGCCGAGACCGGCCGCCGCCTGCTCGAGCGCCTGCAGCTTGGGCACGTCCGGCCACGACTGCGGGTACGGGTTGGACCCGAGCATCTCCCTGGCGGCGCTCATGAACGGCCGCAGCACCTCGGGGTGCTGCCGCAGCGGGGCCGGCCAGCGGTCGTCGGCGAAGATCGCGTCGCTCGGCTCAAGCGCCACGCTCGCGTTGATCAGCGAGGTGCCGCCCAGCCCGCAGCCCGTCAGCACGGTGACGTCGGGACCCACCTGGAAGTCGAACAGGCCGACCGGCGACCCGTGATCCGCCTTGGCCGTGTGGACCTGGATCTCGCGGGCGGCCGACAGCGCGGAGTTCGGGTACTCCCCCGGGTGCAGCTCCTTGCCCCGCTCGAGGACGCATACGTCCCGCCCGGTCCTCGCGATGCGGGCGGCGGCGATCGCCCCGCCGTATCCCGAGCCAATCACAACCGCCGAGTAGTGGGCCTGTATCTGATCGACAGGACGGGATAGCATTCTCATCGAGGGCTCCTATAGGATCCGACTCGCAATTGCGGCGGTGCGGGGATTACCCTACACGAAAAGACACTTCTGAACGACGCCGGGACGATCCTGTGGGCCATCCTGTGAGCTTCCTGTGGGCGCGCCCGTGTGGTCATCACCAGGGCTCCCTGCCAGTATGAGTCAGGGCCAGGGCCAGCCGTGCGAACGGCTGGCCCTGCACGGGGCTTTCCAGGAATGTCACGCATCGAGGCTGACAGGAAACAATCTACATTCCGGTCTGCATGACCTTATCCCTATGCCAGATCGGCGAAAGCATTGCACGGAATTCTACATGGGGTGCGTTTCGCGGGCGGACCGCGATTTACCGTAATCCAAGGGACGATGCACGTGGATCAGGACAAGGATCCGCAGCCGCCACTCGAGCTCAGCCACCGGGTCCTGGACACCGGCGGGGCCGCCGTCGATCTCGGCGGCGAACTCGACGTGGCCACCGCCGACGCGGCGTTCGAGTACGTCAGGGAGATCATCGACCGCTGCGGCGGGCCGGTGGTCGTCTGCGTGGCCGGGGTGCGTTTCTGCGACGCCCGGGGCCTGCACGCGCTGGTGCGCATGTCCCATTACGCGCAGCGGACCGACTGCCGGTTCCTGGTCACCTCGCCGAGCTCTCGGCTGACCAGGCTCATCCAGATCACCGGTCTGGCCGACACGTTCCTGGCCGCCAGCTAGCCGAGTGCGGCGACGGCCGATTCGGCCACGGTCTCGCAGTCGGCGGCGTAGCTGAAGGTAGCGCGCAGGCGCTCGCCCGCCAGCACCCGCGGAACCCAGTACTTGCCGTCGTCCCACATGCGGCCGAACGGCAGGGCGGCGACCGGAAACCACTCCGGGCGTATCTCGTCCGTCTCGGCCGGCTGGCCCGACCAGGCGCCTGCGGTGAACACCGCGACGGTCATGTCCCAGGCCGGACGGGTCGGGAACAGGAACGTGATGAGCGCGGCCTCGCGCAGGGAGTCGGCCGCCACCGCGATGCCGGACTCCTCCTTGACCTCGCGGGCCGCCGCCTGCGCGGCGGTCTCGCGCTCCTCGACGTGACCGCCGAGCGCGACGATCTTCCCGGTGCCGAGGCCGGTCTTCTTGTACCCGAGCAAAACCTCGGGTTCGCCGTCGTCGGAGACCCTGGTCAGCAGGCAGAGGCAGGTCTGAGTCAGCGCCACTGGATCATTGTCGCAGACGACCTAGGGTGCCGGCGGCCGGTCATTGGGTGTACTTACCGTCGCTATTTGCCGGTTAGTACACCCAATCTTCGCGCCCGTGACGCTTCTTGCTGTTAGCCCGAGTGGTGATGAGGCTGACCGTGGTGATGGGGCTGCCGCAGGGCATCCGCGTAGGCCGCGAGCGCTGCGCCGATGGCATCGGCTGCAGTCGGGAGGGC
>Ga0208220_1000230_pt1 | contig 23542 bp, 23 predicted proteins | sample NGESurdeep092012_9_FD_184484 | JGI IMG/M metagenome (GOLD analysis project Ga0208220, IMG submission 184484) | Arctic peat soil microbial communities from Barrow, Alaska - NGEE Surface sample F53-1 deep-092012 (SPAdes) | ecosystem: Environmental > Terrestrial > Soil > Wetlands > Peat ...
CCCCTTCTGACCTGCAGGTTCTGGTCGGGACGGCGGGATTCGAACCCGCGACCCCTTGACCCCCAGTCAAGTGCGCTACCAAGCTGCGCTACGTCCCGGAACCGACCACCCGCCAGTGGCGCAACGGGCTTACATACCTTAGCGCAGGATGACGGGAGAAGAATCCGGGCGCTAGCCTGAGCCCACGCCTCGGCTTCCTTGGTCGCGCTCGGTAGGTTTGGATCGCGCGGCGGCTGGCAATGACCTGCGCCGCGTGGCCCGCCGCCACAGCCCGCCGCCACAGTCCTCCGCTTGCCGCCGAACGGAGTCATTGACCCCCATGAGCGACCGCCTGGCCGGCCTTGTCCCCTGCCCGATATCCGCCCGCCCGCTGTACGGCAGCCTCCTGCTGACGGCACCGGTCGTGGTCGCCACGGGCCACGGGAGCCGACCAGATGAAGCGTCAGCCCAGGCGGCCGCGGCGGTCAGCCGCGTCCTCGCCAGCATCCCCTGGCCAGGCCACCCGCCGCACGAGACCAGCGCAGCCACGGCGGCCGGGGCGGCCAGCACAACCAGCGCGGCCAACGGCCCGAACCACCCAGACAGCCCTCAGCTCACCGTCGCCACCACCGCCGACCTGACCCAAGAGGCGTACCGGCTCACCATCAGCCAGGCCGGGATCGCCATCGTGGCCGGGGGAGTGGCCGGCGCCTTCTACGCGGCACAGACGCTCCGGCAGCTCCTGCCCGACGACGCCTGGCGCGCCGCCCCGGCCACCCTCGGCGCCGACCCCGCCGCCGGCTGGCTGCTGCCGTGCGCCGAGATCGAGGACGCGCCCGCCCTGGCCTGGCGCGGCGCGCACCTGGACCTGGCCCGGCACTTCTTCCCCAAGCGCGAGCTGATCACGCTCATCGACGCGTTCGCCGCTCTCAAGCTGAACCGGCTGCATCTCCATCTCACCGACGATCAGGGCTGGCGAATCGAGAGCCGGCGCTATCCCGCCCTGCACGAGATCGGCTCGCACCGGCCGCGGACCAGGATCAACCTGGGCCGCGAGCAGCCGCCGCTCTACGACGAGACGCCGCACGGCGGCTACTACACGCTCGCGGACCTGGCCGAGATCTCGGCCTACGCGGCGGAGCGCATGATCGAGGTCGTGCCGGAGATCGAGGTGCCGGGGCACGCGAGCGCGCTGCTCGCGGCGCTGCCGGAGCTCGGCGTGGGTAACCCGCCGCCGGGCGGCTACCAGGTCAGCTCTGACTGGGGGATCTTCCCGTACCTGATGTCGCCGCTGCCGCCCACGACGGAGTTCCTCCGGGAGATCTTCGGAGAGCTGCTGTCGGCGGTGCCGACGCGGTATGTGCATATCGGCGGGGACGAGTGCGTCCTGGACTCCTGGCGTGATGACCTGGCGGTGGACGCCTACCGCCGGCAGCGTGGCCTGGCCGGGCCCGCGGAGCTGCATGCCGTCTTCCTGCGCGAGGTGGCCGACCTGCTGGCCGACGACTTCGGGGTCCGGGCGCTGGTCTGGGACGAGGGCTTCGCGAGCACCGGCGGGCAACGCGGGATGCTGCGCGGCGACACGATCGTGATGGCCTGGCGGGGCATGCGGATTGCGCGAAGCGCCGCCGAGGCGGGTCATGACGTCATCGCGGCGCCGGTGCTGCCCACCTACTTCGACTACTACCAGTCCGACGCGCAGACCGAGCCGGCCGGGATCGGCGGCCCGGTGCGGGTGCAGGACGTGGCGGCGTTCTCGCCGGTGCCGGCGGACTGGCCGGAGCCCGCCCGGCGGCGGCTGCTGGGCACCCAGTTCCAGGTGTGGACGGAGTACATCAGGAACGGCCGCGAGCTGGAGTACATGATCTTCCCGCGGGCCTGCGCGCTGGCGGACGTGGCCTGGGCGGGGCAGGCGGAGGCCGGGCCGGCCGCCGCGGAAGAGATCATGCCGCCCGCGCTGGCCGGACGGCTGGCCGCGCACCTGCGCCGGCTGGACGCCGCCGGGGTGGAGTACCGGCCGCTGGACGGCCCCCGGCCATGGCAGGAGGGCGGCTCCGGCCCGCGGCGGCACCGGGACGGCGCCCGGATCGGCAGCGTGACGGCGCGCCTGGACGCGCTCGCCGCCGACGACGGCACCGCGCTCGCCGCCTCCGAGGGCACCTAGCCCCGGCGCGGCGCGGCCTGGCACTCTGCGCGCCTCTCGGTCGTTGGCGTTTCGGATGATCACGGCAAGCGGTCGGCAGCGGCCAGATCCGGAGCGGACGGCGTGACGGCACCAGGCTCAGTTAGGGGGGCGGCCGGCCCGCGCGGCCGGAGCTACCGGCGGTACCGGCGCCCCTGGTGGTCGCGCCTGATCCGGGCCCTGGTCGCCGTCGTCGTGGTGATCCTGTGCCTAAGCCTGGCCGCGTTCGGCGGGCTGATGGTCCTCACGCCGTCGGTCGGCAACGCCCAGGCGGTCGCCGCCGCGCAGGCCGCCGCCCATCACTCCGTCTATCCCGGACCCCAGGTCCCGGCGCGCTTCGCGGCGGCGCTGGAGGCGACCGAGGATCACCGATTCAACTCCGAGCCCGGCATCGACCCGTTTGCCGTCCTGCGCTTCCTGGCCGGGCCGCTGACCAGCAAGAACGATCAAGGTGGCGCCACCCTCTACCAGCAGCTGGCCAAGATGCTCTACACCCCGGGCCAGACCGGGGTGGCGATCGAGGCCAAGCAGGTGGCCCTGGCCGTCAAGCTCAAGTACAGCTACCCCGGCAGCGAGATCCTCCGCCTGTACGCGGACGTCGCTTACTTCGGCAACAATTTCTACGGCCTGTCGGCGGCGAGCTGCGGCTACTTCGGGGTCACGCCGGCCGGGCTGTCCTGGCCGCAGGCGGCGCTGATGGCGGGCCTCGTGCAGGGCCCCTCGGCGGATGACCCGCTGACCTCGCCGGCCCACGCCCGGGCGCGGGAGGAACACGTGATCGGCCGCCTGGTCGCGGTCGGAGAACTCACTCAGGCGCAGGCCAGCCAGGCGCTGGCGGTGCCGCTGACTACCCTGCTGGCGAACGCCGGTCAGGGTTGCCGGGCGTAACGTCCACCCGATATTTAACTAATTCTTCCCGCCTCATCGACTCGTACCCCGTCGGCATGGCCGGGTGCCGGTGCCCCTGCGGCCGCAGTCGGGGCCGCGGTCGGCTCCAGCGCCTCGTGCTCTTCCTCCAGGACCTCGACGATCGACTCACGCCAGACGAACCGGCGGTAGGACCAGAACCGGAAGATCGTGCCGAACACGATGCCGATGAAGTTGGCGAGGTTGTACCAGAGTTTGCCGGACAGCCCGGCTACGTCCTGGAACGCGAAGATCGAGGCGTACTGGATGAGCAGCCCGACGCCGTTCAGCACGAAGAACAGGATGCTCTCGCGTCCGGTGCCCGTGCGCTCGCGGTGCTGGAACGTCCAGTAGCGGTTGCCGACGAAGGTGATCATGGTCGCGATCACCGTGGCCACGGTGACGGCCTTGTACTTGCCCAGGCCGGCGTCGAAGCGCAGCAGGTCCGCGCCGACCAGCGTGACAACGAACCCGGTCCCGCCGACCACGCCGAACTTGGCGAGCTCGTGGATCAGGTGCCGGAACCGCGCGTACAGGTCCTGGACACTGCTCACCTGGGCGACCATCCTTCTTCGAGCTGGGTTGGGTTGGCCTGCGAAACTTCCGGCCCGCGACCGCAGGCGTGCTTTGAGCGAGATTACCCGCCGGGCGTCTCCCGTGTGGCCATCCTGGGTTGAGCCCCGCGTGTCCGGTTCGCCACACTTGCCGCCCCGATGGCCCGCTCCGGACGAATATCCGTTCGGAAATGCAAGCGGACCCCGGGTACTGTCTCTTAGTGCCCACTACCGAGGTTCTCATTCGCGCGAGGAACCTGACCAAGCGATTCGGCGAGTTCACGGCGGTCGACGGCATCGGGTTCGAGCTGCACCGGGGCGAGGCGTTCGGCTTCCTGGGCCCCAACGGGGCGGGTAAATCGTCCACGATGCGCATGATCGGGTGCGTATCGCCGCCGACCAGCGGCGAGCTGTCCATCCTGGGGATGGACTCGGTGGCGCAGGGACAGGCCATCCGGGCCCGGCTGGGCGTCGTCCCGCAGGAGGACACGCTCGACGTCGAGCTCACCGTCCGGGAGAACCTGCTGATCTACGGCCGTTACTTCGGCCTGCCCCGGGACCTGATCGCCGAGCGGACCGCCCGCCTGCTGGACTTCGTGCAGCTGGCCGACCGGGCCGGCGACCAGGTGGAGCCGCTGTCGGGGGGGATGAAGCGCCGCCTGACGATCGCCCGCTCCCTGATCAACGAGCCCGAGGTCCTGCTGCTGGACGAGCCGACCACCGGCCTGGATCCGCAGGCCAGGCATGTGGTCTGGGACCGGCTGTTCCGGCTCAAGCAGCAGGGCGTGACGCTGGTGCTGACCACGCATTACATGGACGAGGCCGAGCAGCTGTGCGACCGCCTGGTGGTGATGGACGCCGGCAAGATCGCCGCGGCGGGCTCGCCGCGGGAGCTGATCGAGCGGTACTCCACGCCCGAGGTGCTGGAGCTCCGGTTCCATCCCGCCGACCATGACCAGGCGGCCGAAAAGCTGACTTCGATGCTCGCCACCACGGGGCTCACCACCACGGGTCCCGCAGACCGGACCGAGATCCTGGCCGACCGGGTTCTGCTCTACGTGCCCGACGGCGACGCGGCCCTGGCGGCCGTCCGGGCCTGTGGCGTGGACCCGCTCACCTCGCTGGTGCGCCGCAGCAGCCTAGAGGATGTCTTCCTCCGGCTGACCGGCCGCCGCCTGGAGGACTGATGGGTCCCCCCGCCGAGTCTTCGGCAGCGCCCGGCCCGCGGTTCCTGACGCAGTGGTTCCTCACACAGTGGTTTCTCACACAGTGGTCGCTGGCCGTGCGGGCGTTCCGGTTCTGGCTGACCAACTACGGCCGCACCTGGCGCGGCTCCATCTACTCCAGCGTGGCCAGCCCGGTGCTGTACCTGGGCGCGATGGGCCTGGGCCTCGGCACGCTGGTCGACCAGCACGGCACGGCTCGCCTCGGCGGCGTCAGCTACCTGGCCTTCCTCGCGCCGGGCCTGCTGGCGGCGACCGCGATGCAGACTGCCATGGGCGAGGCGACCTACCCGGTCCTGGCCTCGGTGAAGTGGCTCAAGACCTACCAGGCGGCCGTCGCGACCCCGCTGCGCCCGGCCGACCTGCTGCGCGGCCACCTGCTGTTCACCGCCATGCGCCTGCTGATGAACTGCGCGATCTTCCTGGTGGTGATGACCGCCTTCGGCGCGGCCCGGTCGCTCTGGCTGCTGGCGACGATCCCGGTCTGCCTGCTCACCGGGCTGGCGTTCGCCGCGCCCATCGAGGCGTTCGCGATCACCCGCCAGAAGGACTCCTCGTTCGCGATGCTGTACCGGTTCTTCCTGATCCCGCTGTTCCTGTTCTCGGGCACGTTCTTCCCGGTCAGCCAGCTGCCGGGGTGGATCAGGCCGGCGGCCTACGCCACGCCGCTGTGGCACGGGGTGGAACTGTGCCGCTCGCTGAGCCTGGGCACGCCGGACCCGGGCGGCGCACTGGTGCACGTTACCTACCTTGCGGCTCTCGCCCTGGCGGGCCTGCTCATCGGTCAGCGCAGCTACCGCAGGCGGCTTTATGTCTAGCCCGTCCGCGCCGCCGCTGCGGGAACTGCCGCTGCGCATCCCGCTGCGGCTCCTGCCCGCGCCGCTGCTGGCGGCCCGGGGCGGCGCGCTCGGCGGCCGCGGCAGCGGGCGGCTCATCGAGCGGCATGCCCGTGCCTACCGGCACGCCTGGCTAATGCTGGTGTCCGGGGTGTTCGAGCCCTTGTTCTATCTGCTGTCCATCGGCGTCGGCATCGGCAGCCTGGTGGGCCGGGTCATCGGGCCGGGCGGTTACCCGATCGGCTTCACCAGCTTCGTGGCTCCGGCGCTGCTGGCGACCTCGGCGATGAACGGCGCCGTGATGGACTCGACGTTCAACGTGTTCTTCCGGCTCAAGTACGCCAAGCTCTACGACTCCGCCCTGGCCACGCCGATGAGCTCGGGCGACATCGCCCTCGGCGAGATCGGCTGGGCGCTGATCCGCGGCGGCCTGTACGCGGTGTCCTTCCTGGTGGTCATGCTCGCGATGGGCCTGGTCCACTCGCCGTGGGCGGTCCTGGCGCTGCCGGCCGCGCTGCTGATCGGCTTCGGGTTCGCCGGAGCGGGCATGGCGGCGACGACCTTCATGAGCAGCTGGCAGCACTTTGAGTTCGTGACGCTGGCGACGCTGCCCATGTTCCTGTTCTCGACGACTTTTTACCCCCTCGGGGTCTACCCGCGGGGAATCCAGATCGTGGTCGAGTGCACGCCGCTGTTCCAGGGCGTCACGCTCATGCGCGGCCTGACGCTCGGCGCGGTCGGCCCCGGCCTGCTCTGGCCAGTCCTGTACCTGGCCGTCATGGGCGTGGCCGGCCTGGCCCTGGCCGGCCACCGGATCAGCCGCCTGCTGCTGCGCTAGCCGCCCGGATCACCCCGCGCGCCAGATCACCCCGAGCGGGTGATCCGCGGCCGCGGCCCGCGCGAAACAGTGGCCGGCAGGGCCGGCCTGACGAGCGGGGGCATCGAGAGTGAGCGCAGCTGGCGCGGGGCTGCGGTGGCTGGCGCGCCTGTCGATCCTGCTGATGGCGGCGGCGGTGGCCATCCTGATTGCCTTCGCTGAGCTGCGCAGCCTCGGGCTGGTCGGCATCGGCGCGGCGGGGGCGTGCGCCATGCTGGCGGGGGCCTACTGGTTCCTGGCTCACCGGGGCCCGCTGCGCTGGCTGGCCTGCGCCCTGGTCGTCCTCGCGCCGGCGGCGGTGATCACGGCGTACGCCCGCCGCAACCTGCTGTGGGTCGCCCTGGTGGCCGTGGCGGCCCTGCTGCTGGCGGCCGTCAGCGCCAGGGCGGCCATGGGCAGCACCCGGCCGGCGTCCGGTCCGGAGCGCAGGGCGCGCCGGCCCGGCCGCGCCTTCCTGATCATGAATCCGAGATCGGGCGGCGGTAAGGTCGCCCGGTTCGGGCTGCAGGAGAAGGCCGAGTCGCTCGGCGCCGAGGTGGCCCTCCTGGACGGCCCGGAGATCGTTGACGTCGCCGCGCTGGCCAGGCAGGCGGTCGCCGACGGGGCCGACCTGCTCGGCGTGGCCGGCGGCGACGGAACGCAGGCGCTGGTGGCCGGGATCGCCGCGGAGCACGACCTGCCGTTCGTGTGCATCAGCGCCGGAACCCGCAACCACTTCGCCATGGACCTCGGCCTGGACCGCGACGACCCGTCCACCTGCCTCGACGCGCTGACCGACGGGTCCGAGCTCCGGATCGATCTCGGCCGCATCGGTGACCGCACCTTCGTCAACAACGCGTCGTTCGGCGCCTACGCCGAGGTGGTCCGCAGCCCGGCCTACCGCGACGACAAGCGCGGGACGACCCTGCAGATGCTGCCCGACCTGCTCCGGGGCAACGGTGACGGGCACCGCCTGTCGGCGCACGCCGGTCACGCGGACCTGCGAGGGCCGCAGGCGCTGCTGGTCAGCAACAACATCTACGAGACCACCGACATCGCCGGGCTCGGAGCACGCGCCGGGCTCGACGCCGGGACGCTCGGCGTGATCTCCATTACCGTCGACAACGCTGCGCAGGCCGTCGGGCTGATCCGCCGCGGGCGCGGCCGCGGCCTGCAGGTGCTGACGGCCGACGAGGTCACCGTGGAGGCCGGGCAGCCCGAGATCCCGGTCGGCATCGACGGCGAGACCGTCATGGTGGCGACGCCGGTGCACTGCGTGATCGTTCCCCGGGCGCTGCGGGTGGTGGTGCCCAGGAACCGGCCCGGCGCTCAGCCGCGACGCCGTCCGTTCCGCTGGCATCGGCTCTGGCGCCTGGCGGCGTTCCGCGGCCAGCCGGAGCCCTGACCAAGATGCCACCCGCCGGGCCGCGGACCGCAGCGGCGGGGCGACCTTGGCGCGCCTCGGGCGAGTTATCACGTATCTGACCTACGACCGGCAGCATCAGCTGGCGGCCCGCCGGAACATCCCGGTCCGGCCGTGAGCGCTAGATTTTGCTGCTGGCGGCGGCCACCGCGGGAGATGGCCGCCGATGATCTTGGTAAACCGATCGAGGAGAGCGACCGTGTCGTACCCAGAGCCGCGCTACCACGGCGACACCGGAGAGGGTGAGCGCGATCCTGCGACACCGGTCCGCTGCGCCTGACGTGCTGAACATGCCCGCCAACAACCTCCACTACCTGGCCTCGGGCGCATCGACGGGGCCCGGTGGATCGACGCGGCCGAGGGCGACTTCCTGTATGTTCCGCCGGGCGGCATCCACGGGTTCCGCAACGAGTCGGAGCAGCCCGCGTCCATGCTGCTGCTGTTCGCGCCGGGCGCGCCGCGCGAGGAGTACTTCGAGACGCTGGCCGAGGTGGCGCAGGGCCGCCGAGTCCTCACCGGCGAGGAGCGGACCGCGTTCATGCTCCGCCACGACAACTTCTGGGTCGACGACTGACCATGGCCCAGCCTCAGCCAGACGCACAACGCACCCTTGAGGAGAGACCCGCCGCCGCCCTGGGTTATGAGTTCGAGCCGGTCCCGGCCGGCTTCGCCACCTGGGACGACTACTGGCGCGACGTCGGGGTGCCACGCTGCTGAGCGAGGAGCAGACGGAGGGGCTGGACCACTACGGGGTCGCGATGACCGACCCGGAAGGCAACGAGTTCGACATCAACTAACGCCCGCCCGCCCCCCCGGTGGGCCCCGCCCCGCCCGGTCGCCCGGCGGCCGCTCAGGTGACAGGCGGCCGCTCAGGTGACAGGCGGCGGCCGTCCCTCGGCGCTCGCGGCGAGCCCGTTGTCCCACCCGCAGACCGCGCAGGCGTGCCGGAACGCCGAGCGGGCGAACTCCAGGGCGGCCGCGTGCGGGTCCGGGCTGGAGCGGACGTCGTCCCAGTCCAGGATGTACTCGCCTAGCACCCCGTCCCAGCGCGCGGCCGACGGCGACAAGGTCATGTGCGCGAACCCTTCCGGCGCCGGGTGCGCGTACGCGTAGAAGGCCGCCTTGCCGTAACGCGCGTCACCGGGCCACCAGCCCACCGCGACCTCCTGCGCGTCCATCGCGTTGCGCATGATGAAGTCGGCCGAGGGCGGATTGGCCGGGGCCCCGGAGAACAGGCTGACCGCCAGGTCGAAGGAGCCCCACCACGCGTTGACCGGCGTCGAGCGCCCCCGGTAAGGGGCCCGGTACTCCGCCAGGACCAGCGCGGCCTGGGTCGCCGCGGCGAAGTAGGTGGCTACCTCGTCCGGGTCATAGTGCGCGTGCTCGTAGTCCTGGTCCAGCGGCACGCTCCACGGGACCTCCTGCGGCCTCAGGTTGACCTCCACCGCGCCGCCCGCGTCGCGCACGGCCGCCAGCACGTCCCGGGTCACGTCGGCGACCGCCCGGTGCGGGGTCAGCGCGATCCGCTCGGCCCGGCCGCCGCTGTGCTCGACCACCGCCTCGTGGGATTGCAAGTCGAGCAGCACGACCAGCGATCCGGACCCGTCCGGCGCGGGCAGCGGCGCCGTCTCCCAGCCCCGCGCCGTCAGTCGCAGCGCCGCGTGCTGCAGCTGCGGCTCGGGCGGGGCCAACCTGGCCGCCAGTTTGCCCAGCACCTGGGTGTGCGCATGCAGGGTGTCGCACGTCGCGCGCCACTGCTCATACGAGAGCGCCGGCCAGTTCTTGGACATGAGCTGCAGGCTATTCGACCAGCCCGCAGCACTCAACAGTCGCCGCTCCGGGAAGCACCGTCGGCCGCAGCTCCATCAGCTGGGCCTGCGGAAGCCTTCAGCGGACCCTCAGCCCGGCGACGGTAGATTGTGCCCATGGATGAGAACCGGGCCCGGCGGGTCACCGATGCGCTGCGCGACCGCGGCATTGACGCGCACCTGGCGAAGCTGAGCGTCGACGGCTACGCGGTGCGCGTGCGCCTCAGCGGCGGCCGCGAGGCGGTCTGGGGCGCCGAGGGCACAGCGAGCCTGGCGGCCGAGGTGCTGGCCGACGGCGACCTGGTCGGCTTCGTGCCCGAGATCCCCGGCTCGGCGACCTTCGACGAGGCCGGCGTCGTTGACGCCATCGCGCGCGCCGACTACGACCAGCCCATCGGGCGCGAGCGGCCGCAGGCGCCGCCGCCGGCCCCGGCACTCCCCAGGGAGGGCGGGCTTTTCCGCCGCTTTCTCGACGGCTTCCGGTACGACTCGGAGTGAAAATTCCTCGTTATAACTCCTATGGGTGCTCCAGCTCGTGAGCTAGCGCCTCGACCCGGGCATGCAGCTCGGGCACGTATCCCTCGGACTCGGGCTTCATCAGGACGCTGCGCACGATGCGGCCCGCAGGGGCGTCGGTCGTGATGGCCGGGTGGCGGCGGGCGAACGCGCGGGCCGGCACCCGCATCGTGCTCACGAACACCGGCCGCTGCGCCTGCGCCATCCCGTCGGCCAGCAGCCGCGCGCTGCTCTGGTCGATCGTCGACAGCCGGTGCGGCGGGACGCCGGGCCTGGCCGTCAGCGGGAAGTAGCAGACGATGTCCAGCTCGGGCCGCTGGTACAGATCCAGCCGGAGGGAGCCCTCCAGCAGCTGCGCCCAGGCCAGCGCGGCTCGGCGGCAGGCGGCGAGGGCCCGGCCGAGGCCGTCGGGCGTGGGCGGCAGGAGCCGGAAGGTCAGCCACAGCGCGGCGGCCGCGGCGCCGGCCCGCGAGCATTCCAGGCTGATCTCGCCCAGGTGCAGCTCGTCGGAGGTGAAGTAGGTATACGGGGAATCGTGCAGGTAGAAGCGGCCTACCTCGGGGTCGGCGAACAGGACGGCCCCGCACCCGTAGGGCTGGAGCCCGTGCTTGTGCGGGTCGATCACCACCGAGTCGCACTCGGCGATCGCCCGCCAGGGTGCCGGATCCAGCCCGGCCGGGCCGTCCAGCCCGGCCAGCAGGGTGTAGAAGCCGCCGTAGGCCGCGTCGACGTGCACCCGCACCCCGTGCCGGCGGGCGACGGCGAGGACCCCGTGCACGGGGTCGATGGCGCCCAGCCCGGTCGTGCCGGCCGTCGCGACGACCGTGCCGACCTGGCCGCGGGCCAGCAGCGCGTCGAGCTCGTCGAGGTCCAGCCGCCCGGCGGCGTCGACTCCGACGGGGATGCCCACGATGCCGAGCACGCCGCACATCCGGCTGTGGGTGTAGTGCGCCTCGGCGCTGTAGGCGATGCCCCGGCCCGGGTGCAGCTCGCGGGCGACGAACAGGGCCTCCAGGTTGGCGATCGTCCCGCTGGTGGTCAGGTGCCCGAGGTGCTGGCGCATCCCGAACATCGCGGCCAGCTGCGTGACGACCTCCTTCTCCATCTGGGCCGTGGCCGGGCCGCCGTCCAGCGCGTGGTTGTTCGGGTTGATCAGCATCGCGGTGAGATAGCCGACCACGGCGGCGGGGTGCGGGGGCTTGAGCATCTGGCCGGCGTAGGCGGGGTGGAAGAACGGATAATTGTCCCGCAGCCGCCCGGTGAACTCGCCGAACACGGCGGCCATCTGCTCGTCGCTGACCTGCAGCGACTCGTGCTGCTCGACGGGCCCGAAGCCATCCTGCCAGTCAGTAATCGCGTCCAGCCCGGCGTCCAGCCAGCGGTGTAGGTCCATGCCTCATGATCCTGAAGCCTTTCGGGGGTCCGCAAACCCGAAAGGCTTCAGGATCATGGCTGGGACTGCGCAGCGCCGGGGTGGGCGGCCCGGCCGTCTAGCTCGACGGCGACGGCGTACTCGTCGTAGAGGACGTCCCCGTACTGGGTGCGGCGGCCGCGGCGGGCCCAGGCCTGCCGGATGCCGCGCGGCAGGGCGTGCGGCCGCTCGACGTCCCGCAGGTAGCGGTGCTCCAGGCTGGAGTGCACGCCGTCCCAGTCAGCGACCAGGGCCGTCGCCAGGTCGTCGCGCCTGCGCATCCGGGTGCGCTGGGCCATCGCGTCGCGGAGCATGCAGCCGCTTTTCGGGGGCGGGGACCACGAAAACTCTGCACGCTGACCCGGATCCGGCATTAGTCGCCGGAGAAGTAGCGGCGGGGGTTGTCGACTAGCATCGCCTCGATCTGCTTGATGCTGACTCCGCTGTCGCGCAGGGCGGGCAGGACGTCGTCGAACAGGTGCTCGAAGTGCCAGGCCGGCGCAAACCGGTGGATCAGGTCCGGGGCGAACCAGTCGATGTGGCAGCACGCGTCGTGCGAGAGCACCATGCTGCCGGCGTACCCGCGGTCGCACAGCGCCGCGACCGTCGCGACGCGCTGCTCCGCCGAGACCGCCAGATCCAGGCCGAACCGGTCCATCCCGAGCAGGCAGCCCGCGTCGGCCAGCTCGGTGAGGTAGTCCAGGTCGGCGGTGTCGCCGCTGTGGCCCAGCACCACCCGGGCGAGGTCGGCGCCCTCCTCGCGGAGCACGCGGAGCACCGTCAGCCCGGTCCGCGACTCCGGATGGGTGTGCACGGTGATCGGCGCGCCGGTGGCGACGTGCGCCTGCGCCACCGCGCGCATGACCCGCTCCACGCCGGGGGTCAGGCCCTCCTCGTCGATCGCGCACTTGAGGAAGGCCGCCTTGACGCCGGTATCGGCGATGCCGGTGGTGATGTCGCTGATGAACATCTTCGTCATCGGGTCGCCGGCCGCGTCGGTCCGCTCCATGCCCCGGTACCGGAAGTACAGCGGCACGTCGCGGTAGGTGTAGAGCCCGGTCGCCGCGATGATGTGCAGGTCCGTGCGGGCCGCCACCCGCTGGATCCGCTCGATGTCGCGGCCCAGCCCGAGCACCGTCGGGTCCACGATGGTGTCGCAGCCGCGCTGGCGCAGGGCGGTCAGCTTCGCCGCGGCATCGTCGACTCGCTCCTGCTCGTTCCAGTCGGCCGGGTAGTTGCGCTGGATCTCGTCGTTGCGGACGAAGACATGCTCGTGCATGAGGGTGACGCCCATGCTCGTCACGTCGATCGGGCCCCGGACGGTCTCGACCTGTGCCATGTGCTGACCGTAGCGTGGAGTTTTACCGGCCGGTAGGTACTCTGGACCGGACTTCGCCTGGAGGCAGCACGATGGAATTCGCATTCGACGCGCGCACCGAGGATCTTCGCGGGCAGCTGCTGTCCTTCATGGACGAGCAGGTCTACCCGGCCGAGAAGGTGTTCGCCGAGCAGGTGGCCAAGCTGCAGGCCGAGGGGCGGATCTGGGAGCGCCCGCCCGTCATCGACGAGCTGAAGGCGCGGGCCCGCAACCGCGGCCTGTGGAACCTGTTCCTCACCCATCGCCCCGAGGGCGCCGGCCTGACGAACCTGCAGTACGCGCCGCTGGCGGAGATCACCGGGCACAGCCCGTCCATCGCGCCGGAGGCGCTGAACTGCGCCGCGCCCGATACCGGCAACATGGAGCTGCTGGCCGACTTCGGGAGCGAGCAGCAGCAGGCCCGCTGGCTCAAGCCCCTGCTCGACGGCGAGATCCGGTCGGCCTTCTGCATGACCGAGCCGGACGTGGCCTCCTCCGACGCCTCCAACATCGCGACCAGCATCCAGCGCGACGGCGACAGTTACGTCATCAACGGCCGCAAGTGGTGGTCCTCGGGGGCGATGGACCCGCGCTGCCAGATCCTCATCGTCATGGGAAAAACGAACCCGGCGGCGCCCCGGCACCAGCAGCAGTCGATGGTCCTGGTGCCCCGCGATACGCCCGGGGTGAGGGTCCAGCGCGGCATGAACGTCTACGGCTTCACCGACGGCACCCACGGCGGGCACGCCGAGATCGAGTTCGCCGACGTACGGGTGCCCGCCGAAAACCTGATCTCCGCCGAGGGTGGCGGCTTCGCGATCGCGCAGGCCAGGCTCGGTCCCGGCCGGATCCACCACTGCATGCGGCAGATCGGCGCCGCCGAGCGCGCCCTGGAGCTCATGTGCCAGCGGGTCACCGACCGGGTCGCATTCGGCAAGCCGCTGGCCGAGCAGGGCGTCATCCAGGACTGGGTCGCGGAGTCGCGGGTGCGGATCGAGTCGGCCCGGCTGCTGGTCCTCAAGACCGCGTGGCTGATGGACACCGTCGGCAACAAGGGCGCGCATACCGAGATCCAGGCGATCAAGATCGCGACTCCCCGGATGGCGCAGTGGGTGATCGACAAGGCGATCCAGGCCCACGGCGCCGGCGGCATCAGCCAGGACTACCCGCTGGCGCACCTGTGGGCCAGCGCCCGCACGCTCCGGTTCGCCGACGGGCCGGACGAGGTGCACAAGCGCTCCCTGGCCCGGCGGGAGCTGCGGAAGTACAGCCCGCACCAAGCGTGAACGCAGTCGGCCACGCGTTATCGCATCATCGGCAGCAGCAAGCAGGAGGATTACATGTCAGACGGGCCGCAGGAGGCTATGGCAGGGACGCCGCGAGTCGCCGTCGTCACGGGGGGAGCGCGCGGCATTGGCGCCGGAACGGCCAGGCGGCTGGCCGCGGACGGCCTGGCGGTCGCCGTGCTCGACCTCAAGGAAGGGGACAGCGGCGCGACCGTCGACGCGATCACCGCGGCGGGTGGCACGGCGCTGGCTGTCGGCGCGGACGTGAGCGACGCTGATCAGGTCAAGGCGGCGGTGGACAAGGTCGCCACGGAGCTCGGGCCGCCGGCCGTGCTGGTCAACAACGCCGGCGTCCTTCGCGACAACCTGCTGTTCAAGATGACCGACGACGACTGGGACACGGTCCTGGGCATCCACCTGCGGGGCTCGTTCCTGATGAGCCGGGCCTGCCAGAAGCACATGGTGGACCAGAAGTTCGGCCGGATCGTCAACCTGTCGTCCAGCTCGGCGCTGGGCAACCGCGGCCAGGCCAACTACTCGGCCGCCAAGGCCGGGCTGCAGGGCTTCACCAAGACGCTGGCGATCGAGCTGGGGCAGTTCGGCATCACCGCCAACGCGGTCGCGCCCGGCTTTATCGCCACCGACATGACGGCCGCCACCGCCAGCCGGGTCGGGATGGATTTCGACGACTTCCAGAAGGCCGCCGCCAGCCAGATCCCGGTGCGCCGCGTCGGCAGCCCTGACGACGTCGCGCACGTGATCTCGTTCCTGGTCAGCGAGGGCGCCGGGTTCGTTTCCGGCCAGGTCATCTACGTAGCGGGCGGCCCCCTGTGCTAGGCGATGCTGTGCTAGGCGATGCTGTGCTAGGTACTGCCGCCGAGGTGACCGCCGGGGACCTGCGCGCTCAGGTGCAGGAGTTCCTCGCCGCGCACGACCCGGCGCAGGCCGACCGGCTGGAGTTCCTGCGGGCGCGTTTCGACGCTGGGCTGGCCTGGGTGCATTACCCGGCCGGGCTGGGCGGGCAGGGGCTGTCCCGCTCACTCCAGCCGGCCGTGGACGAGGAGTTCGACGCCGCCGGGGCGCCGGGCAACCGGCCCGAGCGCAACGGCATCGGCCTGGGCATGGCCGCCCCGACGATCCTGGCCTTCGGCAGCGCCGAGCAGAAGGAGCGCTGGCTGCGGCCGCTGTGGACCGGCGAGGAGATCTGGTGCCAGCTCTTCAGCGAGCCGGGGGCCGGGTCCGACCTGGCCGGGCTGGCCACCCGGGCGGTGCGCGACGGTGACGACTGGGTGGTGAACGGCCAGAAGGTCTGGACCTCGTCGGCGCATATCGCCAGCCGGGCCCTGCTGGTCACCCGGACCGACCCGGCCGTCCCCAAGCACAAGGGCATGACCTACTTCGCGGTGGACATGCACGCGCCGGGGGTCGAGGTCCGGCCGCTGCGCCAGATCACCGGTGAAGCCGAGTTCAACGAGGTGTTCCTCACCGACGTGCGGATCCCCGACGCCGACCGGATCGGCGACGTCGGCGAGGGCTGGCAGGTCTCGAACGCGACGCTCATGAACGAGCGGGTGTCGATCGGCGGCGGCGCCGCGCCGCGCGAGGGCGGCATGATCGGGCAGGCGGCCCGGACCTGGCGGGAGCACCCCGAGCTGCGCACGCCCGGCCTGCACGACCGGATCCTGCGGCTGTGGACCGAGGCCGAGGTGGCCCGGCTCGCCGGCATCCGGCTCCGCCAGCAGCTCGCGGCCGGCCAGCCCGGCCCGGAAGGGTCGGCGGCCAAGCTGGTGTTCGCCCGGCTGAACCAGGACATCACCGAGTTCGAGGTGGAGCTGGCCGGCGCCGACGGGCTGCGGTATGACGACTGGTCGCTGCGCCGGCCGGAGACGACCAACTTCTACGGCCGGGAGTCCGGCTACCGCTTCCTGCGGTCGAAGGGCAACTCGATCGAGGGCGGGACGTCGGAGATCCTGCGCAACATCATCGCCGAGCGGGTGCTCGGGCTGCCCACCGAGGTCAGGGTGGACAAGGACGTGCCATGGAAGGACCTGCCCCGATGACCCAGGCCACCCAGACCCACCCGCCGGCTCCGCCGCTGCCGGGCCAGTCCGCCGGCCGCTCGTCGGGCCCCGACCTGCTGTACAGCGAGGACGAGACCGACCTGCGCGGCGCCGTGCGCGCGCTGCTGGAGGACCGGGCGCAGTGGCGCGACGTCCTGGCCAGGACCGAGACCGCTCAGACCTACGACACGGGCCTGTGGCGGACGCTGGCGGCCGAGGTCGGCGCCGCCGGCCTGCTGGTGCCCGAGGCCCAGGGCGGCGCGGGCGCGTCCTACCGGGAGGCGGCGGTGGTGGCCGAGGAGGTCGGCCGGGCCGCGGCCCCGGTCCCGTTCCTGGGCAGCGCCGTGGTGGCGACGACGGCGCTGCTGGCGGCCGGCGACGATGAGCTGCTGGCGGAGGTGGCCAGCGGGGCGGTGACCGCCGCGCTGACCGTCCCGTTCGCCGTCGTCGGGTTCGCCACGGTTCCGTTCGCCACGGGGTCCGGCGCGCGGCAGGTCCCGACGGTCCGCCTGGACGGCGGCGGCGCGGGTGACGCGGCCGGGATCTACCGGCTGACCGGCTCGGTGGCCGGGGTGGCTGACGCCCTGACCGCCGACGTGCTGCTCATCCCGGCCGACAGCGTGCCCTACGGCCTGTATGCCGTGCGCGCCGACGAGGCCGGGATCACCAGGTCCCCGGTCGTCTCGCTGGACATGACCCGGCAGCTGTGCGACCTGACCCTGGACAACGTCCCGGCCCGGCTGGTCGCCGGCAGCGAGCGCGCCGCGCAGGCGGTCGCCGCCGCCCTCACCGCCGGCGCCGGGATCCTCGCCTCCGAGCAGCTCGGCATCGCCGAGCGGTGCCTGGAGCTGACCGTGGCCTACGTCAAGGAACGGCGCCAGTTCGCCCGGCCGATCGGGTCGTTCCAGGCGATCAAGCACCGGCTCGCCGACCTGTGGGTGGCCGTCGTCCAGGCCCGCGCGGCGGCCCGTTACGCGGCGAACTGCCTGGCCACCGGCGACCCGGACACCCTGGTGGCCGTGGCGCTGGCCAAGGCGACCTGCTCCGACGTGGCGGTCAAGGCCGGCCAGGAGACCGTGCAGCTGCACGGCGGGATCGGCTTCACCTGGGAGCACCCGGCGCACCTGTACCTCAAGCGCGCCAAGGCCGACTCGATCGGCTTCGGCACGGCCGACGCCCATCGCGCGTCGCTGGCCGAGCTGGCCGACCTGCCGCCCGCCGGGGCGGACGGGAAGTAGCGCACCAGCCGGCAGCTCACCCGACATCTCACCCGGAGGCGGGGCAATGCAGAAGGTGGCCGGAGCGGGCGTGGTGGTCACCGGCGGCGGCAGCGGCATCGGCGCCGCCCTGGCCAGCCGGTTCGCCGCCGAGGGCGCGCGCGTCGTCATTAACGACATCAACGCCGCGGCGGCGGCCAGCGTGGCGGCCGCCTGCGGCGGCGTGGCGGTCCCGGGCGACGCGGCCAGCGAGGCGGGCGTCGCCGCGCTGATCGCCGCCGCGCGCGGTGAGCTCGGCGAGATCGACCTGTACTGCGCGAATGCCGGGATTGCCCGCACCGGCGGCCCCGAGGCGCCCGAGGCCGACTGGGAGGCCTCCTGGCAGGTCAACGTGATGGCGCACGTCCGCGCGGCCCGGCTGCTGACGGGCCCCTGGCTCGAGCGGGGGAGCGGCCACCTGATCTGCACCGTGTCGGCGGCCGGGCTGCTGTCCATGGTGGGCTCGGCGCCGTACTCGGTGACCAAGCACGGGGCGCTGGCCTTCGCCGAGTGGATGGCCCTCACCTATGGCCACCGCGGCATCACCGTGCAGGCCATCTGCCCGCAGGGGGTGCGGACCGGGATGCTGGACGGCAGCGACCCGCTGGCCGAGAAGGTGCTGGGCGACTCGGTGATCGCGCCCGAGGCGGTGGCCGACGCGGTGATCGAGGCGATGGCCGACGGCCGGTTCCTCATCCTGCCCCACCCCGAGGTGGCGGGCATGTACGCCGGGCGCGCCGCCGACCCCGACCGCTGGCTGCGCGGCATGAACAAGCTCCAGCGCCGCGCGGAGGGCGCCGGCTAGCGGAGTGCGACTGGCCGGGGAGTGCGACCTGCGGCGTAGTGGGTACGCCTGAGGTCGCCGGAAATGACAGCCGAAGATCGCTCCTGCGGCGGTCGTGCTGGCGCCCGGCTATCCCTAGCGTGGGGGCATGATCGAAGCACATGGACTGACCAAACGTTACGGCGACAAGCTCGCCGTCGATGACCTGACCTTCACTGTTCAGCCCGGCATGGTCACCGGCTTTCTCGGGCCCAACGGCGCGGGCAAGTCCACCACTATCCGCATGATCATAGGCCTGGACGCCCCGACCGCGGGCAGCGTGACCGTCAACGGCCGCCCCTACGCCGAGCACGCGGCACCGCTGCGGGAGGTCGGCGCGCTGCTCGAGGCGCGGGCCATCCACACCGGCCGCAGCGCCTACAACCACCTGCTGGCGCTCGCCGCCACCACGGGCATCCCCCGCCGCCGGGTCGACGAGGTGGTCGACCTGGTCGGGCTGCGCGAGGTCGCGCGCAAGCGGGCCGGGGGCTTCTCGCTCGGCATGGGCCAGCGCCTGGGCATCGCCTCCGCGCTGCTCGGCGATCCGGCCACCTTCATCCTGGACGAGCCGGTCAACGGCCTCGACCCCGAGGGAATCTTGTGGATTCGTAACCTGCTGAAGAAGCTCGCCGCCGAGGGCCGGACCATCTTCGTGTCGTCGCACCTGATGAGCGAGATGGCGCTGACCGCCGACCAGCTCATCATCGTCGGCCGCGGCCGGCTCATCGCCGACGTCTCCGTGGCCGAGTTCACCCGCGCTTCCCGGCACAGCGTGCGGGTACGGTCGCCGCAGGCGGCCGTGCTGCGGGACGCGCTGGCCGGCCCCGAGGTGACGGTGACCGCGGCCGGAGCGGACATCCTCGAGATCGACGGCCTCGACAGCGAGACCGTCGGGCGCATCGCGGCCGAGCACGGCGTCATGCTGTTCGAGCTGGTGCCGCACACGGCCTCGCTGGAAGAGGCGTTCATGGAGCTGACCCGCGACGACGTCGAGTTCCGGGCCAACGAGGGCGCCGAGCTCGTCGGCGCCGGAAGGAGCGCGTCATGACGACCACCACCGTGGTCGCGCCGGATCTCGCCGCGCGGAATATCAAGGTCACCCAGGCGCGCGTGGTCGGCTCCGAGTGGATCAAGCTGCGGTCGCTGCGATCGACGGTGTACACGCTGATCGCCTCCGTCGCCATCACGGTCGGCCTGGGCATCCTGTTCGCCTCGTTCGCGGTCGCGCGGCTGAACAGCACCGGCCACCTGGACACCGATCCGGTCACCCTTACCCTGCGCGGCGCGTTCCTCGCCCAGCTCGCGATCGGCGTGCTCGGCGTGCTGCTGATCACCGGGGAGTACTCGACCGGCATGATCCGGGCCACCATGTCCGCGGTGCCCCGCCGCCTGCCGGTGCTGTGGGCCAAGCTCGGGCTGTTCGGCGTGATCGCCGTGCTGGTATCGGTGGCCGCCGCGTTCGTCGCCTTCCTCAGCGGGCAGGCGATCCTGTCGTCGAAACACGTCGGGGCGTCGCTGTCGGACCCCGGAGTGCTGCGCGCGGTGATCGGCACCGGCCTCTACCTCGCGGTCGTCGGCCTGCTCGGGATGGCCCTGGGCTTCATCATCCGCAACACCGCCGGGGCGATCACGACGCTGTTCGGCATCCTGCTCGTCCTGCCGGTGCTGGGGGAGGTCCTGCCCGCGTCATGGGCCGCCCACGTCGTGCCCTACCTGCCGAGTAACGCCGGGCAGGCGATCATGACGCTGCACCCGGATCCGAATACCCTGGCTCCCTGGACGGGGTTCGCCCTGTTCGTCGGCTACACCGCGGTGGCGGTCGCGGTGGCGGCCGTTCTGCTCAAACGCCGCGACGCCTGACAGGAGTAGAAACGACAGGCATGGACACGCCTCAGCAGCCACTGACCGGCGGGCGCCCGCAGCGCCCGCCGGCCAGCGGGGTGCTGGCCGGCGCCGGGGGAGCGCTGGCCGGCGGGGTGATCAGCGGGTTGACCAGCGGGGTGCTGGCCTGGCGCGGCCGGCACTCGGCGTGGGTGCGCCGGCATCCGCTCCTGGTCGACGCGGCTCTGGTGGCCCTGCTGACGGCATTTTCCGGGCCCCGGCTGGCCGCGGGCCACGCCGCCCACCAGGCCTGGGCGTCGGTGCTGGCCGCCGCGCTGCTGATCCCGCTGGTGTGGCGGCGCCGGGCGCCCTTCCTGGTTTTCATGATCATCGCCGCGGCGGCGCTGGTGCAGTGGCTCACCGGCGAGATCCTGCCCGCGGACCTGGCCGTGCTCGTCGCGTTCTACACGGTCGCCGCCTACGAGCCGCCCCGGCGCATCGTGGTCGCCGCCGGCCTGCTGGAGATCGGCGCCGTGCTGGCCGCCGTGCGCTTCGCCCCCGCCGGCACCGCGTTCTGGGGCTGGGTGCTCATCTCCGGCCTGATCACGGCGGCCGGCGTCATCGGTTATAACATCCGGACCCGCCGGGCCTATCTCGCCGCGCTCGAGGACCGGGCCGCCCGGCTGGAGCGCGACCGGGACCGGGAGTCGCAGATCGCCGCGGCCGCCGAGCGGTCCCGGATCGCGCGGGAGATGCACGACATCGTCGCGCACAATCTCGCCGTGATGATCGCGCTGGCCGACGGCGCCGCCTACACCGCGGCGGACAATCCGGACCAGGCCTCATCGATCATGGGCCAGGTCTCGGCCACGGGCCGGTCCGCTCTCACCGAGATGCGCCGGCTGCTCGGCGTCATGCGCCAGTCGGATGCCCCGGCCGACCACGCCCCGCAGCCGACCCTGGCCGAACTCGACGACCTGCTGGCCACCGTGCGCGGGGCCGGCCTGCCGACGCAGCTGACCGTGTCCGGCCGCCGGCTGGAGCTGCCGCCGAGCGCGCAGGTCGCCATCTACCGGATGATCCAGGAGTCGCTGACGAACACCCTCAAGCACGCCGACGCGACCGCGGCCAGCGTCCGCGTCACCTACCTGCCCCAGGCCGTTGAGCTGGAGATCACCAATAACGGTCCGGTGGCGTCCGGCTCCGGAGCGGGTCACGGCATCGCCGGCATGGGGGAACGGGCGGCCGTGTTCGGCGGGACCGTGTCGGCCGGCCCGCGCGCCGGCGGTGGCTGGCGCGTGCACACGGTCCTGCGCTTCGGCCCGGCCGAGGCCCGGGACGACGCGATCGGGACGGAGTGCGCGTGACCATCTCGATCCTGCTCGTGGACGACCAGCCCATGCTGCGCATGGGCTTTCGCCTCGTGCTCGACGCGCAGCCCGATATGCGGGTCGTGGGGGAGGCCGGCGATGGCGCCAGGGCGGTCAGCCTGGCCGCCGCCAAGCAGCCCGACGTGGTGCTGATGGACGTCCGGATGCCCGGCGTCGACGGGATCGAGGCCACCCGGCGCATCGCGGCCACGGGGAGCGCGACGCGCGTGCTGATCCTCACCACCTTCGACCTGGACGAGTATGCCTACGCGGGCCTGCGGGCCGGCGCGAGCGGGTTCCTGCTCAAGGACGTGCCGCCGCCCGACCTGCTGTCGGCGATCCGCGCGGTCGCCAGCGGGGACGCCGTCGTCGCGCCCAGCGTCACCCGCCGCCTGCTCGACGTGTTCCTGCCGCACCTGCCCGATCCGGCCGGCGCCGCGCGGGCCGGCGCGCCGCCCGAGCTGGCTGCGCTGACCGCCCGGGAGCGCGAGATCCTCACCGAGGTCGCCAGCGGCCTGTCCAACGCCGAGATCGCGAACCGCCTCGTGCTGTCGGAGGCGACCGTCAAGACGCACGTCGGCCGCATGCTCAACAAGCTCCACCTGCGCGACCGCGTGCAGGCCGTCGTGTACGCCTACGAGCACGGCCTCGTCCGCCCCGGACCGCACCCCTAGCGGGGGCAGACCGCGGTTCATGCCCCGGCCGCGAGCGCCTGTCCGGCGCGGAGCTGCGGGTCAGCCGGCCCGGGTCGCCGGCGGGGCGGTGGTGGCCCAGCGGATCGCCTGTACGACCGCGTGGCCGGCGGGGCGGACCAGCGCGGTCTCCGCGAGCGGCAGCCGGGGCAGGTACAGGGGGCGGCGGGCCCAGCCCGGCAGGAGCGAGGTGGCCGCGGCGGCGAGCACCCCGTAGGGCCCGCGGGCGATCGCCGGCAACGGCGGCCGCAGCAGCAGGAACCGGGCGGCCGAGCGAGCCTCGGCCGTGCCCTGGAGTTCGGGCCGGTACTGGCTGATCCGGTCGGCTAGCTCGGCCTCGGTCAGGGGCGGGTCGGGCACGCCGAGCGCGGCGCCGATCCGGGCGATATCGGCGACGTACCCGTCGCGCCCGGCCTGGTCCAGCGGCTCGGCCCCGAAGCGGGAGTGCGCGCGCAGGAAGCTATCCGCCTCCGCGATGTGGATCCAGGTCAGCAGGTGCGGATCCGAGGCCGCGTAGGGTCGTCCGTCCGGGGCCGTCCCGGTGACCCGCTCGTGGATCGCCCGGACCCGGGCGATCGCGGCGCGGGCGTCGTCAGTCTGCCCGAAGCTGGTCACGGCCAGGAAATAACTCGTCCGCTGCAGTCGGCCCCACGGGTCGCCGCGGTATCCGGAGTGTCCCGCGACACCCGCCATGGCCAGCGGGTGCAGCGACTGCAGCAGCAGCGCGCGGATGCCGCCGACGAACATGGCGGAGTCTCCGTGCACCCGGCGGATCGGGCGGCCGTCGGCAAACCACCGGTCGCCCGGGGTCCCGTGGATCGCCTGACGGCGCGCCGGCCCTTCCGACCCCGCCACCCGCTCGAATATCGATGCGCCGATACGGGACCGGACGGAATCGGCGGCAGCCTGGACTCTCACTGGACTCTCATGAGTCTCATTGTGCGCCGCACTGACGCGGGCCCGGCTGCGGGGTCGCGGGCGTCTGCGGCCCTTCCATGATCACTACCTTTTTGGCGCACCCGGCGCGAACAAACGGTAGTGATCACGAGCCGAGGGCCGGGACGGGGGCCGGGGCTAGCGGCAAGACCGGTCAGTTAAGCGGGTTGGCTGGCTGTCAAGGTGTGTTGGTTGGTGCGATGGGAGCGGGGCTCCGGTAAGTGAGGTTTGTCCGCCAAAGACAGCC